>Ga0194125_10002730_pt1 | contig 28985 bp, 27 predicted proteins | sample TA2KigC250mmetaG_FD_148626 | JGI IMG/M metagenome (GOLD analysis project Ga0194125, IMG submission 148626) | Freshwater microbial communities from Lake Tanganyika, Tanzania - TA2015034 Kigoma Deep Cast 250m | ecosystem: Environmental > Aquatic > Freshwater > Lake | place: Tanzania: Lake...
CTGGACCTGCCACTTCGTCTTGCCGTCGAGGTGGAGGGCGGTGAGGAGTGCGTCGCCGCCCACGTTGCCCGCGGTGTAGATGAGGCCGTCGGCGATGGCCACGGTGGAGAAGCCCTCGCCGAGGCCCTTGGCCGTCCAGAGCCGCGTCGGGCCGTCCTGCGGCCATTGCTTCAGCAGGCCCTTCTCGGCGGAGAGGCCGTTGCGGTTCGGCCCGCGCCACTGCGGCCAGTCGGCCGCCGTGGCCACGCTCGCCAGCATGCCCAACCCAGCCGCCGCCCCACACAACCGCCACATCAGCCTCATCATGGCTCTCCTCGAAGGTGAAGTCCAGCTCCTCCTCTGCCTCTTGATCATAGCGGTGCGGGCCGCGCCTTGCAAATCGGTTGCCCGCATGCTACCATCGGGCAAGAGCTGGCTGAAGCCAGGACTCCCAGCGCGCCTCTGGTTCGTTCGGAGTCCTGCCTTCAGGCAGTCCTGGCTTTCCGCAACGGGAACCAACTGGGTGTTGGCATGCGAGCAGGCAGCGCGCGACTCGAGATCACCCCCCCGAAGGGGCTGCCGATGGGCGGCTTCCCCGAGCGGACCGATCCCGCTGAGGACGTCCACGACCCCCTCTTCGCGCGCGCCCTGGTCCTCGACGACGGCGCGCGGCGCGTCGCAGTCCTCTCCGCCGACCTCCCCGAGGTCTCGCCCGCCTTCGCCGCCGACGTCCGCCGCCGCATCGAGCGCGAGCTGGCCATCCCCGCCCAACACGTCCTCCTGGCCATCACCCGCACCCACGCCGGGCCGCTCGTGATGGGCCGCCGCGTGAGCGCGCCCGACCCGCTCTACCTGGAGAACCTGCGCGACCGCCTCGTCGGCGCTGTGCGGGCCGCGGGCGAGGAGCTCCGCCCCGCACGCATCGGGGCCGGCCGCGCCAAGCTCTACCTCGGCGTCAACCGCAGGGAGGGGCTATCCGCCGCCGGCGGCGCGCGCGGCAGGAGGCCGGGCCGCCACATCTCGCCCTACGTCCGCATCTTCGTCGTCGCCGAGGAGCGGGGCGGACCCCTCGCCATCCTGTTCACCGACGGCGCCCACCCCGACGTCCTCGGGCCAGAGAACCTGCAAGTCTCGGGTGACTACGCTGGCCGGGCCGAGCGCGAGATCGAGGAGAACTTCGGCGACACCGCCGTCGCGCTCTTCGCCCTCGGCTTCGCGGGCGACGTGGATGCGGCCTACGCGAAACGCAACTTCGACGAGGTCGAGCAGCTCGGCGTCGCCCTGGGCCGCGCCGTGATCGAGGGCATGAAGGCCATCGAACTCCTCAGCGGCCTCAGCCTCCGCGTCCGCTCCCTCCGCGTGGCCCTGCCGCTCGAAGCGCCGCCCTCGGTCGAGGAGGCCGAGAGCCGGCTCCTGGCCGAACGCGAGCGCCTGGCCAGCATCCTGGGCCACAACGAGGAGAAGGCCGAGGTGGTCCGCCGACGCATGCGGGTGGACTGGGCGGCCGAGCTGGTCCACGTGGCCCGCGAGAGCCAGGGCGAGCAGGCCATCGAGCTCGAACTCCTCGCCATCGCCCTCGGCCCCATCGCCCTCCTCGGCGTCTCAGGCGAGCCCTTTGCCGCCTACGAGAGCGTCCTCGCCGAGCTCTCCCCCTTCCCCCACACCGTCCCTATCAGTTGCGCCAACGGCAACATCGGCTACCTGCCCACCGACCAGGCATTCGCCGAAGGCGGCTACGAGGTCGAGACCGCGCCCTCACTCTACGGCGTCCTACGCCTCCGCCCCGGCCTCGAACCCATCCTCCGCCAGGCTTTCGCGCGCGTCCTGGTCGAACTGACGGATTAGTATTCGGCATTCATCATTCGACATTTCGGCTCGTTGGTTACGACCCTGAGCAACATTAGGAGGTCCCGCACCTTGAAATCCCTTGCTCAGATGGCACTGGGCCTTGCTCTTGCTGCTGCCTTCCCCGCCGTGGCTGGCCAGGCCCCCCAGGAGCCCATCGCCGGCCTCATGCGCACGCCTGGCGAGGGCCAGCCGCAGCGCGACTGCTGGCTCTACGTCCCCAGGGGCCTCGACAAGTCGCGCCCCTGCCCCCTCGTCGTCGTCCTCCACCCGGCCGGCCTGCCGGGCTCCCGCTACGTCACCATCTGGGGCGAGGCCGCCGAGCGCGCCGGCGGCGCCTTCCTCGTCGCAGGCCCCGAATGCCGCGACCGCAAGAGGCGGAGCTGGGAGATCGCGGACGAGAAGGACCTCCTCGCCACGGTCCGCAAGGTCATGGCCGCGTTCAACGTGGACCCCACGCGGGTGCTCCTCACCGGCTTCTCGGAGGGCAGCAACTACTCCTACACCTTTGGCCTGCGGAACCCCGGGCTCTTCCGAGCCATTGCCCCGGTCAGCGGCGCTCTCTTCGCCCGCCCGACCCCCGAGTCCGACGCCATTCTCCAGAAGGCCCGCGGCCTCGGCGTCTACATAGCCCACGGCGCCGCCGACAACCAGATCCCAGTCGAGCGCGCCCGCGCCTCGCGCGAACGCCTCGAAAAGGCGGGCTTCACCGTCACCTACCGCGAAGTCCCACAGCTCGGCCACTTCCTCCCCCAGGGCGAGCCCGACCGCATCTGGGTCTGGTTCCAGACCCTCACCACCCCGCCCGCTGCCCCGGCCGCGAAGCCCTGAGCCTGCCCGGCTCTCTCTGGGCTACGCTGTGCCCAGCGCGTCCGGGGGCGGGAAGCCAAACCCAGGCAGGCTGGGTTTGGTTTCCAAATTGCTCGCCACGATTCCCGGTCTTCCGCTCACTGGGCGCCGCCGGCGCTCTTGTAGCGGCAAGCGTCCCGCTTGCCAGCCAATGGACTTGCCGTCGCAGTCCACAAGCGGGACGCTTGTGGCTACAACGACCGGGAATCGTGGCGAGCCATTTAGTGTGCCCAGGCGCGCAAATCCGCTACTGCACCCCGGGGCGTGGCAGGCCTTGACTTTGCGGGTACGTTGTGCGACGATGGCGCGTAGGGGTGGGGGCCCGTGGTTCAGGAGAAGGTGATGGCACGCGGTTGGCCTGTTCTTCCAGGGATGGCGCTGTCGCTGCTCCTCGCCTTGCAGGGCGCGGCGGGCGGCGAGGCCCTGCGGTCGGGCCTGCCCATCGGGGGCAAGACCAAGCAGTTCGACGTCCTCGACGTCACCGGGCCGTCGAAGGGAAAGCAGACCTGTTACGTCTGAACGTATGGAGGGCGTCCGTCGCTCCTCGTCTTCGCGCGAGCGGTGGACGGCCGCCTGGCCAGGCTGGCCAGGGCGATTGACCGGTTCGTGGCGGCCAACAAGGCGAAGCAGATGGCGGCCTTCGTCGTTCTCCTGGCCGAGAACAGCGAGGAGAACCGCAGGAAGCTGGCCGACCTGGCGAAGGCGGAGGGGCTGGCCATCCCCCTCACCCTCGCCCTCGAAGGCCCCGAAGGCCCGGCCGACTACAAGCTGAATCCCGGGGCGCCGATCACCGTGCTGCTGAGCCGGCGCGACCTGGTCCTTGCCAACTTCGCCCTCGCCGACCCGCCGCCGAAGGACGAGGCGGGTCAGAAGGGCGAGGTCAGCCGCATTCTCACCAGGGCCACCGCCGTCCTCGGCGCGCGCTGAGCGCGCCCACACTTTAGGAGGCATGCCATGCTTCGGCCGAAATCGCGTCGCAACTCGCTCGGGATCACCCTCATCGAAATCCTCACCGTCACCGGCATCATGTCGAGCCTGAACAGCCAGTCGGACTTTCGATACGCCATCAACCAGGCCAACCAGGTCAAGGGCCTCAACAACCTCCGCCAGCTCTACCTGCTCCTACAGACCCAGTGCATCAGCGGCGCGCTCCCGAGAGCCACGTTCTTTCCTGAGGGCGACCCCAAGAAGGACCCCAAGTCCATCATCCGCCTCCTCCCGGGCGCGCCGCCCCAGCTCTTCGTCTCCCCCTTCGCCCCGCAGTCGCTCCAGGACAAGGGCCTCACCTACGCCTGGAACACCGCGCTGAACGGCAAGACCCTCGACACCGTGCCGCGCACCACCTGGGTCCTCATTGACGTGACGGCCTTCATCGCCGACCCATCCATCGCGAAGCCGGCCAAGTACCTCGTCCTCTACGCGGATGGCCGTGCTGAGGCGGTGGCGGAGCCCCCGGCCGACATCGTGAACGCCGTCAAGGAAGCCGAGGCCAAGAAGGGCAAGGCCGCCCCCAAGAAGGGCGCCTCGGCGCCCAAGCCTCTTCCTTCGCAGGACCCGAAGGTCCCCGTCCCCAAGATTCGCCTCCCCGGCGGCCAAACCGTTCCCATGCCACCCTCCTTACCGGGCCTGTAGGCCAACCGCGGGGTCGAGCGTGGTCGGGGCGAGGCCCTCGGCCTCCGCCGCCCAGGTTGGCGGCGGCGCCTCGTCGCCGAAGACGGAGTGCGAAAGCTCCTCCGCCCTGTCGGGCAGCGCGGGGGGGGCGGGCTTGCGGGGCTGTCTGGGCGATTCGTGCGGGTCAATCCCAGTTCGCCGTGGCGTGGCGGCGGTGCTGGTTGTAGGCGTCGCGCATGGCGACGTAGGGGTCGAGGCTCGCCTTCTTGAAGTCCTCATACTCGCCCAGGGTGAGCGAGGTCCTGTTGACCTGCGAGACGAGGCCGACGCCGGGGAGGTAGGTGAGGGGGTTGAGGGCGGCGTCCACCACCCAGCCGAAGGTGTCGCGGGTGCAGCACGGGCCGAGGATGGGGAGGTCGGAGTAGTAGCCCATGCCGAAGCCCCAGTAGCCGAGGGTCTGGCCGAAGTCCTCGTTGCGGGCGTTGATCTTGAGCCAGTGCCTCGCGGGGTCGCCGAGGCCGAGGACGCCGACGGTGGAGTTGACGCCGAAGCGTGCCAGCTCGTTGCCCGAGCCCTTGAGGTCGCCCTGGAGGAGGCAGCAGAGGCTGCGGCCGGGGGCGCCGAGGTTGGTGAAGGCGTTGCCCACGCTCACGCGGACCGGCCGTGGCACCACGGCCTTGTAGGCCCGGGCCGCGGGACGCAGCACCCAGAAGTACATCTTGTCGTTGAAGGCGAAGAACGCGCGGTTCAGCCCCTCGAGGGGGTCGGGCAGGGGCGGCACCGCGGGCTCGGTGGCCTCCTTCTTGTCGAAGGGGTCAACGTCGTCCGCCGCGGCGGCGGGCGCCGCCGCCCAGGCCGCCGGGAGCGCCAGGGCCGTTGCCACGAGGACCACCACGCCTCCTGCCTTTGCCATGGGTTCCCCTTTCACGGGCTATTCGCCCTTGGCCTCGGCGACCTTGGCCTTGAGCTTTTCGAGGAACTTCGGGTAGCTCATGCTGTTGAGCATGCTGGCGAACTGTGTGCGGTAGTTGTTGACGAGCTTGACGCCCTCGATGGCGACGTCGTAGATGAGCCAGCCGCCCTGGCCGTAGTTCTTCAGGCTGTATTCGATGGGGATGTCCACGTTGCGCGAGGTGACGAGCACGACGTCCACGCGGGCGTAGTTGCCCTCGATCCGCTCGCCCTTGTAGCGGAGCTTCTCGCCCGAGTAGCTCTCGATCTTGGCCAGGTAGGTGCGGCGCAGCAGCTCGTTGAAGAGCCGGGTGAACTCCTGCCGCTCCTCGGGAGTGCGGTCCGCCCAGTGGCGGGCGAGGGTGCGTTGGGCCATGTCGGCCCAGTTGAACCGCTCGTCAATCGCGTCGCAGACCTTTTGGCTGCGCTCCGCGCGCCGCTCCGGGGCCTTGAGCGCCGGGTCCATCAGGATCGCTATCAACTTGTCGGTGCTCACGCGCACCTGCTCCATCGGCCCGGGCTCGCCCGCGGCCGCCACCACTGCCGCTCCCACGCACGCCAGCCACGCTCGGCACTTCACCTGATGCCTCCTCCAGACTTCTGCTCGAAGATGTACTTGGCCACGAGGCCGTAGAGGTCGAGCGCCGGCTGCGTCTCGCGGATGCGCTCGCCAGGCTTGAGGTCCAACTCGGACCCGCCGGGGGTGATCTCGACGACGGTCCCGCCGAGGAGCCCGCGCGTCTTCACCGTCGCAATCGCGTCCTCCTGAATCCTCACGTCGCCCGCGATGGCCATCAGGACATTGGCCCGGTAGTCGTGGAGCGAGACCTGTTTGACCCGTCCGATCGGGACGCCTGCGATGGCGACGTCGGCGCCGCGCTTCAGCCCCCCTACGTCCGTGAACCGCGCCGTCAGCTCGTAGGTGCTTCCCCCCGGCGAAGCCGCCTGGCTGCTCCCCCCCGTGACCTCGGAGACGAGGCCGTAGAGGTCGAGCGCCGGCTGCGTCTCGCGGATGCGCTCGCCAGGCCTCAGGACCACCCCGGAGCTGCCCGGGGTGATCTCGACCAGCGTCTCGCCCAAGAGTCCCCGCGACCTCACCGCCGCGCTCGCGTCGTCGTGCACCTTCACGTTGCCAGAGATGGCCATCACCACGTTCGCACGGTAGTCGAGGACGCCGACGCGTGCGACGCGGCCGATGGGCACGCCGGCGATGACGACCTCGGCGCCGCGCTTCAGCCCCCCTACGTCCGTGAACTGCGCGGTCAGCTCGTAGGCGCCGCCCCCCAGCGAATCCGCCTGCCCGATCCGCACCGCGAAGTAACCGAACAGCGCCAGGGCCACCACCACGAACGCCCCAACGCTCAGCTCCAGGCTCATCTTCCGCATAGTGGGTCCCCCTTGAGACAGCTCACCTTCCCTCGACGGCCCGGCTGCCGCCCTCGCCGCATCCGGCACCCGTGACTCACCATTATTTCCCACTGCCCGCGCCGTGTCAAGTCGCCCCGCGCCCGAAGTCTCGTTGCGCCCGCGCGGCAGCCGCGTTACAATGGGGTTGGGGACGGGTCGCGGTCTGCCACGCGGGGTTCACGATGGTCGAGGCCGTTCGACAAGCCTTGCTCGCCGTCTGGCTGAGTCTGCCCGGGATCGTGCAGGGCTTCTGGGCGAACCTGCTCGACATGGCGCCGTACCTGCTTTTTGGCTTTCTCGTGGCGGGCATGCTGTCGGTGATGCTCCGCCCCGAGACGGTCGAGCGGCACTTGGGCGGGCGCGGCCTGTGGCCGGTGGTGAAGGCCGCGGCGTTTGGGGTGCCGCTGCCCCTCTGCTCGTGCGGCGTCATCCCAGTCTCCGCTTCGCTGCGGCGCCACGGCGCGAGCCGCGGGGCCACCACGGCGTTCCTCCTCTCCACGCCCCAGACGGGGGTGGACAGCATTATGGTCACTCTGAGCCTCCTCGGCCCGGTGTTCGCCATCTTCCGGCCGATTGCCGCGCTGGCGACGGGGGTGTTCGGTGGGGCGCTGGTGGCCTTCTTCGAGCGCGAGCGCGGCGCCCGCATGGCCGCCGACTCCTGCCAGGATGCCTGCTGCGCGGGCGAGGAGCAGCGCAACAGGCTCCTCCGCATCCTGGCCTACGGCTTTGTCACGCTGCCGCGCGACATCGGTAAGGCCCTCATCGTCGGCCTCCTCCTCGCCGGCATCATCGCCGTCCTCGTCCCAAAGGACATGGCGTCGGCCTACGGCACGGGCTTCGTGGGAATGCTCGTGATGATGGCGTTGGGCATTCCCATCTACGTGTGTGCCACGGCCTCCGTGCCAATTGCGGCGGCGCTCGTGGCCAAGGGGGTTTCGCCGGGGGCAGCCCTCGCCTTCCTCATCGCCGGCCCGGCAACCAATGCCGCGACCATCGCCGTGGTCTGGAAGACCATGGGCCGCCGCACGGCCCTGCTCTATCTCGCCTCAGTCGCCGCCGCCTCGCTCGGGTGCGGCGCTCTCCTCGACCTCATCTACACCCACACCGGCACCGCTGTCCACCACCATGCCCACGAGTTGCTCCCGCACTGGGCGAAGCTCGCCTCGGGCGTCCTCCTCCTGGGCGTCCTCGGCTTCGCACTCCTCTGGCGGCCGAAGGTCGAAGCCATCGGCTACACAGTCACTCACACATAGCGGCCCGTCCCCTCGACGCCGACCGCGCGCTCATCATCATGGCCGGCAAGATGTGGGTATTCGACTCCCGCGAAGCCCCCCGCGGCCCGAAGACCTTCACGGCGCTTTGCGACGTGGACCCTCTCCAGCGCATCGAGTGCTTCGCCCTCGGCGGCGGGCGGTTCTACTGGACGCTGCGCGAGAAGGCGGATGCTCCGCTACGGCTGATGAGCGCCGCAGTCGCGAAGCCCACCGAGCACTTCGACCGCGCAGGACTGGCCGTCCGCGGCCAGGGCGCTGCCGCCGTACGGAAACACTGAGGGGGTGTTCGCGGAGCCGCCTACATTCGCCTGGGTCTTCTTGCCGAGGCTCGTGTCCAGCCAGTTCTCCGGCGGCACGCCTCCCTTCGGCCCGCAGTTCCCGCTGGTATCCCCCGGCGCCTCCTTCTTGCCCTCGGGGGTGATCCTGGCGACCCGCTGGATGGCGACGCTGCGATACCACCAGTTGGGCAGCCCGCCGTGGTACACGATCAGCCATCCCTTATCGCCAGACAGTCCGCAGGCGGAGCAGAGGGGGTCGCCCTCTATGCTGTCAATCCATGAACGAGTGCTCGGATTCCAGAGGGCCTTTCCAGACGTGTCCATGCGCAGCCAGCGCTTGCCCCGATTCATTGAGTAGGCAACCAGGTGCTCCCTGCCGTTCCAGGCGATGCGGGGCGTGGCGCCGTCGGTCAGGGCCACGGGCTCGCTACGGGAGCCGTCGGGGCCCACCCGCGCCGCGAAGACCTTTGGGAAGACCTCCTCGCCCTGGAAGCCGTGCCAGACGGCCATGAAGTCCTTCTCGTCACCCACCTGGAGTGCGCCCGCCGGCGCCCCAGCTTCCTCTCCCGTCCATCCCCAGCCCCCCACCGCGCCCAACAACGCCGCAACAGAAAGCAGGATTGTCCTCACGGCTTCACCTCCTTCCTGTTGTACGCCCGCCAGACCCCCGTCGAGAGGGGGTGCAATAACGGATTTGCGCGCGAAATCGCTGCCAATCCTTCGTTGTAGGCTTGGCCGGGGCGTCGGGTGTAGCGGCAAGCGTCCCGCTTGCCGACCGCAACCGGGACGGTTGCGGCTACGCTGCGGAGCGCCGCGCACAAATCCGTTATTGCACCCTCGATGAGGAAAAGGCTTGACAGGCGGGCGGCATTGTATTATAATCTCGATTGACTTAGTCGGGAATTGATTCCGGCGGGCATTGGCGTGAGGGCTCCGAGGGTGGTCCGAGCGTCCCTCGGTCTTGTCGCGGCGCACGGCAACGGCCTTTTGGCCATTGCCGAAGCGCCCACCGCAGTCCGTGGCAATGCCTCGTGTGGCGCGCCTCAGGACAGCGAGCCTCTTGTTGGCCGACTGTCTCGACCGAGTCGGTCGAGATGATTGGCTAGGTGCGGACCCTGATGGACTCGCACGCGCGCAGCATCGTGAAATCCGTCAGTTGGCGAATCATTGGGATCATCATGCAGATCGTCATCACCTACGGCTTCATCGGGAACTGGGCCAACACCCTGGGCATCACGAGCATCTTCCAGACCCTCCGGTTCATCCTCTACTACTTCCACGAGCGCGCGTGGGAGCGCATCCTGTGGGGGCGCAAGCTGCACCCGCTGTCGCACTTCCAGATGCGGCCGGACCTGACCCGGGAGGAAATCGAGGCGATTCGGCGCTACCTTGCCGAGCAGCAGTACCTGCACGAGGCGCCAGACTACCAGATTTGAGCGAAGGAGACACGCGGCCATGGCAGTCGCCGAGGTACAGGAAGACATCAAGAGCCTGGTGGACGGCTTGAACTTCGCCAAGAAGATCGAGCGTTCGCTTGACCTGATGGCGTGGGCATACCGGGAGTTCGGCGACGGCCTGGTCGTTGCCAACAGCCTGGGCAAGGACTCCTGCGTGGTGTGGCATCTGGCGAAGCGGGTGAGTCCCGACATTCGCGGCTTCATCATCACCACTCGGTTCAAGCCGGCGCAGACCAAGCAGTTCATGCGCGAGGAGGTGGCCCGCTACCCAGAGCTGCGGGTCTTCCAGAACGACGAGCCGATCCCCGACGGGCTGCACGAGACCGACCCCGACCGCTGCTGCGACCTGCTGAAGGTGCAGCCGACCCGTTGGGCCATCGAGGAGATGGGCGTGACGTGCTGGGTCACGGGGCTGCGCTGCACGGAGGGGCGGACGCGGACGGATTTCCAGGAGGTCGAGGAGCGCGACAAGGGCCTCATCAAGCTCAACCCGATTCTCATCTGGTATGAGCGCGAGGTCTGGCAGTATCTCGCCCTCCACCGCGTGGCCGTGAACCCGCTGTACCTCGAGGGCTACCGCTCGCTGGGGTGCGCGCCCTGCACGCACATCACGAGCAGCCCCGATGAGCGCGCCGGGCGCTGGATCGGCACGAGCAAGTGCGGCGGCGAGTGTGGCATCCACACGCGGCCGCTGAAGGGCAGCTACCAAATCTGACCGCATGGGCCGCCTGGGAAGCGGCGATTGGGGGCCGGGATGAGCGAGCAAGCCGGTGAAACGACCGTGAGGGTCTTCTCCGCTCGGGCCTGCGCCGCGCCGCTCGAGGAGGCCGCTCGCCTCTTCGAGCGTGAGACGAGCCTCCACGTGGCCATCAGCGTGTGCAGCCGCCATTGCGCGCAGCCGGTGGCCGAGGAGGCCGTGGGCGCCGGCGGCAGCCACGATTTCCTCGAGGAGATCGCCGAGGCCGGCGTCCACGACCTGGCGATCGGCGGGGCGGAGTTCCTGCTCGACGATGGCGAGGTGCGCGGCATTGTCGCCAAGGGAGAGCGGCGCACGATTGCGTGCCGCAGGTCGGCCATCATCGTCCCCGCCGGCAACCCCAAGAACGTGCGGACCGTGCAGGACCTGGCCCGCCGGGGCGTGCGGGTTGGCGTGTCGGTGCTCGACTGCCTGAAAGGGCTATGGGAGGACATCGCGGCTCGGCTCGGGCTCGTTGAGGCGATTCGCCGCAACATCACGTTCCACGCGAACGGCTGCATCGCCATCGTCGAGGCCGTGGCGGGGGGGAAGGTGGACGCGGCGTTCGGCTGGTCGGCCTTTGCCCACCTGGCCCCCGGCCGCATCGAGGTGGTGGAGCTGCCGCCGGCGCAGCGGGTGCTTCGGGGCACGGGGGTGGGGCTGCTCACCTTCGCGCGGCAGCCGGCGCTGGCGAAGCGGTTCATGGACTTCCTGACGACCCCCGCGGCGCGGGCGTGCTACGGGCGCTACGGGTGGGTCGTGCCCAATGGGGCGGAGAGGAGTGATCAATGAAGATTGCGAACGACATTACCGAGCTGGTCGGCAACACCCCGCTGGTGTGGCTGGACCGGGTGGGCGGCGGGCTGCCCGGCCGCATCGCGGGCAAGCTGGAGTTCTTCAACCCCGCGTCGAGCGTCAAGGACCGCATTGGGCTGTCCATGATCGAGGCGGCCGAGCGGGCGGGGAAGATCACGACGGGCACGATCATCCTGGAGCCGACGAGTGGGAACACAGGCATTGCGTTAGCCTTCGTGTGCGCCGCGCGCGGCTACAAGCTGACGCTCACGATGCCTGACAGCATGACGGACGAACGCCGCCGCATCCTGCGGGCCTTCGGTGCCGAGCTGGTCCTCACGCCCGCCGCCGAGGGCATGACCGGCGCTGTCAACAAGGCCCTCACGATGGCCGCGGAGGACCCCCGCTACTTCATTCCCCAGCAGTTCGAGAACCCCGCCAACCCCGAGGTCCATCGCCGTACGACCGCCGAGGAAATCTGGCGCGACACGGACGGGCAGGTGGACATCGTGGTGGCCGGCGTGGGCACGGGCGGCACGATCACCGGCATCGCCGAGGTGATCAAGGCCCGCAAGCCCTCCTTCAAGGCCATCGCCGTCGAGCCCGTCGAGTCCCCCGTCCTCACCGGCGGCAAGCCCGGCTCCCACGGCATCCAGGGCATCGGCGCAGGGTTCATTCCCAAGGTGCTCAACCGCGACATCGTGGACGAGGTGGTCCACGTGGAGACCCGCGACGCAAAGTGGGCCACCTGCACCTTGGCACTCAAGGAGGGGATCTTCGCAGGCATCTCGTCGGGCGCCGCGCTGCGGGCCGCCCTCGATGTGGCCAAGCGCGAGGAGAACCGCGGCAAACTCATCGTCGCCATCCTGCCCGACACGGGCGAGCGCTACCTGACGACCGACACCTTTTCCTGGAGCCCGCGCTCGCTCAACGCCGTGGCCCCGCCGGGCACGGTGCGGGCACTCGCGCAGGCAAACGCCCGCTGAGCAAAGGAACCCGCCGTGCAGTGGACCGAGGCCCAAATCCAGCGCTTCTCGCGCCACATCCTGCTGCCCGAAGTGAGCGGGGTGGGTCAGCGGAAACTCCTCGCCTCGAGCGCCCTCGTCGTCGGCGCCGGTGGCCTCGGCTCCCCCGCGCTCCTCTACCTGGCCGCGGCGGGCGTGGGGCGGCTGGGCATCGTGGACAGCGATGCCGTGGAGCTGTCGAATCTCAACCGCCAGATCGCCCACACGGCGAAGGACGTGGGCCGCAACAAGGCCCTCTCCGCCGCCGAAGCCGTCCATGCCATCAGCCCCGACTGCGCCGTCTGGGCGTTCCCGGAGCGGCTGCGCGCGGAAAACGTGCGCGACGTCTTGCGCGGCTACGACCTGGTGCTCGATGGCAGCGACAACTTCCCCACCCGCTTCCTCGTCGCCGACGCCTCCTGGCTCGCTGGCATCCCCCTCGTCTCAGCCGCCGTCGTGCAGTTCAGCGGACAGCTCATGACCGTGCTGCCAGGCAAGGGCAACCCCTGCTACCGCTGCTTCCTGCCCGAGGCGCCGCCGCCCGAGACCGTGCCGACCTGTGCCCAGGCCGGCGTCTTCGGCCCACTGGCCGGAGTCATGGGCACCCTCCAGGCCACCGAGGCCCTCAAGGTCCTCCTCGGCCTCGGCGGCCTGCTGGCGCACGCGACCCTCGTCGTGGACGCCCTCGACTGGACCTTCCTCACCGCGCGGCGGGAGCCCGACCCCGCCTGCGCTCTCTGTGGCAGCGAGCCGACGATACACGACGTGTCCGAAACTCACGAGGCCCTCTGCTGCCCAGGGGGCCGATGCGAATTGGAGCACACGACATGACCGCCGAGAGGAGCAGGCGCAGACCGGCGTCACGCCCGAATACGTCCGCCTCTCTGTCGGCATCGAGGAGATCGAGGACATCCTGGCCGACCTCGACCAGGCCCTACGCGTCGCAGGAGAGTGAAAAGTAGAAAGTAAAGACCTGACACCAAGCTGTGCTCGTGGTCCCGCCCGTGGGGCGGAGCCCTTACCCGGCCCGGGGCTTCGCAAAGAAGGGCGGGACCACGAGCCGCTTACAGGAGCAAGATAGACATGGCCACCGAAACGGCCCCCCTATTCAGCAAGGCGGGCGAGAAGGATGTCACGCGGGCAATCGTCGGCGAGTTCGCCCGCCAGTTCGAGGAATACGTCGAGAGCGACGTGTTGATCGCCGGCGCCGGCCCCAGCGGCCTGATGTGCGGCAAGCTCCTCGCCGAGCGCGACTACAAGGTGCTCATCGTCGAGCGCAACAACTACCTCGGCGGCGGCTTCTGGATCGGCGGCTACCTGATGAACAAGGTCACCGTCCGCGAGCCCGCCGACAAGGTGCTCGACGAACTGGGCGTGCCCCACAAGAAGGTGTCGGAGGGCCTCCACGTGGCCGACGGCCCGCACGCCTGCTCGAAGCTCATCGCCGCCGCGTGCGACGCTGGCGTGAAGTTCGCCAACCTCACGACGGTGGACGACGTGGTGCTGCGCGAGGGCGGCCGCGTGGCGGGCCTGGTCATCAACTGGACGCCCGTGCGCTCGATGCCCCGCGAGATCACCTGCGTGGACCCCATCGCGCTGGAGTCGCGCGTGGTGGTAGACGCGACTGGGCACGACGCCTCGGTGTGCCGCACGCTGGCCGACCGCGGCCTCCTGGAGCTGCCCGGCTGCGCGCCGATGTGGGTCGAGCGCTCCGAGGACGCCGTGGTCGAGCACACGGGGGAGATTCGGCCCGGGCTCATCGTCATCGGCATGGCCGTCTCCACCGTCTTCGGCCTGCCCCGCATGGGCCCCACGTTCGGCGCGATGCTCCTCTCCGGCCAGCGCGGGGCGCAGGCGGCCCTGGCGCAGCTCGACCAGGGTTGAGGCTAGTTCTTCGGGGCACCGGGCGGCGCCCCGCGTACAGAAGGAGTCAGGGTGTGAGAGTGTGGAAGACGTGTCTTGGCGTGGCGCTCGCGCTCTCGTTGGCGGCCGTGGCCAGCGGGTGCGGCAGTTGCCCGATCCATCGGCTGCTCTTCGGCAGCAAGAAGGGCGAGTGCGCGGCCCATACGCCCGAGAAGCCGCCCGACGCAAAGCAGTGAGCGCGTGAGGAGACACCCGTGGCCGGGCCGGGCCTGGACAAAGTGGTGCTCTACGACGGGGTGGGCCAGCCGTGGTTCGCCACAGCAGCCGTGAGCGACTACCTGGCGCGCTGGCTGCCGTGGCTGGAGGTCGAGGTCCGCCCCAGCCTGTTCGCGCACGCACTCGGCGAGGCCCGCGGCCCCGAGGCCCTGGCCGGCCTCGCCGAGGACCTGTGCCAGGCCCGCGTGCGCGACCCATGGCGGCAAGTGGCGGAGCAGACGCGGCATCCGCTGAGGCCCGAACTCGACTATGAGACGCGCCTCCTCACGGGCGCGGCCCGGCCCTCGGACGGCGTGCTGTACGACGGCGCGGAACTTCAGCGCCTCGCCTTCAACGTGCTGCCGGAGGCGGAACGCCATCTCTGGGCGCTCCACATCTGGATTACCGAGCGCCTCATCGCCACGTGGGATGAGGACGACCATCGCTACCACGCGCGCGTAAGCCTCTACGGGTTTCCTGCGGTTCTCTCCACGTCGGGAATGGTCGAGGCGCCCGCCAGAGAGCGAGAGCACTATCTCGCTCGCCGCCTCGGAGTGCCGATGAGCGTACCGGACGTCCCCGACCATCTCCGACACGAGGACCCGCGAACGGCCGACGTGGCGAAGGGCTACGCCATGCAGGCCGTCTTCTACGCCCTCACGGGCGAGCCGTTCTGCCCCGAGGCCCGCTGCCGCCTCTTCAATGCTCACTGGCAGAGCGAGATGCTTGCGGCGCAAGTGCACCGCGACGGCAGCGACTACTGCCCGCGCCACACCCAGATGCTGGAGACCTGGCAGGCGGGGGCGGCCACGAAGACCGAGGAACACGCCTCATGCTAGGCCACGCGACCTACTCACTCCCCGACACACTTGCCGACGACCTGGCCAAGCTCCGCGACATGATCGCCCAGGTGCAGACGGGCGCCCTCGCGCCCGAGCGGCTGCGGGCCTTCCGCGTGCCGATGGGCGTCTACGAGCAGCGCGAGAACGGCGCCTTCATGCTCCGCGTGCGCGTGCCCGCGGGCGGCGTGCTGCCCCACCAACTGCGCGCTCTGGCCGACGCCGCGGAGCGCTACGGCGACGGCTCGCTCCACGTCACCACCCGCCAGGACATCCAGGTGCACCGTGTGCCGCTTGAGAACGTGGCGCCCGCCCTCGAAGCCCTGGCTCAGGCCGGCCTGTCCACCAAGGGCGGCGGCGGCAACACCGTCCGCAACGTCACCGCCTGCCCCCACGCAGGCGTCTGCCCGCACGAGGCCTTCGACGTCGCGCCCCACGCCGTCGCCGTCACCGAGTTCCTCCTCCCCGACCCGCTCTCCTACCAGTTGCCGCGGAAGTACAAGATTTCATTCTCCGGCTGCGGCAACGACTGCGCGAGCGCGACGGTGAACGATCTGGGCTTCATCGCGCGCCTCGGGGACGGCCAGCCCGGCTTCGCCGTCTACGTCGGCGGCGGCATGGGCGCCTACAGCCGCGTGGCCGATTTCTTCGAGGACTTCGTCCCCGCCTCCGACATCCATCTGGTCGCCGAGGCCGTCAAGCGCGTCTTCGACCAGCACGGCAACCGCAAGAACAAGAACCGTGCGCGCCTGCGCTTCCTCATCGAGCAGATCGGCCTCGACGCCTTCCGCAAGCTCTACGACGCCGAATTGGCCGCACTGCGGCAGGCCGCCCCGCCTCTTCCGCCCCTTCGAGACTTCGTTGGCGCCGCCGAGGGTCACCGTGGAACCCGGCCCCCACGCCCCTCGGCGAGCGCCGCGAAGACATTCGACGCCTGGCGCCGCCGCAACGTCCTGCCACAGAAGCAGCAGGGCTACTTCCTCGTGGAGGCGCCCCTCGCCTTGGGCGACATCGCGCCCGAGACGCTCCGCGGCCTGGCCGACATCGTCGAACACTACGGCGAGGGGATGCTCCGCACCACGCAGGAGCAGAACGCCCTCCTCCGCTGGGTGCCCGAGGCCGACCTGCCCGACGTTCACGCCCAGCTCGACGCGCTCGGCCTCGCCGAGCCGTTGCCCCCCGTGCTCCGCAAGCTCGTGGCGTGCGCGGGCGCGTCCACCTGCCGCCTCGGCATCTGCCTCTCGCGCGGGCTCGCCCAAGCCGTCAGCCAGGTGCTGTCGAGCGACGGGCTGGACCTCGACGCCCTCGGGCCGCTGGCCATCCGCATCAGCGGCTGCCCCAACTCCTGCGGGCGGCATCCCGTGGGCGACATCGGCCTCCACGGCGCGGCCCGCCGCATCGGCGGCGTGCTGATGCCGCACTACGTCGTGCAGCTCGGCGGCCGCGTGGGCGAGGGCCGCGCCCGCCTGGCCCAGGGCGCGACCGCCATTCCTGCGCGCAACGTCCCCGCCTTCCTCGCCGAACTCCTCCGCGAGTTCACACTGTCGCCCGAGCACCCCGACTTCCATGCGTTCCTGGATGCCGGCGGCCGCCGGACGGCCCAACGGCTCCTCGCGCGCTTCGCCAAGCCGGGCAGCGCGGCGACCGACGCCTGCGCCTGCTGCTCCGGCCCCGAGTACGACTGGGGTTCCTGCTCGCCCTTCTCGCTGGCCGGCCGCGGCCCGGGCGAGTGCAGCGCCGGCGTGTTCGACCTCATCGAGGTGGACCTCGCCAGCGCGGCCCAGGCCCTGGAACGGGGCCACCGCCACGCGGCCACCGTGCTTGCCGCCCGAGCCCTGCTTGTCACCCGCGGCGTGCAGCCGCGCGACGACCTCGACGCGCTCAAGCTCTTCCAGGAGCACTTCGTGGCCCAGGGCCTCGTCGAGCCGGCACTCGCCCCGATTGTCGAGAACGCGATCCAGGTCGTCTCGATGCTAGACCCCGAGACGGCCTTCATCGTCCGGTCCGACGTCGTGGGCGTCTTCGTGAACGCGGTGAAGACCCTGTACCAGAACATGGACAGCTCGCTCCGCTTCACCCCAGCGCCCGCGCCGGCGCCCGCCGCGGCGCCGAGCGAGCCGGCCAAGGCCGTCACCGAGGACTACCGCGGCGTCTCCTGCCCCCTCAACTACGTGAAGGCCAAGCTCGCCCTCGAGAAGATGCAGCCCGGCGAGGAACTCGTCCTCATCCTCGGCGACGAGGGCCTCGCCAACGTCCCCGCCAGCGCCGCCGCCGACGGCCACCAGGTCGTCTCGATCACCCGGCAGCCCAACGGCAACCGCCTGGTCATCCGCAAGGGCGGGCGCGCCAAGGCGTCGGCCGCGGCCGGAAAGGAGGCCTGATGGCCTCGACCAACTACGGCGTCTGCGAGAAATGCCGCAAGCGCATCCCCATCGCCCACGCCATCCGCGACGGCAAGGTCTACGTGGCCAAGAGCTGCCCCGACTGTGGCCCCACCGAGGCCCTCGTCAGCTCCGACGCCGCCACGTGGCAGCGCAAGCGCGACATCTGGGACTACAACGAAAACGGCGGCATCGCCTGCCACCTCCACTGCGAGCGCTGCCGCCGCGAGCACAAGCCCAAGATGGTCTTCCTCGACGTGACGAACCGCTGCAACATGAACTGCCCCATCTGCATCGCAAACATCCCAGGCATGGGCTTCGAGTTCCACCCGCCCATCTCCTACTTCGAGCGCGTGGCGGCGGGCCTGGCCGCGATGGACCCCAAGCCCACCGTCCAGCTCTTCGGCGGCGAGCCGACCGTGCGCGACGACCTCTTCGACATCATCGCCCTCCTCCAGCGCCACGGCCTGCGCGTGCGCATCGTCACCAACGGCCTGCGCCTCGCCGACGAAGAGTACTGCAAGCAGGTCTGCGCCCTCAAAATCCCCGTCCTCATCGCCTTCGACGGCCGCGACCCCGAAATCTACGCGCGCCTGCGCAGAAGCCCCGACGCCTACGAGAAGAAGGTCAAGGCCCTCGAAAACCTCAAGAAGCACAGCCGCCGCAAGAACATCATCATGTGCTGCGTCGCACGCCACGTGAATGACAGGCACATGGGCGACCTCATCGCCTTCTGCCACGAAAACCGCGACATCATCTCCGCCATGCACCTCATCCCCCTCACCGAAACCTGGGAGGAGGGGGAGTTCGAGACCGACGTCACGACCACCATCGAGGACGTCGAGCAGATCGTCTCCGACGCCCTGCCTGGCGAGAAGGTGGAGTTCATGTCCGCCGGCATCGGCAGCTACCTCAAGTCGGCCATGAGCTTCTTCGGCTCGCCCCGCATCACCTTCGGCGGCGCGCACCCCAACTGCGAATCAATGACCATGCTGCTCTCGGACGGCGAGCGCTTCCGACCCCTCGGCCACTACCTCAAGCGGCCGGTTGACGACGTGGCCCGCGACATCGTGGTGATAGGGCGCCAGTTGGAGAAGAAGCTCGCCGGCCTCAACCCCGCACGCTGGAGCCAGCGCTGGCGCGGCCGCCTGATCGTGATTCGCACGCTCCTGGGGCCAGCCCTCAAGGCCATCAATCTCCGTCGCCTGTTGCGTGGGAATCCCGCGCTGCGGATTCTGCGCATCTTCGGCGGGCTGCTCCTGGGCCGCCGCCTCAAGGACCAGCTCCGCCGCCACAGCGCCATTGACGCCGTGCTCCACATGCTCGTCCTCCCCTTCGAGGAATACCACTCGATTGAGGGCGCGCGCCTCGACAACTGCCCGTCGGGCTTCGTCTACGAGGACCCCGACTCGGGCGAGGTGAAGACCGTTCCCGTGTGCGCCTGGTCGCTCTATCGCACGGGCATCCAGCGCAAGATTGCCGAGAAGTACGCGGGCGCGCCCGCCTGAAGGAGTTCCCCCCTTGAACCGTTCCACCTGCAACACGTGCAAGAAGCTGGTCCCCGCCGACACCGTCGAGCGCGACAGCAAGGTCTATCTTGTCAAGGACTGCCGCGCTTGCGGCACGTCCGAGACTCTCATCTCAGGCGACGCGGCCCGCTACCAGCGCAAGCGCTCCCTCGACCCTGGCTTCGAGTACCAGGGCTGCGGCCTCAACTGCCTCGGCTGCCGCCACAAGACGCCCAACATCGTCTTCGTGGATGTCACGAACCGCTGCAACCTGAACTGCCCGATCTGCATCAACAACACGCCCAGCATGGGCTTCCTCTTCGAGCCGCCCCTCGAGTACTTCGACAAGGTCTTCCAGCACTACGCCGCGATGAACCCGCCCCCCTCGATCCAGCTCTTCGGCGGCGAGCCAACCGTCCGCGACGACCTCTTCGACATCATTCGCATGGCACGCTCCCACGGCCTGGCCACGCGCGTGGTCACAAACGGCATCAAGCTGGCCGACCTCAACTACTGCCGCCGCCTCATTGAGACGAAGGCCACCATCCTCATCGCCTACGACGGCGACAACCCCGACACCTACCGCATCCTCCGCAACAACGAGAAGTCGCTCCAGCTCAAGCAGACCGCCATCGAGAACATCCGCCGCATCGGCGGCGCCAAGGTCACCCTCATGTGCCTCGCCGCCAAGGGCTTCAACGACACCCAGCTCCCCGGCCTCTTCCAGTTCTGCCACGACCGCCGCGACGTCATCCGCGCCATCTACTTCATGCCCCTGGCCCACACTTGGAACCGCGAGCGCTTCGACCTCGAGCCCGACCGCATCACGGGCGAGGACATCGAGCAGATCGTGGCCGACGCCTTCCCCGGCGACCCCGTGGCCTTCCTGCCTGCCATGTTCCTGGGCGAGGTGCCCACGCTGGTCAAGTACCTCAACATCAAGCCGCTTCCCTTCGCCGGCGCCCACCCGAACTGCGAGAGCATGTACATGCTGGTCTCCGACGGCAAGCAATACCGCCCGCTCGGCCACTTCCTGAAGAGTCCCGTCGAAGACTTCGCCCGCGCCCTCCGCAAGGTCGAGGAGCGCCTCGCCCGCCGCGACCTGCGCATCGGCCTCGCGCAGGCCAAGGGCGGAAAGCCCACCCTGCGACAGCGCCTCCTCAAGCTCCGCACCATCCTCGCAGTCGCACACGTCATGCACCGCCACGGCCGCCTCAGCCGCGTACTCAAAGGCCGTGGACTGGGCAAGCTCTGGCACGCCCTCGCACTCCCCTTCGCACTCGCCTTCGGCCGCAAGAGCCAGTCCGCACTCGAACGCCACACCAACGTCAACGGCGTCCTCCAGATCATCGTCCTGCCCTTCGAGGACCGCTACACCCTTGAGACCGAGCGGCTGGAGCGCTGCCCCAGCGGCTTCGCCTTCTGGGACCCCCACGACGGCGAAGTCAAACACGTCCCCGTCTGCGCCTGGGGCATCCACAAGACCGGCGTGATGCGCGAGATCATGGACCACTACCGGGGCGAAGCCCGGGAGCCCAAGCCATTGAGCACGGTTAGCGCAGTCTGAACCGCAACCCCTCTCCCTTCCAGGGAGAGGTCGCCTCGTCCGCGAGGCGGGTGAGGGTGGGGCCGCGAGGGAGGGCATACCCTCCGCCTGCCCCCTCCCTCTGGGAGGGAGGGGGGTGACTCCGTCTGCCCGGCGCCCCCGCGCACCGATCCGCACTCGATGCGCTACTCGTCATACCCCTTGAGCGGGCGGAACCAGATGTTGCGGTAGCGGACCAGGTCGCCGTGGTCCTGGAGCACCAGTGGCCCGGCCGGCGGATGCGGCACGTAGGGGGCGAGCTGCCGGTGAGTGGTCCGCCCGATCAGCTCGGCGCAGTGGTGCACGACCACGCCGTTGTGGAAGACGGTGACGCAGGCGGGCCGCACGAGCTTCTCGCCGTCGAAGCGGGGGCCAACCCACACGATGTCATACGTCTGCCACTCGCCCGGCTTGCGGCAGGCGTTGACGAGGGGCGGGAACTGGCCGTAGATGGCCGCCGTCGTGCCGTCGGCATAGGTCGGGTTGTCGTAGCAGTCGAGCACCTGGATCTCGTAGAGGCCCATGAGGAAGACGCCGCTGTTCCCCCGCCCCTGGCTGTCGCCCTTGACCACGATGGGGGCGGCCCACTCGATGTGGAGCTGGCAGTCTCCGAACTCGGCCTTGGTCTTGATGTTGCCGGTCCTGGGGACGACTTCCATGCAGCCGTTCTCGAGCTTCCACTTGGCGGGCGAGCCGTCCATCGAGGCCCAGCCGTCCAGGCTCGTGCCGTCGAAGAGCAGGACGGCATCGGCAGGGGGCCGGCCGGCCTTGTCCTGGGTGCTGGCCGTGCCGGGGGCCACGATGCGCGGCTGGGGCCGACTGCGGTCGTGCACGCGGTACTTGCCGTCGGGTAGGAACGGCGTGTCGTCGTAGCCTGGCTTCCCCTGGTCAGGTGCCATTGACAGACTCCTAGGTTTCGGGTGGAGCAGGAGCCGGGTCGGGCCAGCCGGTCTTGGGCGGAGGCATGAGCCCTGGTTTCATGGCCTGGCGGGCCTTGGCAAGGAGGTCGCCTATGGGGACCGGGTTCTTGGGTTCCCACACGCACACGCCGGTGTGAAGGAGGAGCTTGTTGGGGCTGGCCTCGGTGGCGCCGCCGGACTTGGCCTCTTTGCGGAAGCGGGTGATGAGGGTTGGGGCAACATCCGGGTGGGCGCCGATGGCGAGGACGGCGAGCTCGCCGGCGCCGGTGCGGGCGAAGATGTCGGTCTCGCGGTAGGTCTGGCGCAGGATGTCGGCGGCCTGGGCGAGGAGAGCGTAGGCCCTCTGGGGGCCAAAGGCCAGCATGATCTCGTTGAACCCCAGGGGGGCGGCGACGACCAGGGTCATGCTCTCGTTCCTCCGCTCCGCGAGCTTGAGCTCCCGGGAGGCAAGCGTGAAGAACCCCCTGAGGTTGTAGAGGCCGGTGACTTGGTCAATGAACGACTGGTGCCGTCCCTGGTCCATCAGAGCGTGCCTGCCCATTGCGTAGCGGATGGAGCGCCAGAGGAGAGCGCCGTCGGTCGCCCCTTTCACCAGGTAGTCCTGGGCCCCGGCGAGGACGGAGCGTGCACCGAGGCCCTCGTCCTCGCAGCACGTGAGCACGACAATGGGGATGAGGGGCGCACAGGCCTGGGTCATCTGGACCGTTTCGAGGCCGGTGGAGTCGGGCAGCCCGAGGTCTAGGAGCACCACGTCAATCCCGCCCTGGGCGAGGCGTGCGAGGCCGACCGCGAGGCGCCCAGCGGTCTCGATCTGCACGGTGGCGCCGCACGCCTGCTCGAGCATGGACTGGATGAGGCGGACATCGCCGGGGTTGTCCTCGATGAGGAGGATTCGCGTCTCGGGTGCGCTCATCGGGCTGCCTCCGATGGGAGTGTGACGACGGTGAACCAGAAGCTCCCAATGCTACGGACCACTTCCATGAAGCGCGCGAAGCCCACGGGCTTAGTGATGTAGCAGTTCACGTTGAGGTCGTACGCTCGCAGGATATCCTCGTCGGCCTCCGACGAGGTGAGGATGACGACAGGGATGCTCCGGAGTTCGGGGCTGCCTTTCATCTCGGCGAGCACCTCACGGCCGTCCTTCTTGGGCAGATTGAGGTCCAGCAGCACGAGGTCCGGACGCGGCAGGTCGGCGTACTCGCCTCGGCCGTACAGGTATGCGAGGGCCGCTTCGCCGTCACTGACCGTGTAGAGGTTGTTTGTCACCTTCCCCTCACGCAGCGCGGCTCGGGTGAGCGCCACGTCGCCGGGGTTGTCCTCCACCAGGAGTATCTCCGCGGGGCGGTCGGTGATGGGGCACATCATGAGGTCGTTTCCTTTGCAGCGGGGAGGGTGAAGCGGAAGGTGCTGCCGTTGCCCGGTTGGGACTCGACCCAGATTCGGCCGCCGTAGCGTTCGACGATCTTCTTGCAGACGGCGAGGCCGATCCCGGTGCCGGGATACCGATCGCGGGTGTGCAGGCGCTGGAAGATCTGGAAGATGCGCCCGAAGTGCTCCGGGGCGATCCCGATGCCGTTGTCGCTTACTGAGAACGTACACTCGTTGCCGTCGCGGATGGCGGACACGTGGATGCGCGGCGGGGCATTGCTGCGGAACTTGATGGCGCTGCCGATCAGGTTCCGGAGCAGTTGTACCAGTTGCGCCCCGTCCACCAGGACGGTTGGGAGCGGGTCGTGGGTGACTTCGGCCCCGCTTTCCGCGACCGACGCGTGGAGGTCAAGGAGGGCGTCGGCCATGGCGGCCTCGGCAGAAGTGGGTGTGGGGGCCTTGCCGCCGCGCCCAACCCTCGAGTAGCTGAGCAGGTCCCGGATCAACGCCCGCATCCGCGCCGCGCCGTCAACCGCGAAGCCGATGTACTCGTGCGCCTTGTCGTCCAGGTGGCCCTTGTAGCGCTGGGCCAGGAGCTCGAGGAATCCGCTGACCATGCGGAGGGGCTCCTGGAGATCGTGCGAGGCCACGTAGGCGAAGTGCTCGAGCTCCTCGTTGGATCGCTTGAGCTCCGCCGTGCGCTCCTGCACACGGACCTCAAGGTCGTCGCGAGCCGCCCGCAGGGCCTCCTGGGCCCGCATCAGTTGCCGGATCAGAGAATGGCGATAGAACGTGAAACCGAGCAACGGCGTCACATAGCCAAGCATCTTGTAGACGTGGGCGAGGTCGTAGAGGCTATCGTGGGATTGGCGTGAGAACGACATCATCACCTCGGCCGACACACCCATCCCGGTGGCGAGCGCCAGCCACCAGACAAGCATTCCCCCCTTGGCCCAGTACCGCCACATCATCGTCGCGAGGGCGGCCGCGAGCACCCACATCGCGATGAAGTTCATCGGCTGAGAGATGACGAGCGCCGGGTAGACGAGCGCAGGCATCGGCAGTCCGAAGGCCAGCAGCGTCAACAACGCGCCCGCGAGCACCGCCGCCACCGAGGCCACGACCGCTTCCCGTCGCAAGCGCGCCGGCCCGGTCAAGCGGGCGCCGGCCCTGAGCGCCTCCAGAAGGAGCGCCCCCATCAGCAGCCGCCCGGTGACGTATGTGGCAGCGATCGCGCGCTCGAGCGAGACCGGCTGGATGCCCATCCAGTTCAGCGCACTCTCCAGCGCCATGAAACCGTGCACGAGGTCCACGCCGCCACTTACCAGGAAGGCGATGCCCACAATCAGGTGGAAGTGGCTTGCCAGAACGTCGGCGTGAGTTACCAGGGCCAGACCGGTCACCAACGCGATCAGCCCGCCAGCCAGCTCGATGGCTGCATGGAAGTGCGGGCTCCCCTGATGGGGCGAGTGAGCTACTAAGGGATACGCCCAGACCAGAAGGGCCGGAACCACGAGTGCGGCGAGAGCCTTGGCCCGTCGAGACCTAGGCGCACCCCCCGCTGTCTCCCCGCCATCAATTGCGCGCGCGCTTGGCAAGCTCCTTGGGTATGGTTGGCCCACGCGCTCTCCCCTGCTTCAGGCTCACAGGTACACAGCCCCCCCCGCGGTGCTTGATCACCCAGTCTTGCCAGGATTATATGCCAAGTAGTCCCCGTTGTCAAACTCCGACCTTGCCCTGGTGCGTTTGAAAAGCCGGGGGCTTCTGGGTAGATTAGGGGTTTGCCAATCGGAGAGCCCGCATGAGATCGTGTTTCGCGCTGTTCGGGTTCCTGGCCGCAGGCCTCGCACTCGCCCGCGAGGTGGTGCGGCTCGACGAGCTTGACCTGAGCCTTGCCGACATGGGCGGCGAGGTGGCGAAGAACCGCTCGGTGAAGGGGACGGCGCTGAAGATGGGTGGGAAGCAGTTCGCGCGCGGCGTGGGGGTGAGGCCGCCCGCGGCGTTCGCCCTCGACCTTGCCGGCGGCTCGATACGCTTCACGGCGGTCGTGGGCGTGGACGACGAGGCGGGCAAGCGCGGCAGCGTCGAGTTCCGCGTCGAGGGCGACGGCAAGCTCCTCTGGTCGAGCGGCGTCCTGCGCGGCGGCGAGCCGCCGAAGGCCGCCGAGGTGAATCTGGCGGGGGTGAAACGGCTGACGCTTCTCGTGAGCGATGGCGGCGACGGCACGGGCGGCGACTACGCGGATTGGGCGGACGCGCAGTTCGAGGTCGGTGGCGTCCGCCCCAAGCCCTACGCCCCGCCAGCCCCAACGGAATTCGAGCTTCTCGCACGCGAGCTGGCGGGCGGACGCGGCTGGTCCCAGGCGTTCAGGGAGCAGGTCTTCCGCCCCGACGCCTGCTTCTTCCCAGCCGACCGCGACCCCGTGGACGTGGTGCTGCGGCGGACCGGGGCACTCCTCGCGCGGCTCAAGACCATGCCCAGCGTGCGGAATCTGGCGCCCGAGGAAGCGGCCCTCGCTGCACTGAAGGCCAAGGCCGACGCCGTGGACGTCAACGACGCCGAGGCCCGCAAGCGCCTCCTCGACGAAGCGGCGAAGCTCCGCCGCAAGATCGCCTTCGCCAACCCTCTCCTGGACTTCGATCGCATCCTGTTCGCCAAGAAGCACTACTACCCCGGCGGCGAGGGCACCGGCAACCACATGTGCGACCAGTACTTCGGCTTCATGGCTATCCACGAAGGCGGCATCTTCGTCCTCGAAAACCCCTTCAGCGACACGCCCGTCGCACGCGACCTGCTGGTGGAGGCCGTCTGCGAGAACGGCCGCTTCGCGGGCAAGAAGCTCGAAAAGGGCGGCTACCTCTACCCCGACCTCTCCTACGACGGCAAGACCATCCTGTTCCCCTGGACCGAAGGCGAGAACACCAAGTACAGATGGACGCCGAAGAGCACCTACCATATCTTCAAGGTCAACGCCGACGGGACGGGCCTGCGGCAGCTCACCGACGGCGCGTGGAACGACGTTCACCCCTGCTGGCTGCCCAACGGCCGCATCTGCTTCATCTCCGAGCGCCGCGGCGGCTACGGCCGCTGCCACGGCCGCCCCGTCCCCACCTATACACTCCACACGATGAACCCCGACGGCTCCGACATCACCTGCATCAGCTACCACGAAACCAACGAGTGGCACCCCAGCGTGAACCACGACGGGATGATCGTCTACACCCGCTGGGACTACGTTGACCGCGGCTTCAACAACGCCCACCACCCCTGGATCACGACGCCCGACGGGCGCGACGCGCGGGCGATTCAGGGCAACTGGGCCAAGAGCCAGGGCGACAGGCCGCTGATGGAGATGAACGTCCGCGCCATCCCCGCTTCCCGCCGCTACGTGGCCACGGCCGCCGCCCACCACGGCCAGGCCTACGGCTCGCTCGTCATCGTGGACCCCAATGCGCCCGACGACGACAAGATGGAGCCGGTGAAGCGCCTGACGCCCGAGGTCCGCTTCCCCGAGGCCGAGGGCGGAGGCGAGGTCGGCTACGCCACCGCCTGGCCCCTCAGCGAGGAGTTCCACCTCTGCGTCTACGACCCACAGGGCACCAACGCCCGTGGGTCCAGGCTCGCAAACCGCTATGGCATCTACCTGGTGGACGCCTTTGGCAACAAGGAATTGCTCTACCGCGACCCCGCCATCTCCTGCCTGGGTCCCATCCCGCTTCGCCCGCGCCCCTGCCCGCCCGTCGCCGCGCACGTCACCCTGGTGGGCAAGGCACAGACGATAGGCGGGACGCCTGTCGCCACGCAGGAAGCGCCACCGAACAGCGAGCGGGGTGGAAGGGCGGACCTCCAGGCCATTCAGGCGATGGCGATGGGCACCGCCCCCGTCGGCGTGGTGAACGTGTACGACGGCCTCTACCCCTGGCCCGAGGGCACACGCATCACCGCACTCCGCATCGTCCAGGTGCTGCCCAAGTCCACCCCATCGGCCGACGGGCCGCGCATCGGCTACGGCGGGCAGAAGAACGCCCGAGCCGTCCTCGGAACCGTGCCGGTCGAGAAGGACGGCAGCGCGTACTTCGAGCTGCCCGTGTGCAGACCCGTCTTTCTCCAGGCCCTCGACGAGAAGGGCCTCGCTGTCCAGTCCATGCGCAGCGACCTCTACGTGCACCCTGGCGAGACGCTGACGTGTCAGGGCTGCCACGACCAGCGGGGCGCCCGCAAGTCCCTCGGCCAGGTGCCGCTAGCCATGACGCGGTCGCCCTCGCGGATCCAGCCCGAGGCCGAAGGCTCCAACCCCTTCAGCTACCCGCGCCTCGTCCAGCCCGTGCTCGACAAGCACTGCGTCGCCTGCCACGCCAAGGACCCCAAGGCGAAGGCGTGCGACCTGGCGGCGGGCGACTGGAAGAAGAACCCGCACCACTGGTATACGTCCTACCGCAACCTGGAGAAGTTCGCCTTCTTCTTCGGCGGCGTGGGCTGGGAGACGCCGCGGACGATCCCCGGCAAGTTCGGCGCCCGCGCCTCGCGTCTCTACGCCCTGCTCGCCAAGGGCCACTACGACGTGAAGCTCTCGCCCGAGGAACTCCGCCGCATCACGCTCTGGCTCGACTGCAACAGCGACTTCTTCGGGGCCTACGAGAAGACCCAGGAGCAGGCGGCGGGGGAGATCGTCCGCCCGTCGTTGGAGTAGACGCCGGGCCAGAGCGCGTGCGCCTCATGGAATGATGAATGCTGAATGACGAATGTCGAATGATGAATGAAGCCCGGCAGGGCACGGCCTTCGACCATTCAACATTCAGCATTCAGCGTTCGGCATTCAACATTCGGCTCCGCGGTGTCGAACCGCGCTAGGAGGTCAGCATGCAGCGTCTTGCGACCGCCGCAGGCCTCTGCCTCGTTGCCTCCGCCCTCGCCGCCGAAGCCGAGCAGGACGCCATCCTGGGCACGAAGGTGGGGACGGTGGACGTGCAGCTCTTCATTCCCGGCGGCGTGAAGGTGCTGAGGGGCATCCTGGTCCACGCCGCGCACTACAAGATGAACCCGAAGGACCGCTGGGCGGAGGTCTGCCGCACCCTCGGCTTCGCCCACGCGGCCCTCAACATCAACCTCAAGGAGACCAATCGCCCCGTGAAGCTCCGCAAGGGCCTCGACGAGGGGCTCAAGGAGTTCGCCGAGAAATCGGGCCACCCCGAGCTTGTGAACCTGCCCTTCGCCGGCGTGGGCCATTCGGCGGGCGGCATGGTCTCCGCCGTCATGCTCAAGACGCCGGAGCGGACGCTCACGACGTGCGTGAGCTGCGGCTGGATCGCCGACCCCGCGAAGCTGTCGCCGGAAGCGGCCGCCGTGCCCCACGCCTTCACGCTGGGGGCGATCCCCGACGCCTTCAAGATGCTGCCCGGCATCGAGGAGCGCTTCCTGCCCGCTCGCAAGGACGGGCGGCCCTGGGGCCTCGCCGTGCAGTGGGAGTGCGCGCACGACTGGGGCAACTCCGCCGCCTTCTTCGCCCCCTGGATCGTCGCCGTGTGCGAAATGCGCCTCCCGAAGGACTGGGCCCCCCTGGCCGGCCCGCCGAAGCTGCTGGACGTGAAGCAGGAGAGCGGCTGGCTGGGCGACCGGGCGAGCGTCGAGGGCAACTTCGCCACCGTCGCCTCGTGGGCCGACTACAAAGGCGACAAGGCCCTCGCCACCTGGTTCCCCAATCGCTACGTGGCCTTCGTGTGGCGGGCCATGATGTCGAAGGACTCGCCCGTGACGCTCGACCTCGCCGCCGCCGACGGCTCGGCGAAGCTGGCCGGCTACAACCCAAAGTCCGACCGCACGGTGATGGCGAATCCCGGCGTTGACCTCGTGCTCACCGCCGCGGTCAAGGAGGGCCTCGGCGTCAAGAGCGTGGCCTTCTACGATGGCGACCGCCTTCTGGGCGAGGCGGCCCAGGCCCCCTGGCAGTTTGCCTGGAAGGGCGCCACACAGGGGCCGCACGCCGTCTTCGCCCAGTGGACCACGCCCGACGGGAAGCAGGGGGTGGCAAACCCCGCCCTCGTCGTCGTGCGGGCGAGGGCAGAGAAATAGGTTGGGGGTGG
>Ga0194125_10002731_pt1 | contig 28984 bp, 23 predicted proteins | sample TA2KigC250mmetaG_FD_148626 | JGI IMG/M metagenome (GOLD analysis project Ga0194125, IMG submission 148626) | Freshwater microbial communities from Lake Tanganyika, Tanzania - TA2015034 Kigoma Deep Cast 250m | ecosystem: Environmental > Aquatic > Freshwater > Lake | place: Tanzania: Lake...
CGCCCGGAGACCGTGGATATGTAAATACAGTTTTTTATAGGTTCTTAGATCCTAGAGATATTTTTGCTTCATTATATCTTGGTATTTTCAAAAGGCCAAAAGTCAATCAAAAAATTGTTTTTAAAGATTACGACATTTCTTTTTTAGTAAACCTATCATTGAGAAGAGATTTTTATAGCCTTGTATGGTTCAATACATATCTTACTTATCTTTTTGCTAAAAAAATCTTCAAGCTGTTTTCAATCCGCAAGATCTTTTATTGTTATGAGAATCATCCTTGGGAGAAGGCTCTAGTATTGGCCCGGAATGAGGTTTCTTCTTTGTCTAAGCTGATCGCTTTTCAGCATGCCAGTTTTTCTTATAAGCTTTTACAGCAGTTCCCCACTGAATTTGAAAAAGGCATACCTTGCCTGCCAGACAAAATATTAACTGCAGGCAAAATATTAAAGAATATATTAGAAAAAAGAGGATGTTTTCCTCCAGGATTAATTCAGGAGGGCTGCGCCCTTCGTCATCTATATCTTTTTGAGGGTATTAAAGTATCCATTCTTGAAGAAAAGTATAGAGCTAAGAGTAAAAAGATTGTCTATGCCTTCTCAGTTGATTTTAAAAATTATGAAACTATACTGGAAAACCTTGCTAAAATTTTCAATGATAAGATGTATACGGTTTACCTAAAATTCCATCCTGATATCCTTAGTCAGATTGGCTTTAAAAATAGACTGCCTGCAAACTTTATAGATGCCAGATATTACCCTTGGGATAAGCTTTTACGGGAGACAGATATATTGCTATATGATGATAATACCTTAGCAATTGAGGCCTTAAGATATAATATAACAATAGGATATTTTGCCCTTACCGGACAAATCTATAATACCGATCGTTTATTTGATTATCATGGAGAAAAGATTATTGTTAATTCTATAGAAAAGTTTAGAGAGTTTTTGGATAATTATTATCAAAATGGCCATCATCTTAGTTTGTCAACTGTAGCGCAGAATTATGATAGGAGCTACCTTGAGGAATATTTTTCTCCTGTTACCGAGGGAAATCTTACTCGCTTTTTATAATTTAAAATAATCATGAATAGGGTACTTCTTATAAATCCACCCTACTATATTCCAGATGGGACTGATTTTTTCCCTTCTTTTCCTTTGGGTATAGGTTACATTGCATCTTATTTGCAAAGTTTGGGGTATTCGGTAAAGATTCTGGATGCCTTTGCTGAAGGATATGAAAATCAAGCTAATTATCATAGGTTTCATAGGATAGGATTGTCAGATAAAGAAATCTTATCCGAAATCCATAATTTTTCTCCAGACATAATTGGTATTTCAAATATGTTTTCTCTGTTGCATTACTCATTACATTCGACGGCAAAAATTATTAAAGAATACAATAAGGACTTGCCGGTTGTGGCAGGCGGTCCTCATATTTCAGCAGCGCCCGAACTGGTTATGAGAGATAAAAATATTGATTTTGGGATACTTGGTGAGGGTGAATATACCTTTAGTAAATTGATAAAGGCTCTAAGATACGGAGAGGATTATAGAGATATCTCTGGTTTGAGCTATCGGGATAATGGCGCCTTAAAAATAAACCGTCCCTTAGGATTTATTGAAAATCTGGATGCGCTTCCTTTCCCTGCTTGGCATCTTTTTAAGATGGATAAATATTTATACCAGAAGGCATCCCACGGAGGAGCGGTAAAGAAACGTCCTTTTATGACTATACTTACTTCTCGGGGGTGTCCACTAAATTGTTTTTTTTGTAGCGTACGAGACACTTGGGGGAGACGCTTTAGGATGCGTTCAGCGGGAAATGTTATTCAAGAGATCGCGCTCCTAAAGGAGAAATTTGGGATAAAAGAAGTAGTTATCGTTGATGATAATTTTAATTTTAATATCGAAAGAATGAATATTATTTTAGATTATTTTATCAAAGAGAAAAGACGCCTCATTTTAGATGTTCCTAACGGATTGTTTATCCCAAATCTGAATAAAGATATTTTACTGAAAATGAAATCAGCGGGGTTTTGGCGGATATTTTTTCCAATTGAATCAGGTGATGAATTTATTCTCCATAAAATCATAAGAAAACCGGTAGATTTGGGAATGGTTAAGCAACTGGTTAATTATTGCAGGAAAATCCACTTGGATGTTGTAGGGTATTTCATCTTGGGTCTTCCTATGGAAACAAAAGAGACAATGAGGAGGACTTTTAAATTAGTACGTGAATTAAAAATAAAGCCTTATTTTTCTATAGCTACTCCATTTCCCGGATCCGATTTATATAGGTTTGCCGAGTCAAAAGGTTTATTAAATTCATATAAAATAGAAGAGTATTCAGCAGAATACAATATTAATACTTCCGAATGGAATAACAAGGATTTAAAAGAATTTATATTATACGAAAAATTTAAGCTTAATCCTTTAAGAACATTATGGTTTAATTTTAAATCAACACTTCCCTTAATTGTTAAAAATCCTAAAAAAATAGTTTATTATCTTAGGCGTACATTTCATTTGGTATTACAAAAGTAACCAGAGACTGATGAGGAAGATAAAAAAACTGCTTTTATTTATACCGCCTGCCGTTACGGCCAGAGAGGAAATTGATATTGCCCCGCTTCCTCCTTTAGGCCTGGGTTATCTGGCTGCGGTATTAGAGCAGCAGGGCATAGAAGTAAAGATTCACGATGCCCTGATTGAAGGCTGGAATAACCGGGAAGATATTGATAGCCGGACGATCCGCAGGGGCAGCTCGTTTAAATTGATAGAAGAAACTATCGCGGGATTTGCGCCTGATATTGTCGGGGTGAATAATTTATTTAGTAAGCAAAGAAACAATGCTCACCAGATATACGGCATAGCCAAGAAGGTAAACCCCAATATCATTACTGTTGCCGGAGGGGCCCATCCTACGGTTACGCCCAGTTTAGTAATGCAGGACAAAAATGTTGATTTTGTGGCGCTGGGAGAAGGGGAGCAGACTATTTGGGATTTAATCTTATATCTTGAGGGCAATAAGGATATAAATGAACTAAATGGTATCGCTTTCAGAAATAATGGCCAGGTGGCAGTGGTCCCCAAAACAAATTTTATTTTTGATTTAGATAAATTGCCCTTTCCGGCAAGGCATTTATTAGGGGTAGAGAAGTATTTCGGCCTTAGCTTTACCCATGGCCAGAGGCGGTATAAAAAATTCAGCCCTATCATAACCTCCCGGGGCTGCCCGGCAAGGTGCGTTTTTTGTTCGGCGCACCAGGTCTGGGGCAGAAAATATCGCAGCCGCAGCCCGGAGAATGTTATTGCCGAGATGCGCCAATTAAGGGACAATTATGGGATTGAAGAATTGCTGTTTGAAGACGACAATGTTACCTTAGATGTCCCGCGGGCCGAGAAGATTTTTGACCTTATGGTTCAGGAGAAATTTAATTTTAAATGGGATACCCCAAACGGCGTGGCCGCTTTTGCCCTAAGCGAAAAATTAATCTGGAAGATGAAGGAATCCGGTTGTTATAAGATAAATTTCGCTATAGAGTCGGGAAACCAATACGTATTGAATAGGCTGATTAAAAAGCCCTTATTACTGGAAAAGGTAAAGCCATTAATCAGGTATGCCCAGAAAATAGGCCTGGATGTGGGAGTATTTTTAGTATTGGGCACGCCCGGAGAGACGTTGGACCAGATGTGGGACAGCTTTCGTTTTTCCAGGGATATGGGCGTTTATAATCCCTTTGTATCAATTGCCACGCCGTATCCGGGCTCGGAATTATACGACATATGTATTAAGAAAAAATATATACCCAAGGATTATTCCTTTGATAATCTTTATACAAAGAGCTTCAGTATTGCGACAGAAGACTGGACAGGAGAAGATATCCGGAAAATCTGCGGGAAAAGCTATTTTTTCTTAAAAAAAGGATATTACAAATCGCACCCCTTTTTGTTTATAAAAAAAGCAATCCAGAAGTTGCTTACTAACCCAAAAAGATTAGTAAGGGAAATTACCCAAGCAATCTGATAGCCTATGGGAAACCTATTGCCAGTTTCAAAGCCGTCGGTCGGTAAAGAAGAGCTAGAAAAAATTAAGGAAGTCTTTTTGACGAACTGGCTGGGTATGGGTTCTTTTGTGAAAGAATTTGAAGACGCGATTATGGATTTTATAAACACTAGGCATGTGGTTGCGGTAAATAGCGGCAGCTCCGCTATTCATCTGGCAATTGACGTCTTGGGCCTAGAGGCCCAGGATGAAATCATCACGCCGTCCTTAACCTTTGCCGCGGCAATTCAGGCGATTATTTGCTCTGGCGCAAGGCCGGTATTTTGCGATGTTGATGAGGAAACCTTGAATATTGACATAAGAAAAGCGCAAAAGATGATTTCCAAGAAGACCAGGGCAATTTTACCTGTTCATTATTGCGGCAACCCCGTGGATATGGATGCGCTCCTTGGTTTAGCCCAGGCGCATAAATTAGTTATAATTGAGGACGCCTGCCATAGTTTTGGCTCTTCTTACAAAGGCAGAAAGATTGGTTCATTCGGCCATATGACCTGTTTTAGTTTTGACCCGGTCAAGGTAATTACCTGCGGCGAGGGCGGCTGCATTACCACCAGCCATGATGGGTGGTCGGAGCTGTTGCGGAAAAAAAGACTATTAGGTATTGATAAAGATACCTGGAGCCGCTATAAGAATAAACGCAGTTGGCACTATGATGTGGTGACTCAAGGATACCGTTACCATATGTCTAATATTAATGCCGCGATTGGGCTGGCGCAGATGGAGAAAATCCGTCAGTTTATCCAAAAGAGGCAGGAAATTGTCGCGCGCTATGACAATACTTTTAGGGATATACCGGAATTGCGGATTTTAAAGAAAGATATAGGGGGGGTTTCGCCTTATTGTTATATTATCAGAGTAAAAAAAGACAGGGATAAATTAATGCATTTTTTGAAAGAAAAAGGGATTGAAACAGGCATACACTATATCCCCAATCACCTTCAGACAGTATTTAAAAGATATGCCTCTAAATTGCCTGTTACAGAACGGGTCTGGAAGGAGATATTGACGCTGCCTCTTTATTACGATATGTCAGATGCCGAAGTAAGATTAGTTTTGGATTCTATAAAAGATTTTTATAGGTAAATTTTGATGGAAGGACCCCTAGTCTCTATTACGATTCCGGCATATAATGCCGAGGAGTTTATCGGCCGAGCTATTCGCAGCGCATTAAGCCAAACGCATAAGAACATTGAGGTTGTTGTGCTTGACGATGGTTCAACGGATAAAACCGGCGATATGGTCAGGGCGCTGCAAAAAACGGATAGCCGGGTCCGTTATTATTATCAAGATAACCAGGGCCTGGCAGCTGCGCGCAATCGCCTGCTTAGCTTATGTAGAGGTGAATATGTGACTTTTTTAGACCATGATGATGAAATATTGCCTCATAAAACAGAAATTCAACTTGAGGCGTTCAGGCGCAACCCAAATATCGCCATGGTTTACGGCGATATTATAAAAAAATATTTTGATGGCAGGCAGGAGCGCGCTTTTGTATTTAAAAAGCCAAGGCGCGGCAGGGTTTTTTATGAGTATTTATTGGAAGGAAATTTCATTCCCTTGATTTCAGTTTTGATAAAAAGAGATATTCTGGAGAAATATCTTCCCTTTAATCTGAATTATAAAGTAGCGGAAGAATGGGACGTATTTCTTAAAGTCGCTAAAGATTACGACATTGATTATGTGGACAAGGTAGTGGGAATTTATAATGTGCACAAGTCTAATTTTACAATTAAATACCCCTTATTGGGGATAGAAGAAATGTTGTTAATTATGGATTCCTGGGAAAGGAGCGACCCTAATATATCATTATTTCATAAGCGTAAATTTATAAAATCAAAAGCAGAAATAAATTTGCAAAAGATATGGTATGCTGATTCCCAAAAGCAGAAGATAAAAATAATTATTGATTGTGTCAGATTAAATCCTTGCTGGTTGAGGCCTTATTTAAAATTGCTTCAGGCCATTTGTTTTAAGCAGAGTATAAGAAAGGAGTTAAAATGAAGGTAGTCATTTTAGCCGGCGGCAGAGGGACAAGGATCAGCGAAGAGACCGAAGCAATGCCCAAGCCAATGGTGGAAATCGGGGGTAAGCCCATATTGTGGCACATAATGAAAATATATTCTCATTACGGTTTTAATGAATTTATTATCTGCCTGGGTTACAAAGGGTATTTGATTAAGGAGTATTTTTCGCATTATTTCCTGCATATGAGCGATATCACGATAGATATGTCCAATAACAAGGTAGATATACATTCCAGCTCATCGGAGCCTTGGAAAGTAACCCTTATTGACACAGGCATTGAGACTAATACCGGAGGCAGGTTGAAAAGGATTGAAAAGTATGTGGGAAAACAGACTTTTTTCATGACTTATGGCGACGGAGTAGGCAATATCGATATTACTAACTTGTTGAAATTCCATAAGAAAAATAAGGTTGCGGTTACGGTAACCGCGGCACAGCCTACCGGCAGGTTCGGCAGCATGAACATAGGTGAAGATGCCAGGGTTATTTCTTTTCAAGAAAAACCCAAGGGCGATAAAAGCTGGGTAAACGCGGGTTTTTTTGTCTTAGAGCCGGAGATTTTTAAATATATTAAAGACGATAATATTTTTTGGGAAAGAGAGCCCATGGAGAAGTTGTCTAAGAGCGGCCAGGTAATATCCTTTAAACATAATGATTTTTGGCGGCCGATGGATACCCTGAGAGATAAAAACGAATTAGAGCAGCTTTGGCGCTCAGGCCAGGCGCCGTGGCAGCTCTGGAGTAAATAAAAATGGGTAAACGCTTCTGGAAAGATAAGGCCGTCTTTATTAGCGGCTACGAGGGCTTTTTAGGCTCAAATCTAGCCAAAAATTTAATTGGTTGCTCGGCTAAGATCATCGGCCTTGACCGGGTAAAAAACAGGCCAATCTCTGTATTGGATAGTTATTTAAGAAAAAATATTATTTGTATCAAAGGCGATGTCGGTAATCTAAAGATAGTAAGGGGTATTATTAATAAATATAAGCCGCGGGTTATTTTTCATTTAGCCGCCGAGGCGATAGTAGGAAAGGCCCATAAAAATCCCCTTAAGACATTTAAATCTAATATAGAGGGGACATGGAATATTTTAGAGGCTTGCCGGGATAAGAAGTTTATAGAAGCAATAGTCGTGGCCTCCAGCGATAAGGCCTACGGCAGCCATAAAAGGCTTCCCTATGAAGAAGGGGCCCCTTTAAAAGGCGAACATCCTTATGACGTTTCAAAGAGCTGCGCGGATTTAATCTCCCGCGCTTATTACCATACCTATAATCTGCCGGTCGCCATAACCAGGTGCGGCAATATTTACGGGCCGGGAGACTTTAATTTTTCCAGGATAATCCCGGATACGATCAGGTGCGCGCTTTCCGCCAAGGCCCTTTGCATCCGCAGCGACGGAAAGTTTATCCGCGATTATATTTTTGTTGACGATATTGTTAACGGTTATATTTTGCTTGCAGAAAAAATGCGGAGGTTAAAGCTGGCCGGTCAGGCCTTTAATTTTAGTAACGACAACCCGATGATGGTGATTGAGCTGGTTAAGAAAATTTATCAATTAACCGGCAAAGATTCAAATTACAGGATTCTTAATAAGGCCAGGTATGAAATAGAGCGCCAATACTTATCGTCAAATAAGGCCAGGAGGATTTTAAACTGGAGACCGGCTCTTGGCTTAGAAGAAACTCTCAAATTGACTATCGATTGGTATCGTAGTCTAAAAACAGGCAGGGGATGATGACTAATAAATCAAATCTTAGAAATTTATTCATTTTTGAAATGGCCAATAATCATTGCGGAGATTTAAAACACGGCCTGGAGATTATCAGGCAAATTTACGACGTCTGCAAAGATTTCAAGTTTAATTTTGGTTTTAAGCTGCAATACCGGGACATAGGCACGTTTATCCACCCGGAATATAAAGAAAGAAAGGATATAAAGTATGTAAAGCGGTTCCTGGAGACTGCACTGAGCGAATCGGATTTTAAATTACTCATAAAAGAAATTAAAAAGACGGGGTTTCTGGCAATCTGCACTCCTTTTGATGAGCCTTCTGTTAAGTTGATAAAGGAACACCAGTTTGACATTATTAAAATAGGCAGTTGCGCATTAACCGATTGGCCGCTCTTGGAAAAGATAGCCAGCATAGACAGGCCGATCATCGCCTCCACAGCCGCGGCATCTTTAGAAGATATTGATCGGGCGGTGATGTTCTTTGAGCATCGCGAGAAAGAATTTGCCTTAATGCATTGCGTAGGTGAATACCCAACGGACAATAATAACCTGCAGTTAAATCAGATTGACCTGTTGCGGCAGAGATATCCCGCCTGCCCGATAGGTTACTCTACTCATGAAGACCCGCAAAATTACGCGGCTATTCAAATAGCTATTGCCAGGGGCGCGTCTATATTTGAAAAGCACGTGGGTATCCCCAGCAATAAGCACCAGATGAACGCATATTCGGCCACTCCCGAACAGGTGCGGCAGTGGCTCCGGGCAGCCGAGGAGGCCTTTCTTATGTGCGGGATTTCTGGCCAGAGGAGGAGCTTTTCTGAAAAGGAAAAAACGGATATACGGGGCCTGCAAAGAGGGGTTTTTGCCAAAACAACTATTAAGAAAGGCCAAAAATTAGACAATACCAATACTTTCTTGGCTATCCCCAACATTGGTAATCAGGTATTGGCCAATAACCTGTCTAAATACACAGAGTTCATCGCCAATAAAGACATCCGGCTAAATCAACCTGTTATGTTTGGTGACGTCAATATAAGAAATTTACGAGAAAGGATTTTAGAAATTATCAGCAAGATAAAACCTATACTCCTGGAGAGTAAGCTCTTTTTGCCGAATAAGCTGGAGTTTGAGATTTCGCATCACTACGGCATAGAAAAATTTGAGCAATACGGGGCAGTCCTTATCAATTGCATCAACCGGGAATACTGCAAGAAATTAATAATTTTACTTGGAGGCCAGAGCCACCCTTTGCATTATCACGCCAAGAAAGAAGAAACATTCAATATCTTACACGGCGGCCTGACTCTAAATATTAACGGGCAGGAGAAAGACTGTAAGCCCGGAGAGATATTCACTATTGAAAGAGGGGTAAAACACAGTTTTAGCTCCAAAAGCGGGACGGTGTTTGAAGAGATATCTACTACTTCCTTAGCCGATGATTCTTTTTATGACGACGAACGCATCAAGAAGAATGAAACGAGAAAGACTTATATGACCTTTTGGCAGGATTGGCTCTCCAAACCGATTGCTTAAGATGATTAAACTCTCAGATTATGTTTTTCAGTTTGTCTCCGATTTAGGCGCCAGGCACGTTTTTTTGCTGCCTGGCGGCGGCTGCATGCATTTAGTTGATTCCCTGGGCAGGCGCGCCGATTTAGAATATATTTGCTGCCTTCACGAGCAGGCCGCGGTGATAGCTGGCGAGGCTTACGCAGAATATACCAACAATATAGGGGTAGCCCTGGTGACTACCGGGCCGGGCAGCACCAATGCCATTACCGGAGTTGCCGGCGCATGGATTGATTCTATCCCTATGCTGGTTCTTTCGGGCCAGGTAAAACGTCCGGATATGATTGGCGCAAGCGGCGTCAGGCAGATGGGGAATCAGGAAATAGATATTGTTTCTATCGCCAGGCCAATTACAAAATACGCGGTTACTATACTGGAGCCGGAGACTATCCGCTACCATTTAGAAAAGGCGGTTTATCTGGCCAGGGCCGGCCGGCCAGGGCCGGTTTGGATAGACATTCCTCTGGATGTTCAGGCAGCTATCATAGATGAAAATAAACTCCCGGTTTTTCAACCTTCTGAATTATCGCCGAGGGCAGAGAACAGCGAAATTGAAATAGCGGTAGGAAAAACTATTCAATTATTAAACAAGGCAGAGAGGCCGGTAATCTTGGCGGGTAATGGCATTAGATTGGCCGGAGCATTAAAGGATTTCCTTAGTTTAGTTGAATATCTTAAGATCCCCGTATTGACGAGCTGGAAGGCCATTGATTTTTTAGCCGATGACCACGTCTTCTTTTTTGGCAGGCCCGGCTCTATTGGGCAGCGGGGGGCAAATTTTATTCAACAGAATTGCGATTTAATAATCGCTATCGGCGCGCGATTAGACCTGCCCCAGGTCGGTTATAGCTACCAAAATTTTGCCCGCGCAGCCAAAAAGGTTATTATTGATATTGATGCCGCGGAGATAAAGAAACTGAAGATGGAAACAGCCGTTTCCGGCTCTTTAGACGCGGGAGATTTTCTAAGGGGGGTATTGAAAGAGAAAGACAAAATTGTCCCTGTAGAGCGTTCCCGGTGGCTAGGCCGCTGCAAAGAGTGGAAGGATAAGTATCCTGTAGTATTAGCAGAGTACCGCCGGCAGAAGGAATATGTAAATACCTATGTATTAATAGATGTCTTATCTGAATTATTGTCAGGGGATGATGTTATAGTCCCGGGAAGTTCCGGCGGATGCAGCGAGATTACCTTGCAGGCCTTTAAGGTAAAACAAGGCCAGCGCATTTTTAATACCCCGGGCTTAGGTGCAATGGGATTTGGCCTACCTGCGAGTATTGGGGCCTGTATTGCCAGCGGCAGGAAGCGTACGGTAAGCATTATCGGAGACGGCGGATTGCAGCTTAATATTCAGGAACTGGAGGTAATAGCCAGGTTACGGCTGCCCATAAAGTTGTTTGTTTTAAATAATAATGGTTATGTCTCTATTAGGAATATGCAAAAAAGCCATTTTAAGGGGCATTTAGTTGGCTGTGACCCTACAAGCGGCTTAACCTTTCCGGATATCCGCAGGGTTGCTTCAGCTTATATGCTGCAGAACGCCAGGATATTAAATCATACAGGCATTAAGGAGCGCGTAAGAGAAGCCCTGGAAACAGAGGGGCCGTTTATCTGTGAAGTAATGGTTGACCCCGCATTACAGACTGCTCCCCGGCTTTCCTCGGAGGTCAGGCCAGACGGCTCTATTATCTCTAAGCCATTGGAAGATTTATGGCCATTTTTAGACAGGGAAGAATTTAAGGCTAATATGATTATACAGCCGATAGCGGAATAAAATTATGAAAATACTCATCACCGGAGGCGCGGGGTTTATCGCCAGGAATTTATTTGAGCAATTGTCTGGCCAATATTCCATAACATCCTGCAATAGTAAAGAACTAAACCTCTTGGATGCTTCAGGAGTCTTTGATTATATAAAGAACAGCCGTTTTGATATAATAATACATACTGCTACCTATGATGCGGCCCCGAAGCACTCTACCAAAGATCCGGCAAAAGTCCTGGAATATAATTTAAGGATGTTTTTTAACTTGGCCCGGTGTAAAGATTATTTTGGTAAGATGCTTTATTTTGGCTCAGGCGCAGAGTTTGGCCGTGAAAATTGGATACCTAAAATGAAAGAGGACTATTTTGATAAACATGTCCCTTGCGACCAGTATGGTTTTTCAAAATATATTATGGCCAAATACGCCCTGTCAAATAACAACATCTATAACCTTAGGCTTTTTGCCGTATTCGGCAAATACGAGGATTGGCGGGTGCGTTTTATTTCTAATGCCTGCTGTAATGCGGCGCTGGACCTGGCTATCGGCATTAATCAAAATAAGTTTTTTGATTTTTTGTATATTGATGACTTAGTAAGAATTGTTAAGTGGTTTATTGATAACCAGCCCCGGAATAAAGTATATAATGCCTGTACCGCAAAGACGGTTGATTTTAAAACCATAGCCGAAAAGATTATTAAAATATCAGGTAAAAAATTGGATATTCTGATTAAAAACGCCGGCCTGGGGCAGGAGTATAGCGGAGATAATTCGTTGCTTTTAAATGAATTAAAAAGTTTTAAGTTTACCCCCATTGATGAGTCAATCAGGGCCCTCTATGATTGGTGTGATTCAAATAAAGAGATTATTTTAAAAGACGGATATACTTATGTCAGTAAAAAACTGTAGGGTCTGCGGCAATAGGTTTTTCCAAGGGGCCTTATTGCAGTATAAAAATATGCCAAAGGTGGCTCAATTTCTGCCAGAAAAGGGTAAACTTAAGAGCGATAAGGGGGTTAACCTTCGGGTTTATCAATGCTCAGGTTGCGGGTTGGTACAGTTAGATAGCGGCCCTGTCCCATATTATAAGGAGGTTATACGCGCGGTTGGTTTTTCAAGAGAAATGATGAATTTCCGGCAAAAACAATTTGCCAGTTTAATAGACAAGTTTTCCCTGAAAGGGAAAAAAGTGATTGAAATCGGCTGCGGCTGCGGAGAATACCTGTCTATTATGCAGGAATGCGGTGTTCAGGCATATGGGTTGGAATATTCGCGGCTTTCGGTGGCGCGGTGTATTAAAAATGGCCTTAAGGCGTCAAGAGGATTTATCCGCGGCAGCACCGAGAAGCTGAAATACGCGCCCTTTGATGCATTTTATATTTTAAGTTTTCTTGAGCATTTACCCGACCCGAATTCTGTTCTGAGGGGGATATTCAATAATTTGAGAGATGGCGCCGTGGGCCTGGTTGAGGTGCCGAATTTTGATATGATTTTACGCAACAAAATTTTTTCCGAATTTATGACCGACCATCTGTTTTATTTTACCAAAGAAACCCTGGCTACGGCATTAAGGTTGAATGGCTTTAGAGTTATTGAATGTAACCAGGTGTGGAGGGATTACATAATTTCCGCTGTGGTAAAAAAAGGAGAGAGATTAGACTTGGCGGATTTTTATAAATATCAGGTAAAACTTAAAAATGAAGTAGAAGGATATCTTCGCCGTTTTAAGAATAAAAAGGTGGCAATCTGGGGCGCCGGGCACCAGGCGCTGGCAGTTATTGCTTTATTAAATTTATCCGGGAAAATCCAGTATGTGATTGACTCCGCGCCGTTTAAACAGGGGAAATTTACTCCCGCAACGCATATCCCGATAGTCGCCCCCGATATTCTTAAATTAGAGCCGCCAGATGCGGTGATTATTATGGCGGCAGGTTACTCTAATGAAGTAGCAAGAATTATACGCAAGAAGTTTGATGGCAGTATAGATATTGCTATATTCAGAGATTATGGATTGGAAATTATTTAATATGGCCAAGGTAGGTACGTTCAATAATGGATAAGATTTTATTTATAGTTCCGCCTCACATCAATTTTAATCAATTTATCAACCCTGCACATAACGAAAGGATAGTACGGAAGAGATACGGTTGCTTTGGAAGCGTTCTTACCGAAATGCCGCTGGGCATATTATCTTTGAGCGCTTATTTGAAAAAACATAAAGCGGCGGAAACCCGTCTTATAGATTTTAACATTGTTTTAAATAATTTAGAAGGTTTTGAATTTTCTTCTTTTACGAAGTTTTTTCATGATTTTCTTGTAAGCAGGGCTTACTTAAATTATGTTCCAGATATAATAGGCATATCCGCTTTATTTACGTCGTCATATCGGAATGTCCTGGATATCGCGCAATGCTGTCGCGATATATTTCTCAAGGCGATCATCGTTGCCGGCGGCAGCGTGCCGACAAATATGTATGAGATGATGTTTAAAGACAGTAAATGCTTTGACGCCCTTTGTTATGGCGAAGGCGAGAAGCCTCTCTTGGGTCTTGCGGAAGCCATTGACAAAGCGCGCTATCTTGAAGAGAGTCCTTCATGGATTACGCCGAGGAAGCTTAAAGGCGTTCAGTCATTCCAATACGATTTTATTGAAGACCTTGATGAAATACCTTTTTATGATTACGGTATTTGCGAAGCAGAAGAATACTGGTTAAATCCGGCTATAACTGCTTATGCTTCTATTGAGGAGAAAAAGAAAAGCTTTCACGTAATGACATCCCGGGGTTGTAGTTTCCGTTGTTGTTTTTGTTCTTCGCATAAGGTGCACGGTAGAAAGATGCGTTATCATAGCATAGACCGGGTCAGAGAGGATTTTACGCGTCTTAAGGAGCAATATGGAGCAAAAACAATTATTTTCCAAGATGACCACTTTATGGCGGACAAGCAAAGGGCTTTCGAGATAATTGATATAATAAAGGAATTGCAAATGGTTGCCGTTTTTCAAAATGGCCTAGCCTTATATGCCCTTGACCGAAAGATGCTTGAGGCCATGAAGGGCGCAGGAGTTAAACAGCTTCTTTTATCTGTTGAGTCAGGAAGCGATAGGGTCCTAAAGGAAATAATGCATAAGCCTTTGGACCTATCTATAGTAAAACGCGTATCCAGTGACTGCCACGAGTTGGGAATATATACGAATGTGAACATATTGATAGGGCTTCCCGGAGAAACAAAGCAGGATATTGAAAATACCAGAGCCTTTTTAAAAACCATCAATGGAAACTGGTTTCTAATATTTTGCGCAAACCCGCTTGTAGGTAGCGAAATGTATGATATCTGTGTTAATAGAAATTACCTTAATGATAATTTTATTGGCAGCGACTACAAAAAAGCAGTTGTTGAAACAGAAGAATTTAGCGCTGAATATATACAGGAGATGGCATACACTTTGAACTTGGAACTTAACTTTGCAGAAAACAGCGACTTCAGGCTCGGTAACTACGAAATGGCATTAAAAGGATTTGAGAATGCAATAAGGGCAAAAAATGATCATGCCTTCGCATATTATTATGCTGCAAAATGCCATGAAAAACTTGCTAATTTAAAAAAAGCGCAAAAATACATGGATACTGCAAAAAGAATCGTAGATGAGGAACCGTTTTGGCGTAAATATTTCGATATGTTTAATATCCCCCTAATGACTCATGGAAATAAAACAGAGGATTGATTTATTAGAGTCTTTAATTAAGAATCCGTCAAAAGGAATGCTGGAGGATATATTCCTTTTCGTAACTAGAATTACCCCGATTATTAACGTGGATTTGCTGATAAAAAATAAACAAAATCAAACGCTTTTAACCTGGCGGGACGACGGATTTTATCCGCCAGGATGGCATATTCCCGGCGGCATCGTAAGATATAAGGAAAAAATATCCGATAGGATTAAGGCCGTTGCCGTAAGTGAACTTGGGGCAAAGATAGAGTTTATTAAGGAGCCATTGGCCATCAACGAAGTTATCCATCCTTTAAGAAAAAACCGCGGCCACTTTATTTCGTTATTATACCGTTGCGCGTTAGTCGGAGCGCCAGCCCAAAGCCTTAAGCAGAGAAAAGGCATTCCGCGTCCGGGAGAATGGGCCTGGCATAGCGCGTGCCCGGAGAATATAATTTCGGTTCACCGGATGTATCGCAAGTTCATATAGGAGAAAATATCGTGCCTGGCCGCAAGGAAGAATTAAAATTAAGCGAAATAGAAAAAAGAAATAGACTAAAAAAAGAAAAGCCCTATGTCTATGAAAAAATTATGAAATTTGACGAAAAGGTCAAAAGGGGCGAGAGTATTGCCATACTCCAGTTTCAATACGATTATGCCTGTAATTTTCGTTGCCAACACTGCGATATAAGCGGATTCCAGGGTAAAAAGGAAAAAAGATTTTTTACGATTGATGATGTAAAGGAGCTTTCCCGGCAGGCTGACGAGATGGGGCTGGCGCATATCGTCATTACCGGAGGCGAGCCGTTAATATTCCCTGATTTTGACGAAATAGTCAAGGCGATTGACCCGCAGAAGTTCTACATAACTTCGGATACTAATGGATGGTTTTTAGATGAGGAAAGGGCAAGGCATTTAAAGAGCATCGGCCTGGATAAAATCCAGCTGAGCCTGGATAACCTTTCGGCAAAGGAACACGATGCGTTCAGGCGTAAGCCTGGTTCGCACCTGCGGGCAATGAAGGCCATTGACGCATCTTTGGACGCCGGATTAAACATTATTTTGGCAACGGTAGTTACCAAGCAAAGAATCAGGTCGCAGGAATTTATTGATTTTCTTGAATTCGCCAAAAGAAAAAAAATAGGCGTATTTGTAACTTACGCAAAGCCGGTAGGGGAATGGGAGGGGAATTTTGACGTCCTTATTACCAGAGACGATATGGATTATATGAGAGGGTTAGAGAAAAAATATAATGTATTTACCCACCTGACGCCCTCATATGGCCTTAATTTAGGCTGTATCGCCGCCAAGAGGATGGTTTCTATTACCAAATACGGCGACATCATGCCTTGCCCGTATATCCATGTTTCGCTCGGGAATTTCTTTAAGGAACCCTTAAAAGATATTATTCAGAGGGGCATGAGGATTAAATATTTTGTAAAATATATGGATACCTGCCTTATCGCGGAAGACAGGAGATTTATTAATGACTATATGCTGAAAAAGGTATACACGAAGTTCCTGCCTGTGCCTTATACTGATGTATTTACCAGCGAGGATTTTATAAATGAATCCGGAAAATAAAATTAGAGAGGAAATATTTAAATTAACCAGGCAGCTATACCGGGCCGAAAGGGCGAATAAGGAATTTATCCCCGGTAAAACCCTGATAAATTACGCCGGCAGAGTTTATGACTACAAAGAAATGATTAATCTGGTGGATTCTTCCCTGGATTTTTGGCTTACGGCAGGCCGCTATACAAAGCAGTTTGAAAAAAAATTAGCGGAATTCCTGGGCATGAAATATTGCCTCTTAGTTAATTCCGGCTCTTCCGCCAATCTTCTGGCTATCACCGCGCTTACCTCTCCGCTACTCGGCAAGCGCGGGCTTAAAAACGGCGAAGAGGTCATTACTGTTGCCTGCGGTTTTCCGACGACATTGAATCCAATAATACAGAACAACCTGGTTCCTGTATTTATAGATATAGAATTAGGTACTTACAATATTAAGGCGCAACTTATTGAAAAAGCAATTAGCGGGAAAACAAGGGCTATTTTTATCGCGCATACCTTAGGCAATCCGGCGAATATCGGCTTAATTTCCAAAATAGCGAAAAAATATAATTTATGGTTTATTGAAGATAACTCGGACGCCCTGGGTTCAAAATACGGCGGCAAATATACCGGCTCCTTTGGCGATATTTCTACCTGCAGTTTCTATGCCCCCCATCACATAACAATGGGAGAGGGCGGAGCGGTTTTAACTGATGACCCGCAGCTGCACAAGATAATAATGTCTTTAAGGGATTGGGGCAGGGATTGTTACTGTGAAACCGGACACGATAATACCTGCGGAAAGAGATTTTCTCAAAAATTGGGAGACCTTCCCTTTGGCTATGACCATAAATATATTTATTCGCATATCGGTTATAACCTTAAGGCAACCGATATGCAGGCAGCTATCGGGGCAGCGCAATTAGAAAAATTACCCGGATTTATTCAGGCAAGAAAAAGCAATTTTAAGGTTTTATATAATATCTTTAAGAAATACAGAGGATTTTTTGTATTGCCGCAAATAGCAGAATATTCTGAGCCCAGCTGGTTCGGTTTCCCTGTTTTGATAAAGAAAGGCGCGCCTTTTATCAGGCGTAAAATCGTTGTCTATCTTGAAAAGAATAAGATTGCCACTCGGATGCTTTTCGGCGGGAACTTAACCAAGCAGCCGGCATATAAAAATTCAAGGTTTAGAATATTCGGTAAGTTAGAAAATACTGACCTGGTAATGAATAACCTCTTTTGGATAGGGGTTTATCCCGGCCTTAACAGGCAGATGCTATCCTATATAGAAGAAACTTTAGACAAATTTTTTAAGGCAGAAATATGAAGCTGACTATCTTTATCGGTTGTTTTAATGAAAAGGCAACCATCTTTAAGTCTATTGAAGAGGCCAAAAAGATAAACGCCGACAAGGAAATAATAATTATTGATAATTGTTCAACAGACGGCACAAGGCAGATTTTGGAGGGCTTAAAGAACGATAATTCGCTTAAGATAATTCTTCATTCCGAGAATATGGGCGCAGGTTATTCTGCGGGCGAGGCTATCCAGATGGCGCAGGGTGATTATTTTTATGGACCGGGAGCGGATTTGGAATACAAGATGACAGATGTGTATAAGATGGTAGAAAAATTAGAAAGAGAGGATTTAGATGCAGTTTTTGGTTCAAGGCTCCTGGCCAGGGGGAATATTTCAAAACTGGCGTTGATTAAAGAAAGGCCATATTGGCTCGGCACGATTATAGCCACATTTTTAATTAATTTATTTTACGGCAAGAATTTTACGGATGTCATAGGGATTAATTTGGTCAAAACCGCTATATTACGGACTCTTAATTGCAAATCCTCCAGTCAAACTTTCACCTTTGAGTTAATCAGTAAGCTTTGTAAAAATAAATATAGAATCGGGGAAGTTCCGCTTTGGTATAAGCCCCGGACGCATAAAGAGGGCAAGACTATCAGGGCGCAGGATATGATTCCCGCCTTAGCGGCGATGTTTAAAATAAAATTTTTAAGTTAAATTATGCACTTACTTATAATTTATCCAAATATTAATCTTGAACCTGCGGTAAGCCATGGAATCACTGCCTTAGCCGGCATGCTCAAGGCGCATGGGCACTCCGTTAGCCTTCTGGTTTTAGATAAATATAAGGCCATAAAAGAAGGGCAAATTTATTCTCAGGTAAGCGTAATTAATCCGGATGTTATAGGGCTGTCTTTAACTTCCAACCAAAAAAGATACGCTAAAGAAATTATTACTGGCTTAAAGAGAAATTTCCATATTCCGATTGTTGTGGGAGGGGTATATCCCACATTATTCCCGGAGTTTATAAAAGAGGTTGAGGGAATAGACGGCTTGTGCAGGGGCGAGGGGGAGGAGGCATTAATAGAATATTTAGATTGCCTGCAGCAGAATAAGGATTATTACCGTATAAAAAATTGGTGGTTCAAAAAAGACGGGAAGATTATTACAAATCCTATCAGGCCCTTTAATCAGAATTTGGATAATTACCCCCTGCCTGATTATGAAATTTTTCCCAAAGATTTTTTTCACTATCCTAATATGGCATTTACCAGGGGCTGTCCATTTCCCTGCGCGTATTGTTCTAATCACGCGTTAAAAAATATCTATTCCGATAACGGCCCTTATCTAAGGTTTAAATCAGTGGCTCGGGCATTAGAAGAAATAAAAATTTATATTGATAAAATTAACCCGTCCTGGCTGGGTTTTGATGACGACTCTATTACCAAAAATAAAGAATGGCTGAAGGAATTTTGCGAGAAATACCCGAAGGTATCAAGCATCCCATTTCATTGCAATAGTTTTCCCTCGGCGATTAATTCAGAAGTTTGCAGAATGCTGAAGTCTGCCGGCTGCCGCGTTATAGGGATAGGTGTTGAATCTGGCGACGAGGAGATACGCATCAAGACATTAAAGAGGCCGATAAAAAATCAGGATATTATTGCCGCCTTCAAATGCGCTAAGGACGCCGGGCTTCTTACCCACTCATTTAATATGATTGGGATACCGGGGGAAACCAAAGAATGTTTTAAGGAAACAGTAAAATTAAACAGGGTGATTCAGCCGGATTATTTTCAGCTTACTGTTTTCTATCCGTACGAAGGGACGCAGCTTTATGAAGTGGTAAGGCAAAAAGGCCTTTCTACAAACCGGGATATAGATACCTTCTTTTGCGGAGAGAGCGTATTGGATATGCCCGGTTTTTCAAGAAGCCAGATTAAATGGCAGTATTTTTGCTTCGGTTATAATATTTACAAAAAAACAAATTTTAGGAAGGCCTTATTATGCTTGAAGTCAAATATTAAGGTTTATTTACCCAGAATTCACAGGCTTTATATGAAGTTAAGGTATAAAAAATGAATGTTCGGCCGCTTAAACTGATGTTTGCCATGTCGTTATATGAAATTAACGGCTCCTGCGCCGTAGCTAAAAACTTGATAGATAATTTAGACAGGCAGAAGTTTTGTATTAGCTTAATTGCCGAAAGAATTGCCGAGCGCCATTTTGAATTAGCCCCCGACGTAAAAATAATTGACCTGGGCCTTGAAGCCAGCCGGGGAATTGTCAATAAAATATCCAATATCATAAACCATATCAGAAAAATTAAGGCGGTGATTAATGCCGAACATCCGGATATCATTTTGGGCTTTGGCACAATTATCAACTGTTATATCTTGCTCTCATTAAATAGGAACGAAAGAAAAAAGTTAAAAGTTATATTGACTGAACACAGCGAACTCTTTTTCAACAAGTATACGCTGCCGGACGCAAGGTATAAGTTGCTTAAAAAGATATATAAACTAATGATGTTTATTTTTTATAGGAAAGCCGATTGTATTATCGCGGTGTCCAGAAATATAGCCGACAGCCTGAATAGATTATTGAGCGTGAAAGATAAGGTTAAGGTTATATATAATCCCGTTAATACCCGGCTAATACGGAAGCTATCCGAGGAAGAAATTACAAATTTTGATTTTGACAAGGCCATTCCTTATATCGCGGTGGTATCAAGGCTATCTCCCGAAAAGGGCATCAGCCGCCTGATAGAGGCCTTCGCGGATTTAATCCGTCAATTGGATGCACGCCTTATCATTATAGGAGACGGCCAGGAGCGAAACAAATTGGAGGCCTTAACTACGCGGCATGGCATTAAAGATAAGATAAAATTCGTAGGCTGGCAGAAAAACCCCTTTAAGTATTTAAAAAATACTCAACTTTTTATTCTGCCGTCTATTTATGAGGGCTTTCCTAACGTTATACTGGAAGCCATGGCCTGCGGCATACCGGTGGTGACATTCAAAAGCGGGGGCGGTATAGAGGAGATTATAGACGACGGCATAAACGGCATCTTGATAAACCCGAGAAACCCCGCGATTTTATCGGATACAATTTATAACTTATTATTAGATAGGGCATTAAGAGAAAAAATTATTAATGAGGCCTATAAAAAGATAGATAGATTTGATGTGTCAAATATCGTGAAAGAGTATGAATCTACCATGATGGAGTTGGTGAGCACTAATTAAAGCCATATGAAGATTACCCTGATAAATCCCTATGATTTTTCCGCCCCGGGCCTGCGGAGCCTGGCGTCGGTATTAAGGGCCAATGGCCACCAGGTGCAGAATTTATTTTTATTATTGGATACCAGGGTGTTAATCCATTCCAGCGCAGGGTTTGATTGCAGCCAGGAGGCATTAGATGAGATTATAGCTGCCTGCCGGGATTCAGAACTCATAGGGATTACCCTTATGACCAATGCTTTTGGGTTGGCAATCCGCCTTACCGAAGAGTTAAAGAAAAATCTTAAAGCCCCGGTTATTTGGGGAGGTATCCATCCGACTATTGCGCCGGGCGAGTGCCTTAATTATGCCGATATGGTTTGTGTCGGAGAGGGGGAATCATCCGTATTAAATTTAGTAAATAGATTGGAAAAAAATATAGATTATTTAGATACAGAAGGCATTTGGTTTAAATCCGACGGCCAAATAATTAGAAACCGCGTACCGGCCTTACTTCAGAATTTAGACGAACTTCCCGGGCCCGGCTATGATAATCCGTTTGATAAGGTGCTAAAAAAACAAAAACTTATTTCTGTTGACCGTGGCATTGCCGTAGAATTATTGGGAACCCAGATAGCGGTGTCTTCCAGCCGAGGTTGTGTGTATAGATGCGCTTTTTGCTGTAATAACGCATTGAACGAGATGTATAAAAACCAGAAGGTAGTCAGATATAAAAGCCCGGCGTTTTTAATCTCAGAGCTAGAAGAGATAAAATCAAAATTTAAACAAATAAATAGGATTTTTTTTGGCGATGATTCATTTATCATCAGGCCATCAGAAGAGATGGAAGAGTTTTGCCGGCTTTATAAAAAATATATTGGCCTGCCCTTTTCGTGCCTGGTAACAGCCACAAATGTAAACGAAGAAAAGGTTGAATTATTAATGGAGGCAGGCCTAAATGATATCAGGATGGGCCTGCAGAGCGCCAGCCCCCGGACATTGAAGCTTTATAATCGGCCAATTTCCGCAGAGGCGGTTGCTAAGGCATCCCGCATAATTAATAAATATTTAAAGGATGGCCGGATGCTTTCCTATGACATTATCTTAGATAATCCTTATGAAACAAAAGAGGATTTAGTAACGACATTAAAATTTTTGTTAACCTTACCGAGGCCATTTTCTTTGCGGTTTTTTAGTTTACAGCTCTACCCAGGTACTAAATTATATGAAAATGCCCCCAGCCAGGAGAACGTGAATCGCCAGGCAAGGAGCGCTTATTCTGGTAGCTACCAATCGGCAGAAGGGACTTATTTAAATGCCTTCTTTTATTTAATGAAATTTATTGGATTGAAGCGTTGTCCGCCGGTATTAGGGAAACTGCTTTTAAAAAAAGAAGTTTTATTCATATTGAATACTCCCTATATTAATGCCGTAATAAAATTTTTAAGAGACTTAAGGAGCACTTGGAAATATTCAATTAAATTGAAAATAAAATTTTTAAGCCGCCCAAAACCCCCGGTAATTAAAAAGGACTGGACGAATCTTTAATATGAAGAGAATACTATTTCTGCATGATACTTTAGGCATGGGCGGGGCAGAGCAATTAAGGTTTACTCTGTTAAAGAATATAGACAGGGCTAATTATGATGTAAGGATTTGCTGTATAAGTAATCGCGGGGTCATCGGGGAAGCGATTAAAGGCCTTGGATTTACGGTTGATGAATTAGGGTTAGACCCTAATCCTAAGAATATTTTCACTACTCTTAAGATTATTAAATATTTAAAGTCGCAAAAAATAGACGTCCTGCATACTTCTTTGTTCAACGCTAATTTTCACGGCCGCATCGCCGGTTCTATGTGCAACATCCCTCGCCTGATATCAGAAATGCATGGGCAACATTATGAATTTAAGAACGTTAAATACTTGTTTCATCTTTTGAGCGAGCGCCTGCTTTATCTAATGAATGATGTAATTATCTGCTGTTCAGAGAATTCCCGGCAGTATATTATAAAAAGAGAGGCGATTCCTCCTTCAAAAATAGTTACCATAACAAATTGTATTGACCCGTCAGCTTACCGGGTTAAGGAGCCAAGGGATTCGCTCAGGCAGAAACTGGGCATTAGCGATGAATTGGCCTTGATTACCGTGGCTTCATTCTGGAAAATGAAGGGGCATATTTATTTACTCAGGGCGCTCTCTGAATTAAAAGGATTAGGTTATAAATTTAAATGGCTTTGTGCCGGCGACGGGCCATTACGAGAACCAATGCAGAAAATATGCGCTAAGTTTAAATTAACTAAAGACGTTATATTCTTGGGAAGGGTTAGCCATATCGCAGATTATCTTAATGCCTCAGATTTATTTGTCCTTCCTTCATTATCAGAGGCCCTTTCAATCGCCTTGATAGAAGCTATGTATGCGGGCCTGTTTTGCATAGTAACGGATGTCGGCTCTAATAGGGAGCTGATAGAAAATAACCTAAATGGCCTTATAGTTAAGCCGGCAAGTAAGGAGGCCTTAAGAAAAGCGCTTATATTTTGTTTTGACAACAGACAGCGATTAGGCAGGCCGGTCCAAGACAGTAAGATAAGGATTGAAAAGAAATATTTATTGACCGACGACTACTTACGCAAATTCTATGAAATCTGGCAAAGTTAGGATGGATAATAAAAAGAGCCAGGGTGGAACAAAATTATTAATTAGGAGATTGGCGATAAGTTATGGCTGCTCATAAGATTTCTATTATTATCCCTGCTTATAACGAGAAAAATACGATAAGGGCAGTCATTAAACGATTAATCAATGCCGATTTTGGCATAGATAAAGAAATTATAGTTGTTAATGATGGCTCAACCGACGGCACACAAGATATACTTAAAGAAATAACAGAAAAAGAGGTAATAGTGGCTCATCACAAAGTAAATCTTGGCAAGGGGGCGGCTATTAGGACGGCGCTAAAACACATAAGCGGAGATATTATCATTATTCAGGACGCGGATTTAGAATATCCTCCCGAACAATGCAAAGATTTAATAAGGCCGATATTAGACGGCCAGGCAGATGTAATTTATGGCTCGCGTTTTTTAGGGATACACCGCGTTTTTATGGTGTGGCATTACTTCGGGAACAAATTAGTGACTTTTCTGGCGAATATCTTATATAATACCACCCTTACGGACGTAGAGGTAGGTTATAAAATCTTTACCCGTCAAGCGCTGGAAGGGATTATTATCCGTTCCAATAGATTTGATTTTGAAACGGAATTTACAGCTAAAATTTTTAAAAAGAGGCTAAGGGTAGTGGAAGCGCCAATAATCTATTATGGCAGAGGCTATAGCGAAGGCAAAAAGATTACCTGGAAAGACGCGTTTCCCGCTATCTGGGCGTTGATAAAGTACAGGTTTGTGGATTAAATGAAAAAATACTTATTAATCTCTGTGTTTTTTTGCGCTTTGGTAATTACCAGGGGCGCCTTAATATATTCTTTTAATAATAATCTGAGCTGGCTTTCTGATGAGGAGAGAAATTATGAAATAGCCAAAAATTATCTAAATGGGAAAGGGTTTACGGTTTATGATAATGATTCAAAAACATATAAATTAACGGCGTATCATCCCAGCTTCTCGGTATTTGTTTATATTTTTATGCTAAAGAATAATATTAGCAAAAATTCATGGACCATGTTCTGCTATTCTCTTTTTATCGCGCTGCATCTTTTGTCGGCAGTCTATTTTTTCAAACTGGCCCAAATTTTCATAAAAAATAAAATTTTAACTAACTTTGCCACCATAGCATACGGATTTTATCCTTCCGTTATATTTTATATCGGCAGCCTGTTCCTTTATGAAAATATGGTTACGCCATTGTTAGTCATAGTAACATACAAGATATTAAGAATAACTTGTTTTAATCAAGATATCAAAATTGCAGATTATTTTATAATTTTATTGTCTTTTATGTTTTCCGCTCTTTTTAGGCCAAGCTCAATTACAGTTTATGTTTTGATACTGGCCGTATCGTTATTTTTTATGGCAAAAGACCGCCTTAAGCTTAAAATTAATAACACCCATAAAATCGCGTTAATTTTATCAATATATTTATTTGTATTTATAGCCCACATCCCGATTTTAATTAAAAATTATAATATGTTCGGGCATTATGTGCTTACCACTCAGCAAAATTTTCTTTTTTTGGAGGGGCATAATCCCTATGCTAGGGGAAGTTGGGCGGGAAAGCCGAGTAAAAGTTTCGTTACATATATCCATGAGAACATACCCGATTTTGAAAGCTTGAATGAATATCAGCAGGGCGCGGCATATAAGAAACTTGCTGCGAGTTGGATTTTAAATAACCCGGTTAAGGAAATGACCCTGCTTTTCAGAAAAGCCGCAATTTATTTTTTGCCTCAGAATTTTGATAGCGAGCTGCCCGGAAATAGGTTATGGAACCCGGTTAATCTGGCGGCTCATTCATTATTTTTATTGTATCTTTGCGGTTTTCTTTTAAAGAAGAAGTTTCCTTTCCGGATTGAAATTTTACTTTTAGTCCCCATATTTGCGTCTTTGGCATTTAGCCTGGCGATGTTTGTGGGATACCGCTGGAGATATTATGCGGAGCCGTTTATGTTATTGGCGGCATTTATTTTTTTAGAAAGGTTTATCTTTCCGGGCAGAAGACCCGGTACAATAGTTGTTAAACCATAAAATGAATATCAACACCTTTTTTGGGCAGCATCGGGCAATAATACTGATAATTCTATTTTCATTTACGCTGCAGATATTTTTTATTTTTAACTATAAAGCAAATGGCCCAGTAGAACTTGATGCCGCATCCTATAATACCCTGGCCCAAAATTTGCTGCGCTATAAAATTTACAGCACTGACGGCGGCCAGACGCACAATATCAGAAGGGCTCCGGTTTATCCATTTTTCATCTTTTTAATTTATTTATTCTTTGGTGAAAAAGTTATAGCCGTGCAGATAGCGCAAGTCATCCTGGCCGTTTTAGCCTGTTTATTGATTTATAAGATTGGCTGCATGGTTTTTGATAGGAGAACAGCCATTTTGGCGGCTTTTATGGCCGCTATCCATCCGGTATTTATCTGCCAATCTTTTTATTTGGTGACCGAGCTATTGGCAATATTTTTAATTACCCTGGCTGTTTACTTGGCTTTATATTGTATGCGCAGCCATAAGATAGTTCATTTTATTTTATTAGGTTTAATCCTGGCAATAACAGCATTATGCAGGCCTACGGTGTTATTGCTGCCATTTTTCGCGGTATCTTTACTTTTATTTTATTATAACTTGAAGAAAACCTTAAGGTTTGCGTTTTTCTTTCTGGCGACATTCGCTATCTTAGTGGGGTTATGGACATACCGCAATTATAAATTAACCGGATATATTATTCCTGTGCAAAGCACAGGCGGCGGAAATATCTGGCTGGGCACTTATGTGCCTGGCAAGGGATACGAGGAGAATGCGCGGCAGGAGAGTTTAAAATTAGTAGAGCATTACAGCAAATTAATATCTATTAAACTACAAAGAGAAAATAATGCTATATCAAACCCAAAGGTGCCATACAGCGATATTATCCATTACTTGGCTGATAAAGAAATAACAAGGGATGGCATAAAAAATATATTAAATAACCCCTTTGGCTTTATTAAGATACTTCCATATAAGTTTTTCAGGCTTTATATAGGCAGTTATTGTTTTCTATATGGGATAAAGGAAAGCTTTGGTGAATTATGGCATTCCCGGAATATGGATAAGGGTAGCTATGCAAAATTAATTATAAAGGTTATTATTATACTTTTTTCGCTATTAATTATAACCTTTGCGCTTATGGGCCTGGCCGTAAACATCAATAAAACGATTTCCATTTTGCCTCTTTTTATCTTATTTATCTACTGGAATTTATTTTTTGTTTTCTTTGACACCATGACCCGTTATTCTATCCCAATATTGCCGATACTGATTTTAATGGCAGCAAGAGGGATTTATTTTGTAGGAAAATACTTATGAAAGACCCGTTTGTATTTCCATTTGATACTAACTTTATCTTAAGAAAGAAGAAAGCGATTAAAAGGGAGTTTCTTCTCCGGCAAGATTTGCCGGAGAAGAAAATAGCCATTTTGGGCGGCTCAACCACTTCTGAAATAAAGGATATTTTGGAACTATTTTTATTAAAAGAAAAAATCAAGCCCATATTTTACGAGTCGGGATTTAATAGATACTATGAAGATATTATGTTTGATGAGCCGAAATTATCCCAGTTTAAGCCCGATATTTTATATATACACACAACCGGCGTTAACATAAATTATCCTGAAGGGTTTATTGTTGATAAAGAAGATATAGAAGATAAGATAAAAAATGAATTTATGAAATTTAAAGACCTATGGACAAAAATACAAGAAAAATATAATTGTGCCGTCGTTCAGAACAATTTTGAACTTCCCTATTATCGAGTTTTAGGAAATTTAGATTCTTCGGCTATATCCGGTAAGACTTATTTTCTTTCCAGGTTAAACCTGGAATTCGCCAAATATGCCCAGGAAAATAAGAATTTTTATATTAACGATATAAATTATTTATCATCCTGGCTCGGCCTGGACAAGTGGCACGATAGGGCCCATTGGTATTCTTATAAATACGCCATTAGCTACGAAGCCATCCCCCTGGTCTGTTATAACTTAGCGAATATTATTAAATCAATTTACGGGCAGGCTAAGAAATGTTTAGTATTAGATTTAGATAATATTTTATGGGGAGGGGTGATCGGCGATGTTGGCATGGAAAATATCCAGATAGGCAGAGAAACCCCGCTTGCCGAAGCCTATGCGGAATTTCAGCGTTATATAAAGGAACTAAAAGAAAGAGGGGTAATTTTAGCGGTTTGTTCCAAGAACGACCCCGAGATTGCCAGGCAAGGGCTGGCTCATCCCGATAGTATTTTAAAATTTGATGATTTCGCTGTTTTTAAGGCCAATTGGAAAAGAAAGGATGAGAATATTATAGATATCGCCAGAGAAATAAATATAGGCCTAGACAGCCTGGTTTTTATAGACGATAATCCCGCAGAGCGCGAGATTGTCAAGGCAAACCTTCAAGAGGTAACCGTTCCTGATATGGGCAATAATGTTGAACAGTATATTGGCATAATTGATGGGGGGAAGTATTTTGAGCCGGCCGCGATATCTTTTGATGATATCAACAGGAATTCCTATTATCAGGGTAACCTGAAAAGAACCAGCGAAGAGAGGAATTTTTTAAATTATGGCGATTTTTTAAAATCATTGTCTATGCAGGCCGAAATACAGGGTTTTGTTCCTCTTTATCTGGATAGAATTACGCAGCTAATAAATAAAACCAATCAATTTAATTTAACCGCTAAAAGATATAATTATTCAGAAATAGAGAGGATCGCCGGGGGTAATAATTATATTACACTTTATGGCAAATTAGTTGATAAATTTGGAGACAATGGGGTTGTCTCTGTAATTATAGCTAGCTGTGATGCTGCCAGCCGATTACACATTGATTTATGGCTAATGAGCTGCAGGATAATCAAGAGGGATATGGAGTATGCGATGTTTGACGCCCTGGTTGAGAAGGCCAAAGAAAGGGGAATTAAGGAAATTATAGGTTACTACTGTAAAAGCGAAAAAAATCATATAGTCTCAGAATACTACCCGGAGATAGGTTTTGAAGTTTTATTTAAAGATAAAAATGGCGATAGTTCCTGGAAATACGTTATTCCCGAGAACTATATTCCCAAAAATAAGTTCATACAAAGGTTGAAATAGCAGAATGGATAAATTAGAGATCCTTGAGAAAACACGGAGAGTATTCAGGGACGTATTTGATAAGGACCAGTTAATTATAGATAGGATGACAAGCTCTAAGGATATTGAAGGGTGGGATTCTTTAGCGAATATTAATCTAATCGTGGCGATAGAAAAGGAATTTAAAATTAAATTTATTCTATCGGAATTAATTTCTCTGGATAATGTGGGGGCAATGGTAGATTTGATAGAAAA
>Ga0194125_10002735_pt1 | contig 28964 bp, 20 predicted proteins | sample TA2KigC250mmetaG_FD_148626 | JGI IMG/M metagenome (GOLD analysis project Ga0194125, IMG submission 148626) | Freshwater microbial communities from Lake Tanganyika, Tanzania - TA2015034 Kigoma Deep Cast 250m | ecosystem: Environmental > Aquatic > Freshwater > Lake | place: Tanzania: Lake...
AGGTCGGGATCAGTGCGCGGGCCTCCATTGCGGCCGGTGCGACGATCGGCGCGAATTGCCACATCCACGATTTCGCGACGGTATCCGACGGCGCGAAGATCGGGGAGGGCTGTTTCCTCTACCCCGGCGTCTACATCGGGCCCGACGTGCAGATCGGCGCCGGCAGCGTGTTGTATCCCAATGTGGCGGTTCACGAAGGGTGCCGGCTCGGCAGCCGCGTCATCGTCCATGCGAATTCGAGCATCGGCGTCGACGGCTTCGGCTACGCCACCCATCAGGGCGTGCACCACAAGATCCCCCAGGTCGGCCGGGTCGTGGTCGAAGACGATGTCGAGATCGGCAGTTGCTGCAGCATCCAGCGGGGCACGCTCGACGACACCGTCATCGGACAGGGCAGCAAGCTGGGCGACCTCATCGCGATCGGACACGGCGCGAAGATAGGGCCTCATTGTCTGCTCGTGGCGCAGGTGGGCATCGCCGGCTCGACCACGGTCGGGCACCACGTTACCATCGGCGGGCAGGTCGGCGTGGTCGGGCACGTCAGGATCGGGGACAACGTCACCATCGGGGCCCAGGCCGGCGTCGTCAACAATATTCCCGACGGGGAAACGGTTCTCGGTGCCCCCGCCATCGACGCCGGGCAGGCCCGACGGGCGTACACGATGCTGCCGTATCTGCCCCAGATGCGCCAGGAGATCCGGTCCCTGCAGAACCAGTTGGAGAAGCTCGCGGAAGAGGTGAAGGCGAAACAGCGCGAGTGATCGTCAATCCATGAATCATCCATCATCCATCGCCAGTCATCACTCTGCGGGAGTCATCGGCCTGATCGCCGGCGGAGGCCGATTGCCGTTCCTGATCGCGGCCGGCGCGCGGCAGCAGGGCTTGAAGGTCGTGTGTGTCGGGCTGGCCGGCTACGTCGAGGCGCCGCTGACGGCCGAAGTGGATGCTTTCTACCCGGCGGGGGTGGCCCGGCCGGGCAGTTGGATCCGCCGGCTCCGCCGGCACGGGGTCACACGCGCGGTCATGGTCGGACAAGTGAAGAAAGCGCACCTGTTCACGCCGAGGCGGATCGTGCAATACATCCCCGATTGGCGGGCGTTTCGGGTCTACTACTGGCGGCTGCGGGGCAAGAGCAAACAGACGGACACCTTGTTGTCGGCTCTGGCCGAGGAACTGGCCAGCGGCGGCATCCACTTGGAGGACACGACGATGTACTGCCGGGAGCATCTCGCGGAAGATGGGGTCATGACGAGCCGTCGGCCGGGGCCGCAGGTTGAACAGGATATCGAGTTCGGCTGGCCGCTGGCCAAGAAACTGGGCGAGCTCGACATCGGGCAGGCTATCGCCGTCAAGGAGCGGGAGGTGATCGCCGTCGAGGCCATCGAGGGCACGGCCGAGATGATCAAGCGGGCCGGCCAGTTCTGCCGCGCCGGCGGCTGGACGCTGATCAAGACCTCCAAGCCCAACCAGGACCTGCGCTTCGACGTGCCCTGCGTGGGACCCGAGACGATTCGCGACCTGGCCGCCCACGGCAGTCGGTGCCTGGTCGTCGAAGCCGGCAAAACGATCATTCTCGACAAGCCCCAGACCGTGGCGCTTGCCGATCAACTGGGGGTCTGCATTGTCGGCTGGTAGCCCCGCGGGAAGGACGCCGCGGCAGAGCCACCTCACAACCCCGGACCCCGGACCCCGGAGAGACACGTGGGCCGCACGATCCGCTTTGGCGGCCGGAGAGGAGATCTCTCAGGCAGGTATGGGAGGACGTCAGATGACAAAGATCGCCATGATCAATCAACCGCTGGGCAACCGTGGAGACCAGGCCGCCCACCGGGCCTTGATGTGGCTGCTGCAACAGCACCAGGACATTGAGACCACCGTCCTGTCTTTCGCGCTGCCGGAGGCAGTCCGGGAATTCGCCCGGGATACGGAGGCGGTCACGTACGTCGCCATTGCCCCTTTCCGCAAGAGAAGGGGGACCCCGCGGCGTGCCATGTACCTGCCCAAGGTCTCACGGAGGCTCCTGGAGTTGATCCCCCGCATACGCGAGTACAACGCCGTCATTCGCAGCTCGGATTACGTCCTGTGTGCCCCGGGCGGCATCTGTATGGGGGGCTACAGGAACTGGCAGCACCTTTGGGAGCTTGCCAACGCCCTGGCTTGGCACAAGAGGACCGGTATCTACGGCCGATCCATCGGACCGTTTGCCAACCACAGTCTTTCCGACCGGGTCTTTCGACGAAGGGCCATCGAGATCCTGCGGCACGTAGATCTTCTTTCGCTCCGGGACGGTTTCAGCCAGCAACTCGCGGCGTAACTCGGGATCGCGTATGTCCCCACGATCGACACCGCGTTTGCCCGGCAGCCGGAGGGCGACCTGCCGGAAGAACTGCTTTTTCTCACCGGGCGTCAGTATGCCGTCGTGGTTCCCAACCAGGTGAACGCCTGGCATCCAGCCTTCCGCGCGTTTCCGCGGGAGCGCATCGACACGGTGTATACCTCCCTGATCCGCTCGATCCTGTCCTGCGGATTGGACGTGGTCATGCTCCCGCAGTTGTTCGATCTCAAGCGCAAGGATCGACCGTACTTCATGCAACGGGCGGAGGGTTTTGACGCCCAGCGCGTCATCGTGTTGCCGGATACGTACGATTCCGACGTTCAGCAGCGCGTGATTGCTCAATCCCTCCTGGTCGTCGGCGCCCGGTCTCATTCGATCGTCTTTGCCATCAACAATGACAAACCCTTCCTGTGTTTGTCGTATGAGCACAAGATGCTCCACATGCTGAAGTTGCTGGGCTTGGAGGCCTACTCCCTGCCCCTGGAGAGCGTGGCGCAGGAGACCGACGCCTTGGAGGCGGCGCGGAGACTGCTGTCCTCCGTTCTGCATGAGGCGCATACCCTGACCGCGAGAATACAGGAGGCACACGGCCAGGCAGAGGCTACGGCGAAGCAGTCATTCTCCCGGTTTGTGGCGCGGCTCTGACGCGAGGACTGCGGGCGAGAACGGGTCCGTTGGAGAAGACGCGCGTACCCCGGCGCCCGTGCGGATCCGGGACCACCGGGCGCCGGCCCCGTCGGCACCCTCTTGGAGGGTGTGTAAAAAGGGTGGCATCGTCAAGGCCGGTAGGCCTTGGCGATGGTTCGGCACACAGGAAATCCGCCATCGCCAAGCTCCGAAGACTCCGCTTGACGATGCCACCCAGAGAAGGCTGGCTTCTCACACACCGTCTTCCATTGCCGTTGGCGCTACCGCTTGGCGTACATCTTCTCGTAGTACTGCTGATAGGCGCCGGAGACGACGTTGGCGAGCCACGGGCCGTGGCTCAGGTACCAGTCGATGGTCCGGGCGATGCCCTGCTCGAAAGTGACGGAGGGTTTCCAGCCCAACCGGCCCATGATCTTGCCGGCGTCGATGGCGTAGCGGCGGTCGTGCCCGGGCCGGTCCGTAACGTACCGGATCAGGGTCCGGGGCTTGCCCAGGTGCGCCAGGATGATATTGACGACTTCCAGATTCGCTTTTTCGTTGCAGCCGCCGATGTTGTAGATCTCCCCCGGCGGGGCCTGCTCCAGCACCCGCCAGATGGCGGTGCAGTGGTCGTAGACATAGAGCCAGTCACGCACCTGCAGGCCGTCGCCGTAGACGGGCAGGTCCTTGTCGTGCAGGGCATTGTGGATCATCAGCGGGATGAGCTTCTCGGGAAACTGGTAGGGCCCGTAGTTGTTGGAGCAGCGGGTGATGCTGTAATTGAGGCCCCAGGTGTGGCCGAAGGCCCGGACCAGGTGGTCCGCCGAGGCCTTGCTCGCGGAGTACGGGGAGTTCGGGCTCAGCGGGGTGTGTTCCGTGAACTTGCCCTCGGCGCCGAGCGAGCCGTATACTTCGTCCGTGGACACCTGAAGAAACCGGTCCACCTTCCTGTCCCGGGCGGCCTCCAACAGGCACAGCGTTCCACTGACGTTCGTGTCGATGAAGATCTTCGGACCGGTGATGGAACGATCCACGTGGCTTTCGGCCGCAAAATTGACGATCGCATCGATATGGTGCTCGTCGAGAAGTCCGGCCACGAGTGGCCCATCGCAGATGTCGCCCTGCACGAAGCGGTACCGCGGCGCGACGGTCGCGTCCCCGACCAGATCGGCGAGGTTTTCCAGATTGCCGGCATAGGTCAGCTTGTCCAGGTTCACCACGAAGCAATCCGGATGCTCCGTCAGCACCATGCGGACGAAATTGCTGCCGATGAATCCGGCGCCGCCTGTAACCAGGATGTTCTTCATAGCTCCCTCAGATAGCGTTCCAACGGTTGTTGCCAGGGCGCGATGGCCGCGCTCAGCAACGGCTGAATCTTGCGGCAGTCGAAGCGGCTGTTCAAGGGGCGGGCCGCCGCCGCGGGGTATTCCCCCGTGTGGCAGGGCTGCAACTCGACACCCAGACGCAGATGATCGACGATAAACGCGGCCACGTCGTAGCGGCTGGCATACCCTGCGCCGGCGAAGTGGAAGAGCCCTTCGGCCCGCTGCCGCAGGAGATCGCCGACCGCCTGCGCCACCTCCGTCGTGGCGGTGGGTGCGCCCACCTGATCGCTGACGACGCGGAGGACCCGACTGGCTTGAGCCCGCTCCAACAGCTTCGTGATGAAGCTCCGGCCGTGGCGCCCGTACGTCCACTCCAGACGGAGGAGACAATGGGAACAACTGCTTTCGCGCAACCGCACCTCGCCCGCGAGCTTGCTCTTGCCGTACTCGCTGATCGGATTCGGACGGTCGGTTTCCACGTACGGCCGGTCCAGGGTGCCGTCGAAGACGAAGTCCGTGCTGAAGTGCAGCACCCACTTGCCGCTCTCTCGGGCCAGGGCTCCCAACCGCCCCACCGCCTCGCCATTGACGCGATGCGCCAGTTCCGAGTGGCTCTCGGCCCCATCGACATTCGTGTAGGCGGCGCAATTGATGACCGCATCCGCCGCCCGGACCGCCTGCCGGAGATGATCCTCATTCGTGACGTCAAACTCGGGCAGGTCGCAGATGCGCACCTCGCAGCCCTGCCGCGTGCACGCCGCCGCCACATCCATCCCGAGCATCCCCCTGCCTCCGAGCAGTGCTACCACCTGGTTATCCATCCCGTCGGGTCCAATCATAGGGGATATCGTTGTCGTGGGGATGCGTGCGGAATTCATCCGGATTCTTCGGATCGTACGCCTCGGTAACCACGTTGACGATGTAGGCCTCGGTCCGGCCGACGCACATCCAGCCGTGCTGCACGCCCGGCGGAATCCGCACCAGGCCCGGACTGTGCTCCCCGAGGTACAGCTCGTGCACCGTGCCGAACGTCGGTGAGTCCGGCCGGGCGTCGTAGAGAGCGACTTTCACGATGCCGCGCAGGACGTAAAAATGGTCGGTCTGCCTGCGGTGGAAATGCCAGGCTTTCACCACGCCCGGGAAGGTCGTGGTGAAGTAGACCTGGCCGAACTTCTCGAACCACGGATCGTCCACCCGCATGATCTCGCCGAGGCGGCCGCGCTCGTCCGGCACCACCTTGCCGCGGCGCACCCCGAAACCGTCGATGAGGCCCCCCGAGCTGCGAACGATCAGGCCCTCGTCCACGAGGACCGCCTTCAGCGGTGCGATCTGCTTGGTCATTGGGGCGGCTCCTTGATGACAAAATCACTGGCCCGCACGAGCGAGTCGAACGTTCCGGCGTCCGTCCACCAGCCGTCGAGGACGTCGCAGGCCAACTGCCCTTGGCGGAGGTACGCGTTGTTCACGTCGGTAATCTCCAGCTCCCCGCGGCCCGAGGGCTTCAGGGTCCGGATGATATCGAACACGGCGCCGTCGTAGAAATAGACGCCGATGATGGCATAGTCGCTCTTGGGACGGGCGGGCTTCTCCTCGATCCCGAGCACCTTGCCGTCGCGGATCTCGGCGACGCCGAACCGGTGCGGATCGGGCACCTGCTTGAGCAGCAGCCGGGCGCCGCTGCCCTGCGCCAGGAACCGCTGGGCCTGGGTCTTGAGGTCCGCCTGGAAGATGTTGTCGCCGAGAATCACGGCGATGGGCTGCCCGTTGGCGAAATTCTCGGCCAGCCCCAGCGCCTGGGCGATGCCGCCGGCCTCATCCTGGACCTTGTAGGTGAACCGGCAGCCGAACTCCCGGCCCGAGCCCAACAGGCCGACCACGTCGCCCATGTGCTCCACGCCGGTCACGATCAGGATCTCCTCGATCCCGACGCGGATGAGCTTCTCGATCGGGTAGTAAATCATGGGCTTCTGCCCGACCGGAAGCAGATGCTTGTTGGTCACTTTCGTCAAGGGCCGCAGCCGGGACCCGGTCCCGCCGGCGAGGACCACACCTCTGAGATTCATAGCGATCTCCTGATGGAACTTGAAAACGCGACCGATTCTATGCGGGGGCAGTACCAACGTCAATCAAGACCCTCGAAAATGAGGGCAATTGCCTGCTCGGCGATGGAACTGTTTGGAGTACCGCCTTCAGGCGGGTCCAGACCATGCAGCGGCTCCAGACCGTCCCCACGTGGAAGGCAGAACGGTTCCGACCCGCGTAAACGCGGTACTCCGAACAGTTGAGGCCACCGTCCAAGTGTCCTTCGCAGACCGGGCAAAGATAACCGCGTCCACATGCGACTGCCCTGCTCGGAAATGGAGCGGCTTGCGTGGCATAGACGCCGTGAAAATGGAAGCAGTTGCAGCAAGGGGCGGGAAGAGGTTCCCCGCACGCGAGGCGGATTTCCGCGGAATTTTGCGCCTGGTTCAAGAAACGGTCTTCTCGGGTACCAAAGGATGGGTGGCAGCGGCAAGCGGAGTCTTCGGAGCTTGCCGATGGTCTTGCCTCTGGGCCATCGGCAAGGCCTGCGCAAAGCCTCCGGCCTTGCCGCTGCCACCCACCCAGACGGTTACCCGGTTCTGAACCAGGCGGAATTTTGCGCCCACACATGTCCGGGATCAACGGGACAACGTCCAGGCGCCGGCGGGGCCTTCGAACCAGGCGCAGCCGGAGTCCTCGCTCACGGTGAGATCGTGCGTCTGGCCGGAGCCCTCCCGCCGGGCGCGCCATTGGCCCGGCGCCAGATCGGTCACGAGGATGCGCCCGGGCCCCTTTCCCGGTACGCTGAACTTCACGGGCGCAGAGGCGCGTTGGTTGTCCTTGCGCAGGAGCACGATCCACGAGGCGTCGGGCGTTTCGATGAGGCAACCGACCCGGTCCCCGGCATCGAGGCGATGCACCGGCCGGCGCACGGGCGACTGGCGGTCCGTCACCTGCATGACGTTGAGGAACAGGTCCTCGGCCGTGCCGGCCGGGGGCGAGACTTCGATGCGCCACGCGCCGGTCTCCATGGAAGTCCGTTCCCGCCGGCCCGGATCGACGTCGTTGGCCCAGTTCTGGCCGAAGACCCAATACTCCTGGCCCGGCCCGCCAATCTTGGTCAGGACGGCCCCGCTGGCGTCGCGATCGTCCCGCCCGCGCGACGTTGTGGCATCGGCATCCTGCCGATGATTCATGGGCTGGAAGCCCATGCCACGTTCGCGGTCGTCGTGTCCGCGATCCGAGGGCCGCGGCGCGTCCGGCTCGACGCGGGAAGACCCACCCCCGGGGGCGGGGGTGCTACCTGCCGGCAGCAGCACATCCAGGGTGAGTCGGCCGCTGCCGCCGTGCTCGGTACAATCGACCACGGCCGACGTCGAGTCGATCCGCGGCTCTTCGAGCGTGTGCAGGAGCCAGTACTTGCGAAAGGCGGGGTCGGCGCTCACGACGCGGTCGAAGACAATCAGCGCCGCGGGCACTTGCTCATCGCGCAGATTCAGAAAGACGAAGGAGCGGGTCACGTGCCTGACCTTCTTACTGTAGGCCTCGGTGATGTCGCCCTGCAGGAGCGTGTAGTCCGGCGTGTGCGGGTCGGGGCCGACGCCGTGGGCGAGCACCTGGCCCGTGCGGTAGCCGTTTTTCGGCGCCAGAAGCATGTCCAGATTGCGCGGCTCGGAGCGGCCGTTGGGCAGACGCTGGCCGCCGTCGTTGCCGTAGCCGCGCCGGCCGAAGTCCTCGTTGGGATCGTAGACGAGCAGGCTGTTATGCGCGATGGTGCGCCAGTAGTAGTTCAGGCAGTGGGGACTGCCGTAGGCGCCGGACGACCCGCCTTGATAAAGACCCGAGTCGATCGCCAGGGCCCCTTTGTAGTAGATCTGGAACGCGCCGGCGTCCAGATGTTGGTGGTTGGCAAAGTTGTACTCGTTGATCTTCATCTCCGCGATGACGGCATTCTCGTCCCAGCCCGTGCGGGCGATCATCCAGCCGAAGGGCGAGCCGCAATACCGTGACAGAGGCAGCGTGCTGATGGGTGTAGATGTCAGAGTGGTGTCCCGCCAGAGCACTTCGAAAATCGTCTCGTTGCCCCCGCTGCCGCCCTGCCGCTCGTACTGGTCGAGCAGGACGCCGTCGCCGTAGTAGCTGGCGGTCAGAACGGTCCCGATATACTGGCCCCACGGCCGGCCGCGCGGCGCACTGCAGGCGAAGGTGTCGCCGGCCCGCAGCCGCTGGCCGTCCGGGCGGGTGGTGTAGATCCACAGATAGGGCACGAACTGCTGCTCGGCGCTGTACACGTTGCCCGCGCCCAGCCGGTCGAAGATCCACAGGGGATAGGTGTCCCAACTGTAGCGGTGCGGGCCGTAGGAATCGCCCTGGTGATAGGCATGCCCGGGGTAGAACCAGTTGCGGGCGGGCAGGTGCTCACGGAAGAACCGCCCCGCCGCCAGGCGGTACATTTCCGGGAACTCGTCATAGATCGCGATGCCGGCCGAGAGCATGTCGCGCATGATCATCGCCTCGGAGGAGTGTCCCGTAACGGAGCCCTGGCTCGTGGGCGGGTAGCCGCACTCCTGCGTCTTGGCCAGGCGGACCAGTTCCTTGATGAACGCCTGCTTCTCGTCCGCGGTCAGCAACCGGTAGCACCAGTCGTACACGATGGCCCCGGTGACCATCATCCGCCCAGTCTCGCGGCAGGCATCCTGCCGCTGGGCCAACTCGCATTTCTGGAGCAACGGCAGCGCCGCCTCAATCGTGGCACGGCCCAGTCTCTCGTCATGCGTGACCAGATACTGCAGCGCGTCCCACTCCACCTTGGACTGCGCCGACCTCTTCGCCTGCGCTTGCAGTCCCTCGACGGCCCGCTGGAGCGCAGGGTCCTTCAGCCGCTGCGGCAACTGGGCCACGTGCACGGCGCGCAGGTACAGCCGCGGGTGCTCGGCGGGCGGAACGGGGATCCGCGTCCCCTCGGCCTCCATCCAGCGCACGTTGGCGTCAACCGGCAGGACGGAGACCACCGCGAGAAGCATAGCCGCCTTGAGTATGCTTTTCAGTCGGAATTCCTTTGTCATGTCTGGTTCCTTTCTTCGCTTACTTTGCTTCCAGGCAGAGGACGGCATCGCCGCCGAAGGGAGGCTGGAACGAACGCTGCACCCCGCCGACAATGTCCGGACCTGGCGTGGTGTCCCCCGAGCGTGGATCGAGCCAGCGGACGGCAAAGGCACCATCCACGCCGCCCAAGTCCACGGTCAGGTCGCCGCCGCGCGGCAGGTAGATCACATAGACACGCCCCGGATCGGCCAAGACGACCGCCATGTCTCCCTGCACGCTCTCGAAGGGCTGCATCCGCCAGAACGGCAGCGCCGTGAAAAAGTCGTACAAGAGACCCAACTGTCCCGCGGCGCCTTCGTCCTCGATGAGGAAGGCGTAACGGTTCGGGGCGTCGATGCGATTCCAGAAGTCGCTGTGGCCGATGGTGCCGTGAAAGCCGGCGGCGAAGTACCCGCCGGCGCAGACGATCCGCCAGGCGGAACGCCGCACCTTGTCGGTGTGGTGCACCTGATTCCTTTCCGTCGGACGTCCCCGCAGGTACTCGTAGCCGCTTTCCGTGTTGAGCACGGGCCGGCGGTAGCGGCGGTCGGCACGGAGACTGGCGACCAGATCGGGGGCATCCCCGGTCCAGCAGCGGAGTTGTTCGCCCCAAACGACCCCTTCCCCATGCTGTCCCGTCTGCTGCGACAGCACGTCCATGGCATCGTCGGCGCCGAAGAACTCACCAATCCGCCACGGCGGATCGAACGGATCGCGCGGCGAGTTGCCCCGTGTGCTGGCGGAGACGACCGGATGGACCGTGACCAGGTGCCGATAGGGATCATGCTGCTTGATGAACCGGGCGGTCGCTTTGGCCCAGTCCGGGTCCTCCGGCACATCGAGGCAATAGCGGCCGTCGGGGTGCGTCTCGTATTCGTTGGCGATGGTCCAGAGAAACACGTTGGGAAAGGCGGCATAGCGGGCCATGATATAGCGGAGCCAGAGCCGCTCGCGCTGGGGCGTCCAGGCTTTCACGTCGGTGAAAGGCGGCATGTAGTAGTTGAGCACGAGCAGTTCGGCGTTCATGCCCACCGCCTGCATCTCGGTCAGCACGGCGTCCAGGCCGCGAAAGAATCGGGGGTTGAGACGGTCGAGATCCGGCCGGGCGGGCGTCCCGCCCCAGGGCCAGTAGTTGGGATCGGTCTGCCCGTGTGTCGGACTGTGGATGATGCCCATTCGGACAAAGTTGAACCGCTGGGACCGGCGGGTCCGGAGGTACTGCGTGCGCAGCGCCGGCGTGATGGGGCTGTCGCTGTAGAGACCGTAGCAGGTATCGCCCATCGGAAAGAACGGCGTGCCGTCGGAATGGGCAAAGGCATACGGATTGTCCGGGTGAAGCCGGATGAAACCCTGTGGCGCGCCGCCGGTCGGGGCAGGACGAAACGCCGCACGCACCTGCCGCCGAAACTCGCGCGCGAGCTGCCCGGTCCGGCCCTTGCGGTCCCGAAACTGAAAGAACAGAATGCCGATCGCGCCAGTCTCGGGATCCGCAAACGCCATGGTCCCACTGGAGCCGCCATGCACGAAGCAACCGTCTTCCAGCGCCCACCCCAAACCCCATCCGAGCGACTGCTCCTTGAGCATCTCGCGAACCGCAGATCGGGACAGCACCTTTCCATCGTTGTCCAGGAACATCTGGAGGAACCTGGCGAGTTCCGCCGGATAGGAAAACAGGCCGCCGTCGGGCCCGGCGTTCGAGATGTTCAGCTCGGGGTTGAAGCGGAAGATGGCCTGGCGCCGGTCCTGCATCTCCGCGAAGATCGCGGACACGCGTCCGGCTTGCGACGCGGGCGGCGCATAGCAGGATTCCTTCATGCCCAGCGGATCGAGGATACGCTGCCGGACCAGTTGCGCATAGGGCCGGCCCGAGACGACTTCCATGATCCGGCCCAGAACGAACATCGCGGCACTCGAGTATTTCACCTGACTGCCGGGCGGGAACAGGAGCCGGCTTTGGGCAATGGCGCGGACGATGCCCGCGTGGTCGGTGGCGGTCAGCCAGGCATCTTCCAGGGCGCCGCCGATGGCCCAGACGCCGCGCGGACGCGTGGGCGGATCGTTGACGATCCCCGCCGTGTGCGTCATCAGGTGGCGGAGGGTGACCGCATGGTGAACACCGTTGGCATCCACCTGCGCGCGGAACTCGGGCAGGTACTTCTCCACCGGGTCATCGAGCGACAGCTTGCCCTCGTCCACGAGCGTCATCGCGGCGGCCACGGTGATGGGCTTGGTGACCGAGGCGATCCAGCAGAGCGTGTCCGTACGGAACGGTATCCCGCGCTCGGGGTCGCTCAAGCCGAACGCTTCCTGACGGACGATCCGCCCGTTCCGGGCGACCAGGGCAATCGCGCCGGGCACTTCGCCTTTGTCCACCGCGTCGTGGATCAACTGGAACGCCGTCGCCAGGCGTTCGTTGTGCGGCGCAACGCAACGGAGTTGCCCGCGTTGCAACAGTTCCACGCCTTCGCCGCGCAGCAGGTAGCGCCACACGCCTTCTTCATCCGGGGTGAAACGCAGCCGCCAGGTATCGCCGCCGTCGTAGAACCCTTCGGCCGTCATCTTCTTGCCCGAGGGCGAGGTGAACTCGCCCACCAGGGTTGCATCCCGAAATGGATTGCCTACATGGTTGCGGCCGCGCAACTCGAACTCATGCACCTCCCAACGGGGGACCGCCGGGATTCCCCCGGCGCCCTCCGTCGTGGCGAGGGCGTCTCGCCCTTGTTCTTCGGCAAGGCCGGGACGGCCTCGCGACGCAAGGGCGGGACGCCCTCGCCACGACGGATGAGTGCTCCCCGCCGCGATGATATCCAAGGTCGCCAGGAGCGCCCGGGCGAAATCGGCGCCGGCCCGGCGGGCGTCCTCCACGGTGCGGCCCCACCAGGGCATCTCCCAGCCCCAGACCTGCGTGCCGTAGCGCTTCATCGCGTACTGATGCACATTGTTGTCGCTGAGCGAGCGGCCAAACCAGTTCTTCGTCAGGGGATTCGTCTCGCTTTCCCAGCGATGGCCTACGCTCCGCGGGGAGGGGAACCGTTGCGTGAACAGGTCCCAGGCCCGGCGGCTGGGTTTGCCGTCCTCGGAGTCGGTATAGAACAGGCAATCCACGTCGCGCGGCGCGACCCAGTTGTGCCAGGCGACCATGAAGTGCGGCCGCAGCCGGTCGGCGGCCTCGAACGTCAGCTTCGCCGTCGCCGTTCCGCGGGGCTGGGGATAATCGTACCCAGTGCGGTACTCATAGCCTTGCGCGACGCCGTCCACGTTGGTCATCGGGTGCAGCACGATCCGGTAGCGCCGACGGGCCTCCACCGCCGCATCGGACAGAAGGTATGTGACCAATCCCTCCATCGAGTACGAGGAGAAGGTCTCATAGGCGTGCTCGCGCGCGTGCCAGAAGATCGTCCGCTTGTTGTCCAGCGGGACGCCCGGATCGGTGATGGTCAGCTCCCAATGCTCCCGGCCGCCGTCGCTCGGACCAAGCAACGCCTTCTGCAGATGAGGATGATCCGGAAGCGATTGGACAAAGCGGAGGTAGTCGCCGTAGGTGTACCAGGGGCTCAGACCCACCTTCGTCTCGCCCGGCGGGGCCACAAATCCCACCGTGGAGACCCAGCCTTTGACGTGGCCATCGATCTGTCGCCAAGGCTGGCCCGGCGGCTGAATGAACACAAAGTCCCGGGTGGACATACCGCCGAAGGCATTGTTGTCGGCATTGGTGCGCCGTCCATCGTCGGAAAGGTCCAGGTGCAGCGTGACATCTTGAGGTTTCGTGCCGCCATTACGGCAGATCAGATCGATACGCGAGACCGCATGGGTCAGCACGCTGCGTCCTTCTTCCGTGCAGGCACGAATCCGGAATTCGCGGGGACCCGTCGCCTCGATACGGCTCGGATCGCGCGGCGTACCACCGTCCTGCGGCACAAGCCACGTAATCCCCGCATCCGTTGCCGTCAAAACCAGTGATTCTGCGGCGCTCGAATCCGAGTGTCCCGCCATGATGGCGGCGGCAAGAAGGGCTGTGAAATGGCACCAGATCATGAATGAAATCCTCACTCCTCAAATCAGTCCCAGGTGAAACTGCGGTCGTTTGGCTGGCCCTTCCGAAGGTGCACACTGAACGTCTGTTGCTTCGGGCCATCCGTCACTCGCACGTCGTATTGACCGAAGAACCCGCGAAAACGATAGATACCTGCCGTATCGGCGCGGCCGGATTGTTGCGTGTTCCACTCCTGCTTGATCAGCTTCTTGAGGCGGTTCCAGGCCGGCTTGGGCTGAAAGTTCCTGTCCAACAGGCACAGGTGCGACAGCCAGGGCGGGTCATCATCGCCCATGCCGAAGTAGATAATCGCCGCCACCGCCGGATGGCCGAAGGCGACCCGGTAGAACTCCTCGATCGCCTCGGCCTGCAGGTGCGGGTCCCACTTGCCCTGCCGGTATGTGCCGCGAATGTCCTGGGCCGGGTCCGAGTGGTAGCAGAACTCCGTGAAGTACACCGGCAGACCGGTCGTCGTGCCGAACTGCTCGCAGGTCTGCCAGATCTCCCGGGGGCTGAACCAATAGGCGCCCTTGTAGGGATCGTGCGCCTGGATGCCGATGGCGTGCACCGGCGTCTCTTCCTTCCGCAATCGAGCGATCAACTCGATATAGCGGTCGCGGTACTTGTTCTGCGGGATCACGCGATAGTCGTTCAAGAGCAACCGTGCCTGCGGATTGGCCTCGTGCGCCCAGCGGAAGGCATCCCGCACATAGGGCACGATATCCGCAATCGGCTCATCCATGTAGCCCTTCTTGTCCCAGTCCCCCCAGCGACGGCAGTGCACCGCCTCGTTTACCACATCCCAGAGAATATCCACGTCGCGATAGGCGAGGATCTCGCGTTGGATGCGATCCTTGAGGAGCCGGTCCTGGGTCGGGCGGTCGTAACGGAAGAGCCAATGGGGGATATTGGGACGGTCCGGCGAGTCGTTCTGGGGCGACCAGACGAGCATGTGGCCGTAGAACCGGGTCAGGCCGTGCTCGCGGCACCAGCCGTCGATGAACTCCCTGCGGTCGGCCAGCTTCGGCTTGCCTTCCTCGGTCTCGTACTGGCCCCAGTTGAACTCCAGCAACTGGATGAAATTGAACAATTCGAGAAATCGCGCCCGGTACGCCTCGTTCGCATAGTGGCGGGGTCGAAAGACGTTGCCGAACGCGAAATCATGGGTACGCTGCGTGACTTCGACCTGCACGCCGGCCGCTGCAGCCCCATCCCTTCGGACGAAGTGAATGGCCGCGTCGCCTTTGCGATGGACCTCCACCCCGCGCGCCGCCTGCACCAACACGGGCGACAGCGGCGGGAAGGGACGGCTCTCACTGCCGAACACGCACGTCGCCAGACATACCCCCCATATAAGAGCCTCTAACCGAATGAAGACTCCTTCCATGTCATTGCGAGCGAAGTGAAGCAATCTCCCACCCTTGGGATTGAGATTGCTTCGTCGCTGCGCTCCTCGCAATGACATATCCAGGTTCATTCTGTTGGAGGCTCCAAGATTATATGCCGGGTACGCCATCATCGATCCTCCAGCAAGGCTCTCTCACAGGCTCTGCACGTCGGCCATGTACACGTTGTCGGACTTCTCGGCGTCGGAGTTGTAGATCACCCAGCGGTCGTCCGGGCTGAAGCTGGGGTGGCCGTGGCTGGCCTGCGTGCGCCAGGAGGTGCCGTGCCAGGCCAGGCGGCGGACCTGGACGCGGCCGTTGGCGTGGGTCATCAGGCTCATGTACTGGCCGCCCTCTTTGTCATCGGGACTGAGATAGGCTCTATCACCGACCACCAGGGTGTTGTCCGAGTTCGATTGGATGTGGCCCGGACGGGAACCAGGAAAAAGGTATTGGCGAATCCACGTTCCATCGGGCCGGATGTAGGCGTTGTACTCCTCGCGCTTGGCCGCGCGGTCCAGCGAGTATTGGAAGCCCACGTCGCCCTGCTGGGTGAAGTACTCGTGGACGCAGGACTCGCCCGGCTTCTGGGGATAGAGCGGTGCGGCCTTGCGCATCTGCATGTCTTCCAGATTCACGATCCACATCCGCTGCGCGACGCACGTGCTGCCGCCTTCGTGACAGAAGACGATGAGGTTGGGCTGGGTGGGATGGATCAGGACGTGGCTGATCCAGGTCGCTTCGCCCCAGGCAGCCACGGCGTCCCCCTTCTGCGTGTCGATTCGCATAACGACCGAGTGCGGGTGCTGATAGTAGCGCTCGTGCATGGTGGAGTAGATACGGCCGGTCTCCGTGCTCAGCGTCGTCTCCTGGCAGTAGGCGAAGGCCACGTAGCGGCCGTCGGCCGTACAGGTGGGCAGAGCCGGTTTGAAGCCGGCCGGCACACGGTACAATTCGCGGTCTTCGAGCGTATCGGTCCTGACCGCGTGGAGCGCCGGGCCGTCGAAGTAGAACAATTGGCCGCTCCGCGCGACGCACGCCATGTTGGCCGAGACCTTCTGGCCGGCCGTCAGTTGCACCAGGCGGCCGGCGGGGATATCCAGCAGGTGCCACTGATACGCCCCGGAGCGGTTCGAGACGAGAATCGTGTGGTTCGCGTCGTCGCCCACGAAGGCCCAGGAGGTGAAGTACGGATGCACGTTGCTGGAGCCATCACCGGTCAACCGGCGCACGCGAGCGCCCGTCTTCGGGTCTTTGTACTCCTTGATCTCGCCTCGAACCTGCCGGACGCTGCCCCGCCCTTGCGCCGGCGGAGCGATGTCACCGGTCACCTTTCCCGCCCCCTGCGGCGGCTCGGCGGCCACGACCAGGTTCAGGCCCGACGTGGACATGGCCACGCCGCCAAGTGCGGCCAGGCGCGTCAGAAATAGACGGCGGTCCATCCTACTCACAATGGGACTGCCCCACCAATCAGTCGTCTTACTCTGCATAGCTGCCTCCTGAAGACCACGTGCGATCTTGTGCTGCGAGTTCATTGGGCCGGCGTCAATTCGAGAATCTCCTGGCCATAGACCGGCAGAGCCAGTTCCACGCCGGTGGCTTGCAGTTGGCGGCCCGTGAAATCCCCCAGCCGCCGCTCGCTGAACGACGCAACGACCGTATACGATCGGTCCGGATTGACCCAGGGGATATTGATCGCCCGGCGCTCGGCCCCGCCGGTGCCGCGCACGACCACGACCGCGCCGCAGCCGTGATCGTTCAGCTTGCCCCACCAGTGCCAATCATCATCGTTGGGCGCGGGCACGCCGCTGAACTGGAAATGGCGGTAGATGTCCCACGATTGGTGCAGGCGATTCACCAGCGCGAACCGCTTCCGATAGTGCGCCAGGTGCTGCTCCGAGAGCGTGCTCAGGTCGCCCGAGAATACCAGCGGCGCCCCGAGCAGCCAACTGACCACCTGGCGATCTTGGATTTCGGGCGTCAAGCTGCCCCCGTGGTCTTCGGTGGCAGCGCCGTAGAATTCCAGGCAGTACAAGGGCAGGCCCCGATGGGCGTAGAAGATCTGCCGGGCCTGATAGCACGCGCCGAGCAGCTCCGCCCGCAGCTTCTGCGGGTCCACGACGGGTGCGGCCTGGCCCGGCTTGGGGCGCGGCAGAATGCCCCGGCAGGCGTTGGGCGAGACGTGGTAGCGCGCCGCGTGCTTCAGGGCCGCCAAGTCGCACGGAGCGCCGGGCGTGTCCCAGAGGATCTCGTGGGTCAACTCGTTCATCACGTCGGGCGCGAGGGTACGCAGTCGGTCCTGGGCCTCAAAAAGGCCGCGCAGACCGCGCAGGAGCGACTCCTTGCGCGTGCGGTTCGGACGACCCTCGGCGAGGTCACCATAGATGATATTGCTGAAGTCCTGTTTGAAGTAGACCGCGCCAAAGCGTTGATGCAGCCGGGCCAGGTCCTGGGCGTAGAACTCGCGCCAGGGCGTGGTGAAGCTCATCGCAATGCCGCCCAACCGTGTAACGACCGGCAGCGAGTGGGCGTCGGGCATCGCTTTGCGGTCGGGCGAATTCGCGTCGCGAAAACAGGAGAGCCACAGGCCGAGCTTGAGGCCGCGCGAGCGGATGTAATCGGCGGTGGCGGCGAAATCGGGGAACTTGGCCACGTCCGGCTCGGTGCCGAGCCGATCACGCTGCCAGCCGTCGTCGATGAGGAATTGGACGAAGCCCGCCCGGGCGGCGCGGTCGGCTTGGTCGCGGATCAGGGCATCATGAAGGTTGGGGCCGAAGTTGGCCCAGGTGAGCCACTGGGGCGCATCGCACGGGAACTTCTCGCCCACGATGCCGATGTGCCGCGACAAGAAGCGTTGGAAAGGACCTTCGACGGCCCGGTCCAGGGGCGTCGAGCGGGCGGAAATCGTCGGCTCCACCGGGCCGCTGAACGCATAGAGGAACACCGGTTCCGAGACGAACCGCTCGCCGGGCGCCAGCACCCACTCGAACATCGTGGGGTGATAGCCCAAGGCGCCGTGGTCCGCAATCGTCCGCAGCGCCGAGGGGATCTCGTTCGCAGCGATCACGCCGCGGGTGCCGTCAGACGAGGCAAAACCGATCATGCTCGTCCCTACACCATAGCCGGGCGGGGTCAGCGGCACGCGCTCGGAAAGGCCCGGCGCCAGAGCGAGGTCGTCGATCGTCAACTGCTCGATCTTGCGCCAGACGCTGCTGCGATTCGCGATCTCCACCCATTTGCGCACGACCGGCGTGTCGCGGTAGACTTCATAGACGACCGTGAGAGCCAGTCCCTCCAAGGCACTCTCGTTTCGTGCGACCGCCCGGACCGTCAAACGAGACACGTCGGAACTCGGGGTGGAGACCTCGGGCCTCGGGAGAGTGAAGCCGTCCGCCCACCGGCTCGCCTGAACGCGCACCGGCTCGACCCAGCGGGTCGTCTGGCCGAGGGTCGTGTCGTCGTAAGCGCCGGGGTCCACGCGCTGCCCCGGGCGGAACGTCTTGACGCTGTCGATGGTGCCGCCTTCGCCCGGTTTGAGTCCGCGCGGCCGGGCGTTGGGTTCGGCGCGAGTGACGGTCAGACTCAGCTCGAACGCCGGTCCCGCCAGCAACTCCCGGCCGTCGGCGCGCAGGCGGGTCGTGCTCAGATTCCCGTCCGTCAGATCGATCACCCGCTCCAGGATTCCCGCGGAGATGCGGATGCTCCGTTCAGAGATCTCGAACGGCGCCGCGTCCATCCTTGCGGGCGTACATACCGATACCACGGATACCAACAGAAGCCACGATACCCTCTTCATACCAACCCCTGGCAACAGTGTGCAGTTTTGGTTTCTTCGCGTTGCGACGTACGGCCCCTTCATTCGGAGGTACTGTCTTCGGGAGTATCATGGGTTTGGCGGCCATCGTCAAGGATCAGTCTTCGCGTATCTCGTCGTGCGAGCCACAGCGGGACGATCCCGAAGACCCCGAAGGAGCAGTCGATCAGCCGCCAGAACATCGGAATGCCCCGGACTCCACCCATGAGCAAGGCAGACGGGATCACCAGCAGGCAGGCAATCATCCCGAATTCCACGACCCAGATATTCCGCACGGGATCGCGAATGGCCCCAAGAAAAGCGATGGCGATGACGATGTGGCCAAAGGCCAGCCAGTCGGTGCCGTAGGGCATGAACGGGTGCTTCTCATGCACCTCCGAAATGCCGGCGTGGACCCGGGACATCCATCGGGCCATCTCAGGGCAGAGGTTCTCGAAAGACGACCCTTGTCCGACAAGCCCGTTGAGGATATCGACCTCGATCTTGAGGGGAAACGCCGTGAGCCCACTGAGGACCAGTCCCACGACAAAAAGAACCAGGAGCCACCGGATGCGCCTCAGCCGGACATGCGAGCTGGCCTTCATTTCTCATCCCTTTCAACCCCGTCATGCGCGGGCCAGAGAAGCCTGGTCATAGATGAAGTATCTCCTGCCGGCCGGATGTTACACGGCTCTTCGATAAAGAACAACGACCCGGCAAGAGGGCTGAGAAAGAAAGCCACAGAGGTCACAGAGGAGACAGAGAGAAGAAGAAGGTAAGAAGTGCAGAAGGTAGGAAGGTAGGAAGGTAAGAGCCACGCCGCGGCTTCTTACCTTCCCACTATCCTATCCTCTTACCTTCCTCTTCTCTGTGACCTCTGTGTCCTCTGTGGCCAAGACTCCTGCTGAGCCTTTGAGCGGATCATTGCTAAGGAAGAGGGACCCGCTCACCGGCCGGCGAAGCGGTTCTGGACCCGGCCCAGGGCCTGGATCAGCTCGAGCCAGGGCTCGTCATCGGATCGGTACAGGCCCCGGTTGGCCTGGCGTTTCTCGTTGTGGAAGTCGCGCAGAGTGAACCAGTGCGAGCCGACGACAAAGGGCAGGTTGTAGTGGTCCGCCGCCACGTGGGCGGCCTGCGCCGCCCGCTCGGTCTGATCCGTGACCACCTGCTCCCAGGACCAGTCGAGCTTGTCCGGGTCCCGGTACAGCCCGGAATCGAGGGCCGGGACGGACCATTCGGTGAGCAGGATGAGCTTGCCGGTCTTTTCGTGGACCAAGCGCAGGACGGCTCTCTCCGCTTCGGACAGCCCGGGGCGCTGGTTGCAGGGGTACATGTTGACGGCGATGCCATCGTAGGCCGCGAAGAGGTCCATATGATCCAGTGCCTCGCACAAGCCGGACAGCATGAAGCGCTGCGAGAACACCAGGCGGCCCGGGTCCTCCTCGCGAATGACCCGCAACGTCACCTCCACGTGCTTTTTCACGATCTCCCGGCTAAACGCGCGGAAGTCCTCGTAGATCGGGCCGTGACGCAGAATGGGATCAGGCCGCCGGACGGCGAGATCGTCGAACGAGGTAAACCGAGTGCCCCAGGCGGCGTTCATGCGCTCGATGTCGCCGTCGTATTTGTGGCGCAAAAAAGCCAACAGAGCTTTGGCACAATGCGGCGAGGCGACCCGGCGGTGGAGATCCTCGAACCGGATCTCATTGTCGGCGAACCAGGCGGCAAACCAGGGCTTGTCCTTGACGTGCCGGGCATCGTCCCGCGCCCGATTGCGCAACGCCTGTTCATAGCGGGGATCGAACGGATCGGCAAAGCCGTGTTCGGTGGGCGTAGACTTGCCTCCCGGGGCGGCGAGGCAGTCAAACTCGGCCTTCATCGTCCCCGCCTGTAAGGAGCGGAACAACGCCGGCGGGGTCTGCCCGTGTCCCATCATCTCATCCAACAGCGGGGTCCAACTGGATACACTGGACCATCCCCCCAGCGAGTTGAACCCCGCCCGGCGCAGATCCGCGAGGGTCCGCAGAGTCTTCTCCCGACCCGCACGGTCTCTCGGCACAGAGTAGATGTCGGTCCCCGTGGAGTAGAAAGGCTTGCCGTCCGGGCGGACGAGCCACCAGGCACCGCCGGATTGTTCCAGACGAAAGTACTTGCCGCGGGCGAACGAGACCGGCGGCGCGGGACGCGTCAGGGCGGGCTCCCGCTCCGGGAATTCCAACGGCACGGCCCCTGGCGCGTGGGTCACACCGGCAAACCACACCGTTCCCTCGCATTTCTCGGTCAGGCCCAGGCTGATGGTCATACCGTCAGCGGCCGGGTGTTGGACCCGCAAGAGAAACTCGAAGGGTGTCCACGCCTCAGCCGGGGGCAGGAAGATGCGGCGCCCATTCAGTTTCTGTTGCTGGCGGTAGAACAGCACGCCCACGGCCGTCTGAAACGTCACCGGGCCCTCGGTGCGATAATAGCCGCGGATCGTGCAGACCTCGTTGGCGAAACGCCGGCGGCTCTCGCAGCGAATGCCCCACTGCCCCGCACGCCAGGGACCGATCCCCAAGCGGGGCCCCTGCGCGTCATCCGCGGCAAAGGAAAACGTGCCGGCCTGGGCCTGCGTGAGAGAAGATCCCGGTTCCGGGAACACCTTTGTCTCCCACCCCTCCGGCGTCATGGGCAAAGCCGTCTGAGCCGCCGCGAGCGACAGAGAGGTCAGCAGAACCAGGCAGACGCCGATGAGGCGACAGGAGAGCGGCACGCCCCCTTGCCGTTCCTCGGCGGTACCGCGTCGTCCTTTTTGACCGGAGTTTTGCCTGCGGTTCGTCATCAGACTCTCCTCAGAGGATTTCGAGAGAACCTCCTCAGTATAGTGCATCATCCGGTCCCGGTCTACTCCCAGACGGGACAAGAGCCTCCTGGTACAGCATTTCGCAAGTCCTGAGACGATGGAGTAGAGATTGCTTCGTCGCTGAAGCTCCTCGCAATGACATACTGGGGCGTCCTCTGTCATTGCGAGCGAGGCTTGCCGAGCGCGGCAATCATGTCACTGCGCGGCCCGACGCGCAGCGGCGCTTCGCGCCGAGGGCGACGAGGCAACCTCACCCATGGTCGCGGTGCCGGCGGCCATGGGGTCAGGAGCGATCCGCCTGGGAGGATTTCTGCGTGAGGGGTGTCCGGCGGGCTTGGACGGCCCACAGAAGCTGATAGATGGCGCCGAGGACGGCCAGGAAGACCTGCGAGGAGAGCAGGATCACGGACATCAGCAGGGCCGTGGCCGGCGTGACGCCGTAGGCGGGCAGCAGACTTACGAGCACCCACTCGCGCACGCCGAGGTTGGCGGGCGTGATCTGGAGCCTGCCGAGGACAAAGACAATGGCACACAGCCAGATCAACACGCCGACCGGGACGACGGCTGAGGCCGCCCGGGCGGCGAACAGATACCACAGAAGCCCGACGAACAGACCGTCGGCGACGTTGAGCGCCGCAATCGCCAGATGAAAGCGCCACCCGGCCCACTGGAAGACGGCGATCTGGGCCAGAACGGTCCGTCCCTTTTCCCGCACCGCCGCCGGGAAGGGCCTCAAAGCGGCCTCCAGCAGCCTGATCACGGGCCCGCCGGCCCGCCGGCTCAGGGCCAGCGCCGACACCAGCAGGATGACGGCGAGCAGGACCCCGGACAAGACCGGTACGACCCACGCTTGCCGGAGGTCGGGCCAGAGAGCCTGGGCCGGGTTCGTGACGATCAGGCCCACCAGCCCGATCGCCATCATGACGACCATCAAGGCCATCTGGTTGTAGAGCATGGCGCTCAGGACGTTGACCCCTTTGCCCGTGGTGCGCCGCAGGAGGTACCACTTGACACCGGTCGTGACAATTCCCGGCAGCACCAGGCTGTACAGGGCGGTAATGCACGTCGCGCCGAAGATCGTGTTGAGGTCCACCGGGCAGTCCTGCTTCTTCAGGATCCGCTGCAAGGCCACGGACTGCACCCAGGAGAACAGGGCCGTGGAACCCCAGACGCCAAGCAGGTACTGCCAGCGCGCGGCGCGGACCGTCTCACGAAACTGGCTGAGATCCACCCGGGAAAACGCCCACACCAGCAGGATCGCCGCCACGGAGATCTTGGCCAGGAGCTTGAGGATTTGCTTGGTACGGACGGACACTTCACACTCTCTTATGCCCCACGATCAGGACCCGCCGGGAGAAGGTAAGTTGCAGCTTGTACAACCGGCGGCACACCGGGCAGTCCGGCCAGAGCGACTCCAGGGCCCCGAACGGCATCCGCGCGGCGAAGGCCGACAGGATCACGGCGGCGGCCCCCCGGAACGGACCGCTCATGTAACAGCTTCGGAGGCCCTCGTAGCCCGCGTTCACGAGAAGCTGGTCGAGCCGGCGCCGGGTCGTGACGTAGTTGTGGGAGAAATCGCAGTGGAAGAACTGCGCGCGCCAACTCAGGTAATCCGGGCACTCGACCAGGAACTTTCCGCCGGGCTTCAGGACCCGACGGATCTGGGAGGAGATGTCCAGGGCCTGCTCCAGGCCGTTCATGTGCTCCATGACGTGGATCATGGCGACGACGTCGAACTGGCGATCCAGCGCCGGCAGCGGCGGGACTTTCGCGCACACAACCGTCGCCCCCCGGCCGCGCAGGGCTTCGCTCAGCCCCGGATTCGCCTCGACGGCATGGTAGTCCACCTGCCGCTCCAGGCACAACTCGGCAAACGCCCCGCGCCCGGGGCCGATCTCCAGAACGCTATGGCCCGGGCCAATCCCGGCGAACGCGAAGGCCCGCTCGGCCGACCGGCGGGTGAACTGCGCGCCCCAGCGGGTCGGCTGCTCGGCCTGGCGCAAATGATCGAAGAAAGCGCCCGCTTGCGTGTCGCGGGCATCCTGTCCGCGCGTCGAGGGCAGGACGCCCTCGACACGGCACCCGTCCACTGTCTCTTGCTCATCCGTCATATTCACATTTCCTCAGCGTACATTGCCCTGTAGGGTGCGTATCACGCACCGTCGATGATAAGTTCTTGAAGAAGGTCGGTGCGTGGTACGCACCCTACAAGCTTCACACTTCAAGCTTGACACTTCAAACTCTTTCTTGCGATCAGCACGTGCTCGTCGGCGCAGCGGTCTCTGTATTCGTGGTAGACGTGCAGACGGTAACTGGCCTTGTAGAGAAGGTAATCCTGCCGGTACACGGTTTCGAAGCCCTGTGCGCGCAGGATCTCGTCGACTTTGTCCCACTCGATGTGGTCGTCCGGCCAGACGTGGATGTCGCCTTCGCGCTGGTAGCGCGGATTCGCCAGCCGCCGGAGAATATGCCGGTAGCCCTTCACATCCAGCACCAGCGACACGAGGCGCCGCCAGTTCACGCGCGGGCGGGCCTTCTTCAGGAACTCCAGGTAGACGGGCGGCCTCCCGTAGAACCCCGGCGCCACTTCGTGATCGATGTAGACGACGCCGCCCGGCTTCACCACGCGGCCCATCTCGCGGACAATCGCCAGGTAGTCCGGCACATGATGCAGGACCGAGTACGTGGCGACAAGATCGAAGTGCGCGTCCGGCACATTGGACAGGTCCCGGCCGTTGAGTGGGAGTGTCTGGGACCGGCCGCTGTCGGCGAACCGCCGGCGGATGCCGTGCAGAAAATCCTCGGACAGATCCGCCGAGACGGTGTGCGCGCCGAGCTCGAGCAGGTGCCTCGTCAGGTTGCCCGAGCCGCAGCCGAAATCGAGGGCCTTGACCGGCGCCGCGCCGGTCTGTACCGAGGCCAGCGCCTCGCGGAGCACGCCGTGCAGCCGCTGCTGCTCGATCGGATTGAAGATGTCGCCGTGGGCCGTCTCGTAGACGGCCGCACCGGCGCCCTTATAGTAATCCACCGCCACGTGCAGACTCCTGTTCACCATTCCATGCCCAATCGTTTATAGAGATCGGCAATCTGCTCCAGTTGTTCTTTGCCATCGAAGCGCTGCGCGAACGGTGCGGCGTTCCGGATGACGGTTTCGCGCAGGGCCTTGTCTTCCATCAAACGGTTCACGGCCGCCGCGATCTCCGCGGCATCGGCCCGCTCCAGGAGCAGGCCCGTCTGACCATCCTGCACCAACTCCGGCAGACCTCCCACGGCCGACGCGACCACGGGAATCCCCAGGAGCATGCACTCGATCGCCACCAGGCCGAACGCCTCGGAGCGGCTCGGCACCACGGCCACGTCGAAAGCACACATGATCTCGGCCGGGTTCTCCCACAGTCCCGCGAAAATCACACGACCTTCAATTCCCAACTTTCGCACCTGGCGGCACAGCGAATCCTTTTGAGCCCCCTGCCCCACCAGCACCAGCCGATAGCGGTCGTCGGCGCGGCAGAGCCTGCCGGCCGCTGCCACCAGCCGGTCGGCTCCTTTGTAGTAGTCGAGCCGCCCGACAAACCCGACCACGCGGTGTTGTTCTGCGATTCCCAGGGTCCGGCGCACCGCGGCCCGGTCGTAGCGGGAGGCATCGAATCGCCGGGCCTCCACGAAATTGTGCACCATCACAACGTCCCGGTCGTTGCGCCCGACCGCCCGGCTCAGGGCCCTTTGCGCGGCCTCGGAGTTGGCCAGCAGAACGGTGTCGGAAGAAACCAGCAGACGCAGCAACGCGGCGTAAGGCCACCGAAACCAGCCGCACAGGATCGGACCGTGTTCATGGACAATCACACGAGCGCCCAACCGCCGGCCGGCCAGCAGCGCGCTGAACGAGGCCTTCGGCAGATGGGCATGAACGATGTCGATCCCGCGGCTGCGGCATAGCCGGGCCAGGCTCAGCGGGGTAGAGGGACTGTAGCGGGCGGAGCCGAGATTGACGACGGGAGCGGCGAGCGAAATGGTCTTGGCGCTCGCCCGCAGGGAGCAGACGGTCAGCTCGAACTCCGGCCGGCGCAGACCTTCGATGAGCCTGCGGACCACGATGGGCGCCCCGCCGTATCCGAGGTGATCGATGACGTGGAGAATCCGAATGGCCCGGCTCATGCGATCCTCTGGAATACGAACTCGTTGCACCCGGTGGGCACCGCCGGCGGCACGGTTTTGAGGCAGCGGAATCCCAGGGCCTCGACGTGTCCGGCGATCTCCGCCGCCGAGGCGTACTCGTACGGGTAGCCGCCCACCCAGTCCACCACGTCATGATAGAAGCTCATGCCCCGGCGCTTGCGAAAGGGGTTGCGGCCGGTGACCAGGAACTTGGCGACAGCGATGACCCCGCAGAAACACCAGACCATGATCTTCTGCACGAAGTGGGGCACTCGATTGTAGAGCCACTTGATCCCCAGCCAGGTCCGGCTGGACCAGTGCCGGTTGTAGATGGCGATCACGAACAGGCCGTCGCGCTCGACCAAGGCTGCCGCTTGATCGATCGCACGGATCATCTGACCCGTGTGGTGCAGGACACCCCAGGAATACACGATGTCGAAACGCCCGCACTCAGCGGCATCCAGGTCGAACACGGACTGTTGGCGGAACGTGATGTCCATGTCCGGTGCAAACCGCCGCTGGTTGTCCCGCGAAGCCTGCACGCTCTCGGCCGAGAGATCGACGCCCACCACGCGGCCGGCCCCGAGCTGAGCGGCGGCGAGGGCGAAGATCCCGCTGCCGCAGCCGATGTCCAGGACGCTAAGGCCCCGGAGAGACTCGGCGCCGATCAACGTCGCCAGGGATTGGCGGGCCGCGGTCAGACGGTCCACATCCAGGGCCTCTTGAGAAAAGGCCTGCCAGTTCTTGCCGAAGTTGAAGGCCCGCGTTTGCGACTCAGCCATGGCGCACCATCCAGTCATTGAACACGAACACCAGCCACAGCTCGCGGGCGAAATCCCGCGCACGGGCCCGATGGGACTCCAGCATCTTCTGAACCAGGTCATAGGATACGAGGCCATGCTCGTAGCAGCGGCGGTCCTGCAGGCGGTCCTGGACGAGATCCAGCTCCCGGATCCACCGCGAGATGGGCGAGGTGAATCCCCGCTTGGGCCGGCGGACGATCCGGCGCGGCACATACCCGGCGGCGATCCGCCGGAGCAGCCACTTGGTGGTCAGGCCGCGGATCTTGTAGGGCTCGGGCAGGGACAGCGCCAGGGGCACCAGGCGGTGGTCCAACATGGGGACCCGCGCTTCGAGACCATGCAGCATGCTGGCCAAGTCCACCTTCTTGAGAATATCCTCCGCCAGGTAATGATGGATATCCGCGAGCTGCACGGCGAGCAGATCGCCGCCGGGCGGGCACGACAGGAGCGCGGCATCATCCACGAACTGCGTGCCGAGCAGATCCGTCCGCGTGGAGCCCGGGAACGTGGCCATCCAGTTGAGGTGCCGGCAGACGGGCTGGGCCTCCAGGTCGCGCAGGAAGCGCCGGGCCTTGAATCGCAGGGTCACCTTCTTGTCCGTCACGGGCAGCCGCTCGATCACGGGCTTGGCCAGGGCCGCGACCCAGCGCGGCATGTGTCGGGCGATGTGCCAGCCCAGGTAGGTGTCGTAGCCGCCGAACACCTCGTCGGCCCCGTCGCCGGACAGGCAGACCGTGACCTGACGGCGGGCGATCTGGGAGACCAGGTACGTGGGGAACAACGAGGCATCACCGAACGGTTCGTCCATGGCCTCGAGCAGCCGCTCGATCGTGGCCGGGTCGATCTCCAGGATGTCGTAGTGGTGGCGCGTCCCCAGGTGCCCGGCCACCTGGCGGGAATACCCAAGCTCGTTGTACGACGCCTCCCGGAAGCCGATGGAGAAGGTCTGAAAATCCGCGTGCCGGCGGCTGATCAGGGCGGAGATGAGCGAAGAGTCCACGCCGCCGGACAGGAAACTGCCCACCGGCACGTCCGCGATCAGCCGCATGTCCACCGCCTCGGCCAGCAGGCTCTCGACCGCGCCGAGCCGGTCTTCCAGGGGCCGTTCCTGCTGTTCGCCGATCCGGGCTTCCAGATCGTAGTAGCGGTGGACCGTCGGCTTGCGGGCGGCCAGGTCGAAGGTCAGGTTGTGGCCCGGGGGGAGCTTGTGACATTGCTCGAAGATCGTCCGGTCCCCGCCGATATACTTCTGATAGAAGAAGGCGTTCACGGCCGACACGCTGATGCTCAGGTCCAGGTTGTGCACCCGGATCGCCTTGAGCTCCGAAGCAAAGATGAAGCGCGTGCCGTCATAGTAGTAATACAGGGGCTTGATGCCGAACGGGTCCCGCGACAGGAACAGCACGCCGCGTCCCGGATCATAGATGCACAGCGCCCACATGCCGTTGAATCGGGTCACGCACTCCGGCCCCCACTGGTGGTACGCCGCCAGGAGGACCTCCGTGTCCGTGCCGGTGTGAAAGACGTGGCCGCAGCCCTGCAGTTGCGCGCGGAGGTCCCGGAAGTTGTAGACCTCGCCGTTGTAGACGATCTGCAGGCCCTCCCGCGCCATCGGCTGACGGCCCCGGGGGGACAAGTCCAGAATCGCCAGGCGCCGGTGCGCCAGGGACACCCGCTCGTCCGTGAACAGGCCCTGATCGTCGGGACCGCGATGCCGCAACGTCTCGGCCATCGCCGTCGCCCGATGAGGATCTGTCCAGTTGAAGCCTGCGATACCGCACATGCGTGTCGTTCACTATCCCGGGTTCGTGGTTCGTTGTTGGAGGACCTGCCGGTAACAATCGAGGTACCGATCGGCGACGGCGGACCAGGAGAATTGCGCCGCCCGGCGCCGGGCGGCGACGGCCATGGCGGCGAGTCTGTCCCGATCCTGCGCCAGGGATCGGAGGGCGCCGGCCAGGTGCGCCGGATCGTCCACCACGATCCCATTGTTCGCGATCAGCTCCTCGACGCCTTCGCAGCGGGTCGTGACGATCGGCAGACCGCTGGCCATCGCTTCGAGCATGGCGTTGCTCATGCCCTCCTGCATGCTGGCGCTGACGAAGACGTCCTGGGCACGGTAGATCTCCGGCATCTCCTGCGCGTCACAGCGGCCCGTGAACGTGACCGCGTCCTCCAGGCTCATCCGGCCGCAAAGGCGCCGCAGCTCCAACTCCAGCGCCCCGCCGCCCACGACGGTCAGATGCACCGCTACGCCCTGCCCGCGGAGCAGCGCCACCGCCTCCAGCAGGAGCGGCAACCGCTTGGTCACCGACAGGCGGCCCACGGTCAGCAGTCGCAGAACCCCGGTCCCAGGCGCGTAGGGTGGGGCTTGCCCCACCGTTTCCCGCCCGGACGCAGAGTCCGGTGGGGCAAGCTCCACCCTGTCAGGGGGAGCGTCCTTCGCCGGATGAAACTGCTCCAGATCGACCCCGTTGGGGATGACCTGGATATCCGCCGTGGGCAGAAACCGCAGGGCCCGGGCCTTCAAACCCGCGCTGCAGGCGACCAGGGCGGACGCCCG
>Ga0194125_10002736_pt1 | contig 28962 bp, 23 predicted proteins | sample TA2KigC250mmetaG_FD_148626 | JGI IMG/M metagenome (GOLD analysis project Ga0194125, IMG submission 148626) | Freshwater microbial communities from Lake Tanganyika, Tanzania - TA2015034 Kigoma Deep Cast 250m | ecosystem: Environmental > Aquatic > Freshwater > Lake | place: Tanzania: Lake...
GACACCTTCATGACCTTGGTCGCCACGGCCAAGAAACTGGAGGTAAGTTTTTACGCGTACATCCAAGACCGTATTTCTGGCGCGTACCGATTGCCCAAGCTCGCTGATTTGATCACGGAGCGCGCCCAGCGAGATCCACTCGATGCGTCTTGGAGTTCGCCGTAGAATTACCCCAAGTTATTGAGAAGATACTCGAAAATCGAATGTTGTGCTATTAGATGGCACAACGATAACGTCGTCCGCTATTATCGGACTCTGTTCACGATTATAGCACAAAAAGCGGGGTTTGTCAAAATTAGCGTGGTTTTCGGACTCGCAAGCGCGCGCTATTCGTACACTTTTCCCGGCGCGCTCACGCGTCGGACGAGCAACCATCCCGCCAAAATCAAAAACGCGGAGAATAGAAAGACGCCGCGCAAGCCGATCCACGGAATTGTCATCAGCGCGGTTCCGGCGAAGGGCGCGATGACGCCGCGGATGCCGACCAGAAACGCGTGGAGCGCGGTGTAGTGGCTCACGTCCTCTTTGCGCGCGAATTGCATAATCGCGTTCATCCAACCCAGATCGGTGCCCGCCACGGTGATGCCGATAAAAATTTGCGCGACCGCCAAGAGCCACATATCTTGCGCCAGAAAAAAGGCAAACGGGACAGCCAGCGTCAGAACGAAATTGATCTGCACCGTCCACAAGCCGCCGCGGCGATCAATGCTCCGTCCCCACACGATATAAAACAGCATCCAAAAGATCGAATTGATCATTCCCAGCCAGCCGACTTGCGCGTTGCTCAAATTCAACTCGTCCACCAGTAACAACGGAATGAGCGGCGCGATGATCAACATTCCCGCGCCGTACAACGAAAACGCGATGCTGTACGCGCGATAGCGCGCGTCGCGCGCGAAAATGCGTAACGGCGTCAACCAATCCTGCCGCGTTGGCGCGAGTATTTCTTCGTACTTGACCTGACCGAATGAAAGACCGGACAAGATGCCAAAGACGGCGGCGATCGGAAACAAGATTTGGTAACTCGCGATATCGAGCCATTGCCCAAAGAGCGGCGTCATAATCGTCGCGCACGCGGTAAAGCCGACGCGCACGTACGCCATCGCGCGCCCGCGCAGCGCGGCGGGATAAATCGCGCGCATCACTTCCACATAGCCGGTGACGGAGAGCGAAACGATCAACCAATGCGCGACGACGATCAGCACGAACACTTCGGGCGTTGTGACGAATAGCATCAACAAAAACAATCCGCGCCCGATGCTCCACGCGGCGACCATAAACGGCATCTTGCGGCGTTGTTGCAAGTAATGCGACGCCAGCACCGCGATCAGATTGCCCACCGCCGGCGCGGCGACGATGAGCGAAAGCAGAAATGGATCCGCGCCCAGTCGCCGCGCGATCACCGGCACGAACGTACTGACCCCAGCCAGAAAGATGCCGTAAAAGATCGCCGAAAAGAAATCGAGGATCAGATTGCGCCGCACAACGGCGGAGACGCCCAGCCAATTGCGACGCACTAGATTGATCAGGGGAAGTGTCATTTTGTTTGCGAGTTTGGCAAAAAGATGAAATCGTAGTATGCTACGTCACGGTTGATTATCGCCTAATCGAAAAATCTGGCAAACTTGCGCCACACAGAAATTCGCGGCGGTCGGCGGTCAATCGTCGGCGGTCGCATTTTAGGAGCAATCGAATGAAAGCAGGTATTCTCTACAACGACAAAGATATTCGCGTCGGCGACGCGCCGGATCCGCAAATCAAACCGGACGAGGTGCTCGTCAAGAACGGCTTTGCCGGAATCTGCGGGACCGATCTGCACATCTATCGCGGCGAGTTTCACGCGCGCGTCAAATTCCCGGCGATCCAGGGTCACGAGTTCGGCGGCACGATCGAACAGGTAGGCAAGGACGTGAAGAATTTCCGAATCGGCGAGCGCGTCGTCGTCGATCCGATTATCTCGTGTCACAGTTGTCCCGCGTGCCTCACCGGGCACATCAACGCATGCCGCACGCTCAAACTGCTCGGCGTTGATCTCGATGGCGGATTCGGGCAGTACGTCGCCGCGCCGGCGAGTCACGTTTTTCATTTGCCAGCCAACATCCCGATGAAATTCGCGCCGATGGTCGAGATGTACGGACTCGGCTGTCATATCTTGATGCGCGGACGCGTGCAGCCCGGCGAAACGGTTGCGATTCTGGGCGCGGGCAAACTGGGTTTGTCTGTCCTTGATGTGTTGTGCCACAGCGCAAACGCGGCAACGACGATCGTCACCGACGTTCAGCCATTTCGCTTGGAGACCGCGCGCAAACTCGGCGCGGATTTTGCGATCAACGTCGAGCAGGAAGACCCGGTCGCGCGCGTGATGGAACTGACGCGCGGCGAAGGCGTGGACTGCGTGATCGAGTGCGTGGGACATTTTCACGATGTCGCCGGACGCGTGTCGCCGATGCAGCAAGCCGTGCAAATGATTCGCACCGCCGGGCGCATCGTCACGTGCGGCTTGGGCGAGCAGTTGTCGCCGGTGCATTTCAAGACGCTCGTGATCAAAGAAGCCGAGATCATCGCGTCGCGCGTCACGCTGGGAGAATTTCCGCGCGCGCTTCGCCTGATGGAAAAAGGTCTGCTCCATCCCGAATTGCAAGTGACGCACGAACTTCCGTTGCGCGATATCGGCGCGGCGTTCGCGCAAGTCGATCGCGAAGACGCGCACACGATCAAAGTGGTGTTGGATGTTCAGCAAGTCTGACCGACGACCGACGACGGTCGTCCGTCTTCGGTCGTCGGTCTTTTTTCGAGGAGAATCTATGCCTGATCAAATTCGCTGGGGCGTCATCGGCGCGGGAAATGTGTTTGAGTACAAAAGTGGTCCCGCGCTGTACCAAACGCCAAACTCTGAGCTCGTCGCGGTGATGCGGACGAACGCGGCAAAGGCAGAGGAAACCGCGCGGCGGCACAACGCGAAACGTTGGTACACGGATGCCCAATTCCTCGTCACTGATCCTGAAATCAACGCGGTGTACATCGCGTCGCCGCACTATTTGCATCCGGAACATATCGCGCTCGCGGCGCGCGTAAAAAAGATCGTCTTGTGCGAAAAGCCGATCGGCGTCAGCGCGGCGCACGCGCAACAAGCGGTGGATGTTTGTCGCGCGAATAACGTGCCGCTCGTCGTCGCGTACTATCGCCGGTTCTGGGGCATCGTCCAAGCGATGCAAAAATTTTTGCGCGCTGGCGCGATTGGCGAAATCGTCACCGCGCGCGCGCAACTCTCCGATCTTTTCACCGGCGACGGCGAACGCGCGTGGCTCACCTCGCGCGCCAAATCGGGCGGCGACGCGCTTGCCAATTCCGGCGCGCACTGGGTCGATCTGTTGCGCGTGTTGTTGGGCGAGGTATCGGACGTGATGGCATACACCTCGTCCAAGTTTAGCGGCTGGGAAACCGACGACACCGCGCTCGTGCAAATGCGAATGGCAAGCGGCGCGCTCGCATCGTTGACTTCGACGCGGCGCGCGCCAATCGTCACGAATGAGTTGGACATTTTGGGAACCGAAGGCAGATTGTTCGCGAGTCCGCTATCGGAGGGGCGATTGCTTTTGCATCGGCGCGGACGCGAGCCGGAGTTGCTGACTTATCCGCGTGTGGGCGTGATGCACACGGAAATGATCGCGGCGTTGATCCCAGTTCTGTTGCGCGGCGAGTTGTCGCCATTGCCGGGCGAAGAAGCGGTCGCGGTGTGGAAAATTATGGAGGCGGCGTATCGTTCGGCGGAGGAAGGCGCGCGCGTGGCGGTCAAATAGCCAAACGTGCCAAACAAGCCAAAGATGCCAAAAGTGAAATCGCGCGTCCTGATCAAATTTCAGGACGCGCGATTTTGTTTTTCGGCGCGGAGCGCTTGCAGGAATTCCCGATCCTCATCCGATAACGCCGCGCGCTCAAGCAAATCGGGACGGTGCTCGAACGTGCGGCGCAACGCTTCGCGCCGCCGCCATTTTTCGATTTGCGCGTGATGCCCGGAGAGCAAAATTTCCGGCACGCGCCAGCCGCGAAAATCGGCGGGACGCGTGTAGTGCGGACCTTCCAGCAAGCCGGACGCGTGCGAATCGTTTGCCGCCGCGGTCGGATGCCCCAGCACGCCGGGGATCAAACGCGCGACCGCGTCTACGATGATCATCGCCGGAATTTCGCCGCCGGTCAGCACGTAATCGCCAATCGAAATTTCGTCGGTGGCGAGATGCGCGCGCACGCGCTCGTCCACGCCTTCGTAATGTCCGCAGATCAGCGCGAGGCGCGGATGTTGCGCCAACTCGCGCGCGACATTCTGATCGAAGACGCGACCTTGCGGCGTGAGAAGGATGATTGGAAGTTGGAAGTTGGAAGTTGGAAATTGGAGATTAGAGATTGGAGATTGGATCGTATTTCCAATTGCTGATGGCTGATGGCTGATGGCTGTTCCCTGTCCCCTGTCCCCCGACCCCAGTACCCTTTCCACCGCCGCGAAAATCGGCTCCGGCTTCATCACCATTCCGCCGCCTCCGGCGTACGTGTAATCGTCGGTGACGTGGTGCTTGTCGGTGGTGAACGCGCGAATATCGTGCAGGAAAATTTCGACGAGCCGCGCGTCGCGCGCGCGTTTCAAAATGCTTTCGTCGAACACTCCGGCAAACATTTCGGGAAAGAGCGTAAAGATGTCGAATCGCATAGCGGTATTTTAACACAGAAAAACAAAACGGCAACTTGCGTTGCCGTCGGTTCACAGGTGAGGAGGGACTTGAACCCCCAACCCCCGCTTTTGGAGAGCGGTGCTCTGCCAAATTGAGCTACTCACCTATCTGCGCGTCATTCTAGCACAAAACCGCCGAACGCGCAAATTGGAGTTCAAGGTTCGAGGTTCAAAGTTCAACGCTGAACTTTGAACCGTACACCACAACGCTCCATCTCCGCGCCGATCACTTGCCGGATTCGCGCGCGCGCAGAAAATTCAGCACGACGCGGTCAATGAACGCGCCATCCAGCAAACGCTCTTCCACGTTTTCCACCCCGGCGAATTCGCGAAACGCTTTTTGGGTTGCCGCGTCCCACACGCCGGCGCGCGCGCCGGCGTAGTAACCGCGCGCGTGCATTAGCGTTTGCAGTTCGCGCGCAAGCGCTGCGTCAATCGGCAGGATATCGCTGGGGTGTGTTTTGCCCAGATACAAGTGGTGTAGTTCGAGCAGGCGTTTCAATTCGTCAATCGGCTGAGGATGATCGTCCACGCGCAGATCGATGTATCGGTCGTTGAATCCGCCGTACCCGCCCTTCTTTCGCACGACGAGCAACGCCGCGCTTTCTTGTCCGCGCTTGTCGCCGCCTGCCGCTTGCCCGGCGGCGAGCGCGGCGACGAGGCGTTCCGCGAGTTCACCGCGCGCCGCGTCAAACGTCGCGACCAGCGCGTCCACGACCGCCGCGCCCGCGAGAATATTCCCTTGCGCCGCGAAATTTTTGCCGGTGCGTCCACCCGCCCAATCGTAACATTCTGCGCCGGTGTACGAAAACGCGCGTCCGCGCGCGTCCACGATCCCGAATTGGCGTTGCGCCGCGCGATCGTCCGACGCGATCAATTGTGCCCCGGCTTGCTTCGGCGTCCGTCCGCGCTTTAACATTCGCAGCGCGCGCGGACCGTACGCGGTGTTCGCCCACGCTTGCGTCGCGACCGCGCCGACTCCGGCTTGCGCGAACGGGACTGCCGCGCCGACCGCGAGAAATTTCGATTCGACCGCGACGCCGAGATCGCCGGTGGCTGGATCGTATGCGACGATCGAAAAAGTGGAAGGAGGCAGTGTGACCTCGCAGAACATCAGTGCGCGACGCGCACGGTGATGACGCACGGCGCCAACGTCGTGCCATCGTTCAAAACGACGGTGAGCGCGATAGGATACACGCCGTTTGCGACGGTATACGTGTTCCACACGAAAATGACTCCGCGTGTCACCGGCGTCGTCGCGCGATGCAAGACATTGCCGGGGCGAATCCATTCGACTACATAGCCCGCAAAGTTCTCGTGCGTCGCCGTGCCGATGAACGCTTGGTACGGATCGATCGTTTGTCCATCTGTGACATTTTCCCAACGCGCGTTCGGATCGGCGCAATTGCCCTGCGGGCGCGCAAGCGTTGGTGTGAGGGTGGCTGTCGGCGTAAGCGTCGGCGTCGCGGTGGGCGTCGGCGTGAGAGTGGCGGTGGGCGCAAGGGTTGTGGTGGAGGGCGCGACGGGAAGAGGCGAAATGATCGGTGCGGGTGGATAGGTGGGAAGCGGGGCGATGTAAGGTGTGGGATAAATAAACGGCGTTGGAATGATGAACAAGGTCGGCGGTCGTTGTGGCCCAATCTTGATCAGACCTTGGGTCGCGGCAAAGAAAATTCCAACCGCCGCGCACAGGCAGAGCAAGAAGACGCCGCTGGCGATTCCGATCAGCGCAAATGGCGTGTCGTGGCGCGGCGGCGCAGGCGGCGCGACGGCTGTCGTTCCGCCTGGGAGCGCGCCGCCAGACGGATCCGCCAGCACCCAGGTATTGCCGTTATGCACGTACCACCTGGCGTCGTCTATGCCCAGCATCCAACGGCGACCTTGTTCATCTTGGATCACCAAGGGCTTGAGCGCCTGCTCAAACTCTTGGCGATTCATCCGTCCGGCGCTGAACAATCCCTTGAGACGAAAGTATTCGTTTTCGACTTGGGTGAATCGGGCAGTGTCCATTTGACCTCCCCATCCATAGCGCGGCATAGCCGCAACCAAAATATGATCCGCGAATCTTCGCGAAAAAAAAGACTAGCGCAGATTGGCGGATCACAGAATCTTAGCAGCCGCGATCGTTTCGGTCGCGGGAAACTAAAACTTGTATCCGAACTTGCGCAACAAGCCCTTGCGCCACGCGACGCCGGACGCGTCTTCGAGCCCTTTCGATCTAACGCCATCAATCACGCCGAGAATGCCGCGCCCTTGCTCCGTCTCCGCGACGATCACTTGCGCCGGATTCGCGGTCGCGCAAAAAATGTTGACGACCTCCGGCACGTTTTTGATCGCGTGCAACACGTTGATCGGAAAAAAGCCCGCGCCGAGGAAAACGACGAACGAATGTCCCGCGCCGAGCGCGAACGCGTTCTGCTTCGCCAGTTCGATCAGCGCGTCATCAGTGCCGCTCGCGCGCACGAGCGCGTGTCCGGATGCTTCGCAGAACGCGAGTCCGAATTTGATCCCAGGCACCGCCGTCACCAACGCCTCGTGCAAATCTTCGACCGTCTTGATGAAATGCGATTGCCCCAGAATCAAATTGAGTTCGTTCGGATTTTCGATTGCGATCGTCTTCAATTCCATCGTTTCCTCCTTGAGAGGGTACAGGGGTCAGGGGTCAAGGATCAGAAAACGGGCAGACTTGTTCGCTGACCCCCGTCCCCTGTATCCTGCCCCCTATGGTATCGCTCGCCGCGTCCACTCCAGCGGATCCACATACTCGCCGTGAACGAACACGCTCCAATGCAAATGCGGTCCGGTCGAAAGTCCGGTCGTGCCGACTTTGCCGATCAGCGTGCCGGGCTCGACGATTTGTCCGGCAGACGCGTCGAGCGCCGCCAGATGATAGTACGCGCTGAACACGCCGACGCCGTGATCGATCACGGTCATATTGCCGCGTATCTGGGTCGCTCCGGCAAAAACGACTTGTCCGCGCGCCGGCGCGTAAATCGGCGTGTTCGCGTCCACGTCGAAATCGGTGCCTTCGTGACCGCACGCGCCAACGGGTCCGCCGTTGTACGATCGCCGCGTGCCGAACGCGGACGAGACGGGGCCGTAAAGCGGTTGCCGCCACGCGCCGCTCCACAAGCGCGCGGGCGTCACTTTGTTGACGAGCGCGGCGAGTTGCGCGGCTTCGCGCGTTTGCAACGCGCTATCCAACAGCGCGCCTTTGCCGGAAGGCAAGGTCAGTTTCTGGATGACGAACGCGGTCGCTTCGATACTGACCGACGCGGTTTCGGTGACGCTCGCGCCGTAAGGATCGGTCAGCGTCACGCTCAACGGCGCGTTGCCGATTTTCGCGCAACGTGAAATGCCGACGAGCGCGTACAAGTATCCCGCGCTGGGAGTGAATGTGATCGGCTTGCCGTTGAACGCGCCGGTGACGTTTGCGATTTCCGGACGCGCGATCTGGATCAGAATCGTCCCGCCTTGCCGCGCGGTCGGCGGATCGATCAGAATGCCGGGCTTGATCACATCGGCGTTCGGCGGAATCGCCAGCGCTTGCCCCGGCGCAATCAGGTTGGGGTGCGCGAGATCGTTCAGTTGCGCGAGCGCGCGCACGGTCGTGCCGTAGCGCAGCGCGATCCGGTACAACGTCTCGTCCGGCTGGACGACGTGGCGCGTGATCGTCGTCGGCGCGGCGGCGGGCGGGATCAGCAACTTTTGTCCGACCTGGATCAAATCGCTCTCGCCGAGTTTATTCAGTTGTTTGATCGCGGTGACAGTCGTCCGAAAACGTGTGGCAAGCGCGAACAACGTATCGCCGGGCTGGACGATGTACGTTTCCGGCGCGCTCGGCGGCGGCGCGGCGTCAATCGAGACTGGCGCAAACGACAAAACGAGCGCGACCAAAAGCAGGACGCGGTAAGGCAATTTCATTTTCGATCCTTGCGGGCGCGTGTATTATAACACTTGTCCGCGTATTCCGTCCAATTCGCTCACTTGCCAAACGTATTCACGCCTTCGATGAACCAGCCGCCCTTGAGTTGGACGAGATAAAATTGGTATTCCAGATTGTCCACCAGCACTTTGGCGATGGCTTGCTCGACGCGCGGATCGGTCAGCGGCAGCGGAGCGATTTTGCCTGCCGCATCGCGTCCCAGGTACGTGATCGCAACGAGCGAAAACCGGCGTTTTTGATCGATCCACTCTTGCACGATCTTGCGGACGTTCGCCGCGTACTCTTTGGACTGACTGAGGTTCCAGTACGTCAGCGCGGCGTTCACATCGTTCTGGGCGAGCGCGGCGAAAAAATCCTTGAGCATCGTCGTCGCTTCGGACGTTTCGCCGGGCGGGATCAAGTGGAGCGGCGGTGTCGGCGCGATCACCGCGACGCGCGTCGGCAGTGGAACTTGGGTCGGCGGCATTGTCGGCGTTGGATTGACGAGCAACGGCACGGCGACGCGCGAACAACCGCTGCCGCCGCTCATCGTCAAAAGTGCAGCGAGCCCCAGCCAGCGAATCCAAAATTTCATCGTTCGATTCCTCCTTGCGTGCTTCTATTCTAACGACGTTCGCCTGCGCGGGCAAGTTCCATCGCTGATTTTTGGGCGGGCGCGCCCATTGACAGCCCGGCGGCGGCGTGGTATAATGAATCTACCAAACGGTCGGTAGATTGCGCCGACCGCCGATTCAACGTCGAACGGAAGGAGAGGGTATGCGCAAGCGCGTGGTGACGGACGTGGCAAACAAACAAGAACTCATTTTTGCCGAGGCGGTCCGGATTTTTCGCCAGAAGGGGTACCACGCGACTTCGATGCAAAACATCGCCGATGCGGTGGGTTTGCAAAAAGCCAGTCTCTACCATTACCTTCCCAGCAAAGAAGCGCTCCTGTTCAAAATCTTCGAACGCAGCAGCGGCGCGCTCACGCGCCAACTCGAAGCGATCTGCGCCTCCGCCGATGCCCCCGCCGATAAACTCCGTCGCGCGATTCAGGCGCATCTCGTCGCGTTGTGCGATCAACTCGACACGTACACGGTCTATCTCTCCGAACGCCGCGCGCTGTCCAATCGCTATCACGCCCAGGTTCGCGCGGAAGGCGAAAAGCACGCGCGCTTGATCGAAAAAATCCTCGCCGAAGGCATCGCGCGCAAACATTTCCACGCGCTCGATACGCGCATGACCGCGCTGGCGATCCTGGGGATGTGCAACTGGCTCTATCAATGGTACTCGCCCGGCGGTCGCCTGACGCCGGAACAAATCGCGGCGATTTTTTCCGGCGTGGTGCTGAACGGCGTCGTGCGGAACAAGTAATCAAATCGCAGATTTCAGATTTAAGATTGCAAATTGCAAAAACAAAATCTGAAATCTGAAATCTAAAATCCGAAATCCCAAAGGAGGAACTATGGCTCTGCTCGCTCCCGGTACGCCCGCCCCGATGTTCAAGGCGATGAACTTGACCGGTCCGGAAATCAATCTGGAAAACTACAAGGGCAAGAAACCGGTCGTCTTGATGTTCTCCAGCACGCGCGTCGATCCCGCGCAAATCGGCGCGGTGCGCGACTTGTGGAAAAAGCATCGCGAAAAGGTCGAGATCATCACCATCTCGTTCAAACTTCCCAGCGTCTCGATGGCAAAATCGTTTATGCTTCAGATGGGCGCGAAATTTCCCGCGACCTACGATCCCGCGCAGAACATTTACAAGCTGTACGGCGTCGAGAATCCGGTCGGGATCGTCGTGGTGGACAGCAACGGCAACATCGCCTTTGCGGCGGAAGCGCTGGACGCCAAAGACACCAAGACGCTGGAAAACGCGATCCTGGAACACGCCAAGTGATCAAGTTCAAAGTTCAAAGTTGAAAGTTAAAAGTTCAAAATCGAACACAGGCAACCTTGAACTTTGAACCTTGAACAGGCTTGCCGATGAGACCACTTGACGGTATCCGCGTTCTCGATCTCTCGCGCTTGTTGCCCGGTCCGTACGGCACGATGTTGCTGGCGGACTTGGGCGCGGAGATCATCAAGATCGAAACGCCAGGGCTGGGCGATTATTTGCGCGTGATTCCGCCCTTCGTCTCCGATCCGGCGACCGGCGAATCGGTCAACGCGACCTTTGCGCTGATCAATCGCAACAAACAGAGTGTCGCGCTCAACTTCCGCAACAAACGCGGCAAGGAAATTTTGCTGCGTCTGGCGCAGAACGCCGATGTCTTCGTCGAATCGTTTCGCCCCGGCGCCGCCGCGCGCTGGGGCATCGGCGACGCGCAGGTGCGCGCGCTCAATCCGCGCGTCGTCTACTGTTCGCTCAGCGGCTATGGTCAAAGCGGTCCCTATCGCGATCGCGCGGGACACGATTTGAACTATCTCGCGCTCTCCGGCTTGCTGGCGGTGAATGGCGCGGCAGGCGGTCCGCCGATTCCGCCCGGCGTGCCGATCGCCGATCTCTCCAGCGCGATGCTCGCCGTCATCGCGATCCTGGGCGCGCTGATCGGACGCGCGCAGACCGGCGCGGGACAGTACCTCGACGTCGGCTTGCTCGACGGCGCGCTTTCGTGGGCAGGGACGATGGTCGGCGGCGCGTATGCGGCAGGCGAAAAAACCGAGCGCGGCAAGATGCAGTTGAACGGCGGAATGGCGTGTTACAACGTGTACGAAACGCGCGATGGCAAACACATCGCGCTTGCCGCGATTGAACCGCATTTGTGGGCGGCGTTCTGCAAAGCCGTCGCGCGCGATGACCTGGTTGCGCGCGCGCAGGAAATCGCGGCGGTCGCCGAAGTGGCGGCGATCATCCGGACGCGCACGCTGGCGGAATGGATCGCGTTATCGAACACGATGGACGCGTGCCTCGAGCCGGTGCGCGATTTCGGCGAGACCTTGAACGATCCGCACGTTCGCGCGCGCAGCTTGATCGCTGAGACGGGCGGGATCAAGCAGATTGGCTCGGTGTTCCAATGCGCGGATGTTCCGCCGACGCCCGCGCCGCGTCAAGGTCAGCACACGCGCGCGGTGCTGCGCGAAATTGGAATGAATGAGGAAGAGCTTGACGAGTTGGAAAAAGCGGAGGTGATCAAGAGCGCGAGTTGAGAAACTTACGCGTGGAGATTGGGATTCTCGATGGCGAGTCCTTCGGCAGATGCGGCGCTGAGAAGATCGTCGTCAGCGCAAACGAAGGTGATGCCGGGTAGATCGTTTTTGAGCAAGGCATCGTGGAGCGCGAGCGCGCCGGCAAGTTGGATCGCGTCACAGCCGCGTAATTTTTGGCGGCACGTCAGTTGAACCGCGCGGTCTATCACGGCGGGATCGACGTCAACCAGAAAATATTGCCCCTTTGCATCGGCGAGAAGATCGTTGAACGCCTGGTCGTATGTTTCAGAAGAAATGTGATTGCCGCGTTGTTTGGCAGCCAAGACTGCGGCAACTTCGACCAAACTGATTTGCGACAGCGCGATGAGTCGTTCAGCGTTCGGAACGCACAATTCACTGATCCAAGCTGTGCCAAGTTCGTTGGCGTATCGTTTGGCGATCGCGCTGCTGTCCAGAAAATAGGTTGACCGGATTGATGACTGGCTCATAGTCGCCCGCGTTGCTCGATGATCAACTCGCTGAGCGGTTTACCCGCCATCTTGATCGGTGTGTGCCGCCGACGCGGACGCAGTGATGTTTCTGGCGTCCGCACCAACCCCGTCTCCATCAGCACGCGGATCGTCCGCTCACGCCAATCGTCTGGGTGCGGCGACGCGGTTTCCAGACCGGCGAGACCCAGTTCCAGAATCTGCGGCAACTGTTCGCGGTAGGGCGACAAGCGCTCTGCCAATTGGTCAGGAATTTCAATCGTAATCTCACGCATCGCGACCTCACTTTCACTTGAATTCTAACATGATTGGTTCGACCTGTCAACGACAAAAAAAATCCAAAACCGGAAGGAGAGAAACAATGATCGGTTTCGATCTCACTGAAGAGCAACAGCGCATGAAAGAAATGGCGCACGAGTTCGCCGAAAAAGAAATGCGCGCCGTCGCGCCCGAGTACGACGAGAAAGAAGAGTTTCCGTGGCCCGTAATGAAGAAAGCGTTCGATGTGGGCTTGCTGACGTACGCGCTGCCGGAAGAGTACGGCGGCGCGGGCGTGATGAGTCACGTCACCGACTGCCTCGTCCAGGAGGAATTGTTCTGGGGCTGCGCCGGCATCGCCACTTCGATGGGTGGCATTATGCTCGGCGCGCTGCCGGTCCTGCTCGCGGGCAACGACGCGCAAAAGAAAAAGTACCTGACGTCGCTGACCGAGCCGAAGAAAGACGGTATGCCGAAACTGGGTGCGTTCTGCCTGACCGAACCAGACGCCGGGAGCGACGCCGCCGCGATCAAGACGAGCGCGAAAAAAGTGGACGGCGGCTATATCCTGAACGGCACCAAGCACTTTATCACGAACGGCGGCATCGCAGATGTTTACACCGTGTTTGCGACGCACGATCCCAGCCAGGGCGTAGACGGCATTGATGGCTTTATCGTCGAGGGCGGCTACAAGGGCGTGATCCCCGGCAAGAAAGAAAAGAAGATGGGGATTCGCGCGTCGCACACCGCGCAAGTGCATTTCGAAGATTGCTTCGTGCCGGACGAAAATCGTTTGGGCGGCGAGGGCGACGGCTTTGGCATCGTGATGCAAACGCTCGATCACTCGCGCCCGATTGTCGCGTCCGGCGCGGTCGGCGTGGCGCGCGCGGCGTTCGAATTCGCACTCGCGTACAGCCAAGAGCGCAAGCAGTTCGGTCGCCCGATCTCCAAGCAACAAGCGATCCAGTTTATGCTCGCGGATATGGCGACCGAAATTGACGCCGCGCGTTTGCTGTGCTGGCGCGCCGCGTGGTTGCTCGATCAGGAAGAGGGCAACACGGTGCAATCCTCGATGGCGAAAGTGTTCGGCGGCGACATCGCGATGAAAGTGGCGACGGACGCGCTGCAAATCGTCGGCGGGATGGGGTATATGCGCGATTACCCGATGGAAAAGTTTATGCGCGACGCCAAGATTATGCAGATTTACGAAGGCACCGCGCAAATTCAACGCATCGTCATCGCGCGCTTTATGATCGGGTTTGGATAGACGCATCTGCGCGCGGACAACAGGTAGCACGTAAGCAGGTAGATCGGTTCCGGTCTACCTGTTTACTTTTTTGACGGCGGCTTGGTTTTGCCTCGCGCATCCAATCGCGGTATAATCCGAGTGAATCGCTATGACGACTGAAACACCCGCCGCGCCCAGCCACGTCTCGGAGACGTTGCAGCAGCGCAATCAAGAACTGGTCGCGCTCAATCGCATCGCCGAAATCCTCAATCATCCGCTCGAACTGGAACAATCCTTGGATCAGGTGTGCGAACAGATCACGTCCATCACCGGAATGGAATCCGTCGGCGTCTACGTGCGCGATGCAACCGCGCCGCAACTCCATCTGCTGGCACAGCGTGGCTTTAGCCCGGCGCTGCGCGAGCAAGCGCGCCAACTGGCTTTGGACGATCCCGCCGTCTCGACGATCGCCGCCGCAGGCAAGACGATTGCGCTCAACGACGTGACCGAATATCCCTCTGGCGCAAGTTTTGCCGGACCGCGCGCGGAAGGGTACCACGCCGGAATCGGCGTGCCGATCTTGCGGCGCGGCGCGCCGGCGGGCGCGATCTACGCGGGCAGCAAAACCAAAACGCGCTACGAGCAAGCCGATGTGGATTTGCTGCAAAGCATCGGTCACCAGATCGGCGTCGCGCTGGACAATGCCGATCTGTACGCGCGGATGCAACGCCGCGTCGCCGAGTTGGACGGCTTGGCGCAATTGAGCGCGGCGTGCGCGGCGCAACGCGATCCGCAAGCCATTTGCAACCTGACGGTCGAGTGCGCCAAGAAACTTTTCCTTGCCAATGTGTGTGTCGTGCGTTTCATCGAGAACGAGTGGCTCCATCTTGGCGCCGGGATTGCCGATGGGCAGGTGCGCTTGCAAGAAAAAATCGATCTGGACGCGATCCGCCGCCAGATTGTAGAGCAACGCAAGCATTACATCCTCGCCGATATCGAAACTGATCCGACCCTGCCGGCGAATTATCGCCAAGAGTTTCAGCGCGTCGGTCTGCGCGCGTTCTTGGCAGTGCCGTTGCCCACGCAAGATCGCGTCATCGGATTGTTGGCAGTGGGCTTTCGTCTGCCCCATTCCTGGTTGCCGAACGAAATCGATCTGTTGCAGACGATTGCGAATCAAGTGGGCGCTGTCCTGGAGAACGCGCGTCTGTTCGCGCAGACGCGCCAGCGCATTCAAGAGTTGGACGCTTTGGCGCACATCAGCACCTCGCTCGCCGCCCATCTCGATCCGCGCGCCCTCGCCAAAGTGGCGGTGGAGGCGACGCAGAGACTATTAGGCGTGGATGTCGTGGACTTGAGTTTGTTGCAGGAAGGCAAACTGTACCGGATGGCGGCGCGGATCAATCATTCCGGAGTTCCGCTCGCGGCGCCGATTGCGCTGGGCGAATTGGTCGAGTCGTTGGTGGAACGACGCGAGCGCTTGATCGTCAACGACCTCGCGCAAGCGACTGCGCCCGCGCTCGCGCGTGAATTGATGGAACCGCGCGGATTACGTTCCTTGCTGGTGGTCCCGTTGGTGACGCGCGAGCTAGTGATCGGAACGTTGGCGGTCGTTCACTCGCAAGCGCGCGTCTGGACAGCGCAAGAACAAGACCTCTTGCAAACGATTGCCAATCAAGTCGCCAGCGCGATTGACAGCGCGCAACTCTACCAAAACGCGCTGATCGAACACCGCAAGGTGCAAGCGATTTTCGATAGCGGCTTGAGCGGGTTGTACGCGACCGACGCGACCGGGCGGATCGTGATGTTCAACCGCGCCGCCGAGCGTATCACCGGCTGGACGCTCGCCGAACTGCAGGGGCGAAGTTGGAAGGAGTTGCTCAGCGATCACGCGGCTGGCAACCCGGTCGGGTCGTTATTGGAGCAAGCGCTCGTGCACAAGAAAACGACGTTCGCGTTCGATCAGCGTCAAATGCGAACCAAGGACGGGCGCGTGATCCCGGTTGCCAAAGCGTCCGCGCCGTTGCTCGACGAAAAAGAAAACGTGATCGGCGCGGTGGGCGCGTTCTGGGATCTGTCCAAAGAACGGCGCGCGCAAATCGAGTACGAAAATTTTCTGGCGATGATCGCGCATCAACTTCGTTCGCCGCTGACGTCCGTGCTGAGCGCGCTGGAACTGTTCGAGCGGCGCAACCTGTCCGACGCGCGCCGCGCGGACTTGTGGGCGATCATTAAAGCCGAGGGGAATCAGCTCAAACGTCTGGCGGATCAATTTCTGGAACACGAGACCGCGCTCAAATCGGCGCGCCCGGTCAAACTGCAAGCGGTGTCGATCGCGCACTGCGCGCGGCAGCTCGCGCGGCAATTTCGGACCCATTACCCCGAGTATCGTTTTCACATTCGCGCGGAAAATCCCGAACCGTTGGCGCGCGCCGATCCGGCGAAGATCGAAAACGTGTTGCGAAATTTGTTGGACAACGCGGTGGTCTATTCAGCGCCGGGAAGCCGCATCATCGTCCGGATCAAAGCCACCGATCTCGATTGGGTCACGGTCTCCGTGCAAGATTTCGGCATCGGCATTCCGTTGGGCGAACAGGCGAATTTGTTCAAGCCGTTTTATCGCGTGCCGCAGACCAGCGCGCGCCGCGTCTATGGTCACGGCTTGGGCTTGGCGCTGGCGAAAGAAATGCTCGACGTGATGGATGGCACGATCTGGGTCGAAAGCGAAGCGGGACAGGGCGCGATTTTTTATTTTCGATTACGGAGGGCGCGATGAAAGAAAAGGACACGATCCTGATCGTAGATGACGATCCCTCGTTGCGGCAAGTGCTGACGCTCTTGCTCGAAGAGGAAGGATTTCGCGTGTTGCAGGCGGCGGACGGCAACGAAGGTCTGCGCGCCGCGTATGATCGACGCCCCGATTTGATCCTGCTCGATATTATGATGCCGCACAAAGACGGGCGCGAGGTGTGCCGCCGGTTGCGTGAGGCGTCCGACGTGCCGATCATTGTGCTGACGTGCTTGCCGGGGCAACAGGAAAAAGTGGAGCGCTTGGTGGACGGCGCGGACGATTACATTACCAAGCCGTTCCACAACTCGGAACTGCTCGCGCGGATGCGGACGATTTTGCGCCGGACGCGCAGTCATTCCGATGCCAAAGCGCGCGCCTACGACGATGGGCATTTGAAAATTGATTTCGACGCGCGTCAGGTCTCGGTCAAAAAAGCGCGCGTGGTGCTCTCGCCCAAAGAGTGGACGCTCTTGGAATATTTCTTGCGCCATCGCAATCGCGTCGTCACGCGGCACGCGCTCTTGCGGCACGCGTGGGGCGACGGGTTCGAAAAAGAGTCGAACAATCTCAAAGTGTACATCGCGCACCTGCGCCAAAAACTCGGCGATTCGGCGCGGCGTCCGCGCTACATCCACACCGAGCGCACGATGGGCTATCGCTTTGAGACGCACGCGTAGCTGTCAGCCGCGCGCGGCTTGTTCGTCCCGACGCAAATTTGACAATCCCGCGCAATCGAATATACTGTTCGCACGTTCAGAGGGGGCCGTAGCTCAGTTGGGAGAGCGCTTCAATCGCACTGAAGAGGTAGTGGGTTCGAATCCCATCGGCTCCACTGTGCAGTGGACAGTGGTCGGTGTACAGTGATCAGTGAGTAGATTCTCTGACCACTGATCACCGTCCACTGACTACTGTTACGGGGCTGTAGCTCACTTGGGAGAGCGCTTCAATGGCATTGAAGAGGTAGTGGGTTCGAATCCCATCAGCTCCACCAAACAAAGTTGAAGGTTCAAGGTTGAACCCTTGCGCGCTGAACCTTGAACTTTGAACCTTGAACATATAAAGGTGTTGAACGGGAGTAGTAGGTCATCCGCGCAGCGAGTTGGGAAAGACCAGGTGCAAGCCCAACACCGGCGCCGACGCGGAGCGCCGAACAAGACCGAACTCGCCCGGGAGCCGCGACGGTGAAATTTTTAGCCGCCGCCGATGCACGCTCGTTACGCGTTCAAGTGAGGTCATTGGGAAATTAGGTGATTGGGTGATTAGGAAGCGACTAATCGCCGAATCACCCAATCACCTAATCACCTAACTAGGGTGGTACCACGGAGTTCAACCTTCGTCCCTTGGCGGACGGAGGTTTTTTATTTTATCTCTCGCGCGCGGCAGCGTCGCACGCGCATCTCATCGTCGAGATCATCATTTTCATCGGAGGTGCGCTATGGCTTTCCTGAAGTCCCACTCGATCTGGATGAACGGCAAACTCGTTCCCTGGGACGACGCGACCGTTCACGTCGGCGCGCATGCGTTGCACTACGGCTCGAGCGTGTTCGAAGGCATTCGCGCGTACAGCACGCCGCGCGGTCCCGCGATCTTTTGTCTCGATCCGCACGTGGACCGCTGGCTCGGTTCGTGCAAGATGTACAAGATGCCGCTGCCGTTTTCGCGCGCGCATCTGCGCGATGCGATTGTCGAAGTCGTGCGCGCGAACGATCTCGCGTCGTGCTACATCCGCCCGATCGCGTTGCGCGGCTTTGGCGGCTTTGCGCTCGATCCCCGCAAGTACCCGGTGGACGTCGCGATCTTGGCGTTCGAGTGGGGCAAGTATCTGGGTCCCGAAGCGCTGGAACAAGGCGTGGACGTCGGCGTCAGTTCGTGGCGGCGAATGGCGCCGGACACGTTTCCGGCAATGGGCAAAATCGGCGGGCAGTACATCAACTCGCAGTTCGTCGCGATGGAAGCGAACGATCACGGCTACGTCGAAGGGATCGCGCTGGATGTCAACGGCTATGTGAGCGAAGGCAGCGGCGAAAATATCTTCGTCGTGTTCGACGGCGCGATCTACACGCCGCCGCTCGGCTCTTCGATCTTGCGCGGCATCACGCGGATGGCGGTGATCAACCTTGCGCGCGAGCTGGGTTTCACGCTGATCGAGCAAAACCTGCCGCGCGAAATGCTCTACGTCGCCGACGAAGTGTTCTTCACCGGCACCGCCGCCGAAGTGACGCCGATTCGTTCGATCGATCGCGTGACGATTGGCGCGGGCAAGTGCGGAGTCGTGACCAAACAGATTCAGGAACAATTCTTCGCGCTGGTCGAAGGACGCGCGGAAGATCGCTACGGCTGGCTGACGTACGTGAACGACGTAACGCTCGCGTCGCGCGCCGAAATGCGGATTGCCGTTCCGGCGGAATAATAGCCACAGCGAGTACAGAGAAAAGTCGTACCGCTCAGCCCTGCTGTCATTTCGAGACGCTCGGCGCATACCGCCGCGCGCGCGTAGCGTGTTCGCCGACAGAAACTCGCGCGCGTGTTCGTAGTGGGCGATTCATCGCCGTTCCTTTTGCGCTGAAGCGCATACTACGAACGCCAAGTTTCTGGATCGCGCAGCAAGAAATCTCGCTATTGTGCTACGAGATTTCTCGGCGTGTTCGTAGTGGGCGATTCATCCGCCGTTCCTTTTGCGCTGAAGCGCATACTACGAACGCCAAGTTTCTGGATCGCGCAGCAAGAAATCTCGCTATTGTGCTACGAGATTTCTCGACGCGAAATACGCGTCTCGAAATGACAGAACAGAACAACATGGCACAATCCTATCTCAGTTGGCTCCGCCAATTCGTCGGGCATCAAAAAATTATTTCCACGGGCGCGGCGGCGATCATCCGCGACGCGCGCGGCAGATTTTTGTTGCAAAAGCGCAGTGATGTCGGCTTGTGGGGCATTCCCGGCGGCGGACAGGAACTGGGCGAACGGATTGACGATACACTCCGCCGCGAAGTGCGTGAAGAGGTCGGGTTGGATGTGGAGCCGCGCCGCATCATCAATCTCTACACCTCGCCGCGTGTCGAGATCACCTTTCCCAACGGCGATCAAATTCAGCCGTACGTCGTGCGCTTTGAATGTGACATCGTCGGCGGCGCGCTGAAAAAAGACGGCGACGAAGTTTTGGCAATCGGTTGGTTCGCGTTCGATCAGTTGCCGCCGATGACGCCGCTCGCGCGTCAGGCGGTCGAAGATGCCGCGCGCTTTCGCGGCGAGGCGTTTTTTGACGACGATCTTGTCATTGCGAGCTGCGGAGCGGCGAAGCAATCCCCAACTCGCGATGTGGAGATTGCTTCGGCGCAAACACCGCGCCTCGCAATGACAAATTACGTCAGATGGCTACGCCAATACGTCGGTCACGCGAAAATCATTTTGCCCGGCGCGGCAGGCATCGTGCGCGACGCGCAAGGGCGCGCGTTGTTGCAGCGCCGCCGCGACAACGGCTTGTGGGGTTTTCCCGGCGGACTGATCGAACTCGGCGAATCGGCAGCAGACACGATTCGCCGCGAGTTCCGCGCAGAAGTCGGTCTGCAGATCGAACCGCGCCGCTTGATCGGCGTCTACACGTCGCCGGAGTTTGATCGCGGTTATCCGAACGGCGATCAGTCGCAACTCTTCGCATCGTTCTTCGAGTGTGAAGTGATCGGCGGCGAGTTGAAAATGCAAGCGGAAGAAGTGCTCGAACTCGGCTGGTTCGATCTGAACGCCGATTTGCCGCCGATGATTCCGTGCTGCGCGGCTAAAGCGCGCGACGCGCGCATTTTTACAGGCGCGGCGTTTTGGCGGTGATGAGATTAGAGATTTGAGATTGGAGATTTGATATGGCAACGAAGAAAATTCGGAACACGAAAATCGCGAAAGGAACGAAAACCGCGAAAGCGAGCGCGAAAATCGCGAAAGGAACGAAAGCCGCGAAAAGAAAAACCGCGCCGCACCGCGCGCAATCATCCTTCGACTCCGCTCAGGACAAGCCCAATCGCCGAATCACCCAATTGCCTGCGGGTCCAATGTCCAAATCGGAAAAATACATCCCCCAGGAATTTGAAGCCCAGTGGTACGCCAAGTGGCAGGCGGACGAATTGTACCAAACCGCGCAGGCGGACGAACGTCCCAAGATGTACATTCTGGACTTTTACCCGTACCCGTCCGGCGACGGATTGAGTGTTGGTCACTGTCGCAACTACGTACCAACCGACGCGCTGAGCCGGTACTATCGGATGAACGGTTACAATGTTTTGCACCCGATGGGCTGGGACGCGTTCGGTCTGCCCGCCGAAAACGAGGCGATCAAGCAAAAGACGAATCCCGCGAAGTTGATCGCGCGGTTCGCCGCGAACTATAAACGCCAATTCGGTCTGATCGGCATCTCGTACGATTGGAGCCGCGAGATCAATTCGTCGTCGCCGGAGTACTATCGCTGGACGCAGTGGATTTTCCTGCAATTGTACAAATCGTGGTACGATCCGCGCGTCAATCGCGCGCGTCCGATTGCTGATCTGGAAAACGAACTAGCAGAAAAAGGGACGCGCGATCTGCCTGAGGCAAACGCGCTGACCGCCGAACAATGGAAGTTGATGGACGCCAAAGCGCGCCGCGAATTTCTGTCGAATTTTCGTTTGGCGTACCGCAAACCCGCCTGGTTGAATTGGTGCCCCGATTGCAAGACGGTGATCGCGAATGAAGAAGTGCGTGACGGCAAATGCTGGCGCAGTGACACGCTCGTCGAAAAGCGAATGTTGAGTCAGTGGTTCTTTCGCATCACCGCGTACGCCGATCGCCTGGTTGCTGACCTGGACACGATTGATTGGCCCGAGCACATCAAGTTGATGCAACGCAACTGGGTCGGGCGCAGCGATGGCGCGGAGGTACAGTTTTCAGTATTCAGTAATCAGTATTCAGATACTGAACACTGGAAACTGAATACTGAACACTCGATCACTGTGTTCACCACTCGCCCGGACACGCTCTGGGGCGCGACGTTTATGGTGCTTGCGCCGGAGCATCCGTTCGTCGAAGAATTGACGACGGCGGAGTGCAAGGCGCAAGTGGACGCGTACGTCAAAGAAGCGATGCGAAAAACGGAAGCGGATCGCACGGCGGTCGAAAAAGACAAGACCGGTGTTTTCACTGGCGCGTACGCGACGAATCCGGTCAACGGCGAAAAAATTCCAATCTGGATCGCGGATTACGTGTTGACCGGTTACGGCACGGGCGCGATTATGGCGGTCCCCGCGCACGACGAACGCGATTTCGCGTTCGCGCTGAAATACGGCTTGCCGATTCTGCCGGTGATCGATCGCACTGACGGCTTGGCGAAATCGTTCGCGCTTGGCGGCACGATGCGCGAGGGCTTTGCCGACGCGCTGCGCGCCGAACAAATTCCATTCGGCGAGAAACAAGGATCGCTGTACATCACGATTCCATTCGCCCAATTGGATCGCTACGCCGAGATCGCGCAAGAGTTCGTGCGACCGGGCGCGTGGAACGAAATCGTCGGCGCGCGCTGGCTGTTCATTTTCGGCAAAGGCGACGTAATGACATTCGGCGGATACGAAAATGAAAAGAAAATCTTGGCGCGCTGTCACGCGCTCGAACCGAACGTGCGCGGCAAACGCACCGTAATGGAAATGCTGAACGCGGTCGAGTTCTATCGCGACGCGCTCTTCCACGCCGAGTACGGCGCGATGATCAACTCGAACGAGTTTAGCGGCACACCCGGCGATGTCGCGGTGAAAAAGGTGACCGCGTGGTTGGAAGAAATCGGCAAAGGCAAAGCGCGCGTCAATTACAAACTGCGCGACTGGGGGATCAGCCGCCAACGGTACTGGGGTTCGCCGATTCCGATCATTCACACCGACGATGGCGAAGTGCCGGTCGCCGAAAAAGATTTACCGGTGAAATTGCCGGACGTCGAATCGTACGAACCGACCGCGACCGGCGAATCGCCGTTGGCGACGATTCCGAAATTCGTCAACGTGAAATTACCCGGCGGCGTGAAGGGGCGGCGCGAAACGGATACGATGGGAACGTTCGCGTGTTCGTCGTGGTACTTTTTGCGCTTTGTCGATCCGCGCAACACTCGCACCGCGTTCGACAAAAAGCAAGTGGAGTACTGGCTGCCCGTTGATTGGTACATCGGCGGCGCGGAGCACGCGGTTATGCACCTGCTCTACGCGCGCTTTTGGACCAAGGTGTTACACGACCTGGGTTACGTTTCGTTCATCGAGCCGTTCCAACGTTTGCGGAATCAAGGAATGATCCTCGCGCCGGACGGCAAAGAAAAAATGTCCAAGAGCAAGGGGAACGTCGTCACGCCGGACGAGGTCGTGAAGGAACACGGCGCGGACGCGCTGCGCGCGTACGAAATGTTCATCAGCGATTTCGAGCAGGCGACGCCGTGGAGCACGCAAGGTCTGGGCGGGACGTACCGCTGGGTGCGGCGCGTGTGGGATATTTTGCTCGCGCCGATGGATCGTCCGGCAGTGGACGCGGCGACGGAACAACACGATCGCGAGTTGCGCCGCAAGATGCACAAGACGATCAAAAAAGTTTCTTCCGATCTGGAAAACTTTCGCTTCAACACGGTTGTTTCGACGCTGATGGAATTTACGAACGCGCTGTACGACGCGCAGACCAAGCCCGTGAGCGACGCCGCGTTCGATGAAGCGCGCGACGCGCTGTTGATTCTGCTCGCGCCGGTTGCGCCGTTTATGGCGGAAGAAATCTGGGCGCGCAAAGGGCGCGCGTACTCGGTCCATCAGCAAAAATGGTTGCAGTACGACGCCGCGCTCGCCGCCGCCGACGTGATCGTTTTGCCGGTGCAGATCAACGGCAAACTGCGCGACCGGATCGAATTGCCGGTCGGCATCGGCGAAGCGGAGGCGAAAGATGCCGCGCTGAAATCGCCGAACGTGCAACGGCATCTGGAAGGCAAACCGCCGTTGAAAGTGATTTACGTGCCGGGAAAGATGGTGAGTATCGTCGTGAAATAAACAAGACACCAGGTTTCTTCTGAGAAACCTGGTGTCTGATTTCTGTTGTCTGATCTCTGTCCCTACGGCATCGTCGTCAGTTGGTAATAGACGCGATAATTGACATGCCGTTTCATCGGCATAATCATCTTCGTGGCTTGATCGCTGGGATATTGATCCGCGATCCTGACGCCGTAGCCGTCGCCGTACATAAAGAGCGCATAGTTACAGTTGCACACATCGTCGGCGGATTTTTGCGGATCGTCCGGCATATCGCCCGATCCTTCGCCCCACCACTTGACCTTGGCTTCGGTGCGTTTGCCGCTTTCGTCTCTGATCATCACGTAGATCGAGTGACCATTATTGGCTTCCGCGACATCTTCAAAGACGACTTTGGTGATGCGCCAGAATTTTTGCCCACGCGCAACGGTTGCCGGGATCAATTTGAAATGGTTGACATGCGGCAAATCTTTGCCACTTCCTTGCACCAAACGCGGATCAATTTCCGGCGGCGGCAACGGCGGCGCGGGTGGTGGCGCGGCGGGCGCAGCCGGTGGGACCGGCGTGCGCGTTGGAATGATGCGGACGGCGGTCGGTTGCGGACGCGGCGTGAACGTCGGCGCGGGCGTACGCGTCGGCACCGGCGTATTCGTCGGAATTGCAAACGCGACTTTGGCGGGACCCGAACTACTGCTACGCGCTGAGGAGGCGACTTTGTCTTGGGCTGTAGCGGCTCCATTCGGCGCGCCGTTCGACAACTGCAAGCCGCCCACCGCCGAACTGACGGTCGTGACGGTCGTGAACGGACCGACGATGATGAAGAACCACACCGCCAGCGCGGCGAGTGTCAGCGCGCGCAATTTGCCGCCGAGCGATAGTCCGGTGATCAGCGTGCCGAGTTCCGTAAAAAAGCCGGGACCCGCGCGGTGTGGGCGCGCCGCGGTGGCGCGCGGCGCGTGCCAGTGCGCGGTCGACGCGCCGCGATGCGGTTCGGTGTGTGGATGCGCGTGCGCGGTCGCCTGTTTGTGCGGGGCGCTGTGTTGCCGCGCCACGCCCAGGGAAATCGCGGTGGGTTTGTGTTCGGCTTGCAAGTGCGAAGGCGTTGCCGCGCGCGCCGCGCTGGGGAACGCGTGCGTGCGGCGCGGTTCGGGCGCGGTTTGCGCGCGCGCGAGCGGTTTGACCGGACGCGCGCCGGAAGGCGGCTGTTGAATGCGCCGCCCTGACATCGGCGGGACCGGACTGCCCGGACGTGTGGGCGGGTTGTTCGGCTGACCCTGCGCGGACGCGTATTGCGCGCGCGTCAAACGATCTGCCATCATCCGCGTGATCGTCAACGTCAGCGACGGGAACGCTTCCAGCATTTGTTGAAAATCATTTTTCGCGATCGTCCAGATTTCCACATCGCCGAGCGCTTGCGCGGTGGCTTGGTACGGTAGTCCTTGCACGATTTCTTGTTCGCCGAACGAATCGCCCGAATCCAGAATGCCGAGCAGGATCGTTTCGCCGCGCTCGCCGGTTGCCATGCGTTTGACTTCGCCGTTTTCGATCATATAAAATGCGTGCGCAGGTTGACCGGCAAAGCAGATGATTTCGCCGGGGCGAAAACGCACGCCGCGCACTTTGTTCGCGATCTGTTTGAGTTCGCTCGACGCGAGATTGGAGAACAAGTTGATGCGGCGCAAATGCCGGATCACGAAATCGTTCTCGCGCGATGCCAGCCGTTCGGTGAGCGCGCGGCTGAGCGAGACGCTGATCTCCGGATATTGCACCATCACGTCGTCGAAATCGGTTTTGTACAAAACCCAGAGCGTCGTATCGGTGGCGGCGCGCGCACATTCCGCGCGCGTGCGTCCGGTCAGCAGCGCCATTTCGCCGAACGCTTCGCCGGGGCGCAAGCGTTCCAAGAGATGCGCGTCCGAGAACGCGGTGTCCATCAATTTGACTTCGCCCGCTTCGACGATGTACATCGCGTCGCCGGGGGTGCCTTCGGTGTAAATCGCTTCTTCGATCGGGAATTGGCGCAAGACCAACCGCGCGGCGAGTGCGTGCAACGCGTCGGTCGGCATATCGGTAAAGAGGTGCAGCGCGCGCATCCGTTCGACCGCGTCGGCTTGATCGGTGATGCTGAGCGCTTCGGCGAGCGCGCGGCTGAACGCGAGTTTGATCGCGGGGCGGCGTTCGATCAGTTCCTGGTATGCGGCGCGCGTCAAGACCCAGAGGTTCACGTCGCTGATGGCGCGCGCGCTCAAGGCGTATGGTTTGCCGGTGCTGAGCGCGGTGTTGCCGAAAATCGTGCCGGGTTCCAATTCTTCGAACGATTCGCCGTCGTTCGCTTGAGTGATCAAACGGACGCTGCCTTCTTCGATGATGAACGCGGCGTCGCCGGGCGCGCCGACTTCGACGATCCGGTCGCCGCGCGTGAGCGTCTGAAATTCGAGTTTCTGCGCGACGGCGCGCAGATCGCCGTCGCTGAGCGCGCTGAGCAATTCGATGTTGCGGAGGCGTTGTTGCACCAGGTATTGTTCGAGGAACGGAATGCGGAGACCCAGACTCGCGCCGAATTTCAAGCCGATGCTGGGGCGTTTGCGGATCAGTTCTTCCAGATCGCCGCGCGTGAGTGTCAAGAGTTGCGTCGGGGTCGCGCCGGTGGCGCGGGCGGTCATCGAGTAGGGGCGATTCAGCAACAGATCGGATTCGCCCAATAGACTGCCGGCGCCAAGATTGGCGAGCGTGACGGCTTGATCAATGTGCCCACCTTCAAGTTTGACCCAGCCCGTCGTGATGATGTAAAGCGTATCGCTCGCTTGACCTTCGGTGATGATCGCTTCACCAGGGGCGGCTTGACGGCGGCGCAAGTATGCCGTGACCATTTGACGTTCCTCGGCGGTGAGGCGTTGAAACAACGGGACCGTATCAATAGGTTGTGGAATCACTCAGAACTACCTCCAACTCGACCGACGACGGATGACCGCCGACCGCTACATTTGTCATTGCGAGCGAAGCGAAGCAATTCCCAAATCAAAATTGGAGATTGCTTCGGCGCAAAAAACGCGCCTCGCAATGACACAACAGTCTGCGGTCGGTCGTCTGCGGTCGGTGTTGTCATTTTTGCTGGAACACCAATTTCCAGCCGCGCGGCGTTTGACCGCGATCGGCTTTGCAATTGGCGGGCATCTCGCCGACGACGAGGTTGGCAAACGTTTCGGTTTGCGAATTGAGAATCGTCACCGCGTAGGTGCCCGGCGCGGCTTCGTAATCGGCGTAGCCGATGCCGCGTTCCGGCTTCAAGCCGGTGTAAACGGTTTCGAGAACATCTTTGCTGCGAATGGCAATCGCGATGTTGGGTAAATCTTTGCCCGCCGCGTCGCGGACGAAAAATTTGAGATGCGCGCTATCCGGTTCGTCTACGCACGAGAGTTGCGCGTGTTCGATCAGCGCGAAACTGGGCACGCGCGAGACCGGCGTGGCGACGACGGTGATCGTGATCGTCGTGCTGTGGCGCGGCGCCGGCGGCGGGCGCAGTGCCGTGTACGGCAACTTGAAGCCGAGCGCGTGACTGAGATGGATCAGCGCGTCTTGCGTGGCGGGATCGGCGGCAGTGCGGATCTCGCGTTCGATCAGATCGGTGAGTGTGTGCGCCGGGTTGGCAAGGGCGAGCGCGCCCACGCGTTGTTGGGCGCGGGCGACATCGCCATCCGCCGCATACGCGAGCCCGATCATTCGGACGTAATCGTCTTTGAGCGCCGGGCGCAGATCGGCGGGGTCGGCGTTCTTGAATTCGACGGGCAAGATCACCCAGGTGCTTAGCAAGCCCAGCGCCACGCCGACGATCAGACTGATCAGGGCAACGGCAACGATTGATCCTTGCGAAAACTCGCGCGTGTTTTGGGAAATGAGACCGGCTCCGTTCGACTCCTGCGACGCGGTGGACGGGATGATGAATTGAAAAGAGGATAATCAATCAGCGGCTTTGGAACGCGATAGATAATATGATATAATGGGATCGGTTCGATCTCACAAAAAGATGCCGAAGGAGGGAATCGAACCCACAAGGGCGTAAGCCCACACGATTTTGAGTCGTGCGCGTCTGCCAGTTCCGCCACTTCGGCATTACCAGATGCAAGTATACGGGAAAAAGGGCGTAAAGTCAAATCCGATTTTGAGACGAATGGACGAACCGACCTTTATTCGCGCGGCGCAAAAAGGGGATGTCGCCGCTTTCAACCAATTGGTGCGCGCGTACCAAGCGCAAGTGTACCGCACGGCGTATCGCGTGTTGGGCGATGCCGCGTCGGCGCAAGATGCGACGCAGGACGCGTTCATTTCCGCGTACAAACATCTGCGCGCGTTTCGCGGCGGCTCGTTCAAGGCGTGGCTGTTGCGGATCGTGACGAACGCGTGTTACGATCAATTGCGCGTCAAGCAACGGCGACCCTCCGCGTCGCTCGACGCGATGTTGCTCGATCCGGATAATCCCGCGCCGGGACTCGAACGCGCCGCGTCTGAATCGCCGCACGATTTTGCCGAACGGCAGGAACTGGGGGCGACGATTCAACGCGGCTTGGCGACGTTGCCCAATGATCAACGGATGACGCTCGTGCTGGTGGATGTCGAAGGATTGAGTTATGAAGACGCGGCGGACGCGCTGGCGACGAATGTCGGCACAGTGAAATCGCGCTTGAGCCGCGGTCGCGCCGCGCTGCGCGATTTTCTCGTCAAGCAAGAGGAACTTTTACCGGCGCGATATCGTCTGAATAGTGAGCGAGTATAATATGTTGGGGCGAAATAATTCTGCGCGCGATCATACTTGGAGTGAGGAGCGATTGTCGGAATATTTGGACAATCGGCTTGCCGCCAATGAACGCGCGCACATCGAACAACATTTGCGCGACTGCGCGGATTGTCGCGCGGCGCTGGAATCGTTGCGCTGGACGATGGCGTTGGTCAAGCACGCGCCCGCGCCGGCGTTGCCGCGCGCGTTCACCTTGCCGGTGCCCGCGCCGCGCGCGCAACGATCTTCGTTCGCGTTCGGTTTCGCGCAATTCGGCGCCGCGCTGGCGACGTTGTTGCTGATCGCGGTGATCGGCGTGGATGTGATTACGCAATTCGGCGGTGGAATGAGCGCGCCAATGGCTTCGACCGCAAAAGAATTTTCCGCGCCCACGCTCGAAGTTGCCGCCGCGCCGCAAGCGGAAACGCGCGATCAAATGGACGCGGCTGCACCGACTGCCGCCGCCGTGGCGCGCCCGACGATGCCGCCCGCGCCGACCAAGGCGCCGATGCCAACTGCCGCGCCACCCGCTGCCGCGCCTGCGCCGATGAGTCTGATGCCGACCGCAACGATTTCGCATCCGGTGGGCGCAAGCGCGATGCAGACGCCGGATGGAAAAGGCGC
>Ga0194125_10002737_pt1 | contig 28956 bp, 24 predicted proteins | sample TA2KigC250mmetaG_FD_148626 | JGI IMG/M metagenome (GOLD analysis project Ga0194125, IMG submission 148626) | Freshwater microbial communities from Lake Tanganyika, Tanzania - TA2015034 Kigoma Deep Cast 250m | ecosystem: Environmental > Aquatic > Freshwater > Lake | place: Tanzania: Lake...
CTAGTACACGTCGGCAGAAGTTCTTAACCCCCGTTCCTGCGCGTGCACGTTAACGGATAAAAAAGAAGCCACGAATAGACGCGAATATTCGCGCATAAAAAGAAAAAACAGTCGCGTTTATTAGCGGAAATTCGCGGATAAACAGAAAGGCCACGACAGAAAAAAGATAGGGGCAAGAATTTTCGCCCACGTGCACTAGTCATTAGTTTTAGTAAAGATTGGAGGAAGGACATAATGTCAAACGAAACGGCTCGTATTGTGCTTGAAGGTGTGCCAAAAGTTGGATTTTATGATGGCGGATTAAAATGTCCTGAGAATGTGACATTTCCATCATGTCTAAGAGCATATCTTGAAGTTATTGGCGACAGCTACGGCTGTGAACATACAAAAGAGCAGAGCAAAAACTCAAAGATCGGCTGTGCATACTCCTATCTTATGGGGACGTCCGGATGTGCCTTTAGATTGTCATGGAAAAAAGGTTGGTATGCGGATAATCAAAATATTGTGTATATGTCCGAAAATCCTGACGAACCTTTTCGTCAGGCCTTTGAGTCCGTTGGGTATGACTATGAATATATTGGCAAAGATGGGAATGACGAAGCAATATTTCGCCATCGAATAATGGAAAGCATACGAAAAGGTCGTCCTGTGCTTGCTTATGGGGTGATAGGTCCGCCCGAATGTTGCATTATCACAGGTTTTGATGAAAACGGCGATGTTTTAATCGGTTGGAATTTCTTTCAGAACTCCCCAGAATTTAGAAATGGATTGGAGTTTGAGCCATCGGGGTATTTTCGTAAAAGAAACTGGTATAAGGATATAAACGGCATAACACTGGTCGGCGATAAAAAGGAGAAGGCGCCGCAAAGGGAAATATACACCGAAGCTTTAAGATGGGCGCTAAAAATAGCAAGATCGATGACATATAACGAAATATATAACGGCATTTCAGCATATAACGCGTGGGCAGAGCAGCTTTTGCGCGATGATGATTTTCCGCTTGATAATATGACTCTGCTTCGCAAACGGCATACCATACATAATGACGCCGTTGGGACTGTAGCAGAAGGGAGATGGTATGGCTCAATGTTTATATCCCTGGTGGCTAGGCAGATACCACAAATGGCTGAAGCTTTGTATAAAGCCGCCTCTTGTTATGTCGAGGAGCATGATTTGATGTGGAAAGTCTGGTCAATTGCGGGAGATTTTTACTGCGATGAAGCTAAACTTAAGGAATTCGCCAATCCAGAAGTCCGTAGGGAAGCGGCTAAAGTAATACTTCAATCCCGTGATAGAGACATTGAAGCGACCGAGCATATTGAGCGTGCCTTAAACTATAAGCAATATTATTGAAGTGAAACAATATCTGATTCAGGTGAATATCTCGAAGGAAAAAATCCGTTTTACTGGACAAGACTAACCCCTGCGTATCGCCTTATTTATAATATTCGCCATTGAGTTTACAAAGCTGTTGGTAATAACGCCGGATAATGAAAGCACATTTAATTATCTAAACAGCAAAATAGCTGAACTAAAGAAATTTGGGGATATTGATTTGGAAGCAGAGTTCATATTATCATTCTACGATGCAGATGGAAAGGCATATATCATAATGAATCTTCATTGAGAGCTTTGAAGCGGCTTTGAAAAGATTGAAAGTTCAGAAGACCATTGCCTCTGAACATCCACTAATGTAGTTAGATTAGGGATTAAACGATATATGAAACCACTATGAATATCAGTAAGATACAGATTATCATATTAGTCATTTTAGCCATGACAAATACCAATGCTATTGCCCGCGATGTAACAAAGGAACCTTCGCAGGGGCAAGTTCAGCTATCCCTAGCGCTGATTGATACTAAACTCAGTTTAAGGCAGGGGTACTCCTTTCCGAGTATGCAGCAATCATTGCAAATGGTCTGGATAGTAGATCGGCTTACAGTGCTAGGTATACAGAAAGGCTACGAGATATTGCTGCCGACACAGGATGGTCTGCGTCTGGGTCTAGGCATCGCTACTGAGACTGCCGCCGCCTTCGGTCTGTTATTTGTAAACGGCTGGATGCATGAAGAATGGCATCATACCGTGTTGAGTGCTGGTGATGTAAGCAGTCGCAATGGTTTCTTTCACCGCGAGGCCTGGAAGGACGGTATCGTCTCTGTTGACCACGTTACTGATGAAGATCTGACCCGCCTGAAGGCAGATTCTCCTGCCTATATGGTGCGCGCCATGAGTGCTGGTATAGAAGCTGAACTAACTTTAGTGACCATAGCGAGTAACGAGTTGTTTTTCCATGGTGGTCATGGTCGTCAGTTGGGACCTTTTCTCATATCTGGATCATATATGGCTCCCCTCCTGTTTCTCACTACAGTGAGTACAATCGGATATCCCTTCCTTTGTATGGACCCAACGTTAGATGAAATAATAGATGAGGAAAATAAGCGGCTGACCGACTGGCAACTCCGCGACTTCACTGGTCCTGACTGCACTGCTTGGGTCTATGATATGTTTAGACCAGATGAATCCTACACAAAACGAGGTCCGCACCCATCCGGCGTGGGCATTAAGCGATACATCAAGTGGAGTGACTTGGCACCCCGTGAGCAAGCCTACCTGAAAAGGCAGTCCAGATTGCACTTGATAAACCTAATTAATCCGCATCTCTACTGGATCGATGGTGTGGTGGTGGGAATAAGGACAACGGAAGACCGTTGGATTGCATCACTTGGTCATATTTTAACCCCATGGGGTTACACGCTGGATGTCCGCATAGGGCTGAAATATGGTGAATTCGCGGGAAAAATAGTATTACACAATGGCTTTGCTGAAGCTGGCTATTTCCCCGGACTTGACTTAGCGCTTATTGACTTCCCGTTATCAGGGCAGAGATTGATCCTGGACTTGGCTGTTGGGTTGTGGCTTCAGCCTAGCGACTTACGTTATGATGGCAGAAGGCGTGTGCCAGGGGGACGGAGCCAGATTCAGTTATCCTGGCGTGCCCTCCCGCGCTTCGATCTTTGGGCGCAAATCTCCGCGAAGACGGAAGGTTGGGTGATGGGTGAAATACACCTCAAACCTGCCGTTAATGGTGCTATCGGATTCACTGTGCACTCTCAGGGACAACCGCAGTTCATAAGAGAACAATTGCGGAGGGGTGCCACATTTCTGCATCATAGTAACTCTTTGTTGCTTTTATCTAGTCATTAGTACAAGAAATATGACAAGAAAGGAGAGAAGAAGATATGTTAAAAAATAAGAAGGATTTTATTCCAGAAACTTTTGCTTCTTATGAAGAAGCGGCAGAGTTTTGGGATGAACATGATTTGACGGATTACGAAGATATGCTGAAGAGGGGTGAATTTGAGGTTGAAATCACTAAATATCCCCAGTCGGTAGAGTTAGACGAAGACATTGCCCAAAAATTTTATGAAGTGGCAAAATGGAAGGATATTCTTGTTCAGATTCTTGTCAACCAATGGATAAGGGAAAGATTGAGAGAAATTGTTACATAACCAACTTTTGTGCTTCAAAAACAAGGTTTGAAAAGTTTATTAGTCAAGATTAGGTATAAATATGCGAAATAAAAAAGGAGTGAAATAAAGTGTATATTTGGTTCATTCGTGGTTTATTCGTTTTATTTGGCGTAGTCTTAGGATATTATACTAAGAGTAGTTATGGTGTTATTGTCGGATTTGCGATTTCTACCATGCTGGTCAGCCTTGAATATTTTTTTAAACGTTCCGTATTCAAAGATTTGCTCGCTTGTCTAATCGGGTTAATCATAGGACTTACTGTTGCCAGCCTGGTCATTTATATAAGTTCGACTATAGGAATTAAAAATTCTGTTTTTGTAACTGGAACAAGTTTGATTTTAAGTTACATTGGCATGATGACAGTTTATCGAAGACGGGATGAGTTGAACATCCCATTGATAGCGCCGTATAAAGCGCAATCAAATTTACCGCAATATAATTCAAGGAGTAAAAATTGTAAGATTTTGGATACAAGTGTATTAATTGATGGTAGAATTGCAGATATATGTCAAACTGGTTTTATCGAAGGTACTCTATTAGTTCCGCGATTCATTTTGAGGGAACTTCAGTATATAGCTGATTCTACAAATGGTCTCAGGCGTAATAAGGGACGCAGAGGGTTCAAAGTTTTAGATATGATGCAGAATTCTCCTGATATTGATATGCAAATTACAGAAGAAGATTTTCCAGACATTGAGGACGTTGACGCAAAGATTATTCATTTAGCCAAAGAACAAAGCGCTAAAGTGATAACCAATGACTTCAATCTGAATAAAGTTGCGGAACTTCAAGGAGTAACAGTGTTAAACATCAATGAACTCGCGGATTCTGTCAAGCCGATGGTTTTGCCCGGCGAAGCCATGAGTGTGCGCGTGATTAGAGAAGGTAAAGAATCTAATCAAGGCGTTGCTTATTTGGATGATGGCACAATGGTTATTGTTGAAGAAGGCAAAAAATACGTCGGACAATCTATTCAAGTCGTTGTGACTACTGTTTTACAGACCAACGCCGGCAGGATGATTTTCACGAGGAAAAAAGGCGATGAAATGGAAAACGGTGAATATGAAGATATCCGCAATCATTCCCGCGGCTGGCAGCGGAGCAAGAATGGGCAGCGATATTAAAAAGCCGTATCTGAAAATCGGCTCAAAACCGATTTTAGCCCATACGCTCCAGGTATTTGAAAAATCATTTTTGATGGATGATATCTTCGTTGTTGTTTCCGCTGAAGACATAAAACATTGTAAAGACGAAGTAATAAATCCATACAATTTTCACAAAGTTGCTGATGTCCTGGCGGGCGGAAAAACCCGCCAGGCATCAGTTTTTAATGGCCTTCAAAGAACCTCAGATGATACGGATATAATTATCGTCCACGATGGCGTCCGTCCTTTTATAACAGAGAAAATTATTGAAGCATCCGTAGAATCCGCCTACCAATGGGGTGCAGCCGTTGTTGCCGTCCCCGTCAAAGATACCATCAAAGTCGCTGATAATGATAACTTCGTTTCCAGCACGCCTGATAGAAGTCAACTCTGGGCAATCCAAACACCTCAAGTATTCCGACGTGAAATTTTAATAAAGGCACACTTATACGCACAGGAACAGAACATTGACGCCACCGACGATGCCGCTCTTGTCGAAAAATTGGGTTACAAAGTCAAATTAGTGATGGGAAGTTATCGGAACATCAAGATTACAACGCCAGAGGATTTAGTAATAGCGGAGGCTTTAGAAACCCGTTTTCTACGAGAAAACGGGTTTCTTACACAAGGAGAAAATCAACGATGACTACATTGATAATTCTTTTAATTATTTTGGTTATTGTGGCGATAGCATCTTGGGGATTTGCAGTTTACAACCTTTTCAATAGGGAAAGCCGTCTTTCTTCTAAAGAAACAAAACTGAGCTTAAGGATTTATGCAGCTAAAGATTCCCTGAAAGAGGACTGGCTTTCCCAGGAACAGCGCGTAAAATTAGAAGGTTTATTATCTAAATGGGAAGAAGAGGTAGAAAGGTTAAAAGCTGAACTTGAGCAGATAAAGCAGAAAAAAAGAAAGAGGAAAATGTTGAAAGTTCTGAAGTGACAAAAATTAGTTGATAAAGTAATAAGTAATGAGTAATGAGTAATGCTTTACATTTTACTCATTACTTATTACTCATTACTCATTACGTTTCACGTTTAAATGACAACCCCCTGCCCCCTTTGATAAGGAGGACTATTTTCTGAAACATGCCCATAAATTGCGCATAGATAGAGGAAGAATAACTATGATGATTTATAAAAATGATGAATTTACTCAAATTCTGAAAAAACCAAATGGAGCAAGATTTTATTGGGCCGACCTTCACATCCACACCCCTGCATGGCATAATTTTAACCTTCCATCTGGAGTAAATACAAGCGATGAAAAATGGAAGCGGGAATTTGCTGTAGAATACATTAAGAAAGCTCAAGAAGAGAATATTACTATTCTCGGTATTACTGAACATAATGATGTTTCGTGGGTGGATTATATAAAAGATGCGGCTCAAGGAACGGAAATAAAGGTTTTCCCTGGCTTTGAAATAACCACCCAAAGCGGCGCCGATGGTATTCATATTTTGTGCCTCTTTAATCCAGATACAACAAGAGAAACTCTTGACGGACTTCTCTCAAATTTTGGCCTTTTACCCGGACAAAGGTTTTATAATGATGATAGTCCGAAAGCGGTTACAAAAGATATGAAAGAGGCTATTGAAGCAGTAAAAGAACATGGAGGTATATGTATAGCCGCTCACGTCTTCTCAGATAATGGGTTGTTAAAAAAGGCGGAGGGACAAATAAGAATTAATTTATTCACCAATTCTAATCTTTTAGCTGTCGAAATTCCGGCAGGGCGAAATGCTATGGAGGAGTTTGGGAGAAGAGCTATTTCAAACGAATTAGATGACTATAAGCGCAAATTCCCAATAGCCTGTATTAATTCATCTGACGCTAAAAGTATTGATGAAATCGGGAAGAGGAAAACTCGCATAAAGATAAGTTCTTTTACCGTTGAGGGCTTGCGAGAGGCTTTTCTCGATTGGGAATCTCGTATTCGTTTAATAGATGAATTACCTCAACAACCACCAAATTTTTCCAGGATTCTTGCAGCGCAATGGGAAGGCGGGTTTCTTAATGGTGTTAGCATTCATTTTAATGATAATTTCAATTGTATTATTGGCGGTAAGGGAACAGGAAAATCAACTATCGTTGAAACCATTCGCTTTTGTTTCGATGAAAAGCCGGTAGCAAACAGGATTGAAGAACAATATAACGAGATTCTTAAAGAGGTCTTCAGGAGCGGTTCAAAAGTATCCCTCCTCATTGAATCTCATCAACCGGCGCCCAGGAAATATATTATAGAAAGAATATACCCTGAACCACCTGTTGTCAAGGAAGAAAATGGTACAATCCGTAGTGACCTGAAGCCTAAGAATATTTTTCAAATCGAGGCTTATGGACAGAAGGAAATTTACGAAATCTCGAAAGACCGTCAATTTCAATTTGTCCTCTTAGACCGATTTGTAGGCAATAGATTAGATTCTTTAAATGAAGAGCAGAAAGGTATTTTGCGCAAATTGGAGGAGAATAAATCCGACCTCTTGCGATTGCAACGCAGTATCTCATTAGCTGAGGAAAGAATTAACATTTTACCTTCCCTTGAAGAAAAGATTAAGGCATATAAAATTATGGGAATTGAGGAGAGACTAAAAGAAAAAAGCCAATATTCAAAAGAGGAGCAGTTACTCCAGCGAGGATTGGAGAAATTGCAGCAATTCTCCGAACAATTGAAGTCTTTCAAAGAAGAGATGGACCTGGATGCCTTTTTTCTTTTGCAGACTGGAACTAATGAATTACCGAATAAGAACCTTCTTCAGGAGGCAGGAAGGGTCATAGAGTGTCTCTCAAAATCAGTTAATGACTATACTGAAGAGATGTATATAGCGCTGCAAGATGCTTTTGAAAAATATGAAAATGAGCCAGGGGTTTTGCCCAAATGGCAAAAATTAAACAAGGAACAGAATGAACGATATGCGCAAATACTAAGAAGCTTGCAGGAGAAATTTAAAACGGTCGACCCTGATGAACTGATACGCCTTGAACAAAGAGTTGAACAACTAAAATTAATAAAACAAGAGAAGGAAAAATATGACGCACAGTATAAAGAATTAGGAAATGAAAGAAACAATCTACTGATAGAATTACGCGATAATAGGTCTCAACAGTATCGAATCAGGCAGGATGTAATGAACGATTTAAATAAGAAACTTGATGGCGCTCTTAGAATCAGGTTAGAGTACCAGGGTGAAAAACAGGAATTTGTAAAAAGGTTAAAACAATTAAGGTCAGGGGTCAGAGAGGAACAACTTAATCGTATTGTTGAGCTACCAAACTTCTCTGTTTTTGAATTTACTCGTACGATTCACACAGGAGCTGATAGTTTAGCGCAGAAATATGGAATTGCGCCAGCTTCTGCTCAAGCGCTCTGGAAATCTATTTCGCCGGAAGAGTTGTATGATTTAGAAACCTTTGAAATACTGACGAAGGCAATCATTGAACTTAACCTTGGCTCTAAAGAATTTCCTAACTTCCGGAATATTGAAGTTCTTTCCGTTGGTCAAAAATGTACTGCATTATTAACATTAATATTGCTCGAAAATCCATATCCTCTCATTGTTGACCAACCGGAAGATGACCTTGATAATGCTTTTATTGTAAGTGATATAGTCAAAAGATTGCGATATGAAAAGGAACATCGCCAATTTATTATCACTACCCATAACGCTAATATTCCTGTTTTAGGGGATGCGGAACTTATAATACCTCTTGAAGCAACTGTCGACCAATGCAAAATTGAAGAAGGTTCTTACGGTTCTATTGATGATGAATCAGTCAAAGAAATAGTGAGAAAGACACTTGAAGGAGGACGGGAAGCGTTTGAAATTAGGAAGGAAAAGTATGGGATATAAGTGAGGAGTAGCTAAAATGACGAAGCTTGAATTATTGGAACTAATCCAGAATGGCGAAAATTCTTTTGTGGAATTTAAAAGAGATGATAGAAATAACAAAAATTACTCTGAACATTTTGCCAAAGAAATGGTCGCATTTTCTAACGGAAGGGGAGGCAAAATTATTGTAGGTGTAGAAGACGATAGGCACGTTACCGGTTTGATTAAAGAAGATTTTGAGGAATGGGTTATGAATGTTGCCAGAAGCTTAGTTTATCCTGGAATCATCCCATTTTATGAAGAAATAAATTACGATGAGTTGCGGAAAATCGCTGTTGTTCATGTTGATATGGGCTATACAAAACCTTACGCTACAGGAAGAAAGGGGCAAGAAAGACAAACATATTATGTCCGTGTAGGGAGCACTTCCAGAGAAGCAACAAAAGAGGAGTTGGCAAGATTATTTCAATCATCGGGCGCTTTCCACTATGATGTTGCTCCTGTACCATCCAGTTCTCTTGGGGTTCTGGATTATGAAAAGCTTGCCAATTACTTTAAGAAATATCGAGATAAAGATTTTGACGCTTTAACGCCAGGTGAAATAAAGAGTCTGCTTATAAATTCGGAAATTCTGAAAAAGACCGAATATGGGGAAGTTGCTACAGTGGGAGGTTTGCTTATTTTTGGCAAAGAGCCATATAGGTTTTTGCCTCAAAGTGGAATAACTTTCGCTTATTTTGAAGGAACTGAGGTTACAGAAAAATATTTTGAAAGGATTGATATTGAAGGAACTGTAACTCAATTGATTGATGAAACTGTAAGGCTAATCCAAAGAAATATCCCTCGTATAGCTCGTATTAAAGGCCTTAAACGGGAGGAAATTACTATTCCCAGAAAAGTAATAAGAGAGGCGGTGACGAATGCAGTTGCCCACCGTGATTATACTATCTTGGGTGCCAAAGTAAGGGTATATCTGTTTGTTGACCGAATAGAAATAAGAAGCCCAGGTTCGCTTCCTAACACAGTAACCATGGAGAAAATGAAAGTTGGAAGTGTTTCAGTCGCGAGGAATCCTTTTATAGTTAATTATCTGGTCGAATTCAAATACGTTGAACGTCTTGGCAGAGGAGTTTTGTCCATATTGCAGAATATGGAACGTCTTGGCGCCCCCGAACCCTTATTGAAAGAAGAAGGAGAAGAATTTATATTCACTATATATTACCCTGGTATTAAGCGTGAAAACTTTTAGCAGGAACAATCCACCACATCAACTTCAGGAGATTTAGGAAACCTCCCATAAAGCTAATTAAAATAATTGATTTAGAAGGAGTAAATCCTCTTTTCAATATGCCTTCTTGTGTGTTAATTGGATTAAAAGACGGCGCAACCAAATATCCAGTATTATCGGAAAGGTATGTAGGCGAATTACCCGATAGAAATGTTAAATTCACCGCAGCAAAGGTAAGATTATCCACTGAGGTTTCTGAATACATTCCGCCAGACTTCTCAGCAAAACCAGGTTATTACTACGATAAATTCAAAGTGGGAGCAAGTATATTCCCAAGGTCGCTTTATTTTGTGGATATCATATCCTACACAAACTCGCTGGTTGCAGTCAAAACATCAGATGACATTTATCACATAGCCAAAGAACCATGGAATATTATGTTAGAAGGTGCTATAGAGAATAATTTTCTCTATGCCACGTTGTTGGCCTGGAAGATAATTCCATTTGGTTATACTAAACTTCACCCAGTCATACTCCCAATTAGAGAACATTTTAATGGATATAGGCTATTAAATTCAAATGAATTACAAAGAACAGGCTTTAATGGCGCCGAAGAGTGGCTTAAAAAAACACAGGAGATTTGGCATGAAAGAAGAACCCAAAAGTCAGAAGAACGGTTCCCAAGTTTATTGGATAGGTTAAACTACAATAACCTTCTTACAATTCAGAATCCAGCTAAGAGATACGTTGTCTTATATAATGCAACGGGCACTAATTTAGTTTCCTGTGTTATTGATAAGACATCATTACCATCTTTCATAGTCAACGGAAAAGAAGTAAAACCTAAAGGTTTTATTGTAGACGTCAAAACCTGGTTTTTGGAAACTGAAAATGAGTTGGAGGCATATTATTTGAGCGCTATCTTTAACTCGGAAGTAACTAACGAAATAATAAAGCCTTTACAACCAAGAGGGCTTTTCGGCGCTCGCGCAATTCATAGGAGACCTTTACTCTTTCCAATACACGAGTTTGACAGCAATGACGATATGCATCTAAAACTTGCAAATATTGGGAAAAGGTGTCATGAAAGAATAAAAACTATGAGTTTTGGACAGAAGAATAATATCAGAGCAGAAGTGAGACTAAAGTTTAAAGATGAAATAATGGAGATAAACCAAATTGTATCGGAAATTCTCAACCTTGAAAACCTTGAAAAGGTTCCAACCCTTTTCAAGGATTAGTTGGAGTGAAGTGCAAATGCGCATAGGTATAGGATACGACATTCATAAATTAGTAGAAGGCAGAAAATTGATTCTCGGCGGGGTAGATATTCCGTTTGAGAAGGGATTATTAGGACATTCGGATGCTGATGTATTGACCCATGCTATATGTGATGCAATTTTAGGCGCGGCTGCTTTGGGCGATATTGGACAGCATTTTCCAGATACCGACCCGCAATATCTCGGAATTTCCAGCCTTTTGCTCTTGAAACAGGTAGCGGCGTTGATAACTCCAAAATACATTATCAATAACATCGACAGTATAATCATAGCTCAAAGGCCCAAATTAGCCCCCTTCATCCCCGACATGCGCAAGAACATCGCACAGGTTCTGGATATAGAAATAGAACGTATTAGTGTCAAAGCGAAGACTATGGAAAATTTGGGGGTAGTTGGTGAAGGGAAGGCGATTGTCGCGGAGGCTATAGTTAGTTTAGTGTGCAAAAGAAACCGAGTTCAGAAAAAGATAGGACGAGGATATGATTATGATAAAGCCAATCTTTAACTATGATGAGATAAGTGATACTCTGTATGTTTCATTTTCTCCCGGAGAGAAAGCAACAGGGATTGAATTGAATGAACATATTTTGCTACGTATTAACAAGAAAGAGCGTCGAGCCATAGGTCTGACCTTTTTGGATTACTCCCTCTTGGCACAAAAAACTGAAGTTGGTCCGCGCAGCTTCCCCCTCACGGGCTTGGCAGAGCTATCTGATGAACTCCGAGAAATTGTGCTTGATATTCTACAACGTCCACCGGTAAGGGATATTCTTTTTCTATCAACCTACACGCCTTCAATTACAGAGGCCATTCCAATCACATTGCTGCAACCAGTAGCAGCAATCACCGCTACGTGATACTGTTTCAACAAACCACAAAGGTGTTGTATAGGGCAATAACTCAATGTCATTCTAACGGGACTTTTCAGATACACTCTAAGCGAAAGGATAGTTCAATAAAGGCAAAGCAGACTGAACTAAGTGAAAAACTCGTATTTTTAAAAGAAAAGTTTGGTAGGAGATGTTTATGGATCCCTTCAGTTTAATCGTTTTCACTCTCGGCGCCGCTGTCGGCGGCGTCATTGGTAACCGCGCCGATGACGGCTTCTGTCAAGTGATGCGTACGGTTTTCGAGCGTCTGCGGCTCGGTGGCAAGCCGGTCAATCACGATTTGCAGAAATCTGTGCGTAAAGCCTATCTTCAGGCAACGTTAGGCGTCTGTGAGGCATGTCTGAAGGAGTTAGGCGTTGCGCCGAGCGCCTGGCCGCGTAATCTACGAGTGTTCGTGCCCCGTAGCGACGAGGTGCGCTGGCTGGATGCTGTGCGCAACGACATTCACAAAGAACTGCGACAACTTCCCAGCGCTGACTATGTACCGCCGTCCAATGAAGCCGAGAAGCAAGTCGAACTCTTGCTACAACCGAAAGGCACGACTGGTGAGAAGCGCATGGAAGAACTTTGCGCGACGCTGAAGCAAAGGGTTCTGGACGAACTTCGCCAGCGCCATGGCGAATTACCTGCCCTCTTTGCGGAGATGGTGCAACACGGTTGGGACGACTCTGAGCCTGACGATATCGTAACACACCTCGACTGGTTCGACCTGCTCTCCGCTTTCTTCGTTTATGAACTCAAGCAGAACCAGGTAGTTGCGAACATCTTCCAGAGCGAATTGTTGGTGAATCTGAGCGTTGAAGGACAGACGCTGACGTTAGAACTGTTGAAAACGCAGTTTGAGCAGTTCGGCAAGGAGATGGTAACGCGGCTGGAACGAATAGACGAGCGCCTTAACCAACTGTGCTCTGAACAAGCCGAAGGCTTTACCGCCGTGCAGGAGCGCCTGGGCGAAATGCTCCCGACGCTAACGCTTCTGCCCGACATTGCAACGCAGCAGCAAACGTTGAACGAACTTTTGCAAGCCGCTCTTCGCGAACTCCGCCGACGCTCAATCTACCAGCGCTATGCGGGCACAGAGGTGGCGCTCAAAACGGAAAAACTGATGGACGACTACACGGCGCTGTTCGTCGGGCGGGAAGGCAAATTAGCGGAGCTGGACGAATTGCTGACGGCGCAACGAGGCGTTGCCGCCGTCGCTGCGCCCGCAGGCTACGGCAAGACGGCATTGATAGCAAACTGGGCGCGCTTGCGGCACGGCGATGGCTGCTTCATCGCTTGCCACTTCTTCACCGAACGGGTCACTCGTTCCATCACTGAAGCCTATCGCAACCTATTGCGGCAACTGTACGCCTACTACGAACTGACCGACGAAGAGTTGCCGCGTGACAAACAAGACTTACGGGATACCATCATCGGCTTGCTCAATGAGCGTGGCGTTCGCGCCGATGAGCCGTTAGTCATTGTCTTAGATGGCCTGGACGAAGCCGATGAAACCGTTGACCTGTTCTTTTACAGTGTGCCTGACAATGTTTTCATCGTCGTTTCAGCGCGATGGGCGGGCGGTAACCCCCCTGGCCCCCCGTCAACGGGGGGTGACTCGCACGGCGAACCGCCCGAACGGTTGCGACGCTGGCTGGAACTGAAAGACTCCCGCCTTATTCGGTTAGACTTGATGAACGAAAGCGAAATCGCGGAATGGTTGCGCCAGTGGGGCGACAGCGAATTGCGCTCATTCGCCGGTGACCCATCCTTCGTTCGGAACTTGTATGAGACAACGGATGGCTTGCCGCTTTACCTCCGCTACCTGTTAGACGACTTGGGGCAGGCGGCAAAGCAGGGCCGGGATGTTCGGACAGTTTTGGAGCAAACGCCGAAGAGTTTTGAGGCGTATGTGCGGGAACAACTGAGGCAGTTGGCGTCCCATGTTCGCAACGAACCAGCGGTGCGGAAACTCTTTGCCCTGCTGACGGCGGCGAAAGGGGCATTGCGAGAAAGCGAAGTGGAAGCCCTGACGGAACTTTCGGCGTGGGATTTGCTGGACTTGCCCGATGCGGTGACCCGATGGTGGAACATCGGCGAAGAAGGCGGCGAACGGACTTATGCCTTTGCCCATCCCTTGCTGGCAGCCGAGTTTGCCGACACTTTGGGCAGGGAAGCCGAGCAAGCCAAAAGGGAGTTGCTGGACTGGTGCGCCCAAGTTGACCCTCCTCCGGAGGGGTTAGGGGTGGGTACGGTAGGGGCGAAAGCGCTTCACGAAGGTACAACCCCCTGGCCCCCTTTTTTAAGGGGGACTACTGAACGAAGCGAGCAGGTTCTGCCCTATCCATTACGCCACTATGCCGAACACCTCCTGGACGCCTATCTCGCCACTTCCCAACCTCGCCGTCTCACCACGCTTTACGAACTGGCGCGGAACGAAACCTTCGCGCAGGCGCAACAGGAGAAGTTGCCTGACGAACCCGAATTGCCCCTCAAAACTTTGCAGTTGGCTTTGAATGGATCCATCGAGGTTGAACAGCCCGAAGTCATGGCGGAAATGCTCTTGCGCCATGCCCGAAAAGTCGCAACCGCAGAAACGCCATTACTGGCATGGCGGCAATCAAAGGAACGAGCCATACAGTTAGCAGACTTCGTTTTTGAGCATGACCACCAAATTGGCACGCTTTGGTTGTTGCTGCTGGCCTGGAGAGCGGTTCGGGACAGCGAGCAGGAATGGGCGCAGCGCTGTCTGACACAAATACGACAGCACTGGGAAGGTAAAACCTTGCCGAAGTTGGATGACTGGCAAAGTAAACTGGCAGCGCTCTTGCTGGGCAAACTGGGGCAAATGAGCGTGGCGGGAGAAACAGCGAGGATGGCGCTGGGAGATAAAGGAAAATCAGAGGTGGCGATAATATGGGCAAAGCACGGCAATTTTGACGCTGCCATTGAACTAACACAACGCATCGACGGAGCATCGGAGCGGTCAGATGCGCTTGCAGACATCGCAAAAGCGTTTGCAGAGCAAGGAAAGACTGAGGAAGCTGAAACTGTGATGAACGAGGCGTTGGAAGTTGCCAGAACGATTGAGGACATATTCTGGCGGTCAAGTGCGCTTTCAGGCATCGCAAAAGCGCTTGCAGAGCAAGGGAAGGCTGACGAAGCGTTGGAAGTTGCCAGAAGGATTGAGGACGCAAAGTGGCGGTCAAGTGCGCTTGCAGACGTCGCAAAAGCGTTTGCAGAGCAAGGGAAAACCGACGAAGCTGAGGCTGTGATGAACGAAACGTTGGAAGTTGCCAAAAGGATTGAGAACGCATGGTCGTTGTCAAGAACGCTTGCAGGCATCGCAAAAACGCTTGTAAAGCAAGGCAAGACTGACGAAGCTGAAGCTGTGATGAACGAAACATTGGAAGTTGCCAGAACGATTGAGGACGCAGAGCGGCGGCCAGAGGCACTTGCAGACATCGCAAAAGCGCTTGCAGAGCAAGGGAAAACTGATGAAGCTTTGGAAGTTGCCAGAACGATTGAGGACGCAGAGCAGTGGTCAGATGCGCTTGCAGACATCGCAAAATCACTTGCAGGGCAAGGGAAGGCCGACGAAGCTGAAGCTGTGATGAACGAAGCTTTGGAAGTTGCTAGAAGGATTGAGGGCGTATTCTGGCGGTCAAGTGCGCTTGCAGGTATCACAAAAGCGTTTGCAGAGCAAGGGAAGACTGATGAAGCTGAAGTTGTGATGAACGAAACGTTGGAAGTTGCCAGAACGATTGAGGACGTATTCTGGCGGCCAAGTGCGCTTGCAGGCATTGCAAAAGCGTTTGCAGAGCAAGACAAGAATGACGAAGCTGAAGTTGTGATGAACGAAACGTTGGAAGTCGCCAAAAGGATTGAGGGCGCATGGTCGCAGTCATTGACGCTTGCAGGCATCGCAAAAGCGTTTGCAGAGCAAGGGAAGACCGATGAAGTTGAGGCTGTGATGAACGGAGCTTTGGAAGTTGCTAGAAGGGTTGAGGACGTATTCCGGCGGTCATTGACGCTTGCAGACATCGCAAGAGCGTTTGCAGAGCAAGGGAAGACCGATGAAGTTGAGGCTGTGATGAGCGAAGCGTTGGAAGTTGCCAGAAGAATTGAGGACGCATCCTTGCGGTCAAGTGCGCTTGCAGGCATTGCAAAAGCGTTTGTAGAGCAAGACAAGGCTGACGAAGCGTTGGAAATTGTCAGAAGGATTGAGGACGCATCCTTACAGTCAAGTGCGCTTGCAAGCATCGCAAAAGCGTTTGTAGAGCAAGGGAAGACCGATGAAGTTGAGGCTGTGATGAACGAAGCGTTGGAAGTTGCCAGAACGATTGAGGACGTATTCTGGCGGTCAAGTGCGCTTGCAGGCATTGCAAAAGCGTTTGCAGAGCAAGGGAAGACTAACGAAGCTTTGGAAGTTGCCAGAACGATTGAGAACGCATTCTGGCGGTCAAGTGCGCTTGCAGACATCGCAGAAGCGCTTGCGGAGTTGGGTGATATAGCTTGGGCGGAAGAGATGGCGGCGGAGATTGAGCGCCCTGATGATATTTTTTTGGCATGGCTTGCTATTGGGACATGGCTTGCCATCGGGAAGGGGTGGGCAAAGGCAGGGCAACACGATAAGGCGAAGGACAGCTTCCAAAAGGCGCAGGTTTTCGCCATGCAAACAAGAGAGCCGAACCGGAGTCTTTGGGAGTTTGCGCAAGCGCAGGCAGAGGCAGGCTTGCACGATGAGGCGGTAGCCCTTGCCGAAACCCTGTTAGCAGAACGGACAAAGTATTTGCCCAAAGTGCTGACCGCATTGGCGGAGCGGGAAGATGACAACCTCCTGGCCCCCTTAATCCCCCTTAATAAAGGGGGCCAGGGGGTTGTTAAGGGGGATGAGCAAAGGAAGCGAGCCTTCTTCCGCCTTTTGCCCTTGTGCGGCTGGGACCTGGGCTTAGCTTACCATGCCTGTGGCTTGCTGGCAAGGCTGTATCCGGAGCAGGCGGGGAAGGTGGCGGAGGTGGTGAAGGGGGGAGTAGAGGGGTAGGAGAACTGTATGCGAACGTTTGAGTGGGCAATTGAGGACATCGTGGCAGCGCATCCAAATCTGTATCTGGAACACTGCGCGGTGATGGCAGTGGCCCTGATGAGCCAGCAGTCGGCGTCGCCCTGTGAGTTCGCCGTGGAGTGCGAGGGGTTTAGTCCACCTGCGTTGAATGGTGAAACAACGTTTCGCTTGCAGGTGTCGTGGAGTGAGCAAACTGCGCTCAAGGCGCAGCGCGTATGGCAGACAGAGCAACCAAAGTCTATCGTGGAACGGGCATCTGTTGCACTGACCGCCTTGTTGTTTGCTAAACTGATTTCTGATGGGCAAATGCGCGTGACAAGGGAAGGTGACCACGCTGACTATTGGCTGCCGCAGGCGCGGTGCGCGCTCGAAGTAAGTGGGACGGAGAATCCCCGCGTACTCCGGCGACGTCATAGGGAGAAAATTGCACAAGTGTTGAGTAATCCGTTAGGATGGAACGGTTACGTCGTCGTTTCCTGCTTTAGTGCAAGAAAGGGAGTTATCCTTTGGTCTTATCATGAACAGGAGGTAAAAGAGAATGGGTCGTCCTAAAGTGAAACCATCTGAATCCGCGTTGGATAAAATGTTGGGAGAAGCATCATGGCTGCTGTCCCATGCTGAAGCCCTCGCCGACTATGGTCGGAAAGAGGAAGTTTTGGGTGAACTTCAGCGGGCAGCGAAGTGTGAAGAGCAGGTCGCGTGCTGGCTGGATGCCGCCAAGCGCGAAAAGGAAGCTGGAGTACATCGCGTCAGCGCGGCTTCGTGCTATGAGCAGTTGGGAGAGTATGCGCGGGCGGTGACACTCCTACGCGCGGCACTCTCCGCGCCTCTACCAGACGACTATCAACGCGGAGTGGAACAGCAAATTACCCGCTGCCTCGCGCAGGCGCACAAGGAGTTGCGTCGAGCCTCGTCGCGCACAAGGTGCAAGTCGGTAGAACCCGATTTATCGGGGCAGGCGGCCGCCACCAGTTAAAAAACTTACCTACGGTCACTATTGCCCTTGCGCAGGCGGACGATAAGAAGAACTTCAATCGCCTGTTGATTTCGTGCGCCTACTATTGGGATGCGGCGTATCGGATGTGAGGACTGGTTTACTTCGTAAAGTGGTTTGCGAAGCAAACTGTTGAGCGTAGCGAACATAGCGGGCTGCTGGCAAGGCTGTATCCAGAGCAGGCGGGGAAGGTGGCGGAGGTGGTGAAAGGGTAATCGGGTATGGCAGGACGGATTTGCTGAAGCAAGGCATGTTTCAAATTTTTCCGGAAATTACTTGACACTTTATACGTGAAACGTCACAACCCCCCTGCCCCCCTTTGGTAAGGGGGATGTAAAACGTAAGAAGAACTCCATTTACGTTTTACGCATTACGCAGCACGCGCCAGGGCTTGAGCTCCTAAACTCTACGCAGTGTAAACATATTTTTGAAACATGCCCAAAATTCTATCTTGGTTTCGATATGTTCCTACTCAACCCAAGGGTTCGCCGTTTGTGGCCAAGTTAGAAACTTGGGCTACAAGCGCATTTCACCGAATTTGTCAACAGAGCCTACGGATGCTATCCTGGCTTTCCCCGACTGAAAGTCGGTCGTCCTTGATGCCTTGCTTTAGCGGAGGCTTTCTGCCAACCCTTCGTTACACTCAAGGGCATGCTTAGAAAGCGTAGGCTACAATTGTATCTTCCACTTAATTTACCAGAGTCAAAATATTTGAAAGGATAAAAAATTATGACCAATATACTTCCAAAACCATCCATTTGCAAAGCTGGATGCGCTCAACAAGTGATTACGCCGCCGGTGGGAGTTTCATTAGCGGGATACTTCCACGATAGGGTTAGCAAGTATGTTCGCGATGATTTATACGCCAGAGCTATTGTGATTGAACACGACAGTTCACGTCTGGCGTTGGTTTCATTAGACCTGATTAGCGTCAATGAGGGGATAACAGCCCCCGCGAAGGCTATAATCGAAAAGGAGGTAGGCATCCCACCGACAAACGTACTCATCTGTGCCACGCACACGCATACTGGCCCCGAAGTCCGCGCGAACGCTGTTGTCAGTAGCTCAGAAGCATGGGTCTCGAATCTCCCCCGTCTCATCGCTGCTGCTGTCAAGACGGCGGCAGATTCTATGTTTACGGCAACGCTCCAGGCAGGGCGCACAAAGGTCCATGGCTACTCTTTCAACCGTCTGTTCCGCCTCAAAAACGGTTACGAGCAGTTCGGCAGGGGAGGCGAGGCTATAAAGGAGGCCGGGCCAATTGACCCGGAACTTCAGACGCTCAGTGTTGTAGACGCAGAGGGTAACCTACGAGCCCTGGCAATCAACTTTGCTCTGCACGCTGACGTCATCGGTGGTGGTTCAGCCGACTTCATTTCCGCCGATTGGCCGGGAGAAATAGCTAAGAACGTCGCCGCAATTTACGGCGACGATGTTGTCACGCTTCTGTTGCAGGGCACCTGCGGTGACATCAACCACGCGCCACACCACCCGACCAATCTGCCAAGAGGTGGGCCGAAAAAGGCAATGCAACTGGGACGAGCGCTTGCCGGCGCCGCAATGTACGCGACGGAAAGAGCAGAGCCCATGGGAAATCTTCAACTTGCTAGCAAGATTGAGGTGTTGTCTATCCCATACTACACTCGTGATGCCACTCTGATGGCTGAAATTGAAGCGTTAAAGGCAAAGCAACAGGGACCTGCTGAAAAATACCTGATTGAGCGAACCGAATCCTGGCCCTATGACGGCAAGAACGCCGACGTACCAGTGCAAGCAATGCGCCTCGGCGACATCGGCTTGATATCACTTCCGGCTGAGATCTTCGTGCGTCTCGGGCTTGAGATTAAGCATTTTTCGCCCGCGCCGCAAACTTTCGTGGTGGAACTCGCCAACGCTCGCGCGTCTACCTATGTTCCAACGACTGACCAGGCGGAACGCGGCGCTTACGGCGCGAAGCCTATCCTCTCGCGCTGGCTCTGCAGTGACGCTGGCCGCCGAATGGCGGATGCCGCTATTGTGATGCTGCATCAACTTTGGCCTGAGACCGATTCTTAACACTCTCATGATTTCAGAAAGGAGTGATTCCCAATGAGTGAAGTTATGCTTAATATCATAGACGCCAACCGCGCCATTCACGGCGAGATACATGGGAGCATTGCCGATAGGGTGGTGGCCGCTCTGTCGGCGGAGCCTGAGACCATTGAGGAATTGGAGGCAGCGGTAGCGCGATTCGACAAACCTACAGGCGAATACGGGCTATTCGATTTTTTCAGCGAAGGGATTTGCGAGGAGGCATGGGATGCAGGAATTGTCATTGTTGACCTGGCTGCGCGGGTTGTCGCCAGCGAATCTACCTACTCATCTTTTCAGAAACGGGGACGGGTACAATACCACGATGGTTCGGCAGCTACAGATGTTTGGGTCAATTACCAGGCGCCCGACGATTGGCTGTTCATCAACTATATAGATGGGTGGCAGGCGTTGGCTCAACGGCGGCGGGCTGAACGAACTTCTACACCGCCGTTGGATGCTCGAAAAGTCATTTACGGCAAAGTGACGGAGTTTATCGTGAATGAGTGTCTGTCGGCAGCCGCAAGTGGGGCGGAAGAACCTATCGCTGATATCCATGCTCGTTGGTTGATGACGCCGCGTTCCGATTTGCGTTGCCAGACGCCACGAGATGTATTGTTAGCAAAGCTCGAGTTCATTGACCTGGATTTGCAATGGCGGGGGTATCAGTGGGCTTTTGTCGGGGAATGCCCGCCGGGGCTTTCCAATGAATCGGCGGCTTATCGCTTTGGAGGTTTTGGCACCCACGAAAACGTGCTTTACTATGACCTTGTCCGCTATCTTCTTGAGGCTTGCTGGCATCGCGTCTCAGATGAGAAAAATATTGAAGTTGAGTCTGAAATTGAGCGGCTTGAACGCCTTAAAGAGGATTGGCTCCATACGCCCCAGAATGACCTCCATGACATGTCTCCCGTTGATGTCATTAAACAGGAGCGGATGCGGATACCTGTTACTATATCAGCAGAACAAATGATGTTAGACGATGACTTTGAGCTATACCAGATGTTGCAGGAAGATGGCAACCCTACGTTCTGGCACTTAGATGGTTCCCACATGGACTATGATTTCCCATTCTCTTTCTATCACACCCGCGAGGAATGGGAGGAGGAACAGCGCAGTTGGGAAACATCCTACCGCGAGTGGGAGGAGCGGCGCGCTGGTCTCACCCCCGGCCCCTCTCACCCAGACTCAAGTCTGGTGCAAAGGGAAAGGGAGGGAGAAGATGAGATAGAGTTGCTTCCTTCGGTCTGGCAGCGAAGTTATGTTAATTGGGACGAACTGGAGGCTCTCCCACCAGAATCGGCAATCGAAATCATGCTGCTCGGGATGGGCATGCATCTGGAGGAATTAGGGCTGGATTTGGAAGGTTCGCAAAGAGGCAGGGAGTTAGCAGAATCACTGCGACGCGACTTTGCCGATTTGCGACATGCATTGCGCTCTGATACCAGAGAACTTGTGGAAGCACATCTTCATAGAATGCATGAATGCCTGGAAGCTATCGCTGTGGCAATGCCGCACCTTGTGGATAAGTGCATTGACTTCCACAGTCAGTTAGACCAACTGGGCAATTTATTTGTTGCATCGCTGCCGGATTAAATTGCGCTATTGCTTGCAAAAGGCATTCTAAGCGTCTTAGGCTGTTGCAGAAAATAAAACCTTCCACTTTTTTATCCGCTAATCCACGCGAATATTCACGAAGAAAATATTCGCGTAAATTCGCGCCGATTAGCGGATAGAGTTTGAACTTGGAAGGGTTATTAAGTTGGAAACGCCTTAACGGAAGAAGGTAAAATTAATCGTCACCATTGGGGTGATTCTCAATGATTATGAGTAAAATAAATTCCTTTTGGAATAGAACAAGTTGGAAAGAACAGTTTGGATGGAATGTTAAGCATCTTTTCTTCAAAATGATACTTTTGTATATGAGCGTCGGGTTATTTGTCGGATGGACGGATAAAGCAGGGGCTGGCATCTGGCAAGACGATTTTGAGTCGCCCATTCTTGGCGATTTCTGGCGCGGAGATATTGACAACTTCTCGATTCAAGAGGGGAAACTCCATGGCAGAAGCGCTCACCCGTTGCTTGTGTTTCCCCGATTTATCAAGGTGGGCGAGGACTGGACCGATTACACCGTCCAGTGCCGGGTCAATGTAGTCCAGCCAAACCTGCTTGTCTGTTCAAAGGGAGCGCTCCTGCTTCGATATCAGGAAAAAGAAGGCTACGTTTTTGCTTTGCATGTGGCAACCGAAAGTGTGGAAGTCTATCGGTTTTCAGGAGAGATGCTTCTTTCTGTCCGTATGCCCTTACAACTTGAGACGTGGTATACTCTGCGAGCGGAAGTTCAAGGGGACGACTTTATTTTCTATGTTGACAACAAACGCATCGGGCATTTGAAAGATAATCGTTTGTCGAAAGGTTCGGTAGGACTGCTTGTGGAAGACGTTCTGTCTGTCCTATTCGACGACTTTCGCGTGGTTGGGCCTGGCATTCCGTCGGGAGGGCATGGGACAACCGCAGTAGAACCCCAGGGCAAAAAAGCCGTCGCCTGGGCAAAACTAAAAGCCCATTAATTCCGAAGTCTCAAAGACTTAGGAAGTCTGGAGTGAAATAAATTTAGATGATTGAGAATAAAGATTTAATGACAATAACAGAAGCGAGTAAATGGGCAACCAGCTTTTTAAAGAAAAAGGTGACGACTTCAAATATTTCCTATCTCATTCAGTACGGAAGGATTAGGAAATATGAAAGTAACGGAACGACAAAGGTTTCAAAACAGGATTTAATCAAATACTATCAGTCATTTTTAGGGAAACGAGAAATCAACTGGAAAACACAGTTGGGAGAGGACATCAACTGGGCATTGTCATTTGATTATCTGAAAGAAGCTGATACGACAAAACACGTCCACAGACTACATCCGTACAAAGGCAAATTTATTCCCCAACTGGTTGAATATTTCTTAAATGACCATACAGATGATTTCAAAAAGGAGGTGTATTTCAAACAGGGCGATATTATTTTAGACCCATTTTGTGGCTCTGGGACAACACTGGTGCAAGCCAACGAGCTTGGAATGCACGCTATCGGAATTGATATTTCGGCATTTAATACGCTCATAAGCAATATTAAAATAGAAAAACATAATCTCGTTGATGTGCAGAATGAAATTTACAACATCACAAGCGCTCTGAAAAGATTTATCAGTGAATCCAATGTCGCTCAATTGAAAGCACAACTGACCGAAGAACTCAACGAATTTAATAACGAATATTTTCCTTCTCCTGATTTTAAATACAAAGTCAGGCATGGACTGATTGATGAAAAGAAGTATAGTAAAGAAAAAGAGGAAAAATTCCTACTCAGATATTTTCAATTAGTAAACCAATATGGCATCAAGTTGAGCCAGGGAAAATCAGAAAACTTCATAGATACATGGTATTTATCTCCGATAAGAAAAGAAATTGATTTTGTCTCTGAGCGCGTAGAACGCATCCAAAACTATGATACGAAAAAAGTTATTCAGGTCATTTTAAGTCGAACGATTCGTTCTTGTCGAAGCACTACCCACGCGGATTTGGCAACCTTAAAAGAACCTGTGACCACAATCTATTATTGCGCCAAGCATGGTAAAATCTGCAAACCCTTGTTTTCCATATTGAGTTGGTGGGAACGATATAGCCAGGATACAATTCAACGTCTCGTTCAGTTTGATAGATTACGAACAGACACGTTTCAAATCTGTCTTACCGGAGATTCTCGAACAGTTGACATTATCGAAGCATTAGTAGAAAAACACCCAGCTTTTGCCCAACTTGTTAAGGAACAGCGGGTTAAAGGTATTTTCTCAAGCCCTCCGTATGTCGGGTTAATTAACTACCATGAACAGCATGCGTATGCCTACGACTTATTTGGATTTGAGCGGAAAGATGAACTCGAGATTGGACCTCTTTTCAAAGGCACAGGAAAAGAAGCAAGAGATGAGTATATTCAGGGTATTTCCGATGTGTTGAGGAATTATACGAGATTCTTAGCCAAAGATTACGATGTTTTTCTGGTGGCGAATGACAAATTCAATATTTATCCAACAATTGCGGCACGTTCAGGAATGCGAATTGTCAATCAATATAAACGTCCGGTTCTCAACAGAACAGAGAAGGATAAATCAGCATATTCGGAAAGTATTTTTCATCTTAAACTAAAATAACACCAGATAAGGATACAAACATGTCATTATCAAAAGAACAAAAAAACTCAGTTGAAGCAACAACAAGGGAGAGTTTAAGGAAAAAATTTCAAAATTACAAACCGGAATCTATAAATATGCCCTTCCATTATCGTTTGTTGGGGAAAGATAGGATGGCTCTCTATTCGTTTATTCAATCGTTGAATACAACATTTGGAACGTCTATTTTTGAACCAGTTGCAGAAACATTAGCCAAAACTCGTTTCGTAAAAGCTCAATCACAATATATTGCTGGAAACAAGATTAGCGAATATGCCCAGAACGAAATTCAACTTATTATCAATGAGCTAACAATAGGTAAGGAACCCGATAAACACAAAGAAATTCAGAGAATTAGAGAAGTGTGTCAAAAAGGCAAAATGAATACATTGCAAACTGTGAACGTTGATTTGTTCCTTGAAAATCAAGAAGGTTCGTTATTTTTGTTTGATTTGAAAACAGCCAGGCCGAACATCAGTAATTTTAAAGATTTCAAAAGGACGCTGTTAGAATGGTGTGCGATTATTTTGGCGAAAACCCCTGATATAGATATCCATTCTTTTATTGCAATTCCTTATAATCCGTATGAACCTAAACCTTATGAGCGATGGACATTGAAAGGGATGTTGGATTTAGAGGAAGAATTAAAAGGTGCTGACGAATTCTGGGATTTTTTAGGAGGAGAGGGCGCATATCAAGATTTATTAGATTGCTTTGAAAGAGTTGGTATTGAATTAAGACCTGAGATTGATAGATATTTTGAGAAATTTAGAAAAACGACGGCTTAAAAAGGCTCAAACACCGACCAAGGGAAATAGAATGTGTTAGTGTCAAAAGCCAAAGCGATAGAAAGTAAAGCAACCAAATAGTTGGTTATGAAGGAGTGAAATCAATATGGAATTTGATGTTGATATTAGAAAGATTGGTGAAAAAGGACGCGTGATGTTCAAAAAGATTTCGGAAGAGCTGGAGAGAGATTATCGTGGAAAATTTGTGGTAATCGAAGTAGATAGTGGTAATTACTTTGTAGGGGATACGGTAATCGAAGCGAACGAAAAAGCAAAAGAGAAATATCCTGATAAGGTATTTTATTTAGGGAGAATAGGTTATCGAACTGCATTTTCATTTCATGGGAGGCGTTAAAGATGATTAGAGGACGAATAGAAGAATATGGAACGCCAATTTTGAAGGTTAAGGTAATTGGGGAAAGAAGTGAAGTGATTACAGAAGGAATTTTGGATACCGGATTCAATGGTGCATTGTGCCTCCCGATAACAAAAACAGTTTCTTTAGGTCTTGAATTAGTTGATGTCTGGACATCGGAACTGGCAGATGGAACCATATTAGAGGATGAACCTGTTTTTTCAGGCAAGATGGAATGGAACGGAGGGATTATTGATGTAGATATTGTCCTGACTAAATCAGCCGATACCTTGTTAGGTACAGCTCTATTAAGAGGAATGGAAGTCAAACTAAACTATTCAACAAATGAAGTCGTTATTGAAAAAGTCAAAAGATAGGTCTTATGAAATTTGATTTAACCTGTATTGTGAGGAATAGTCAAATTTATGGTTTACGACAGAATAACTCTAAAATCATATGCGCAAAAATTATACAAAATTTTTAATCAAATTTATCGTGAGGGGAATGGGGGCATCCTATGTCCTTCCTGTGGTCAAGGGACATTAAGTATCTCCTACACGCGAAACGAAAACGACAATTACGGCATCTGGATTGAATGTTCAGCGTGCCATCTTCTTGAACATGCGGATGTGAAAGGGCAGCCAGCGGGATTTAAAGAGGATTTGGTTAGTTTTGAATACCAACGGCTTGATGACCATGCCTGGCAGACCGGAAGGCATTGAACTTGACTCACCCATTAAAGCTGGAGAAAGTGAGGTTGAATGAGGGAACGAAAGTTGAGTTAAAAGAGAGAACACCATTAACCTAAAGTAGAGAAAAAATGTGGCTGTAAGAAACTCGTTTTCTCGAAGAAAACGGGTTTCTGTCGAAGACCTAAAGGAGGGAAAAATGGCATTGAAAATATACAATACTATGACCAGACAGAAGGAAGATTTTGTACCTATTCAGGAAGGAAAAGTTTTCATGTACAGTTGTGGCCCAACAGTCTACAACTATTTTCATCTTGGAAATGCTCGCGCTTTTCTTGTGCCTGATATGGTACGCCGTTATTTGGAATACAAAGGATACGAAGTTAAACTCGCGATAAATATTACCGATATTGACGATAAAATCATAAACCAAGCCAATGAATTAGGCATTTCGTCGGAAACTGTCGCGAAGAAATACACAGAAGCCTATCTTGAAGATTCGCAAAAATTGGGCATTCGGCCAGCGAATATTCAACCAAAGGCGACTGAACACATCCCCGAAATTATCGCGTTGGTGCAAACGCTTTTGGAAAAAGGCGTCGCTTATGAAGTGGATGGCGACGTATATTATGGTGTTCAAAAATTCAAGGATTATGGCAAACTTTCCGGGCGCGATTTGGAGGAACTGCGTGCGGGAGCAAGAGTGGACGTCGATGAACGAAAAGATGACCCGGCGGATTTTGCGCTGTGGAAAAAATCGAAACCCGGTGAACCAGCATGGGAGAGCCACTGGGGCAAAGGCAGGCCTGGGTGGCATATCGAATGTTCGGCGATGGCTATGAAATATTTAGGCGAAACTATCGACATCCACGCTGGTGGGGCAGATTTAATCTTTCCGCATCACGAGAATGAAATCGCTCAAAGCGAAGTAGCTACTGGTAAGCCGTTAGCCAAATACTGGTTTCATTGGGCCTTCTTACAGGTTGGCGGCAAACGGATGGGAAAATCCGAACAGAATTTTCTCTTCGTTCGAGATGCTCTGAAACAATATAGTCCAGAAGCTATCCGACATTTTCTCCTTTCCGCCCATTATCGACATCCGCTCGATTATACCGAAGAAAATATAGTTCAGGCAAGCAATGCCTCAAAACGACTTCACAATTGCGTCAATACCCTCAAGCGGCTGGCAACGTCAGAAAATATTGAACTGGAAAAACTAAGTGGAGATGAGAAAAAATTATATGAATCCGTTGGGATTATGCGTGAGCAATTTGAAGCCGCGATGGACGATGATTTTAATACCGCAGGTGCAATCGGAGCTATCTTTGATTTAGTCGGACAAGCTAACGCTTTCGTCTCCGAAAATGACGGCAAATTTTCAGACCAGGGCAAAGCTTTGCTGAGCTATGTTCATGCCAATCTTGTCAACCTCTGCAATGTTCTGGGTATCTATTCTGCTGACGGCGGTCTGGAACGAAAAGATACAGAATTGGTCAATAATTTGATGAATTTAATTCTCGAAATCCGTCAGGATGCGCGCGCCAGAAAAGATTGGACTACTGCTGATAAAATAAGGGATAAACTAAAAGAATTTAATATTATTTTAAAGGATACTCGCGAGGGAGTAGTTTGGGAATTTGGTGAAGTGTGAAACGTGAAATAAGAAACCCGTTTTCTCAGAGAAAACGGGTTTCTGGCGGCCATCACACCCCAAAGATTTTCTTCACATACTCTCTGCCCAATTTTGAATTTTCCGGCAGAGAACGGGTCAGCTTCGTAGCCTGTTCGTATGCAAGCTCAACGATTAGCCAGCCGTTGTAGCCGATATCTTGTAAAACTTGCTTCATGGCGACATGGTCAATATCGCCTTCGCCGAAGGATTCCATCCATACGCCATCTTTCGAGTTTCGGATGTGGAGGCTTTTGATGCGGTTGGGATATTCCTTCATCAGGCTTAATGGGTCAATTCCGGCGCGATACGACCAATGTGTATCTAAACATAATCCCACTAACTGTGGGTCAGTGTATTCGCAATCAGCGCGCAATTCCCTGGCATTGTTAATGATTTCAGGAGTGTGGTTATGAATGTAGAACGACATTCCGATTTCTTTCAATGCCGCGCCCATGCGATTCAGATATTCGCCCTGAACTTTTAATTCATCATCCGTTTTCTCTCTGCCGATAGCCGCAGGGTTGACGTTGACGGCGGGGCAGCCAATTTTGGAAGCAAACTGCGCTAATCTCATTGTATCCTCAATTGTTTTTTCCGCCTCATCTTTTTGGTGATAAACACCACCGTGATACAAGCTGGGAAGGCGCAAAGAATATTTGTCCAGCAATTGACGCAATTGGTTAGCATGCTTTTGGTCGGAAGTCCAGCTAAGCCCGCCTTCGACGCCATCATATCCTGCTTGAGAGATATACCCGAAAATTTCATTTAGATTTTCGTCAACGGATTTTCCCGCTTTTCCATATACTTGTCCCCAGACGAACATCTGGGTTGCTACTCCTTGAATTTTCATAATATGCTCCATCCTTAAATTGAAGAGTGAAGAGTGAAGAATGCAAATTAATCTTGGCATGTCCTTACTCAGTATCTAAATTATCAAAAATGCGTGGAAATTACAAAGAAAAAATGCTACTTATGGATAATAAGTACCTATGAATTTAATTCTCCGCGTTTTGTCATCCTGAGTCCTGAACGTAGTGAAGGAACAGAACGATCTTTATTGTTCGATGAAAAGAGATTCTTCGCTAGCGCTCAGAATGACAAAAACCAAATTCATAGTTACTTAGTAAGTAATTATGAATTTGATTCTTTACATTTTTCATAATCTGTGGTATCCTTCTAAAAAAACAGGAGGATACCAATGATTTTTGCTG
>Ga0194125_10002738_pt1 | contig 28955 bp, 27 predicted proteins | sample TA2KigC250mmetaG_FD_148626 | JGI IMG/M metagenome (GOLD analysis project Ga0194125, IMG submission 148626) | Freshwater microbial communities from Lake Tanganyika, Tanzania - TA2015034 Kigoma Deep Cast 250m | ecosystem: Environmental > Aquatic > Freshwater > Lake | place: Tanzania: Lake...
TTGGCCCGGCCACGGTGATCCAGGCCGTGGCCCAGGGCAACCAGGTGGCCGACGAGGTGGATCATTACCTGCGCACCGGCGGCGTGGAGAAGCTCGTGGTCAGGCCCGGCTACGAGGTCATCGAGCAGCGTTTCGATATGGAACAATACTACAAGGCTGTGCGACCCAGGGCGCGAGAACTCGCCGTCGAGGGACGACGGGGCAACTTCGACGAAGTCGAGCTCCCCTTCGACGAGAGGACGATCCAGGAGGAGTGCAAGCGCTGCATCCGCTGCGATCTGGAATGGCTGGAGACGATGGGGTTGGAGCTCGTCCCGGCCGCTGAGCGGGTTCTGGTCCAGTCTGGCCGGCCGGGTCTTACGGAGGAGGAAAACGCATGATCACTATAAACATTAACGGTCAGGAGATTCAGGCCGAGGAAGGGCAGACCGTTCTCGAGGTCGCCAGGGCGAACGGCATCGAGATTCCCACTCTTTGCTACCACCCGCTTCTCTCACCATATGGCGCCTGTCGCCTCTGCACGGTGGAGATCGCGCAACGAGGACGCTCCTCGCTGGAGGCCTCTTGCACCTATCCGGCGGCGGACGGGTTGGTGGTGCAGACCCGCTCACCGGCCGTGCTGGAGGCCCGCAAACTGATCCTGGGTCTGCTGTTCTCGCGCTGCCCCAGCGTGCCGATCGTCCAGGACCTGGCGCGGGAGCACGGCATCACCGAGCCGCCTTTCCCCACCGACACCCCCGACGAGAATTGTATCCTCTGTGGCAAATGCGTGCGCACGTGCCACGAGCTGGTCAAGGCTTGTGTGCTGAACTTCTCCGAGCGGGGCATCGAGCGGCGGGTGGGGCCGCCCTTCCTGGAGAAGACCCGTCTGTGCATTGGCTGTGGGGCCTGCACCATCATGTGCCCCACTGCCGCCGTCGAGATCGTGCTGGAGAAGGAGGCTATTTACAAGGAAAAGCCGCTGGGTCCCACCAGCGCCATCTGGGTGCCCTCGCTGCAAGCAATGCCGTTGGTGCCGGTGATTGACACCGATTCTTGCATTCGCTTCCGCCAGAACGACCGCAGCGAGGGCGAGATCACGGACGCCTGCGAGGCCTGCCAGATGGTGTGTGAGGCCAACGCGATCAACTTCGACCAGCAGGACGAGATCCTGGAACTTGACGTGGGGACGGTCATCGTCGCTACCGGCTTTGAGATGTGGGACCCCGCTCAGCTTGCCCAGTATTCCTACGGCGAGTCGCCCAACATCATCACCGGCCTGGAGTTCGAGCGCCTCTCCAACTCCGGCGGCCCCACTGGCGGCGAGATTCTGCTGGCCGATGGGCGCAAGCCTGAGCGTGTAGCGATCATCCACTGCGTCGGCAGCCGGGACCACAGCGCGCACGAGTACTGCTCTCGCTTCTGCTGTATGTACTCGCTGAAGCAGGCCCACCTGGTACGCGACAAGACCGGGGCCGAGGTGTACGAGTTCTACATGGACATGCGCACCTTCGGCAAGGGCTACGAGGAGTTCTACGAGCGGGTACAGGAGGAGGGCGTCACCTTCGTACGTGGTCGCGGTGCCGAGGTGGAGGTGCTCAATGATGGCAAGTTGCGCGTCAAAGGCGAAGATGCCGATCTGGGGAAGCTCGTACAGGCCGACGTGGATATGGTCGTTCTCAGCACTGCTATCGAGGCCCCGCACGACGCGGATCGCATCGCCTCGCTGTTTGGCCTGAGTCGCACGGCGGATGGCTTCTTCGCCGAGGCCCATCCCAAGCTGCGCCCGGTGGAGACCAACACCGATGGCGTCTTCCTGGCCGGGAATGCCCAGGGTCCCAAGGACGTGCCGGATACGGTGGGTCATGCTGGCGCGGCGGCCTCTATGGCCCTGGCGCTGCTGGACAAGGGAGAGGTGACCATCTCACCGCAGGTCGCTGTGGTGGATGAGAAACTCTGCTCGGCCTGCAAGACCTGCATCCCGCTCTGTCCCTACACCGCCATCAGTTTCATCGAGGAGGACAACGTGGCCCGCGTGAACGAGGCGCTGTGCAAGGGCTGCGGCACGTGTGTGGCCGCCTGTCCGGCCGGGGCCATCGCGGGACGGCACTTCACCACCGAGCAGATCATGGCCCAGATCGAGGGGCTCCTCCGTATGCCGGTAGAACAACTCGTTGAAGTTGAAGGAGTACGCTCATGAATGGTACGAACTTTGAACCGAGAATCGTCGGCTTCCTGTGCAACTGGTGTACCTACGCCGCGGCCGACACGGCTGGCATCTCCCGCATGGAGCAGCCGCCCAACGTGGACGTCATCCGCGTGATGTGCACGGGGCGCGTGGATCCGCTCTTCATTCTCAAGGCCTTCGCCGAGGGGGCGGATGGGGTCATCGTCTCCGGCTGCCATCCGCCGGGCGACTGCCACTACAACAATGGCAACTACAAGACCTTCCGCCGCATGCCCCTGGTGGAGGCGCTACTGGCGCAGTACGGCATCGAGAAAGGGCGTTTCCACTGGGGCTGGATCTCCGGCGCGGAGGCCCTCAAGTGGGCGCGACTGGTGCGCGATTTCACCGAGCAGGTGCGTGGCCTGGGGCCGCTCGACTGGAAGCGCGAACTCGAAAGCAAGGAGGATTAGGCCGATGGCTGATAAGCTGAAACTGGGATTGTACTGGGCCGCATCCTGCGGCGGCTGCGAGATCGCCATCGTGGAGCTGCGGGAAAAGATCCTCGACCTGGACGCGGCAGCCGACATCCTCTTCTGGCCTGTGGCCCTGGACTTTAAGTACAAAGACGTGGAGGCCATGCCCGATGGTCACATAGACGTCTGTCTCTTCAACGGCGCTATCCGCACCAGCGAGAACGAGCACCTGGCCCATCTCCTGCGCCAGAAATCGAAGGTGCTGGTCGCCTTTGGGTCGTGCGCCCACGAGGGCTGCATCCCCGGCCTGGGCAATCTCTTCGACCGTAAGTCCATCTTCGAGTGTGTCTACCTGGAAACACCCTCTACCGACAATCCAGAGGGCGTGCTGCCGCAGACCTCCTACCAGTTGCCTGAGGGGGAGGTGACCATTCCCAGGTTCTACAACACGGTCAAGACGCTGGCGCAAGTAGAGGACGTGGACTACTTCGTGCCCGGCTGCCCACCGCAGGCTCCCCAGATCTGGGCTGTGATCGAGGCCATCCTGAGCGGCCAACTCCCACCCAAGGGGAGCGTGGTCGGGGCTAACGAGAAGACGGTGTGCGACGAGTGCAAGCACAATCGAGAGGAGAAGCGCATCAAAAAGTTCTACCGTCCCCACGAGATCATCCCTGAGCCTGGGCGTTGCCTGTTCGACCAGGGGATCATCTGCGCGGGGCCGGCCACGCGGGGCGGCTGCGGCGCCCTTTGTCCCACGGTGGACATGCCCTGCCGGGGCTGCTACGGGCCGGCGCCGAACGTGATTGACCAGGGGGCAGCGCTCCTCTCGGCCGTCGCTTCGGTGGTGGACGCCGACACCGAGGAGGAGGCAGCCCGCATCGTGGGGGAGATCGTGGACCCGGTGGGGACGTTCTATCGGTTTGGGCTGCCGGCGTCGCTGCTGCACCGAGCGAGATTGGAGGTTGGAGGTTAGAGGTTGGAGATTGGAAATCCAATGTCCAACGTCCAACTTCCAACTTCCAAACAAGGAGAAGACTATGCAAAAGATCAGCATTGACCCTATCACCCGCCTGGAAGGCCACGGGCGGATTGACATCTTTCTCGACGAGGAAGGGAACGTCGCCAACGCTTACCTCGTCATCCCTGAGCTGCGGGGGTTCGAGAAATTCGCCGAGGGTCGGCCCGTGGAGGAGTTGCCGCGCATCACGCCGCGCATCTGCGGGGTCTGCCCGGAGGCGCACCACATGGCCTCGGCCAAGGCCTGCGACGCCGTCTACCACGTTGAGGTGCCATCAACGGGCAAGAAACTGCGCGAGCTGCTCTACTCCGCCTTCTACGTCGCCGACCACACTGTCCATTTCTACATCCTGGCCGCGCCCGACTTCGTCCTGGGGCCGGACGCGCCGCCCGCCGAACGCAACATCCTGGGCCTGATCCACAGGGTCGGCCTGGAGATCGGCAGTAAGGTCATCAGCAGCCGGGGAAAGGCCATGGACATCGTAGGTATGCTGGGCGGCAAGACCATCCACCCGGTCGGCGCGATACCCGGTGGGGTGAGCAAGGCCATCAACGAGGAAGAGCGGGCACAGATCGAGGCCATAGGCCACGAGTTGGTCGAGTTTGGTCAGTTCAACCTCCAACTTTTCCACGATGTGGTTTTGGCGAACAAGACCTACCTGGACATGATCCTCTCCGACACCTTCACCACGCCCATGTACTACATGGGTTTGGTGGACGAGAACAACAAGGTCAACTTCTACGATGGGCTGGTGCGCGTCGTGGACCCCGAGGGCAACGAGTTCGTCAAGTACGCCCCGGAGGAGTACCTGGACGTGATCGCCGAGCGCGTCGAGCCCTGGACCTACCTCAAGTTCCCCTACCTCAAGAAAGTAGGCTGGAAGGGATTTGTGACCGGCAAGGACAGTGGCGTCTACCAGGCTACGCCTCTTTCACGGCTCAACGCCGCCGACGGCATGGCCACGCCGCGAGCACAGGAGGCCTACGAGGGGTTCTACGAGACGATGGGCGGCAAGCCGGTGCACGGTACGTTGGCTACCCACTGGGCACGGCTGATTGAGTTGCTCTACGCCGCCGAGCGCCTGGTTGAGCTGGCCACCGATCCTGAGATCACCGACCCGCACGTGCGCAACATTCCTACTGAGATGCCGGACGAGGGCGTGGGCATCGTGGAAGCGCCGCGCGGCACGCTGACCCACCACTACACCACTGACGAGAAGGGGATCGTGCAGAAGTGCAACCTCATCGTCGGCACGACCAATAACTACGCGCCTATCTCGATATCCGTCAAGAAAGCGGCTCAAGCGCTCATCAAGAAGGGCCAGGTCATCAGCGAGGGGATACTGAACCGGGTGGAGATGGCCTTCCGCTCCTACGATCCCTGCTTCGGCTGCGCCACCCACACCCTGCCGGGCCAGATGCCATTGGAGGTGGTGATTTGGGATGCGGAGGGTAATGAAGTACAACGGATCAGTCAGAATCTCTAGCCTCAAGTCGCAAGTCGCAGGTCGCATGTCTCATGTCGCCTGCGACTTGTGACATGGGAACTGTGACATGAGACCTGCGACCTTGGTGTTGGGCCTGGGCAATCCCATATTGACCGACGACGGCGTGGGCATTCACGTGGTGCGAGCGGTGGCGGCACGTTGCCGGCGCGATGGTGTGACCTTCGCCGAAGCGAGCGTCGGCGGGCTGCGCTTGTTGGACGTCATCGCTGGCTACGAACGGGTCATCATGGTGGATGCCATGCAAACCGGCGAGGGCCAGCCTGGTGACATCTATCGTCTGCATCCCAACGAGCTGCGGGCATCACTGCATTCGGGCTCGACGCACGATCTCTCTCTGCCCGGTGCACTGGCCTTGGGACGGGGCATGGGCATGACGTTGCCCAACGACGAAGCTATCGTCATCGTTGCCGTCGAGGTGGAAGATGTGCTGACCTTTGGCGAGACGTGCACGCCCACGGTGGCTGCGGCCATCCCCCGCGCCGTGGAGGCGGTGTTGGCGAAGTTGGAGACGGGAGAGCAGTAGCGTGCGAACTGGCCGTTACCGATTTCGTCGTCGAAAGGGTGGGGCGGCCGGTATTGGTAGTGCGGCCCCAGCAAGGGTTGAGGTCGTGAGCACCTGGAGGGGAGTATAGCCGGCGGCAGCGGCCAGGAGTAGTCACGAAAATCGAGCGAGGAGAGGAACACAGGCGGGGGGACAAGGCTCCCCTGGCCTGTTGTTTTGTTGAATGGACGTGAATCGTGGGGTGCAGGGTTTCTTGTCAGGATAGGTGAAGTGGAGTATAATTAGGGGCAGAATGACTATTGCAGAGAATGCACGCCTGAAAGTTGTCATCCACGGGGCGGTGCAGGGAGTGGGCTTCCGCCCCTTCGTTTATCGGCTGGCCACGGAGATGGGCCTGCGGGGTTGGGTGCTCAACTCGTCTCAGGGGGTGTTCATTGAAGTTGAGGGGGAGCGCGCCGTGCTGGAAGCGTTCCTCCTGCGCCTGGAACAGGAGAAGCCCCCCTTGGCTATCATCCAGAGCCTTGAGTTCTCCTTCCTCGATCCCATCGGCTACCCGGACTTCGTCATCCGCCACAGCGAGGAAACAGGGGAGAAGACCGTCCTCGTCCTCCCCGACATCGCCACCTGCCCGCACTGCTACCGCGAAGTGGGAGACCCCGGCGACCGCCGCTATCGTTATCCCTTCACCAACTGCACTCACTGCGGTCCCCGTTTCACCATCATCCGCGCCCTCCCTTACGACCGGCCCAACACCTCCATGGCTCACTTCCCTCTCTGCCCCGACTGTCGGCGGGAGTACGAGCATCCCCTGGACCGGCGCTTCCACGCCCAGCCGGTGGCCTGCCCTGTCTGTGGCCCGCAGGTGGTGCTGTCTTCAGGTGACGGGCACTTTGGAAGTGCCCGTCACCTCACGGGCCAGGAGGCCATCCAGGAGGCGGCCCGAGCGGTGCGGGAGGGACGCATCCTGGCCATGAAGGGACTGGGTGGATTTTTGCTCATTGTAGATGCCCGAAACGAAGCGGCGGTGCAGCGGTTGCGAGGGCGGAAGCAACGCGAGGAGAAGCCCTTCGCCCTCCTCTACCCTTCCCTGGAGGTGATCAAGGAGCACTGTATGGTTTCCCCTCTGGAGGAGCGAGTGCTGACCTCCCCCGAATCGCCCATCGTGCTGCTGCGTCGGCGGAGGGACCACCCTCCCCTCTCTCCCCCCCCTGGTAGGGGGGGGATGGCGGGGGGTCAAGTCTGCCAGGCGGTGGCCCCTGGGAACCCTTATCTGGGGGTGATGTTGCCCTACACCCCCCTCCACGACCTACTGATGCAGGAGTTGGGCTTCCCCGTGGTGGCCACCAGCGGCAACCGCTCCGACGAGCCCATCTGCATTGACGAGGACGAGGCCCGAGAGCGATTGGGTGGCATCGCTGATCTCTTTTTGATCCACAACCGCCCCATCGTCCGCCATTGCGACGACTCGATAGTTCGGGTGGTGCTGGGGCAGGAGCTGGTGCTGCGGCGGGCGCGAGGGTACGCTCCCCTCCCGGTGAGACTTCCGAAGTCTGGCAGACTTCGGAAGTCTGAACCTCCACCCATCCTGGCCGTGGGCGCACACCTGAAGAACGCCATCGCCCTGAGCGTGGGGCGGCAGGTCTTCGTGAGCCAGCACATCGGCGACCTGGACACGCCGCAGGCCTGCGCCGCCTTCCAGCGAGTCATCGCCGACTTTCTCCGCCTGTACGAGGTGCAGCCCGTGGCCATCGCCCACGACCTCCACCCGGATTACTTTTCCACCCGATGGGCTCGCAAGGTTGCCGACGGGCACGTAGGGGCATCCCTTGCGGATGCCCTGTCAGGGCAGGGGCAAGCCCTGCCCCTACGGATTCCGGTTCAGCACCACCACGCCCACCTGGCCTCCTGTCTGGCTGAGAACGAGGTGGAGGGGCCAGCCCTGGGAGTGACCTGGGACGGCACCGGCTACGGCCTGGACGGGACGGTGTGGGGCGGGGAGTTTCTGTGGGGGGATGCCTCCGGCTTTGAGCGGGTGGCTCATTTGCGCACCTTTCGCCTGCCGGGCGGGGAGGCGGCGGTCAGAGAGCCCCGACGCTCGGCGCTGGGAGTGCTGTGGGAGCACTGCGGCCCACAGGCCCTGGAGTGGGATGATCTGGCGCCGGTGGCTGCCTTCTCTCATTCTGAGCGCCGCCTGCTGCGGCAAATGCTGGAGCGGGGGGTGAATGCACCCCTCACCAGCAGCGCGGGCCGCCTCTTCGACGCCGTAGCCGCCCTGGTGGACCTGCGTCAGGAGAACCGCTTCGAGGGCCAGGCAGCGATGATGCTGGAGTACGCTGTAGACGAGACGGTGGAGGAAGCTTACCCGCTGCCGGTAACCCAATATCCAATACCCAATCTCAAACGTCAAACGTCAAACGTCAAATCGAAAATCGGAAATCGGAAGTCGGAATCCCTGGTGCTGGACTGGGGCCCCTTGCTGGAGGCACTGCTTGCGGACCTTCGGCGTGGGGTACCGGTGGGGGTGATGGCGGCGCGGTTTCACAACGCTTTGGTGGAGGGGATGGTTGCTGTGGCCAGGGCGGTAGGGGTGGAACGTGCTGCCCTGAGCGGAGGGTGCTTTCAGAACCGCATCCTCATGGAGCGGGCCTATCGCCGCCTGACCGAAGCTGGCCTGCGCGTGTACGTCCATCAGCGCATCCCCCCCAACGACGGCGGCATCGCCCTGGGCCAGGTGGCTGTTGCGGCCGAGGGGGTGCGGTAAGGAGGGAGTATGTGTCTGGGAATTCCTGGTAAGATCGTCAGCGTCGAGGACAATCCCCTCGGCATCCGCATGGGCAAGGTGAGCTTCGGGGGGATCGTCAAAGAGGTCTGCCTGGCCTATACCCCCGAGGCGCAGGTGGGGGATTACGTCATCGTCCACGTCGGCTTCGCCATCAGCCGCCTGGACGAGGAAGAGGCCCAGCAGACGCTGGAATTGCTGGCCGAGCTAGAGGAGATAGCGGTGAAGCAGGGTGAGCCTCTTACCAGTACCGTGCAGTGAGAGGAGAGGAGGGAATGGCTTCTGTATCGCAATTAGAAATGGTCGGTCGTTTGGTCTTGGCTGCGTTCCTCGGTTTTTTGATTGGGTTGGAGAGGGAGTTCGCAGATCAGCCGGCAGGGGAACGAACCCACGCCCTGGCGTCGTTGGGAGCGGCGGTGTTTGCGTTGGTCTCAGTGATGGCCTTTCCCGGCTCTGATCCAGCGCGAGTGGCCGCAGGAGTGGTGACGGGGTTAGGGTTCCTGGGGGCGGGGATGATTTTGAAGGGGACAGGGCGGGGAGTTCAGGGTTTGACGACCGCAGCAGGGATTTGGACGGTGGGAGGGATAGGTTTGGCCATAGGGGCGGGGTTGTACTTGCTGGGAGTGACGGCGGCGGTGCTGGTAGGGCTGGTGCTGACCCTGGAGAGGTTGCTGAAGATAGATGAGCGATTAGAGCGGCGGAGACGTGAGCGAAGGGATTGACGGTCTTAGCCACCCATGAAGTACATAGACGAGTATCGAGACGAGGCGACAGCGCAGCGATACGTCGAGGCCATCCGACAAACGGTCACCCGGCCCTGGACGCTGATGGAGATCTGCGGCGGGCAGACCCACACCATCCTCAAGTTCGGGCTGGGCCGCATGCTGCCGGAGGAGGCGACTCTGGTCCACGGCCCCGGCTGCCCCGTCTGCGTGACCCCGGTGGAGCTGCTGGACAAGGCCATCGCCATCGTTTCCCGCCCAGAGGTGATCTTCTGCTCCTTCGGCGACATGCTGCGGGTGCCCGGGTCTAGCAAAGACTTGTTGATGACCAAAGCGGCGGGCGGAGACGTGCGCATGGTCTACTCCCCGCTGGATGCGCTGAAGCTGGCCCAGCAGAACCCGCAGCGGGAGGTGGTCTTCTTCGCCGTGGGGTTCGAGACCACCGCCCCGGCCAACGCCATGGCTGTGTGGCAGGCCCGGCAGATGGAGTTGCGGAACTTCTCGATACTATCCGCCCACGTCCTGGTTCCTCCGGCCATTCAGGCCATCCTCGATGCTCCCGGCAACGAGGTGCAGGGCTTCCTGGCCCCCGGCCACGTCTGCACCGTGATGGGGTATTGGGAGTACGAGCCCATCGCCGAGAAGTACCGGGTGCCCATCGTCGTCACCGCCTTCGAGCCGCTGGACATCCTCCAGGGGCTCTATATGACGCTGAAAGCCCTGGAAGAAGGGCGGCCCGAGGTGGGGAACCAGTACACCCGTTCCGTGCGGCGGGAGGGGAACGTCCCGGCTCAGCAGCTCATCCAACAGGTCTTCGAGGTGACCGACCGCGCCTGGCGGGGGATCGGGGTGATTCCCCGCAGCGGCCTGCGGCTGCGGGGGGAGTACGCCGACTTCGACGCCGAGCAGCGGTTCGACGTGGCGGAGATGGCGGTGGAGGAATCGCCGGATTGCATCGCCGGCCTCATCTTGCAGGGGCGGAAGAAGCCGCCGCAGTGCCCTGCCTTTGGCAGCCGCTGCACCCCGGAGCACCCGCTGGGCGCGCCGATGGTCTCCAGCGAGGGGGCGTGTGCTGCGTATTATCGGTACGGGCCTCGTCCTGAGTAGCCGCAGACGCATCGAGAGGAGGGAACAGGGACAAGTGACCAGGGACTAGGGACAAGTGACCAGGGACTAGGGACAAGTGACCAGGGAGCAAGGCGCCTACTGATCCCTAGTCCCTAGTCCCTAGTCCCTAGTCCCTAATCCCTTATCATGGAGACCACTGACATGACAGAACGACCAAACCATCTTGCCTTTCAATGCCCCATCCCCATCCAGGAATACCCCACCATCCTCCTGGCCCACGGAGGAGGGGGGCGGCTGACCCAGATGCTCATCGAGCGGATGTTCTGGCCCACCTTTCGCAACCCGGCTCTGGAGACCCTCCACGACGGCGCGGTACTGGAGGTGGGGGGCGTCCGCCTGGCCTTCACCACCGACTCCTTCGTGGTCAGCCCCCTCTTTTTCCCCGGCGGCGACATCGGCGAACTGGCCGTCAACGGCACGGTCAACGACCTGGCCATGTGCGGCGCCCGTCCCCTGTACCTCTCCCTGGGCCTCATCCTGGAGGAGGGCTTCCCGATGGAGGACTTGTGGCGGGTGGTGCGATCCATCCAGGAGGCGGCGCAGGAGGCGGGGGTGGAAGTAGCCACCGGGGATACGAAGGTGGTGGACCGGGGAAAAGGAGACGGCGTGTTTATCAACACTACGGGGCTGGGGGTCATCCCTCCTGGTATCCACGTCTCCCCCCAGTGGGCCAGGCCCGGCGATGTAGTGCTGATTAGCGGAGCCATCGCCGTACACGGCATCGCCATCCTGTCGGTGCGGGAGGGGCTGGAGTTCGAGACCACCCTGGAGAGCGATACCGCTCCGCTAAATGGGCTGGTGGAGGTGGCACTTCAGGTCGCCGGGCCGCAGGTGCACGTGCTGCGCGACCCCACCCGCGGCGGGCTGAGCAGTGCCCTCAACGAGATCGCTTCCAGCGCAGGTGTGGGCATTGTCCTGGAAGAGGCCCAGATCCCCATCTGGGACGAGGTGAAAGGAGCGTGTGAGATCCTGGGGCTGGACCCCCTCTACGTGGCCAACGAGGGGAAATGTCTGGCCATCGTGGCTCCGCAGGCGGCGGAAGCAGCCTTGGAGGCGTTGCGCTCCCATCCTCTGGGCAGGGAGGCGGCCGTCATCGGCCAGGTGGTGGAGGAGCATCCCGGCAGCGTGGTTCTGCGCAGCCGGGTGGGGGGCAAGCGCGTGGTGGACATGCTCAGCGGCGAGCAACTACCGCGCATCTGCTGACCCTTGACAAAGCGCGGCGGACATGTTAAAATCTGGCCTGAAATTATCGTAATCAAGGAGTTTGCAGTATGGAAGAACCCCGAATCGGCATCTACATCTGCGAGTGCGGCATCAACATCGCAGCCACGGTGGACGTGGGGGCAGTTACGGAGATGGCCGCCGCCCTGCCCGGCGTGGCCGTTGCTCGGCAATACAAGTATACGTGCTCTGAGCCCGGCCAGCAGATGATCCAGGACGACATCCGCGAATTAGGGATAAACCGGGTAGTAGTGGCTTCCTGCACCCCCCGTATGCACGAGCCCACCTTCCAGCGCTTGCTGGCCGAGAGCGGGCTTAACCCCTATCTCTTCGAGATGGCCAACATCCGCGAGCACGTCTCCTGGGTGATCCCCGACCGGGAGCTGGCGACGGAGAAAGCCAAGCGGCTGGTGCGGGCGGCGGTGGCGCGGGTGGCCTATCACGCCCCACTGGAGGCGCGCAAGGAGCCGGTCACCCAGGCGGCACTGGTGGTCGGTGGCGGCATCGCTGGCATCCACGCCGCCCTTTCCGTCGCCGAGGCCGGCTACCCGGTCTACCTGGTGGAGCGGGAGCCAACCATTGGCGGCCACATGGCCCAACTGGACAAGACCTTCCCCACCCTCGACTGTAGCACCTGAATTCTGGGGCCGAAGATGATGGATGCCGGTCGGCATCCCAACATTACGCTGCTGAGCTACAGCGACATCGTCAAAGTCTCCGGGTACGTGGGCAACTTCCAGGTGCAGGTGCGGCGCAAGCCGCGCTACGTCCTGGAGGATAAATGCACCGGCTGCGATGATTGTGTCGCCGTTTGCCCTGTTCAGGTGCCCAGCGAGTTCGACGAGGGACTGGGTACCCGCAAGGCCATCTATCGCCCCTTCGCCCAGGCCATCCCGCCGGTGTTCGTCGTAGATAAGCGGGATTCGCCCTGCAAGATTGCCTGCCCCGCGCACATCCCTGTTCAGGGCTACGTCGCTCTCATTGGCGAAGGGAAGTTCCAGGAGGCGCTGGACCTGGTGCGCCAGACGGTGCCCTTCGCGGGCACGCTGGGCCGCATCTGTTATCATCCCTGCGAGACGATCTGCAAGCGCGAGGAGGTGGAGCAGCCGTTGGCGATCTGTGCCCTCAAGCGCTTCGTCTACGATGCCTGCTCTGGCGGCGAGATGCCGGAGCCTGCCGAGCGCATTTATAAAGAACAAGTGGCCATCGTGGGGGCAGGTCCGGCGGGGCTTACCGCTGCTTACCACCTGGCCCACACGGGATACGGCGTGACCGTCTACGAGGCGCTGCCGGTGGCGGGGGGGATGCTGGCCGTGAGCATTCCTGAGTATCGGCTGCCCCGCGACGTCCTCAACCACGAGGTTGATTTTATCCGCGCCCTGGGGGTGGAGATTCGGCTGGGGACGCCGGTGGGGCGGGATGGGGGCCCCAGCCTGGACGACCTGCGTCAGGAGTACGACGCCGTGTTCCTGGCGGTGGGGGCGCACGAGAGCCGTCGTCTGGACATTCCCGGCGAGGACCTGGAGGGAGTGATCCATTCCACCGATTTCCTGCGTCACCTGAGCCTTGTCCTGAGCTCCGTCGAAGGGTTGGGAGAAGAGGTCACACTGGGTCGGCAGGTGGCGGTCATCGGCGGGGGCAACGCGGCCATTGACGCGGCTCGCAGTGCCCTGCGGCTGGGGAGCGAGGTGACGGTGGTCTACCGCCGCTCGCGGGTGGAGATGCCGGCCATCCCCGCCGAGGTGGAGGCGGCGATGGAAGAGGGAGTGCAGTTCCACTTCCTGGCCACGCCGACGCGGGTACTAGAGCAGGATGGGCGAGTGGCCGGGATAGAGTGCATACGCATGGGATTGGGCGAGCCAGACGAAAGTGGCCGCCGTCGCCCTGAGCCGATTCCTGGCTCCGAGTTCACCATGGATGTGGACACAGTGATCGTCTCCATCGGCCAACAACCCGACCTGGCCCCGTTGGGGGGAGCAGAGGTCACCCGGTGGAGGACACTGGCTGCCGACCCGGACACGCTGGCGACAGCGGTGGAGGGAGTCTTTGCCGGGGGAGATGCAGTGACTGGACCTGCTATGGCCATTGATGCGATGGCCGCCGGCAAGCGAGCCGCCGAATCCATCCACCGCTACCTGCAGGGGCAGGACCTGCGCGAAGGACGCACCCTCGGGTGGCCGCGTCCAGAGGATATTCAGGTGACCATCCCCCGCGACGTGGAGCTAGCAGAGCGCCGGGAGATGTCTCATCTGCCGCTGGCCGAGCGGCGCACCAGCTTCCACGAGGTAGAACTGGGCCTCACCGAGGAGCAGGCTGTCAAAGAAGCGTTGCGTTGCCTCTCCTGCGCCGTCTGTTCCGAGTGCCTGGAATGTGTCCGCGCCTGCCAGGCCCAGGCCATTGACCACCAGATGCGCGAGCAGTTGCTGGAACTGGACGTGGGCGCTATCGTCGTCGCCACCGGTTTCCAGATGTGGGATCCCACCCAATTACCCCAGTATTCCTATGGCCTGTCGCCGAACATCATCACCGGCCTGCAGTTTGAGCGGCTCACCAGCGCGGGCGGTCCTACTGCTGGCGAGATCCTCACCGCCGAGGGGAAGAAGCCGGAGCGGGTGGCCATCATCCACTGCGTGGGCAGCCGGGACGAGCATGCCCACCCGTATTGCTCCCGCTTCTGCTGTATGTATTCCCTCAAGCAGGCTCACCAGGTGCGGGAGAAGACCGGGGCCGAGGTCTACGACTTCTACATGGACATGCGGACTCTCGGCAAGGCCTACGAGGAGTTCTACAAGCGGGTGCAGGAGGAGGGGATCACCTTCGTGCGCGGCCGGGGAGCCGAGGTGGAGGTCCTGCTGGATGGCAAGCTGCGGGTGAAGGGGGAGGATGCCGACCTGGGGAAACTGGTGGCGGCCGACGTGGACCTGGTGATCCTGGCCACGGCCGTCGAGCCGCAGCCCGACGCCGACCGGGTGGCCGCCCTCTTCGGCCTGGGCCGCACGCCCGATGGCTTCTTCGCCGAGGCCCATCCCAAGCTGCGGCCGGTGGAGACCAGCACGGCGGGGGTCTTCCTGGCCGGAGCCTGCCAGGGGCCGCAGGATGTGCCGGCCACTGTAGCCCACGCCGGGGCAGCAGCGATGGAGGCGGTGGGTCTGTTCAATCGGGGAGAGGTCACCATCTCGCCCACCGTGGCCGTGGTCGAGGCCGCGGAATGTGTGGGCTGCGGCGACTGCATCCCGGCCTGCCCCTACTCCGCCATCTCCCGCACCCCCCCCTCCCCCCCCCTGACAGGGGGGGATGGGGGGGGTGGGAAGGCGGAGGTCAACGCCGCCCTGTGCCAGGGGTGCGGCACCTGCGCCGCCACCTGCCCCGCCGGGGCCATCACGGCGCTGCACTTTACCGACCAGGAGATCGTGGCCCAGATTGATGGGTTGTTGGCGATGGTGGGGTGAATGTTAACGGAATACGCAATACGGAATACGTGCTCGTATTGCGTAGTGCGTATTGCGTAAATAGAGGATAGCCACTATGAGCGAACCATTTGAACCACGAATCGTCGCTTTTCTCTGTAATTGGTGTTCATACGCGGGAGCGGACAACGCTGGGATCGCCCGCATTCCCTCTCCGGCCAACGTCCTGCCCATCCGCGTGATGTGCTCAGGGCGGGTATCGCCGGAGATGATCTTGCGGGCCTTCCGCGCCGGCGCCGACGGGGTGCTGGTGCTGGGCTGCCACATCGGCGAGTGCCACTACACCAGCGGCAACCACCGCACCGCCAAGCGGGTGCCGCTCTTGCGCAACCTGCTGGGCTACGTGGGCATCAACCCCGACCGGCTGCGGCTGGATTGGGTATCGTCGGCCGAGGCCCCGAAATTCGCCCAGGTGACTAAAGAGTTCGTGGAGACAGTGCGGGCGCTGGGGCCGCTCTCAGAGGAGGTGCGGGAATGATTGAGGAGATCCGCACCCACGTGGCGGAGAAGCTGCGAGAACTGGACGGCGTGATCGGGTTGCGGCGGACAGTGGAGGGGGTTGCCCCCTACCTCTTTCATGAGGGAGATGACCTATCTCAATTGGTGCTAGACCCGCGTTACGCTCTGGCGCCCATCGTCTCTTTGTTGCAGAAGCGGTACCCTGCGGCCCGCTTCGGCATCGTGGCCCGCGGGTGCGATGCCCGCGCGCTGGTGGAGATGGCCAAGCGGGAGCAGGTGGACCCCGACCGATTGTACCTGCTGGGGGTGGCCTGCACCGCCGCAGAGGCCGAGGAGTGCCACTGCGCCGACCCCGCGCCCGACCCGGCCCCCTGGCCCCAGGCGGAGGTCATCGGCACGCCGGTGGAGGGCGCGCCGCCGAATCCTATCGTCGCCGAGTACGAGAAGATGTCACTAGGGGAGCGACGGGCGTTCTGGCAGGAGCAGTTTCTTAAGTGCATGAAGTGCTATGGCTGTCGCAACGTCTGCCCGGAGTGTTTCTGCGAGGCCTGCGCGCTGGAGGACGAGGTGTGGGTGGAGCCGGGCGTGCTGGCCCCGCCCTTCCCTACTTTCCACCTGATCCGAGCGATGCACATGACCGCCCGCTGTGTCGCCTGCCGCCAGTGCGAGCTGACCTGCCCGGCCCACATCTCGCTGACCGTCCTCTACGACCTGATCCGTCGGGACGTGGGGGACCTGCTGGGGTACGTTCCGGGGGCGGACATCGAGGCCGCGCCGCCGCTTTCGCTGACGCTAGAGGAAGCGCCGTTGCAGCACATGAGAGACCTTTGATTCCTGTTAATGGTGGCGTGATGGAGGAGTAGTATGTCTACAGTTACTACACATGCACCTGAACAAGTGGTAGACCTGAGTATAGCAGAGTTAGAATCGCTTATCCGCCGCATCGTGCATGATGAGATCGAGGATGCGCTTGCCGGATTGGGCCTCCACGAGGAGCCTACGGTCATCGAGCCGGGATCGCCGTTGTACGAGAGTTTGACAGACATTCAGCGTCGGGCGCGGGAAGGACGGCTCAAGTTCTACACCTACGAAGAGGTATTCGGCGAATGAGCCGCTACCAACCTGCGTTCGAAGACCGCTTTGTGCGCAACCAGCGACGGTATCACGGCCTGCGGAAGCAGATTCAGCGTCACGTGGATCAAATATTGGATGATCCCTACACAGGCACGGAGCGGTTGGGCCGGATACCTGGCGGGCTGGATTTGCGCGGCTGCCGCGGCGTGCGTGTGACGCGCAACTTCCGTATCTTGTTTGTGATTTGCGAGGAGTGCCGTCAAGTACCTGAATGTCAGTTCTGTTTCTGCGAGGGATTGCCGGATAAGACCGTGGTTTTCCTCACCGTCGGCCCGCACGAGAAAGCGTATTTGCTGCGCGAAGCACAAGAGGAACTGTATGTGGGGTGAACATGGAATGTCTCTATTGCAAAGGAACACTGGTTCGAAAGAAAGTAGGTTACACCGCTACCAGGCAAGGGTATCACTTGATCATTGACGATGTACCGGCCTGGGTATGTGAGCAATGTGGGGAGCCACTTTTCGACGAGGAAACCGTAGACACTATTCAGGGGATGTTGCGTGAGATCGGTGCCCGGATGGAAAGAATGGCTGTACCCTTGGCCGCAACGTAGCGGATGGCCTCGGACGGAAAGAAAGGGAAAGAGGTATGCAATACCAGAACATCCTCACCACCTGCATCTACTGCGGAGCCGGCTGCGGGCTCTACCTTCAGGTGCTGGACGGGGAGATCGTGGGGGTGCTCCCTGCGAAAGAGCACCCCGTCAGCCAGGGAAAGCTGTGCATCAAGGGGTGGAACGCCGCGTCCTTCGTCTATCATCCCGACCGGCTGAAGACACCCCTCATCCGGCGGGGAGCTACTTCCCCCCTGCTTGCGGGGGGGACCGAGGGGGGGTTCGAGGAGGCGACGTGGGATGATGCGCTCTCGCTGGTCGCCGAGCGGCTGGGCACCATCAAGACCGAATCCGGCCCCAATAGCATCGGTTTTCTGGCTTCGGCCAAGTGCACCAACGAGGAGAACTACCTGCTCCAGAAGTTCGCCCGCGCGGCGATTGGTACGAACAACGTGGATCACTGCGCCCGTCTCTGACACGCCCCCACGGTGGCCGGTCTGGCCGCCGCGTTTGGCAGTGGGGCGATGACCAACTCCATCCCGGAGTTCAGCGCCGAGACCCAGTGCTTCCTCATCACTGGCTCCAACACCTCCGAGGCCCACCCGCTGGTTGCCACCCACGTCCTGGAGGCCAAGGAGCGGGGGGCCAAGATCATCGTGATTGACCCCCGCGAGGTGCAAATCGGCCGCCTGGCCGACCTCTACCTGCGCTTCCGGCCCGGCACCGACGTGGCCTGGCTCAACGGGCTGATGAACGTCATCATCAGCGAGGGGCTGGAGGATAGAGCCTTCATCGAGGAGCGCACCGAAGGATACGAGGAGCTCCGCCAGGTGGTGATGGAGTACACCCCGGAGCGGGTGGAGGAGATCAGCGGCATCCCAGCCGACGGCCTGCGAGAGGCAGCTCGCCTGTACGCGACCAACAGGCCCTCGGCCATCATCTACGCCATGGGCATCACCCAGCACACCACCGGCACCGACAACGTGAAATCCTGCGCTAACCTGGCCATGCTCAGCGGCAACATGGGGATTCCCGGCGGCGGGGTCAATCCCTTGCGGGGGCAGAACAACGTCCAAGGGGCGTGCGACATGGGAGGGCTGGCCAACGTCTATCCAGGTTACCAGAGTGTCACATCTCCCGATATCCACGAGAAGTTCGAGAAGGCCTGGGGCAGCACGTCGGACCTCAACGTGGGCCTGACGGTGACGGAGATGATTGACGCCGCCGGCGATGGCCGCCTGCGTGCCCTCTACGTGATGGCTGAAAACCCCATGCTCTCCGATCCCGACATCAACCACGCCCGCCACTGCCTGGAGCAGATCGAGTTCCTGGTGGTGCAGGACATCTTTTTGAGCGAGACGGCCGAACTGGCCCACGTGGTGCTGCCGGGGGCATCCTACGCTGAGAAGGACGGCACCTTCACCGCCACCGACCGCCGCATCCAGCGGGTGCGCAAAGCCATCGAGCCCATCGGCGAGAGTCGGCCTGATTGGGAAATCCTCTGCGAATTGGCGCAGCGTTTCACGTTTCACGTTTCACGCAATACGCAACACGCTTCCCGTGGATGGGACTATCCCTCTCCTAGGGAGATCATGTCCGAAATCGCCTCCCTGACGCCCATCTACGGCGGCGTGAGTTACGAGCGGCTGGAGAGGGAGGGCTCCCTGCAGTGGCCGGTGCCGGCCGCCGACCATCCCGGCACGCCCTACCTGCACAAGGGTAAGTTCAGCCGGGGGCTGGGGCACTTCCACGCCATCCACTTCCAGGAAGCAGCGGAACTCCCGGACGAGGAGTACCCCTTCATCTTGACTACGGGGCGCCTGATGTTCCAATTCCATACCGGCACCATGACCCGGCGGTCGGAGAAGCTGGAGCAGGAGGTGCCGCAGGCTTACGTGGAGATGCATCCGCAGGATACTGTCCGCATCGGGCTGGACGGCGCGAAGCGAGTGCGGGTTGCCAGCCGCCGCGGGGAGATCGAGCTAGGGGTGCGGGTCACCACACGCATCCGACCCGGCGTGGTCTTCATCCCCTTCCATTTTGCCGAGGCAGCGGCCAACGCGCTGACCCACGCTGCCCTCGATCCGGTGGCGAAGATCCCTGAGTACAAGGTCTGTGCGGTGCGGGTGGAGCCGGTGGGGTAGGAGCGTTGCATTACAGTAACACTATCTTAGCGAAAGGGGGGCAAACCAGTGGAAAAAATCAAAATCGGCGGGGTCATTAAAAACTCCAACCTGGCCAAGATAGGGATCATGGGCATCCCGGATCGTCCTGGCGTGGCTGGTGCGATCCTCTCCGCTCTGGGCCGCGAAGGGATCAACGTGGAGTTCATCGTTCAGTGCATAGACCTGAATAACCAGGACCACGTTGTGTTCTGCGTTGCCCAGGATGACCTGGAGGCTGCTCTGGACATACTCGAGGGAATCAAGCCCCAATTGGGGGCCAGGGAGGTGATCCACGAGCCGGAAGCGGGGATAGTCTCCATTTTTGGGCCCGATTTCCGGGAGCGTCCGGGCATCGCTGGCGCCATGTTCAATGCGCTGGCATCGGTGGGTATCAACATACTGGCTATCAGTACTTCTATCTCCACCGTCTCTTGTGTGATCAATGCCCATCGTCTGTCGGACGCTGTTAAGGTTATCAAGGAGACCTTTGACATGCCCTGATGAACAATGCCAGTGTTGGTAATCATCACAACCTGAGCAATTCTCTGAATCCACCCTCTTTGAAGGGGCCTACCACAGCCAGGTTCAGCTTCTCCTCCAGGAAAAGCGTCTGTGCTACCCTGCGAACGTCGGCGGTGGTTATGGTCTCGATTTCTTCTATTGCTTCCTCGTACGTCAGAATCTCAGAAAAGAGTATCTCCTGCGAGCCGAACCAGAGAGCTACACTGAAGCTGTCTTCCATAAAGAGCAGCAATTGTCCTTTTAGTAAGTCCTTAGCTCTTGCCAGCTCTTGGGGCAGGATCTCTTCTTGCCTGAGGTTGTCCCACTCCTCTAAAATAGCTTTGATGGTGGCCTCAACGTGCTCTGGAGCAGAGCTGGCGTAGACTCCTGCTACTCCAGTGTCATACAGCGCGCTGATGTAGGAGTCAATGCTATAGGTCAAGCCTTGCTTTTCCCTGATGGCGGTGAAAAGCCGAGAGCTCATGCCCTCCCCCAGCACGGCATTGAGCGGCCGCAGGCTCAAGCGATCGGGGTGATTACGGGGTAGGCTCGGCACACTTAGACAGAGATAAGCCTGCTTTGTATTCTTGTTGAAAACTCGCACGCGTGGTTCGCTCTGGCCATCTTTAGCGGGCTGATACGAGGCCGCCTCTCCCCTGGCCCAGTCACCCAGGCAGGCGGTTATTTGTTTCACTACTGCTTCGTGCTCGACGTTGCCCGCTACACTGATCACGGTGTTATTCGGCAGATAGTGGCTGTGCATGTAAGCCAGTAGCCTGTCCCGGTCCAGGTTGGCGATGCTCTCTTTGCTGCCAGCGACGTCGCGCCCCAGAGGGTGATTGGGCCAGACTAACCGATTGTTCAGGAGGTGGACTAAATAATCTGGCATGTCCAGGGTCAGGTTGATTTCTCTGATGATTACGTCTCGTTCCTTATCAATCTCCGCTGGGTCGAACCTGGCGTGGCGAAGCATGTCCGCCAGCACATCAATGGCAATATCCAGGTGGGGCCGGGGGACCTTGGCCCAATAGGTGCTCTCTTCCTGGCCTGTGCTGGCGTTGAAGATGCCCCCGGTTTGTTCGATAGCGATGGCGATTTCCCTGGCCGTAGGTCGCTTCGTTGTGCCTTTGAAGAGCACGTGTTCGATGAAGTGGGATGCTCCGCTCTGCTCATCAGCTTCGTAGCGGGAGCCCACGCCGACGAAGACAGCGATGCTCGCCGAGTGGGTGTGCGGCATCGTGGAGGTCAGGATACGCAAGCCATTATCGAGAACTGTTCTGTGGTACATTTATCTTCCTGGCTACCCCGACAAGCCGAAACGATACCCCACTCCCCGCACTGTTCTCAGATAGCGAGGACGATGGGGATCCTCTTCTATTTTCTTCCTCAGCCAGCAGACGTGGACTTCCAACGTCCTGGTATCTCCAAGATAATCCGTTTCCCAAACCTCTTTCATCAGAAACCCGCGGTCGAGAACTTTCTCGGGATTGCGCATGAACACTTCTAGCAATCGGCAGAGCGTGGGAGACAGTTTTTGCGCCCCATTACTGGTGACGATTTGCCTGCTGTCCAGGTCTAAAGTCCAGTTCTTGATACCCAGCAGGGCGGATGGTCTTTTGCTCCTGGTACGAAGCTGGGGCTGTCTTCTTTCTCCGGATTCGACTTTCGTCAACTGCTATCTCTGGCTCCAAACAAAAAAACCTGTGGCTCCGGTTCGACCGGGAAACCACAGGCATCAACTCATTGCTTAGATAGCACTAAATGTACAATGAGCGTTGCCCGCTTCGGTAGCCCGGCTATCATAGCTCAAACCTGAGCCTTAGACCCGTAGGCTTTGCGCCCCCCTCTTTCGAGAGGTTAGCCTTTATCGGCGGACATCCTTAATTGTGACGTACTGAATCTAGCTGATTGCTATTAGATTATGATTGATTATATCATAAATCTCAATATCTAGCAAATTTTCCTTCACCTTCTAACCTTAAAAATTAGGAGTTCGTTAGGGTGCTGTGGGCAGTTGAAAGTCTGCGCCGATGATGAGGCGGATGTCAATCTCGCTATGCGAGCCAGTAAAGGGCTGGATGTTGCTCTCCGAGATATTGAGCAACCGGGCCAGATATTGGACGGTGTATTCTTTACCCGTATAGTCCACGATAATCGTGGTGGGGTAGTCGAAACGCTCGGCGTTGCCGAACTCCACTATCTGCAGGCCCTGTTCTTTCAGGAAAGCGCTGGTTTGGGCGGCCAGATTGCCAACGGTAGTGCCGTTGTGAACAATGATTTTTGCCCCTTCTGCCGCCAGCTTGTCTCTATCTTTAATCTCTTCCTTGGCTTGGGCAGGGGTGGTAAAAATCTCGTCCACCACGGCCCGGACCTCGTCCGGGATGGGGATCAGAACCTGGGCCCCGTTGGGCGTGGTGGTAGGCACAGTCATGGAGTTATCAATAACGGCGGTCTTGATGTGCTCGTCATCTATTTGGCCGGCCACTTGAGCCAGGTTGAGCAGCTCGTCGGGTTGCAGGTCCGTCTGCACCGCATCGCCCACGGTCTTCAGCAGCTCAGGCAATTTGGGCAGCAACTGGGGCAGAAGATCGAGGCGCAGAACCTTATCCCGCACGGCCATGATGACCTGTTGCTGGCACCGCAGCCGGTCGAAGTCGCTGCCGCTGTGGCGGGTGCGAGCGTATTTGAGAGCCAGCTCACCGTCCATGTGGTGGAGGCCCGCCGGGATATAGAGCGGATCGTAGCCATAAGCGTTATCAGGATACAGGGGATCGTAAATCTCCTTTTCCACGTAGATGTCTACCCCCCCTATGGTGTCTATGGCTTTCACAAAACCACTGAAGTTGATGCGGACGTAGTAGTGGATGGGGATGCCGAGGTTATGCTGCACCGTTTTGATAGCCAGGGCAGGCCCGCCACCTGGGTATTTCTTCAGCTCGCCGGTGTAATGGGCGGTGTTGATGCGATTCTGGCTATAGCCGGGGATGGGCACCCACAAGTCGCGAGGGATAGAAAGCATGCCCGCTGTGTTGTTCTCAGGGTCAATGGTCAGCACGATCATGGTGTCGGTGCGCCAGGGGCCGTACTCTCCCTCTCTCTGGTCAATGCCCAGGAGGAGGACGTTCACCCGCTCTTTCTTCTGCCAGTCGGGTAGAGGCTCCCCGCCGGTGCTGATGTTGCTTTGCCTCTCCTGGCCGGGGATGGGGGGCCAGTTCACGTTGGGCAGAGGGGAAAGCTGAGCATACGCTACGAAGTCCCTTACGGTGAGATAAAAGATGTAACCGGAGTAGATCCCGCCTATTATGAGGATCACGGAGAACGTGCCCAGCAACAGCCTGGACCAGGAGGAACGATGGTTTCTCGAACTACGGCTCATGTATTGCCTCCACGTGAAGCAAAAGTGCTGTCAAAATTCGCCATCTATTATAGCACATTTCCCCCGACAGGGCAAAAAGCAGTTGGCGAGCGTACTGAGTTTGGGACATGCCAAAGCTGCTTCTCAAGGGTATTATGGGCAGACGTAGTAGCGACTTCAGTCGCTTCTGCGGCAGGAACGACGACTAAAGTCGTCACTACGTGTCCCCAATGCGATACGCTCACGCAGTTGTCCTACTCCGAAGGGAGGTTGGTTACCCAAAGTCTATTGCCGCTGACGAAGTATAGCCGATTATACTGTTCGCTGGCAAACAGACCCTTCAATTGATCGAAAGCCTCGCCTTCGCCAGCTTTGAATTGCCGCAGGAAGCTTCCCTCTTTTGTCAGTTGCACGACGCGGTCGTTGCCCGCGTCGGCTACGTAGAGGAACTCTGCCTCTTCACTGGTGAAGAGGGCGGTGGGATTTTGCAGAGGCTCGTAGAGCCCCGTCATCTCGAAGGGGGCTGGTTCGCCGCCGAGGAACTTCAGTACTCGCCCATCGGCATAAAGGAGGTAGACGTGGCCGTCTATGGCCATGTCCACCACCCCTGCCAGGTCTACCTCTCCGGAGGCGGGAAAGTAATCCTCAGGCAAGCCACCGTAATCGGGTTCGTAGCGCAGGATCTGGTTCAAAGCCGAGTCCAGCAGATAGAAGTTGCCTTTATAGCTTCCCGCTATCTGTGGTTGAATCCACTGGTCGCTTTCGCCGACAGGCAGTACGCTTATACCCTCTTCAGGATCATATTCCAGTAACGAGCCCGCACCCTCCAGCACGAGGAGGTTGCTCCCCAATCGCCCGCCCTTGGCCTCCGCCCAGACCATGTCCACCAGCTCACCCACCACGATGGGGCCCCGCTGATCACCTTTGCGCAGGAGCACTGGCTCGACGTCCAGCTCCTGCAGCGCCTGCATGGTGTCGTCGAGGAGGTGCTTGTAGACCCGATCGAGGGCCTTGTCCAGGACATAGACGTCTATGCGGCTGACGATCACCCGGCCGGGGTCGCTGCCTGGCTCACTGTACTCCCACAGGGGGTTTATCCAATAGAGCTTGGTGACTCTATCAATCTCGTCCTTTTTCTTCTCGGCCTCCTCTCGCAGTCTGTTCACCTCAGGCTTGCCCGGCCACAGCATCTCAGCTTCAGTCAAAGAGGTGAGGGCTTCCAGCAAATGGCCCCTCGCGGTGGCTTCATCTACCTGTCCGATCAGAGCTATCTGTTGCTGGGCCTGGGCCACCAGCTCGTCAAAGTGAGCCTGCCTGGCCAGCGTCTGCTGCCAATAGACGACGATCACTAAGATGACGACGATGACGGGGATGGCGATGGCGATGCCCATCCAGAGGTTTCTGCGTCCTTTGGCTGGCCGATAAGGCTGGCGTGGCCGGGTGACACGCTCGTCGGGAGCTGGGGCCTCCTGCTCAGGCAGAAGTCTTCTCAGGAAATCACCTGCTCCTTTCAAGGCTGACGATACCCCGCGCTCCAGGCTAACCCTGTCGGGGCGGGGTAGGCGCTCCTTGGCTGCCGCTTCGACCCTGGGCCTGACTGGCCGTCTCACGATAGCTTCGCGTCTGACTCTGGGCTTTTCTTCCACGGGGGCAACTCGGACGAGCATGGCCGAGGCCGCTCCCTCGCCAGCCAGCTCTTCCAAATTAGCCAGGGCCAGGTCTACATCTTGCCCCACGACGGCCTGGGCGATCTGTTCCGGGCTGGCCTGTTGGGCCAGGAAGCCGCTGGTCAGGAGGATGACATCTCCCACCCCCACTTTACTGCGGTAAAAGCGGATGGGCAGCCCTCTCTTAAAGCCCAGGGGTGTGGCCTCTTCAGCGGTCAGCTCGGCCAAGGGGCTTTCTGGGAAGCTCGTCAACTTGCCCTGATAGGACACGTGCGCCGTAGTCGGTCCTGCCTGGGCGACGTAGACGTTTCCTTCCCTGAGCACGGCGCAGGTGACGCCCCCAGCACGCTGTTCGTGGGGAAGCGATTTGAGATTCTCCTGCAATAGAAAAGAGTTAGCAGCTCCTATGGCCTGGCGCAGCTTGGCCGTGACGCTGCCCCGGGCCTGGAAGTACTCTTCACCGATGATCCGGATCATCTCGTCATAAATCCTTTCCCGACCCGGGGGATCGCCTGTCACCTCAAGTATGAGATACAGGCTCTCCTTCTTACGTCTCTGGAAGATGGCGCGAGCCGGCTTGACCGCAGCCACGTTCGTGACCTGTTCCTGCCTGATTCCATTGACGAGGCTAAGCTTGCCCATGACGGTTCCTAGTTTCGGACTCATAGTTAGGCCTCCATTTTGAACTTCGAACTTCAAACGCCTTCTTGTAGCTCCCGAAATATCTCCTCGGCATGTCTCAAGAGCAATTTGGTGCGTTCGGGAGGCGTCTGTTTCACCTGGAAGTACCGCTCCAGTATCTGACCTGGTGTCATCTCCTCGACAGATTGACTGCCCAGGCGCAGCCGCACCTTGCGCTCCACGTCCTTGACCATGGCCACGACGTGGAAGGCCCCTGTCAGGGCACGACGGATCTCGTCCTCGTTGATGAGGGGTTCCTTTTCGGCGGTCGTATGGATGATGATCCGCACCACGGCATCCTCGACCTCGCGAGCTGCGATGACTTCCAGCACCTCGGCGGTGGGGTCGTCGCCCTGGGCATCTACAACGACGGTGACGAACGGCCGGGCGTCGGTTTTCACGAACCGCCAACTGGCCCGCCCTCGCTCCACCTCGGCCACCACGAAGCCCTTGTCCTCGCGCTCCTCGCCGAAGTCAATGCGCTCGATGCTGCCGCTGTAGATCACGGGGGGATGCTCGTTCACAACCTGGTGCTTATGGATGTGGCCCAGGGCCACGTAATCGAAGGCCGGGTTCCTGGCCAGGTTGGGGGGCAGGATCACCTCCTGGCCCAGCATGACGCTCCGCTCCGAGCCGTACACCGCTCCCTGGACGGTGGCGTGAGCGGCCAGGATAGTCGGCAAAGTGGGATCCAGTCGGCTCAATAAGCCATCGGGCCCCTCGACGATGTTGGTGATTTTGTCCAGGATGAGCTGGTTGATCTCCTCCAGGTTCTTGTTCTTATACTCATCGCGGGCCAGCAGCGCACTGCGGGTGACCCAGGGCAGGGCCACGACCTGAACCGGGCCATCCTTGGTCTCGATAGGGATGACCTCCGGCTTCTTGGCCACATAGACGTTTTCCACCTCCAGCGTGGCGAAGATTTCCACTGTAATGGCCCGACCCAGGGCGCTGGGGGTGTCGTGGTTGCCCGCCACCAGCACGGTGGGGATGCCTGCCGCCGAGAGGCGCCGCATGCGGCTGGCGAATTCCCGTTCATAAGTGGGGTTAGGATCGCGGGTCTTGTAGGCATCGCCGGCGAAGACCACCAGGCCGACGTCGTTTTGCAGCGCATAGTCCACCACCTGGTCGTAGGCGCGCAGGAAGTCCATCAGGCGGGTGCTGAGCCCCGTCGTGGGATCCATCCGCCCATAGTTTTCCACCCCCAGGTGGAGGTCTGCGAAATGTAACAATCTAATCAAAGGGAAGACCTCCCTACCAAACGACTTCCACGATGCCTGCCGCGGTTATTTCCTTATCCTTGGTGATAAGAGGCAAGCCAAGAACTTTGGCCGTAGCGGTGATAAACCTATCGTGCATCTCCAGACCAACCTGAATCTCACTGGCTGCCTTCAGCACGTCAAGACCAAGGGCGGCGATTTCGTAGTTGTCGCCTTTTTCTATCCGCGACAGTACATCTTGGAAGGACACCGGTGTTCTACCGGCCTCTGAAACATGTAGGATTTCGCCGAGAACAATGGTTGGTACGATGATGATCTCCCTACCTGCGGCAGAACTCCTGAAAATCCCCAGGGCTTTTGGGCTGAGACGAGGATCCTGTGTGAAATGCCAAATCAGAGGATGTGCATCAGTTACGTAAGGCATGGTTAGTGATCCCTGTCTTCATGCTGGTAGGCAAACATCGAGCGTTTAGCGGCCTCAATGTCCTCGTCAGTGATGTTTGCACCAGCCCATATTCCCTCCAGAGAAACAGGGTGGCGACAGATCCTTTCCGCTGGCGGCTTTGTGGCCAAGAAGAGCATTCTCAGCTCTCGAACGCTCCTCTCCAAATCGAGCAACTTGCCGTAAATATCGTAGCTACTGATGGTTTCTGTCTGTGACATGACAATTGACTCTCCTTTCTTCTCATTAGGGTAGCTTGTTAGCCGAGGTGGCCGGTGTCTTACTCCCATTCTATCGTCGCTGGCGGCTTGGAGGTGATGTCGTAGACCACGCGGTTGACGCCGGCCACCTCGTTCACGATGCGCCCCCCCATGCGGGCCAGCAGGTCGTGGGGAAGCCGCGCCCAGTCGGCGGTCATGCCGTCCTGACTGGTGACGGCCCGCACGGCGATGGTCGTCTCGTAGGTGCGCCCGTCGCCCATCACCCCCACGCTGCGGGCGGGCGTGAGCACGGCGAAGTACTGCCAGACCTGCCTCCCCAGTCCGGCCTGTTCGATCTCCTCGGTCACGATGGCGTCGGCAGCCCGCAGCATCTCCAGTTTCTCCTCCGTCACCTCGCCAATGATGCGGACAGCCAGCGCCGGCCCAGGGAAAGGCTGACGGTAGACCATCTCCTCCGGCAGCCCCAGCTCCATCCCCACCTGGCGCACCTCGTCTTTGAACAGATAGCGCAGCGGCTCAATGAGCTGGAAGTGCATTTCCGCTGGAAGGCCGGCCACGTTGTGGTGGGTCTTGATGCGCGCCGCCCCACTGGCCGTAGCCGCGCTCTCGATGACGTCGGGGTAGAGGGTGCCCTGGGCCAGGAAATCGAAGTGGCCCAGCTTGGCCGCCTCCTCCTCGAAGGCCCGCACGAACTCCTCGCCGATGATGCGCCGCTTCTCCTCAGGGTCAATCACGCCGCGCAACCTGGCGAAGAAGCGCTCCCTGGCGTCAACGAACACCACGTCGAGCCCCAGGCGACGGAAGCGCTCCAGGTTGCGCTCCGCCTCGCCCTGGCGCAGCAGCCCGTGATCCACGAAGATGCAGGTCAGCCTGTCGCCCACCGCTCGCCCCACCAGGGTGGCGGTCACCGTGGAGTCCACCCCGCCGGACAGGGCGCAGATGACGCAGCCCTGGCCGACCTGCTTCCTGATCCTGGCCACGGCCTCTTCGACGAAAGAAGCCGGCGTCCACGTCCCCTGCAGCCCGCAGACGTGGTACAGGAAGTTGCGGATGACCTCCTCGCCGTGGGGGGTGTGGACGACCTCAGGATGAAACTGGAGGCCGTAGAGATGGCGCGCCTCGTCACCCAGGGCGGCGATGGGGGCGTTGGCGGTGGAGGCCAGGGCGGTGAATCCGGGGGGAAGCTCATCCACGCGGTCGCCGTGGCTCATCCACACCTTCATGGAGAAGGGCAGCCCGGTGAAGAGGGGGGAGGAAAGGGCCAGGACGGAGAGCTCGGCGGGGCCGTACTCCCGTTCCCCCGCCGGGGCGACCCTGCCCCCCAGCGCGTGGGCCAGCAGTTGCATCCCGTAGCAGATGCCCAGCACGGGCAGGCCGCTATCGAGCACGTAATCGGGCAGGGTGGGGGCGTCCTGGTCGTAGACGCTGGCCGGCCCGCCGGAGAGGATGAAGCCGCGCGGATGGAGTCGCTCGACCTGCTCGCGGGCTGCGTTCCAGGGGACGAGCTCGCAATAGACCCGTGCCTCTCGCACCCGGCGGGCGATGAGCTGGGCGTATTGGGAGCCGAAATCCAGGATGGCCACCGCTTCAATGG
>Ga0194125_10002739_pt1 | contig 28950 bp, 25 predicted proteins | sample TA2KigC250mmetaG_FD_148626 | JGI IMG/M metagenome (GOLD analysis project Ga0194125, IMG submission 148626) | Freshwater microbial communities from Lake Tanganyika, Tanzania - TA2015034 Kigoma Deep Cast 250m | ecosystem: Environmental > Aquatic > Freshwater > Lake | place: Tanzania: Lake...
GGTCTACTGGAAGAGCATAGAAACGGATGTAGGAACCCGTGAGCTTCTTGCGCTTATGTCTCGATTGAGGGGGGCTATTTGTCTGTCAGATGTCTTGTCCTGGTCCAGAGAAGAGACTGTCAGACGCATGATAAACACGGCTGGACACTATTTCCGCAAAGAGACTGACGTACAATGGGTCTTCTTTCATAACAGTTTCCGTCAATTCATACTGATGAAGACGGGAAGAAACCTATTGGATCACGAAGACTTAAGTAAGCATAAAGGTTATCACTTGCAGCTTGCTGAATATGCTTCCAAAGCGCCATTTGGATCTGCGTGGTCATGGGAAGAACTTTACCATCGGGCATGTGCCAGAGATAATCATGGCGTAATTGACCTCGGTTCGCAGAACAATCTCAGAAAACAATTCTATTCGCTGCGTCCCATAGAAGATATTCTTGATGACATAACCTTATGCCTTAAAGCCGCGAGAGAAGAATTGGACGGTCTCGCAGTCGTCAGAGCGTTGCTGATTGAATCAGAACTGCGGGAGCGTAATAGAAATCTTGAAGAGACTGACATACCTCGGCTACTGCTTGAGCTGAAAGACACGCAAGCTGCAGTTGACTACGTCATTCGAGGGCGAGAGCTTAGAGTATCAGCCACAGAAGCTTTAAAGTTTTGCTCGATACTGATTACAAGAGGAAATGTAGAAGCCGCAAGAATCATATTTGATGTTGCTGAACCATTGGACATACTGAAGGGATTGGAAAGTGTAGAAGGGGGTCGAACGGGCAACTTAACGGAAGCTAAGGCTTGGGCTAATATTGCTCATTACTTTAGATCCCTTGAAAGTATCTTTCAGGTAGTCGATCAGCTTCGTGCCGATTTGAAATCTTTTCATGGCTGGGATCCTAATGACGCAAACGGGTATGTGCGTCACTCTGTCCTGAAGTCTTTGGCAAATGGCATTTTTGAAAGCAGGAATCCTGGGAAAATAGAACCATTCAAAAAATATTTAGGAGAACGCGCTGATGCAAAAGATATTCTTCTCCATATGGACTTCCAGGCTTGCTATGAACGTAGGAACAATTTAGAGGCGGATGCTGCTCTGGAGAGAATTTTGCTCTGGGCTGCTCAGAATGACTTAGACGAGAGTGAGAAGACCTTGATTGCTGAGTACTTGTTCCGCATCAGAAGCGACAAAAAAGCGGCTGCTCAATGGATTGAAACTATCGCACAACCGAATTTATACAAGGATGAAGTAGGTAGTGAATGGCGTAGTCTTTCACCGTTTCTTCAGCGAATACGCCTCAACAGGCTGAAAGCAGCTTTAGGTGTGCCTGTTGATCCAGTGGTTGCAGTACCCGATAGCGAAGACGAACGACAAAAGGCTGCTGTGCTTTTTGAACGGATGCTTGTCATTCTTGCTAACGTTTGGGGTCGTTCATGGAAAGGGAAGCAGATCAGCCCTTCCGAAATACTATCTCAAATTCACCCTGCACTTGTTTTGTTCAATAGGCGCGAACACGGTACGGAGGATTGGACCACGTGGTATCGATTCAAGCGTGCAGCACCAGATTACTTCTCATTTCTAATAAAGGCAGTGGCTACCCATGGAACTAATGCGATTGAAGTGCTCGCAAGGGCATTTGAATCACAATGGAACAATAAAGAAACGCAGCATTACTGGAATAAGGGGTGGAGGCGACATATTGCTCTTGAACTTTATCGTGCCGGTTCCTCATTAGAATCTACATTAAGTCATTTTTCGAAAATCGAAGAGGAGATGGGCATATGGGATGATATAGATGAACGTTTACGGGACTGCGAGGAACAGGCGCTGGCCTGGATCGAAATTGGAGAGCCGCAGCGAGCACAAGCTTTGCTGCCGCGAATGTTAGAATCGGCTTTCGGGATTTATCACGACAAGGATTATAGATTCCAGCATTGGGTAGAATGGCTTTCAAGGTATAACGCGGAGCAAAGGGTAGGCATTGCAGATCGTGTTAGGCGATTCTCTGGAGCCCTCGTTGTTTTGGAAAATACAAGCCGAGGACGTTACGTTCAAGACGGGGCAAGAGATCTCATAGAGACTACAGCCTTATGGAATCAAGTATATGCGTTGTCATTATGTAAATGGTTGTTGGATAATAAATCTCTTCTATTTGAAAATGCCGTTGAAGGCTTGTTGCTGGCTGCATTGAAGATATCCGCTCCACCTGTTGAAATTATCCTTAGTGTCATAACACATCTATTGATTCCTTTTCAGTCAGGCGCTTCTGCGGAGTTTGCATCACTTTTTGCCGAGAAATGCTTAGAGGTAATAGGCAAGGAAAAAACGGATGAACTCCTGAGAACTCTTGCAACGACAATCGATACAAAGGCATATCCAACTGATCGTAATGAATGGTGGCGTGGACTTTCTAAAGGGCTCAGGCAGGGTGGTACTGTTTCTTCATGGATTGAAGCAAAGGTTGGGAGGTCTCCCAAGAAGGACGACGGCACAACTTATCCGAAAGTGACTCTGCAATCTGGTGAAACCCTAAGAGCAGAAGATATCCTTTCCATTGTAGACTCCTATGAAACTTTCTCAGGTTTGTTAGATTCAATATCAGCTGCGGAATATTTCGCCTGGGAAAAGATTCTTCCTCGGATTATAGGCGAATTGAATTATGATCAGCTCGGCATAATAAAAGAGAAACTTGAGAAATTTAAGCTTAATCAAACAGCACTATATTTTTTCGCGCGGCGGCTGCTTGAGCTCGGATATAAAGAGGAGGCTCGTCAAATTGCTGATGAAATAATGAAACTCTCTTCTCCACGAGGCTGGAATCCGCATTATGACGGAGGCTCGCGGCTTGCGGCAGCCCAGAGTCTTATTGATTTGGAAAAGGAGGAGGGCCGCAGAGCAGCCTTTAGAATGTTTATTGATGACTATCTGGCGGAGATACGATATCCAACTGACCTGCTTTGGAGTCTGGAAAAGTTAATTCCTATCTTCTTCGAAAAATTATCTATAGGGGCTCTCTGGGATGAAATTGAACAGCATGTCTATCAGATTTACGATTTCTCGCATGCTGCTGAATTCCCACCAGCGCCGCCGGACGCTATCGAGATGCACTCATCAATGTTGATCGAACTTCTACAGTTTACCCTTGCGATGCCCGTTCCGGAAATACGACAAGAAGCGCTTAAGGCGATGTGCCAAATTATTGATATTAGGGCAGCTGATGAAGCAATGGTTGAGATATTACGAGAACTATTGACAGGTGGAGAGTCGGAACAGATTTGTGCCCTCTCCATATTAGAAGTCGTAAAGGACTTGCGGCCGGATTTCATCAATTTTCTTGCAGATGAATGTATTCAGCTAAGTGATTCTCCTAATATACTGGTGCGTCTGATGGCTGTCGGTATTACAGAAGCACTGCACCTGCAAAAGAAGGAAATAGAAAAGGCACGCATAGAACTGCCAGTCACTTAATCACTTAAACTGCCGGATGTGGTTATGCCCGAATATACCATTCCTTTAGACGCCATTCCGGCTGGACAACCATATCCTGATTCACATGACCCGCTTGAAATGGTCCGACCTTTTAACCCCTGGTTCAACATATTGTCAAAATTGTCGAATATACCCGTGCAGAATTTGTTGGCACGAGCCGTGCTCTTAATGAAAATCCTTAGCCCATCGGATAAGTGGGATAAGAAAGCCGAGAAGAACCTTCAAGGCTGGCTAAGTGCAGCCGGTCTGAAGTTGAGCTTTAACCGACCTAGGCCTTCGCTTGCGTTTCAGGCTTTTTGTCATGTCCTTGCCGAACTTACTGATGCGAAAGTTGTCAGTGAACATTCTTTATTTCTGTTGAAAAAGGAGATCGTCATACATGAACCGATTCTATCACTTGTAGAACCTACACCGCGACCGCGCGAGATCACTATTCCTACAAGTGATGATATCGGGACCTATCCGAGAAAAAATTGGGGAGATGCCAGTCATGAATCTCTGCACTTTCTGCCTGGGCGGCTGGAAGACGGTCGTTTGATTCTTGCTGAGCTGACTCGTATTGTTCGCTTTGAATGGGAAATGCCGGGAGAATATCGCTTTTCGATGGTATGCCACAAGGACTGGCCAGAACCGGACAATTTGCGGCATGCATACGATTTCTTCCCTTTCAGTTCACATTGGCACGCAAGCTTTTATCCCAATCTAAAAGATGCCTCCGAGTGGCCTTCCATCGCAATCCTTGCGAAACCACTTCAAGTTGAATTCGGCGGTATTGAATGGCTTGCTATTAATCCTGCAATACCATTGAGACTGGGCTGGAAACTCAGTAAGGATGGGCTTTTCCGTTGGCTCGACTCAGAAGAGGCGACTGCCGTGGAAAGTGTATGGTGGAAGGACGGTCCTATTCGTCGCATGCCGCCACGTTTTCACGAAGTATGTTCAGAAGGTTGGTTAGTGGTGGCACCTGGTAAAGCAGCAAATGATATTAGCAAGGTTATAGGACAAGCCATTCAGCTGCGTGCAATAGTCCGACGTTATAAAAAACAGGGCGAAAAAGAAGAAAGATTAATGTTGAGCTTTGATCGTAAGGTGTGGTTTCACGGACATAGATAATTTCTATGAAGAGCAGTTGGTTCATGCATTGGTAATAGTGCATAGCACACCGTGCTTCTGCATTTGCTCGAGCATTTCCAATAGTACCCCGCAGGATGATTAAGAGTGCTTGAGTTTCGGTTACTGTGAGCATCTATTACAACCTGTCTTATCTCTGAAATGTTTGCTTGTGGCTGTACTATTCGCTCAGTGGTAAATACCCAGCGCGCGAGTTTGATGAAGGAAGCAACAATATACTTGGCAGTGTCTGATAGATCAAAGCCTAATAAATAGAATTAAGTAGCTCTCTTTTCACGCTGTCTCTTCATTCTCTCTATTGCTACCATCAAGAGTGAGATTGCAGTAGGTGTAACACCGGGTATCCTGCTTGCCTGGCCGAGATTTGCTGGTCTTACCTCCTGTAACTTACTCAGAATTTCTTTTGAAAGCCCATTCACAGTAACATAATCAAAGTCATCAGGTATCCTTTTCCCCTCGACCTTCTTAAGCTTCTCGGCCATCTCCAGTTGGCGAAGGATATAGCCTTCGTATTTGACCTGTATCTGGACGTGCTTTTTAATCTCATCGTTAAGGTGTTCCTCGGAAGGTGAATTTTCATCTATGAATGAATATGTTATCTCCGGTCTTTTTAAAAGCTGTTCGAGGGACTCGCTCTTATTTTCATCTAATTTTATGCGTCTCTTTTTAAGACGCTGAAGCTCTTCATGGATAAGCCTCTTTTTCTCGATAAATCTTTGATAAACAGCCTTCTCAAGAAGTCCGATGTTATATCCTTTATCCATTAAACGCAAATCAGCATTGTCGTGTCTTAAAAGGAGTCTATACTCTGCCCTCGATGTAAACATCCTGTAAGGTTCATTGGTGCCCTTTGTTATGAGATCATCAATGAGTACACCTATGTATGCCTCATGTCTCCCTAATATCAAGGGCTCCCTGCCCTGAAGTTTCAGAGATGCATTGATACCAGCCATAACCCCTTGTGCAGCAGCCTCTTCATACCCGGATGTACCGTTTATCTGACCGGCAAGGAAGATGCCGTCAATACTTTTTGTTTCAAGGCTGTGCTTGAGCTGTGTTGGATATACAAAGTCATACTCAATTGCATATCCAGGCCTCATGATCTCAACTTCTTCAAGTCCCGGTATAGTCCTTACAAACTTAACCTGCACATCGTAGGGAAGACTTGTTGGTATTCCATTTGCATAATATTCTTTTGTCTCGAGCCCTTCTGGTTCAAGAAATACCTGATGCCGTTCACGCTCTGCAAACCGTACAACCTTGTCCTCTATTGATGGGCAGTATCTTGCTCCTATCCCCTTAATTTTGCCGCTGTAAAGGGGTGAACGGTCAAGATTGCCAAGGATGATCTTATGTGTCTCACTGTTTGTATGGGTTATATAGCAGGGAAGTTGGGGATTGGTAATTTTGTCTGTACTGTGTGAAAATGGCAGAGGCGGGTCATCCCCATACTGTGGTTCTGTCTTTGAAAAATCTATAGTCTTTGCATCAAGCCTTGGAGGGGTGCCTGTTTTCAGACGACCCATTTTAAAGCCCAACTCTTTTAGTGAATCAGAAAGCCCGATTGATGGGAATTCTCCAGCCCTTCCAGCGGAAAAGTTCTCAAGTCCGATGTGGATTAATCCTTTTAAAAATGTACCTGTCGTAACGATAATTGCCTTTGCTCCGTAAAAAATACCAAGAGATGTAAGAACTCCCTTTACTTTCCTATCCTCTACGACTATTTTTTCTATGAGAGCCTGCTTTACATCGAGATTTTTCTGAGACTCGATTACATTTCTCATTGTAATCCTGTATAAAACCCTGTCTGCCTGTGCCCTCAGAGACCAGACTGCAGGCCCTTTACTCATATTGAGCATCCTAAATTGAATCCCTGCCTTGTCTGTTACCTTCGCCATTTCACCTCCGAGTGCATCAATCTCCCGAACGAGATGACCCTTAGCAAGTCCTCCGACAGCAGGATTACATGACATCTGGGCAATTGTATCGAGGTTTATTGTAAAGAGGCAGGTTGAGAAACACATGCGGGCAGAAGCAAGTGCAGCCTCGCATCCTGCATGTCCGGCACCAATGACAACGATATCATAATCACGGTCTTTATACATAACTATGTTTGGTTCTTTCGTAAAAAAGTTGAAAAGCATTCTAATAACCACAGAGACACAGAGGCACGGAGATTGACATAAGTAAAAAAAGAAGCCATAAAAAAAGAAAAAATATTAATATATCCAAGCTTTTCTTTGTTTGTAATAAATAAAAGAGATATTTGTTCTTATTCTCAGTGTCTCTGTGCCTCAGTGGTTAAAGTTCTCTTTCAATATAAATACGAAAGAGGGCTATGTTTACTATAAAAGATTCTTTAAAGCTTATTCAATTTTGAGAATATTGTAGGGGCGGGCTAAAAGGGGACAGCCTTGAGGTATAAAAACTTGCGCCCCGCGCCTCCTCTGGCAGGGGATATGGAGGGTAGCCCCTTAAGTCCTTAAAATTCACGGGAGTAGAAACTTCCTTACATCCCCAACCCTCATGGTAACCTTGTTTGAATCGAGGTATTCGAGGAAAGGCAGGGCGTACTTTCTTGTTGTACCGAGGATGTCCCTGAACTCTGCTACAGTCATTTCAGATTTTTTGCCAAAAAATTCCTTAAGGGTTTGGATCATTTTGTTAAAAACTGAGGATGTTACATACATGGAATCGTTAATCCTCACAAGACTTCCCTCTTTTGCAAGGAGCTTCAAAATGTCTGATAATTGTTTCTGATCAAGTTTAAGCGTCTGGGATAGCTCTTCCTTCGTTGGAGGTTGAAATCCACCCTTTTCAAAAAGTCCTACTATCTTTGCCTTGAGTGTTTCATCTGCCTGAGATAAAGCCACCTTGAAGGTTGAAAGTCGGATTAATTCTTTATCTATAACAATATCTTTTTCAAGTGATGCCATGAGGCCATGAAAGAGCCTTGGTTCAATATTGAGATTAGCCTTTAGTTCCTCTTTCAGCATCCCGGGTTTGAGTGGATTTTTTTTATGAAACTCATTGAGGTTCTGAAAAACCTTTGCTCTGAAGGCATCAAAAGAAGCCTTGTGAATGAGCACATCCTCAATACCGACGAGGATACGTTTTTCTTTCAGTGACCGTATTACATCCTTTATTGTCGGTATCTCAGCTTTTATCCATCCCTCAATGGACAGCATTGGAATACCGTGCAGTCCTGATTTTTGAACCTTCATGCTAATCTTTTCAGTTAGACTACCTTGCTCGAATATCATCAGGTCTTCTGTACCTTCTTTTCGTCTTCTCCGTGATGGATATGGGTCAAGCACTTCACCTCCACCAATTGTTTCAACCGGTGAAAATCTCCTTATAATGTATCTATCGCCAGACATGGAGATAACAGGGTCCTGGAGCCTGAACTGACAGTAACAACTCTCACCTGCCTGAAGCTCATCTCTGTTGTAGAGAATAATCCTTGCTATAGTCTCTGATGTGCCGAGGTGAAAATGGACAGTGCTTTTACTTTTCAGGATTGGTGCCTCTGAAAGCATTTCTATCTTTGCATCAATCGTTTTTGTTGTAGGAAACCTTTTAGGAATGACAACCGAATCTCCCCTTGTAAGGTCTTCCTTCTCTACACCCTGAAGATTGATCGCCACCCTCTGGCCTGCATATGCAGTCTGTAATGGTTTGCCATGACTGTGAAGTCCTCGAACCCTGGTTTTGACATTGCTCGGCAGTATCTCCACAGCATCGTCAACAGAAATGCTTCCGGAGACGGCAGTTCCTGTAACAACAGTCCCAAATCCCTTTAGTGTAAAAACCCTGTCTATAGGGAGCCTAAAGAGACCACTTGCTGGTTTTGGGTCGACCTTTAATGCAACCTTTTTAATCTCTTCTTTCAGTAAATCTATATTGAACATTGTTTTTGACGAGACAGGCACTATTGAAGTCCCTTCGAGGAAAGTACCCTTTACAAAGTCCTTCACCTCATCCTCGACGAGTTCAAGCCATTCATTATCTACAAGATCTGCCTTTGTGATTGCAATAAGTCCTGATTTGATCTTCAGAAGGTTGCATATATGGAGATGCTCACGGCTTTGTGGCATGATGCCTTCATCAGCAGCAATAACAAGAAGCACGAGATCTATACCGCCTGCACCTGCAAGCATATTTTTAACGAGTCTTTCATGCCCCGGGACATCTACAATCCCGACAGTAAGGCCATCAGGATATGCGAGGTCTGCAAACCCGAGGTCAATGGTAATGCCCCGCTCTTTCTCTTCCTTCAGCCTGTCAGGGTCTATGCCTGTCAGAGCCTTTACAAGGGCACTCTTCCCATGATCAATATGACCAGCAGTGCCAAGAATGATATATCGCATAGAGAATAAACCTCACTCGCAAAATTCTATTGCCTGTGTATAATAAACTGCTCAGTAAGTATTTTTTACTCTTTTTCTGTCATTTCGGCTTGTCCGAAATCCTTCTCAAAGAAAGATTCCCGATAGACGGGAATGACATACAGGGATATTTAATTATCTAATTAATAACATACCAATCTGCCAGACTTAAGTATATCCTTCTTGCTGCCATCTTTACGAATCAATGTTACAGTCGGTTTGAAAAACACAAAGTCCTGGTGAAAGGGCGTTTTAATCTTTCCACCAAATGAGATGTTGTCACCAAGCGCTATGTGAATTGTCCCGAGGATCTTTTCTGATTCAAGAATATTGTCCGGCCTTGTAGCGCGGTCGTTAGTACCAATACCAAGCTCAGCAATATTTCTATTTTCCTTCCTTTCTGAAAGCTTCGTGCTGAGATATTCTACATACTCATCTTCTCCTGAGACATTTACCACAAAACCATTTTTTACTATAAATGTTATCGGAGACTTCAGTTGTCTTGTCGGAGCCCATTCGAGGATGAGTTTGCCCTTGGCTGTTCCTTCTAATGGTGCGAGGAAAACCTCTCCTGCCGGAAGGTTGCCAAAAGAGCCTGGTCTGGTAAGGACGCCGGTATCTGAATGTGCCTTTCTCCCCTTTTTTGAAAAAGAGATATGGGAGCCATTTGAGGTCTTTACATCTATAAATTCAGCCTTGTTTACTTCCCCGGCAAGCATTTTTGTCCTGTTTGCAAGTGTTTTCCAGTCAACATTCATTGCACCCTCGAGCATAAAGCTATCAAAAAGGGGCATACTTGCATATCTGCAACCGCAAACTCTCGTCAGGAAATCTCTGAACCTCGTATGGCTTGTCGAATAATTTGAAAGGGCAACTACACAGTTCACAACTTGCTTTTTATATTTTCTGATAATATCCTCAGCCCTTTTCATATCCCGACCTTCAATATTTTTTGTCAGAATAGGGAAGAAAACCCCGCCCTTCTTTAAAGATTCGATAGCCTTTTCACCAAATGCAAGTTTCCAGAGATATTCTGGTGGTTCTGCACCATGGCTGCCTGTAGCTGGATATTCATGAAATATGAGTGTTTTACAAAAGTTCTTGCCTATCTCTGCTGTAAGCAAAGAGAGACACCTGAGTCTTGATCTTCGCCCACTATCTGATTCATCTATCCGTTCCTTCTCTAAAGGTCTGTCAGTAAATAAAAGGACCCTCTCATATTTTTTAACACCGAGGTTGACCCTGAATATATCTCTTATTGCGTTGGTTATCAACGTGATTCTACCGGAATAAAAATTCCATTTGTTCGAGATGTTCACCTGGAAAACTGATAGGGTAGTCATTATTGAAACATGCAGTGCAGAAATTATGAGAATTCGGGACAATCTTTTTGAGCCCTTCAAGGCTTAAATAGGTGAGGGAATCAGCGGTTACATATTTTCTGATCTCTTCTAAAAGATGGGTGGATGCGATGAGTTCCTGTCTGGTAGGTGTATCTATACCATAGAAACAGGGGCCAATGGTCTGAGGAGAGCTTATCTTGAGATGTACCTCTTTTGCCCCCCCTCCTTCCCTGAGCATCTTGACTATCTTCTTGCTCGTGGTCCCTCTGATTATTGAATCATCTATAACGACCAATCTTTTCCCCTCAAGAAGTTTCCTCACGGGGTTGAGCTTTACCTTAACACCAAAATGTCTTATGCTGTGCTTTGGTTCTATAAATGTCCTTCCAACATAATGGTTTCTTATAAGGCCGAATTCGAATGGTATTTTACTCTTCTCTGAAAATCCGAGTGCTGCTGGGACACCTGAGTCAGGTACTGGTATCACAAGGTCTGCATCTGTATTAGCTTCTATTGCAAGCTGTCTCCCGAATTCTTTCCGTAACTCGTTCACATTCAACCCTCCAAAGATATTGCTGTCGGGTCTCGAAAAGTAGATGAACTCGAATACGCAGAATGCCTTCCTTGGGCTCGTGAGCACTTTCAGAGACTTGAGACCGCTATCATTTATTATCAGTATCTCGCCTGGCTCTATGTCACGCACATACTTTGCACTTATGAGGTCAAAGGCGCATGTCTCTGAAGCAAGAATATATGCACCATCCTTCATCCCCAGGGAGAGCGGCCTCACACCATAAGGGTCCCTTACTGCGATAAGCTCTTTTTCCCTCAATATAAGCAAACTGAAGGCACCACTAATATGCTTAACTGCGTGGACAACCCTTTCATAAAAGTCAGCTCCTTTTGAATGGGCAACGAGGTGCACAACAACCTCACTATCTGAAGTTGATTGAAATATTGCCCCTTCATTCTCAAGGGACGTCCTGAGCTCTATCGCATTCACGAGGTTTCCGTTATGTGCTATAGCAAGTGAGCCAAGGGCAAAATTTGCGACGATCGGTTGAACATTCTTCAGGACGCTGCTTCCGGCTGTAGAATAGCGATTATGTCCTATTGCTGTATGACCCGGAAGTCTCTTCAGCCTCTTTTCATTGAAAATATCAGCAACTAAACCCATTGATTTTTCAAGGAAGAGCTGCCTCCCATCCGATGAACAGATGCCGGCACCCTCCTGCCCTCTGTGTTGGAGTGCGTAAAGGCCAAGGTATGTGAGGTTTGCAGCCTCAGGGTGTCCGTATACCCCGAATATACCGCATTCTTCGTGGATATCGTATATCACAAAACTCATTTTAACATATATCAGACTTTTCGGATTATTTAGATGCCCTGAGTTTCTTTACCAGTTGTCGTATCTTTGGAGCATCAGGACTCTCTGGAGACAATCTAAGATATTCCTCGAACTCTTGAACAGCCTCTTGTTTCTTTTTAAAGTCAAAGGCAAGGACAACGCCAAGATTCCTGTGGGCATTCAGATGGTTCGGATTTATACCTATTGCCTTTCTGTATTCCTCAACTGCTCTATCAGACTTTCCGATATTCCGATAACAGGTACCCATATCAACTCTCACATCCACGTTATTTGGATCCAAATCAAGCGCTTTCTGATATGCATTGATAGCCTCTTGAAACTGGGAGGTATCCATCAGTAGGTTGCCGAATTCAATCCATGCACTCAGATTTTTGGGGTTCTGTCTGACTGATTCCTGAAGTTGCATGATTCGACTTTGTCCGTATATGGGGCCTGTCGGGAATGGAGGCTTAACCTTAGGCTCTTCTTTTTTCTGGCAGCTCATCAAAAGGAAAAGAAAGACGAAACATACAATACATGCTCTTTTCATATATAAACCCCGTGTAAGATTTTTTTAATATTGTAACAGATTTACATAAGGAGGTGATATAATTCGTTTAGGATGACTTACAAGGATAGCTGTATGAAGATTTTGAAAAAGGGTATTGTAATATCAGGTGCAATTGTCCGTTCTTTCATCGGAATAGGCGCAACGGTATTACTCTTCTTTACACTGAAAAAGAAAAAGTCAAAATAGATTGTTGGATATTCAATCAAACAATGAAATCGCCTTCGAGACATCTTTCACCCCTCTTCATAGGTATATAAAAGGCAAGGCTATTCAGGATAAGTATGAAAAGACCTGCCATGATGAACTGACTCTTCTCCATAAAACTGGGTGCAAGATGTGATATCTCTGTTTTTTTGTAAAGGTAAAAACACCATGTCTCGAAAGAGACTGTCAGAAGCACTATCGAGAATGCAATAAGCATAAAGAGCATCCCGCCGGGGCTCATTGAAATAGAGGCTATATTTTCGTATCTGAACCTTGCATGCATGGCACCCATTCCTGTGCCAAGTCCGCTTATAGAGATACAGAGGATCAATACCGTAATTTCGGAGAGGAGCATTAATATACTGCCTGCACCAATTGCTATATTTGTTATGGACACAATGGTTAACAGGATGACTGTTACAGGAATAAAGCCATATAAGAATTTTGACCAGAGGAATCTTTTTGTGGTTAGCGGTGATGTCCTTATTATCCAGAAGGCCATACCTTCAAGGCTTATCGAGGCATAAAGAAATCTTGCTGAGACTGCAGAAAGTACAAGACCTGCCATCAGCATATTGATGAGAACCATAAGTTCCTTGATAAAAGGTGAAATTTCAGAGAGTGTATGTATGGGGATTGACTGGAAATTATAGACATAGATGAGTATGAGTGACCCTATAATAAAGAGCTGTGACCACTGACCTGGATCCCTGAGAAATATCTTCACATCTTTCCATAGAACTGCACCATTGCTGTCTGGATAAAACCTCTCTGTGCTTACCTTTATACTTTGCTCTATAGATGGCTGAATCTTCTCAAGATTATTTCTGTAAAACCTGTTACCAATTGCACCTGATAGCATAAGCATAAACGCACTATTGCTGAATAGCAATAATGAATAAAGTGCATCCGGTGTCTGTCTTTTCAGAAGCGGTGCAACAGACTCAGTCATCCAGAAACTGGGCATAAATGGGGAATCCGTCTTTATTGCAAGCAACGCATGGATAAATCTTTCAGGACTTGCAAGATCAATAGACCATTGTGACCTGACTGAAATATATGCAAATAAGAAAAGGAGGAGGCCTGCAGCAAGGAGTGCAAGCCGTGTCTTTTTCGCAGGGAATACCCTCGTAAGCAGATGTGCAACGGCTACTCCGATACCACCTGATATAAGGATAAAAGGGATGAAGGTTAGAATAAGCATAAGATAAAAAAGAGGTGAAGCATTATAGCTCTTTCCATAGGCTACAAAAAAAGGCGGGATGAAGGATATTACCATCCAGGATGAAATAGATATTGTCTCTATGGTCTTGAGTCTCAGGATATCCTTTATCTCTATTGGTCTTGACATGAAAAGAGGGATATCATTTGAGATATAAAAACAAGAAAGTGCAGTGATGATATTGCTGAGAAAAAGAAAGATACCGAGGCTGAAAAAGGTCATGGAGAGAAGTTTCTTGGAAAGGATTTCTCCAAAGAATTCTATACCACGGATGAATTTCAGGACTTCATATGAACCAATATAAAATACTAACCAGAAGATAAGCCCGATGAATATAAAAGGAAGCCTTTTCAATGCGGATTTCACGTTTGTAGAATTTTTAATAGATAGTATCTTCGGGCTGAGGAGAAGAATAGTTGTTTTCATGAGGTTATCTTCAGAAATAATTCCTGAAGACCACCTTCTGTTGCGATCTCTTCCCTAGTTTTTATGCTTATGAGTGAGCCTTTGCTGATGAGTCCAACCCTTTCGCATAATTCTTCAGCAATGTGCAGGCTGTGAGTTGCCAGGAATATGGTGACACCTTCAGAGCTAAATTTTTTTATTGTGTCTTTCAGCATTATTACCCCGAATGGGTCAAGGCCCACAAATGGCTCATCAATGAGAAGGACTTGAGGATTATGTACCAGCGCAGATAAAAATAACAGCCTCTGTCTCATGCCCTGTGAATAGCTTTCTATCAATTCCCCCTCTATCTCCTTTATGCCAAATTCCTCACTGAGTTCATCAATTCTTTTCATGGCTGAGGATTTATCAATGCTGTGGAGAGAGGCAATAAATATCAGGAACTCACGGCCTTTGAGTTTTTCATAGAGGAATGCCTTATCAGGGACATAGCCTAAAATAGATTTAGCCTGTATCGGCTCTCTTACAATATCATATCCACCTATGAGTATCCTTCCTTCAGTTGGCCTGAGAAGGCCGGTCATCACCTTTATGGTAGTTGTCTTCCCAGCAGCATTCGGGCCTAAAAGACCAAATATCTCTCCCCTCTTGACATGGATATCGAGCCCCCTTACAGCCCATCTTTGATGGAAGGACTTGCTGACATTTTCAAGGACTATCATAAGTTTTATCTACGGCTTTTATTCCGTGCCCTTCACTCTTTGTCATTCCTTCGCTTCGCTCAGGACAAGTCTGAGCGAAGCGAAGAATCTCAATGTATGGCTCAGGGTAAATTCTGTAAGATTGCCTCGGGACTTTGTCCCTCGCAATGACATTATAAAAAGCGTTAGAGATGCTACATGAAAAGATTCAGGGCAGGCGGATAAAATTATCATATTGCTCAAAATGTTTGTCAAAGGAAAATGACTTATTTATCTTAAAAGATTTCATAATTGCAAAGCTTGTGCAGTCAGTGAAACTAAAATCCTTATCATCGTATTGTTTGAAGATATGAAAAGCAACATCTTCTACAGAAGAAGTTATATGTATTATCTCAATAAGGCTACTCTTCCTGAGGTTTTCCCAAAAGATAACAGAAACATTGTGTGATACCCTTGACCTTAGATAGTTCATCGTCTCACAGACAACGAAGTTGGTTGTAACAAATTTTGTACCTTTCTCGACTAAATTTTGATAGGAAGTCTTTGCCAATTCATGATTTTTATCGTCTGCATCTGTAAGTGCTATAAATGCCCCTGTGTCTACAAATATTTTCATTTTCTTTTTCCGTATAAATAGTAATCGTGTTTTGTAGAACCATCCTTAATACCTGACTTTGCTATCCCGATAACATTTTCAAAGGGGTCTTTCCCAAGCCTTTTAGGCTGAACAGCAGTAGCAAGGGACATCTCTATCGCCTCGCATATAAGTTGATTTACACTCTTTTTTTCTTCTATGGCCTTATACTTCAGAGCCTTCAGTATATCCTCTGGGAGCCTTATGTTAGTAGCAACAATTATTGACATTACCTTACCTCCAATTTCTTCAGATTAACAATAATATCATAGTATCATGGTATAATTATTGTCAACCTCCCTTCCTGTCTGAGTTTGGCAATAATATTCTGAATAGCAGGGAGTGCCTCCATTGCTGCCTTTTCACCCTCAAGAATAGCCTCGTGTCTTTTTGAAAAATCACTTGCACTGATATAACCTACCTTTGGTTTTATCACGATATCTGCCTTGGAGAGCTGGATGGAAGCAAGTTTTGAATACATGATGTTGATAGATTGTAATATAGTGTCCAATGTGCCTTCAGGCTGTGCGTTTCCAACATCTGAGGAGATGTCTACTGCAATGACAATATCTGCGCCCTGTTTTTTTGCAGCATCAACTGCTACCGGGCTAACAACACCCCCATCTACATACATTCTGTCGCCAATTTTTACCGGTCTGAATACGCCCGGGATTGAGCAGCTCGCCCTTACTGCTGTTCCTGTGTTTCCCCTTCCAAAGACAACCTCCTGTCCGGTCTGTACATCTGTGGTAACCGCATAAAAAGGAATCCTCAGCTTCTCCATCGGTGTATTATTCAATGTCCTGTTAATGTATTCTTCAAGTTTTTCCCCCTTGATAAAACCATTGTCAGGGATAGTCAAATCAGCAACATCACCTTTCTCGATTGTAAAAGAGATCTGCTGAAGTTGAAAGGCATTGAAGCCATAGGCATAGAGACTTCCAACAAAACTTCCCACACTTGTCCCGAATATCATATGAATCGGGATTCTATTGGATTCGAGCACCTTCAGGACACCTATATGGGCAAATCCCTTTGATGCACCAGCCCCGAGTACTACTGCTATCTTTGCAGGTTTTGGTGGTGGTTGAACCTCTAACTGAGGTTTGACCTCCTTGGGCGCACATGAGGCTATTGACAGTATCAATGTGAATATCATGAGAATGCAATATAATTTCTTTTGTTCGATTATTTCTCTTCCCATCATCTTCACCATTTTCATCCCTCCATTCTTTCGTCCTTTAAACTTACTTTACCATATTCAATACATTCGGCAACCTCAGGGCCCTGGTTGTACACTATTCTGTGAACAAGGTGGGAGATGGCTTGAAGAAGGTGGCTTCGGTGATTGCGGTTCTGCTGAAGGCGGAGCAGGGGCTGGTGCAAGAGGGAGCTGGTAATTATTCCATGCCTTCTAATACCTGCAAGAAGGCATCTACTACCTGTATGTCAAATTGTATTCCTCTATATTTTTTCAATTCAGAGATGGCATAATCCTTACCGGGTGATGGTCTGTATGGTCTGTCCGATGTCATGGAGTCGAATGAGTCAGCAACAGTGATGATTCTTGCCATAAAAGGTATCTCCATTCCCTTCAGTTTATCAGGATAGCCATTTCCGTCCAGTCTTTCGTGATGTGACCTGACAATCGAGAGTATATTTTGCAACTGCTTAATTGGCTTGAGAATCTCTTCACCCTTTACAGAATGCGTTTTTACAAGGGAAAATTCCTCATTCGTAAGCCTACCAGGCTTATCCAGAATTACATCATAGGTTCCTATCTTGCCTATGTCATGAAGTAATGATGCTATCCTGAGTGTCTCAATTTCGTTGTCATTTAATCCCATTGCCTTAGCTATAGCTGTAGCATAGGATGTGACGCGCTCTGAATGACCCTTTGTCCATGGACTCTTTGCATCCATTGCATTGACAAAGGAATGAATAAGTCCCTCATGCAGTCCTTTGAGTTCCTGGTAAGAAACATCGAGGTCTTTGAGCATGTTAGAGAATGCGTTACGGCTTTCAGTGAGCATTTTTTCCTTATCTTTCATCTCAGTGATATCAATCAGGGAGTGTACATATGCCTTAATAAGGCCTTCATCATTGAGGATGGGGGTAACGTTTGACAAAAAGTATTTGTTCAGCCTTGCATCATAAGATTCAAGCGTTTCTGTCTGGCACGTCTCACGTGATTTCAATAATGGACAACCCTCAATATTTTTCTCCAAATCGTGGATGATGTGATAACATTTTTGCCCAATGATTTCGCTGAATGGAGTTCCTAAAAGTCTGACAATATAGTTATTTGTCCTCATGATATTACAATTAACATCGAGCAGCATAACACCATACGGCATGGAATCAAACGTTGTCCTCCATTCTTCTGTTGTGCGCAAGAGTTTATTTTCAAAGGCTTTCTTCATGGTATTATCTCTGACAATGCCCCTGCTTCTTAAAAACTGTCCATGTGTATCAAAAATGGCTGTTGCATTGATAACAACAGGAAGCAGTGTTCCATTCTTTCTTTTAATTTCATATTCGACATTCTCTATAGAGCCTGTTCTCTTTAACTCCGGGAAGGTATCATTGAAGATTTCCAGTCCGCTTTCGGTCAGGAGTTCGGTAATCTTCATTTTCCCTACAACCTCATGTCTTTCATATCCAAACATTTTAAGCCATGTATCATTTACTTCGAGAATCGTGCCATCAGACCCTAAGGATTGATACCCATCAGGGGCATTTTGATATAAATCGCGGTATTTTTCTTCGCTCTCCCTGAGAGCCTCTTCCATCTGCTTGTGCTCAGTAATGTCTTCATACATAACCACGATCCCCATATCTTTTAACTCATTGCCTATGACAGATGCACTTACCTTGCATACAATATCCCTCCCGTCCTTGTGCCGACAGGGAAATTCTTCGCTGTGGGTTCGCTGTTTCTGAAGAACAGGATAAAAGTTTTTCCCTATTTCCTCATATTCATTGTCATTCCTATAGAGAATTCTTGTACTTTTGCCAATTAATTCTTCAGGCTCCCTGCCAAATACTGACGCAACTGCATCATTGGCGAAAATTATCTTACGATTCTGTAATCCAACAATTGCGTGAGGGATAGCGCTTAAGAGAGAGGATTCTAATGCTTCAAGCTTGCGAATTGATTCTTCTGCTTCCTTGCGTTCGTTGATCTCTCTGGATATGCTCTCAATCATCTGGTTGGTTACGTCCTTGAGGGATTCCATAAGCTCTACTCCGGAACTTCCTGATACCCTGGCATTCAGGTCACCCCTGGTGACCTTGTGCAATACATCAAAGTGCTCTGCAAGACCTATGGCAAACTCATGCGATTGGTCTACGATTTCTCCGATGTCCTCTGCGGTCAGATTGACTATATGTTTTAATTTTCCAATTAATTCGACACCTGATGTTTCATCTATCCTTACCGAAGGGTCTCCTGATGCAATCTTTTTTAATGCCTCGAAGACTTCTGAGAGGCCGATGGACAGGTCAATACAGACATTCTCCATTTCACTATCTCTATTATCAACGATCTGCCTGAATTCCTTGAATTGTTCATAGACAAGCTGACAGGTCTCATCCATTATATTGACGTCCATGTTTACTTTAAAGACATCGCAGCCGAGGCACATTTCCATCTTTTCAAGGAATTTTCCCTGAATCTCATCCCGACAATAGGTTCCTGAGAACAGCCAGCACCTGAGGTCTTTTGATTCATATGCCGGGCATTCAGTCTTATTACATTTCAGAATCTCCCAGCATCTTACCTTTTTCATTTTTTTATCTGTCCGAGTTTTTAACTTTCCATCTGCCATAGCGATATATTTTACCAATAATTTTTTGAAATGTCTCAAACATTCACTTTTTCATCAGAATCATGAGTCAATGGGAAAGGGAGAAGTGTTTAAAAAATCAGTATGATGAGCTACAATAACATATGAAAAACATTATCACGATATTCCTTTTTATCATTATTCTTCTCTTCACAACGAACAGTTCCTTTGCTATTCAGAAACATCTCAGGACTGAAGAGGCAAGAGAAAATGATGTGCAAGGTGTTTTTACCATCATACTCTATGGCGGCAGATACATTGATGACATTGAAACCATCGCCTTCCTTGATTATGAAGGAGACGAGTATACATTGAAGCCATATGCGCCTCAATTCGACTTCAAAATCAAAAAAGGTATGCCCGGAAAAGAAGCACTCAAAGAGGCATATACATTTGTGAGCTTTCACAATTCATTTTACCAGTCACAATTGAGCAGGATTATGGATGACAAAGGAAAGACCATCGGGTTTGAATTGAGACCTCTCTACATGCCTTTCACCTTTGGTGTAAGTGATGTTCTTGAGGTTGACTACTGGCTGAAAGACGGCACGGTGAAGGTTACGATAAGGATACAGCCATCTGTTGAAAGGGCACTTATAGACAGGACGTTAGTATCTGACAAATAAAAAGGAATGGTTTTATAAAACCTTTTCCAATGGGGTATAGGAGAGATGAAATGCCTCTGCTACTGCACGATAGGTAATGGTACCTTCTATCAAGTTTACCCCTTTTGCTAAAGAGGAATTTTCGCGAACAGCTTTTTCCCATCCTTTATCTGAAATCTCGAGAATATACGGAAAGGTATTGAGGGTCAGGGCACGAGTAGATGTGCGGGGAACTGCTGCAGGCATATTTGTTACGGTATAGTGAATTATTCCTTCCTCTTCATATATAGGATGGGAATGAGTAGTTGGACGAGATGTTTCTGCACATCCTCCCTGATCTATTGATACATCTACCAGAACAGCTCCTGTTCTCATAGTCTTCAGCATTTCCCGGGAGATGAGTATTGGTGTTTTTGCTCCAGGGACAAGGACAGCTCCGATGAGGAGATCAGCATAGCTTGCAACCATTCTTATATTGTAATTATCAGCAATCATTGTTGTGATTCTTCCCTGGAAGATTTCATCGATCCGTATTAATTTTCGAGGATTGATATCAAGAACGGTTACAGAAGCACCCATACCTAAGGCTATACGGGTGGCATTATACCCTACATTCCCTCCTCCCAGGATCACTACATTAGCAGGTGGAACTCCGGCTACCCCTCCTAAAAGAATTCCCCTTCCTCCAAAAGATTTTTCCAGATACTTTGCCCCTTCCTGAGGTGCCATCCTTCCTGCAATTTCACTCATGGGAGCTAAAAGGGGCAAAAACCCATCTTCTGTCTGCACAGTTTCATATGCTATCCCTATAATCTTCCTCTCCAGAAGATTCTGTGTGAGTTCCTCTGAGGCCGCAAGGTGCAAATAGGTGAATACAACCTGTCCACTTTTCAGAAGGTCATATTCCTCTATCAAGGGTTCTTTTACCTTCAGAATAAGATCTGCTTCAGCAAACACATCCTCATGTTTATGTACAATAAGAGCACCTGACCGTGTATATTCTTCGTCGCTAAAGCCACTCCCCAGACCTGCACTTTGCTCTATTATTACCTTATGTCCTTTATGAACTAAGGTTTCTACACCACCAGGCACAATAGCGATACGATTTTCCTCAGGCTTAATTTCTTTGGGTACACCAATAATCATGCTCTCTTTTTTGCCGCAGGTTTTTTCTTCTTCGTCACTTTCCCTTTAGCTATTTCCCCCGTTTTGGGACTTTTTAATCAATTTTCCCAAGGTATTTCAAAACCGCCTTGAATAAAGAGGCACTATGGCCAATCTGGATATAAGCCTCTCCCTTTGTCATATCCCTGTTTTCTGTCCTTAATTTGAGGCCGAGTTTCCTCGAGATGTTCGCAATACGGACAATTTCTCTTGACAGGTCTTCTTCAAAATGATCCGGCCTCAGATTGATGGGATACATATTTTTTTCTATATAGCCAATATTCTTCAAAACTTCATTCTCAACTACTCCATCGTTGATGGTATGGTGTGTTTTATTAAAATCATCATAAGGGGTATTATGGCAGGGCTGGGACAAATCACCTATATAGTGAGCACAGAAGGCGATGTGATACTCTGGATACTTGCCTGCCTGCACGGTCTTTTGATACTCACGCAAAGACGCAATAATGGCTCCGTAGAGATGTCCTTCGACATCACCAGGTTTATTATATCGATTTATTTGTGATGAGACCATTTCAGGTGTAATCTCACTATTATTGGTATTGTCAAAATAGTGATTATACGGTTCAGTACTACCTGCCTTTATTTTTGCCATATCAGCTCCCACGGCACTATACCATTTGCTATATTTAGCAGCCTTTGCTATCGCAAGGTGTGTTTCATCATGCCATCCGTGTGCAATAACTGTTTTTGAAAGAATGAATATGAAAATAAAGATTAAAATTGTTTTGATACGTAAACGGTTCATAAGGGTATTTTACCTGAAACCAATCTGCTGCGGCTTGACAATTTATAAACAATCCAGCAAAGTTTATTAGTATGGAAGATAGGCTATTAACGCTCTTTCTCAAGGTGAGAGAAAGCTTTGATGATGTGAAAGAAAAGGTCTCTCTCATGAAACCCTATTTTGAACTCCTCTGTTTTTCAACTGGCTGGGCCTTAAAAATCCAGGAATTTGAAAAACTTTTAGGGTTCAACCCCGAGTTTCTTTTTAAAAGTAATGAGGAAGTGTATGCAATGTCGGTTCTCTATAGAATAGATGACGATATAACAACAGGGATTATTGCACATGAATTTGCTGAAATAGTTGCAAGAGAAAGGAATATTTCAGAACATGAAATGATTGACAGAATATGCGTTGAAAGGGGATTCGGAGAACAACTTTTGTACGCATTACAGAATGATGTCCTGCCGGGGATGGTGGAGAGAGAGTTTATTGTCAGGGAGGATCTTGAGACAAGGGTAAAAAATCTCATAAAATTATTGCAGGATTAAACAATGAACCACGTAACATCGAAAGAAATAACACATTGTATCCGTTGCGGTACCTGTTGTTTAAAAGGCGGGCCGGTCCTCCACCATGAAGATAAACAAATCCTCCGTGAAGGACATATAGGGTATCAACATTTAGTAACGATCAGGAAAGGTGAACTGGCTCATAATCCAATGAACGGAAAGCTGGAGCCGGTTCCTCAAGAACTAATTAAGGTTGTCGGAAAGGGGGAAGATTGGTCGTGCATCTTTTATGATGAAAAGAAGGCATCATGTGCGATTTATGAGCACCGTTTCCTGGAATGTCGTCTGTTACAATGCTGGGATACAGCAGAAATCATGGCTGTCATTGGTAAAGATACCATTATTCGTGCTGACATTATTAATCCAAATGATCCCATCATGCATGTTATTGAGACCCATGAACAGGAGTGTCCTTATCAAGAGGTCGAAATATTGATCTCAACCTTATCCAAAGGAGAAGACAAAGGAAAAACGCTCAAGAGACTGACAGAACTTGTCCGTAAGGATGTATCCATACGTTCTTTCGCATTGTCTGAATTAGAACTCAAGAAGGAATATGAACTTTTTATTTTTGGCCGCCCTCTCTTTAAAGTGTTAAAAGATCGTGGCTTGACGGTTCACGGGAAGATATGATAAATGTAGGGAGGTAATATGGGAAAAGTAAAAAACGCTTTTGAGATCGCCATGGAAAAGGCAGCGAAAATCAGCTCGTTATCCTTAGAGGAAAAGGAAAAGATAAAGGATGAAGAGAAGGTTATGGCTATCCTGAAAGAATTTTATCAGGGGAGGCTCGATTCAAATACTTTATGGCAGAGGTTAAAAGGGAGTAAACCTTCTTTATTAACAATGGCTCAAATAAATGTGATCGATTCCCTGAGTTTGGGGACGTCTCAGGAAGAGTTTCAAACCAGAAAACAGGGTATTTTAGCAGTCGAAACATTAAAGGAAAATCCGAATACGGCAATGATTGAGTCTGAATTACATGCAATTGAAACCCTGCAAAAAAAATATGAGGAAATGAAAGAACAGGTTGCTGCTGATTTGAAAAGGCAAATAGAAATGAACCCTCAGTTAAGAGTGAGGCCTGTTACGACCCCGGATGGAAGAGCCGTCATGCAAATGACCGTATCAGTTGATGAAGCAGTAAAAGCCCAGTTAACAGATTACCTTTTGGAACACGAAAAGAAATACAATCAGGCATTTTACCAGGTGATTGAAGAATTAAAGGAAATAGTAAAAATCAATAAATAGTTCATGCCTTTTTCTCAATTCCGAGGATCGGTCGTATCCCGATCATACTGGAAAAGAGGTTGATACCGTTAGAGAAAAAAGTAACCATGACTTTTATTGACTGCTCTGGTAAAATCCGGTATTTATGAGAAGACCTAGCTCCAACAAATCTTTACATATGTGCAACTGCTGTCATTCCGACTTGTTCGGAATCTATCCCCTGTATAAGAAGGATTCCCGACAAGCGGGAATGACAACATTGTAAAGCTAATCCAGAGACACTACACTGGAGTCGTTCTAAGTCCTAAAATTTATATCCAATAAAGGAGGGGACACATGACAAAGGCAGAGTTGATTGACAAGGTAGCATCAGGGACAAAAATCTCAAAGGCAGCAGCAGGAAAGGCTTTTAAAGATACGATGATGTAATCAGAATTCCTGTCCCCTGTATCGTTTTACCAGAAGACAATTGGGATACTTCTGTGTAGACTCTTGATGAGGCTATCTTGACTTTTCACTAACTATAATTAGTATAATCATATAAATATACTAATTACGAATAGGATATAAATGGAAAAAGCCCTTGTGACACAAAACAAACACTGGAAAAATGAACGGTATGCTCATCTGTTCAGCCGAGACCTGCTTATTCCTGTCCTAAACAAACTGAAAATAAAAGAGATTCAGGTTTTACTTGGCGTGAGAAGAAGCGGCAAGTCTACGTTCTTTAAACTCCTGATAAATTCTCTATCTGAAATTGTTGCTTCTCAATCCATTCTTTATGTAAACCTGGACGACCCGTTTTTTTCTGAAATATGGAAAGATGCCAAGGAACTATACAGGATAATCGAAACATCTGAGAAGATCACAACTGAGAAAGTGAAGTATTTGTTCCTCGACGAGGTGCAGAATGTAACTGGATGGGAAAAATTTGTAAAGAGCGTTTACGATACAGGGGTATTTGAAAAGATATTTATTACAGGTTCAAATTCCTCTTTATTAAAGGGCAGCTATGCAAAATTACTCTCGGGAAGATACATCGCAGATTATGTCTATCCATTATCATTTCATGAGATTTTAAAGACAAAGGACATCCTGTCTTATAAAGACTTAGTAAGCAATAAACCATTGGTTTTAAGCGTTCTGGATGATATTCTCTTATATGGCTCTTTCCCTGAAGTCTTTAAAACGGAAAGCCCTGACTTAAAAAGAGAAATACTTTTAAACTATTACGAGACTATAATCCTGAAAGATTGCATCGCAAACCATAATATACGGGATATCAGTACATTCAAAGAACTTTCATTCTATCTTATTTCAAACATATCAGCCCTTTATTCATATAACAGTCTTGCACGGGCTGTTAAGAGTAATGAGAACACCGTCAGGGAGTTCATCAATATTCTTGAAGACAGTTTCCTCATGTATGAAGCCAAGAGCTTCTCTTACTCGCTCAAGGCACAATCAAGGGCCAAGAAGAAAATTTACTGCATTGACAACAGTTTTTTGAATAACGTTTCATTCAGGTTTTCTGAAAACAGAGGAAAACTATTGGAAAATCTGGTATATACTGAGTTCCTTAAAAATGGCTATCAAGAAATCTTTTTCTATCTTGAAAACAAAGAGTGTGATTTTATTGTAAAAAAAGGGAAAGAACTAACTGCAGTTCAAGTATCATATGAAATTGGTGAAGCAAATATCCACAGAGAGATTGAAGGCATCCAAAAGGCAATGAAGAGGCTGAATATTAAAAGGGGGTACATCATAACTTATGATGTGGAAGAAAAAATAAAAGGGAATATATCAATAGTGCCATTCTGGAAAATCTACGAGGAGATTTTTTATAGAACATAGGTTTCTTTGCCAAAAGGAAGGCAAGAAAGGGCAGAAATCCGAGGACAGGTGAGGAGATCAAAATCCCTGCTGGTAAGGTGCCTAAGTTTAAGGCTGGGCAGGCGTTTAAAGATGCAATAAGGTAATCAGGTCTGATTCACGTCTTTTGCTTGAGCTTGCTCAGAGCTCAGGGCCAAACCCTGTCCCTGAAAGTAAGATGAATTTATTGACATTGATAAAGAAAAATAAATAATCTGTTGCAAATTCTCATAAATTATTGTAGTATACTCGAAATTATCTTAAGAATATTTCGAGAGAACATCTGCTTTGGACGAAAGACTTTTCTACTCTTATAATACCTGGAGGGTTGGACCCTTTAGACTTCCTGAGGGGATTGTAGAGCGTGATATACACTATAAGGCCGTTAAGTTTCTTAAAGAAAAGGAGATACTTACACTCTTAGGATTAAGGCAGACAGGGAAGAGCACCCTCGCATTTCAACTTATTCATGATCTGCTTTATAAAGAAAAAATCCCTTCTGAGAGGATATTCTATTTTACCTTTGATGACCTCTCCCTCCGCCAGGAACTATCTGCCTCATTTGAAGGCATTCTACGGATAGTAGAAAGATTTCTTGGTGAAGAGGTGCAGGGCCAGGGCAGCCTTATATACATCTTTTTTGATGAGATTCAAAAACTTCCTGGATTTATTGAATATATAAAATCCCTCTATGACATTCGGCTTCCCATTAAATGGGTTCTTACTGGTTCATCCTCACTTGAGCTTAAGGTACAGATAAAGGAGAGCCTTGCAGGAAGGGTCTTGAACCTCCCGGTTCTTCCATTTTCAGAGAATGAGATATTTAAAGGCTATGGATATAAACCACCCGATAAAGGGGATATATGGAGGATTATATTTGAAGGCATAGAGCCTGATATAAAGGGCTTAAAAAAGTTTCAGGCCAGGATACTGCCCTATAAACAGAGGATACAGAGGTTTTTCGAGGAATATATGGTATTTGGTAGTCTTCCAGCAATAGTACTAATCCCGGATATTGAGAGAAAACAGACACTTCTTAAAAACTACAGGGATACATATCTTGAGATGGACATAAGGAATCTCGTTAAAGAGGATAAGCTCTGGGTATATCAAAAAGTCATGGAGTTGCTGGCCTCGAGGATAGGGGATCTTCTTAATTACTCAAACATAGCATCTCAATTAGAGGTGACGGTAGATACAATAAAGAGATACTGTATTCTTCTTGAAAAGACCTTTATCCTCAAGAATCTGACGACATATTCGAGAAATGTCAGAAGTGAGATCCTCAAAACCCCGAAGGTTTATTTTACTGACCTCGGTATGAGAAACAGCCTGCTTGGGTTGAGCAATCTTTCTCAAATAGAAAAACTCGGTCAGTATGGGGTTGTAGTTGAAAATGCAATCGTAGAAAGATTGGATACAGCGATCTCCAGAATGGGATATAATGCAAAACTTCATTACTGGAGGACTAAGGCAAAAGAAGAAGTGGATATCGTAGTGTATACCCCTGAAAGGCTTTTACCCATTGAGGTCAAAAGTGACAAAAAAATACGGGCAAGGCATCTGAAAGGACTCAGGAGTTTTCTTGAAAAAGAAAAGGAAGGGGTTGGTATACTCATTGGAAGGTTTGAGGATGTTGATATTTTAGATAACGGGAAAACCCGTATCTATTTGCTTCCATCCTGGATGCTTTGAGGGGGTGGGTTCGACTGTCAGCCAAATGACTCTTGATGAAGATGAAGATAAGATACTTTTGGGGGAATGCAAGCTAAAGTGGAGTAAATTCACCCCGTACCATAGATATGATGCGGGGTTCACAAAGGCAGAAGTGCAAAGGCTTAAAGAAAAAACAGAATATGTCAAATGGAAGATAGGCAAAAGGAAGGAATATTTTGCACTATTTTCTATGGAAACCATCCCAGAAGTACATAGAAAATCCCTTGAGAAAGATAGAATATCGGCGTTAAATATTAAAGAGCTACTTGGGAGATAAGTGGAGAGATTAAATGAAGGCTAAATACGAATGCTAAAATTTCAAAGGGGGTATTTCATGACAAAGGCAGAACTTATCGAAAAAATGGCGAAGGATGCAGGGATCTCAAAGGCAGCAGCGGGGAAAGCACTCGATACAATGATCGATGCAATAGGAAAAGCATTGAAGAAAGGTAACAAGGTAACCTTTGTGGGTTTCGGTACATTCTCGGTTTCCAAAAGGAAGGCGAGAAAGGGCAGAAATCCGAGGGATGGTGAGGAGATTAAAATTCCTGCGGTAAGGTCTGCCTATTTCCCTTTTTCATCACTTTTTCAGTAAAATAGTTACCCAAATGAAGAAAAGACTTATTAATCAGGGTAGATATGACTAATTCTCATACAAAATATCCTGATGACTACCAGTACGTTCAGTTACTCCTGTCAGGTAATGCTGACGCATGGAAACGATTCTATAAAGAATCCCGAAAGAAGATTGCAAATTATATTAATCAAAAATATTCAGATATTTTTAGTGATGTAATAGTAGAAGAAATATGTGATGGTGTGCAAAACAGGCTTATGAAAAATGATTATAAAGTATTATGTGAATACCGTGGTGACTGCTCATTTTCAACCTTTGTAACAAGAGCGACAGATTGGGAAGTCAAGGATTGGCTGAGAAAACATTCTAATGAGCTGCTCAAAGAGCCCGTAGACACTCTCAGTAGTCATGAATTGACCTATAAAGATATAGAGCCTGATGATTACTTGTCCATATCAGCAGAGTATATAGAGGTTATACCCGATGAAATTAAATCCCTGAGTGATGATTTGAGGTGGGCTTTCCTTCTAAGATATTATGACTACTTCGGGTTTCCTTTGAATGAAATTCGACTCCTTGCCAAAAAGAAAAATGTGCCGATTGGCTCTATCACGAAAAAGATTGTCAGATTTCTTGAACCAGAAGGAGAAGATATTCTACGTGCCCAGAGAGACAAGCAAGAGGCCTTTATGATGAGACTTCAGAAGCTCTGCTTAGAAGTTCAGAAGTTACGCACAAGCGAACAAAAACTCACAACTGCAATCGAAGAATATTCTCTCTATTACCAACAAAAAGATCAGGAAAAATTAAAGAAACTTGATGTTATAAGAAAGAGGCTATTAAAGATAGAGGAAAAAAGGAACACCCTCTTACAGAATAACCTATGCGTTCCTATAACTACCCCGTATGAGATTATTGCAAAGATTTTGGATGAAGATAATATAAGTACAATAAGGAGCCGTATATTTCTTGCTAAGAATCAGCTTATACAGCAAATATCTAAAAAATTTGGATAAGACATTTAGAATAAAAGATTCGTCTATAAAGGTGGATATGAATGGATAAATGTCCTGAAAAGGAATTGTTAGAGAAATTCATAGGTAATGAACTTTCAGAAGAGATGAACGAAAAAATATTTTCACATGTTGAGGTATGTGATAAATGTAAAGATACAGTCCTGTGCCTTA
>Ga0194125_10002747_pt1 | contig 28914 bp, 33 predicted proteins | sample TA2KigC250mmetaG_FD_148626 | JGI IMG/M metagenome (GOLD analysis project Ga0194125, IMG submission 148626) | Freshwater microbial communities from Lake Tanganyika, Tanzania - TA2015034 Kigoma Deep Cast 250m | ecosystem: Environmental > Aquatic > Freshwater > Lake | place: Tanzania: Lake...
ACGCTGGATCTGTACGCCCATCCCGGCGAGCAGGCGCTGCATGGTGCGCACATCCTGCAGCTGCGGGACATTACGCAACTCGAGCGCCTCTGCGGTGAGCAGACTGGCCGCAAGGATCGGTAGCGCCGCATTCTTGGCGCCCGAAACATCGACGCGGCCCTCGAGTTCACCACCACCCCGGATCAGGAATCGATCCATGTCGTTGTCTCCGCTTTGCCAGCGCCACCGGCAACGGGGCGCGTTGTTGTGTTGCAGCCCCCTCGGAGCGCAACCGCGACCGCGTCGGTCAGGGCTGCCCGGGAGTGTGAGCTTGCCCCAGGTTCGGTGGCTGCCCGGGAGGGTTAGCTTGCCCCAGGTTCGGTGGCTGCCCGGGAGGGTGTGCCTCCTCAGGGGTGAGAGTCTTCATCGAAAGCGCATGAATCTCCTCGCGCATCCGTTCGCCGAGTACGGCATACACCATCTGATGCCGTGCGATCAGCCGCTTGCCGGCGAAGGCACTGCACACGATGCGCGCCTCGAAGTGGTGGCCGTCTCCGCTCACCTCAAGCTCGTGGCAGTCGAGCCCGGCGGCGATGTAGCCGCGCAGTGTGTCTGGCGAAAGCATCTCTAGCGATCCCCTTGCATGATGTCGAGGAAGACGTCCTCGAGGCTTGTTCCTTCTATTCTCAGATCGTCGATATGGCCACCGTTGGCCCTCACCGCAGCAAGCAGCGCTTCCACCTGATCATAGCCCTTGAAGCGCAGCCGATGCTGTTCACCGGTGGACAGGCGCAGGTTGAGCGTGCCACCCTCAAAGCGCGAGAGAAGGGTTGCGGTTTCCTCGAGCGCAACGACGCGGCCCTGCTTGAGCATGGCGATCCGGCCACACATCGCCTGCGCTTCTTCGAGGTAGTGGGTGGTGAGGACGATGCTGTGCCCCTGCCGGTTGAGTTCACCGATGAACTTCCACAGGGTCTGACGCAATTCCACATCAACGCCCGCCGTGGGCTCATCCAGGATGATCACCGGTGGCCGGTGCACCAGCGCCTGCCCGACCAGTACCCTGCGCTTCATCCCGCCCGAGAGTGCCCGCATGTTGGCGTTGGCCTTTGCAGCAAGATCGAGCCTTTCGAGCAGTTCGGTGATCCAGCGGTCTGCGGCGCGCAGGCCGAAATAGCCTGCGGTCATCTCCAGGGTTTCGCGCACGGTGAAGAAGGGATCGAAGACCAGCTCCTGCGGGACCACGCCAAGCTGACGGCGCGCACGCTCGGGTTCGCGCTGCACGTCCACACCCATCACCCGGACAGCGCCTTCGCTCGGGCGCACAAGTCCAGCGATGATCGAGATGAGCGAGGTCTTGCCTGCCCCGTTGGGCCCGAGCAAACCGAAGAACTCGCCCTCCTCCACGCTCAGCTCCACGGCCTGCAAGGCGCAAAGCGAGGCATACTTCTTGCCAAGACCGAGGATCTCGATTGCCTTCATGCTCGCGGGGCGCCGAATTCGGCGTGCAACCCATACACCGAGGCGAGCGAAATCAGACCTTCAGGCAGATGCTCAAGCTGCACACGGTAGCCGAGGTTGCTGCCTTCGCGGATCAGCGCAACGAGCGCAGCAACTGCAGCCGAATCGAAGTGCCTCAGGGTCGACCCGCGGATGCGCAGCAACTCACCCCCCGGCATCCCGGTCGCAGGTGCCGGCTCGATGCCCGGCGCCGGTTCGCGGCCCTGAGCCTGCCTGCGTAGCGCCACGAGCAAAGGGTCGAGCGCGGCCGGAAGTGTGGTGAGGTCGAGGCGCTCCGGGAGCGCCGCAAAGGCACTCATGCCAGGGGTCTGCCGGGCAGATCAGGACGCAGGCGCAAGGCTTCGCGGTTCAGGGCTTGCGACTTTCGAGCGCCCGGTTACGGTCCGCCAAGGCGGTGATCAGGCCTTCGATGCCGCGTGCGTTAACCTCAGACGCAAACTGGTTGCGATAAGTCTCCACGAGCCAGACGCCTGCGACATTGATGTCGTAGATCCTCCAGGCATCGCCCTGGCGTTGCAGGCGGTAGTCGAGGCTCAGGGGGTCGCCCCGGGTGCCGATCAACTCCGAGCGGACGATCACCTCGCTGTCTGCGGGATCGCCACGAAAGGGCTTCAGGCGGATCTTCTGGTCGGCAACGGCCTGGATTGCGCCGGCGTAGGTGCGCGTGAGCAGCACCCGGAATTCGGCACTGATGCGCTGTTGCTGCTCCGCAGTCGCGCTGCGCCAGGACCTGCCGACCGCAAGCGCGGTCATGCGCTCGAAGTCCACGTGCGGCATCACCACCTGCCCCACAAACTCGTTGAGCCTTTGCGGGTTGGCCAGCAACTCCTGGCGCTGCCTGCGCACACGATCAAGGATCTCATTGCTGATTCGGGCGATGAAGTCATCGGGCCGCGCCTGGGCCCAGGCCGCGCCTGTCGCGAGCAGGCAGGACCCCGCTGGGAGTGCCCAGAGTGCACACACCACGCGCCGTCGCTTACGCAATGGCGCTGCTCCACGGAAACGGCTCAATAGGGGGACGGTCATCAGAGGAGGCTACACGCGAGGTTGCCAGAGGGAGAGTGCCAGAGGGGTGGGCAGAGCGCTGGTGCTTGAGGGAGGAACCGCTAACCGTCGGGGGGATCGCCATCATAGATCTGGCTTCGCCGACGCTGCAAAAAACTGTCGCGCGCGAAGAGGTATCGGTCGAACACGACGAGTTGCGCAGCCCTGGACGCTTGCAGCAGTTCGGCCCGGGCGCTGAGCACTCCGGAGGCAATGAGGGCGTAGCGCAACTCGCTCGGGTTGATCTGCCGGATCGGGGTGTAGGGGAGAAAGGCAATCCTCGCGCCCACATCACGGACTGTGGAGGGGCCAAGCAGAGGCAGGACCAGGTAGGGTCCGCTAGGCAACCCCCAGACTGCGAGGGTTTGACCGAGATCTTCGGTCTCGTGCACAAAACCCATGGCGGTGGCCGGGTCACGCAGGCCAGCGATCCCCAACGTGGAATTGAGCACAACCCTTGCAAGACTCGATGCCGCCTTCACAGGCTTGCCCTGAAGGGCGTGGTTGAGCGCGCTGACTGCATCGTCGAGGTTGGTGAGAAAGTTGCTGATTCCGTCGCGGACGGGCGCCGGAACCGTTTCGACGAAGGCCTCCGCAAGAGGCCGGATTACTGCGCGATCCACCCGTTCGTTGAAGTCGAAGATCGACCGGTTGACCGGCTCGAAAGGATCGCCCGCAAGCACCGCAGCGCTCGGTGCAGGCCGAAGGAGTTGTTCGGGGGAGGTCCCGTTGGGTTGCGCCTGGGCAACGGGGTGCCAGACGCCAAGCAGGATGATCAGAAGACGGACAAGGCAAAGCATGTGCAACACCACTGAAGCCCTCACCGAGGCCGCAACGCGCAAGCGGCGAGGCTCCCGCTCAGCGCTTGTCTCCGGCGCCAGCGTCTGCCGCGCTTCGGTAGAGAAACTGGCCGATCAGCGATTCGAGCACCACTGCCGACTGGGTCATCCGGATCACGTCACCCTCCTTCAGATTGCGCGTATCGCCCCCAGCTTCGAGGCCGATGTACTGTTCGCCAAGCAGGCCCGAGGTGAGAATCTTTGCTGAAGAGTCGACCGGAAAGCGCAGATCGCCATCGATCTGCATGCGCACTTCGGCCTGAAAAGTTCCCGGGTTGAGGCGGATCTCCGCCACTCGCCCCACAACCACCCCGGCGCTCTTCACCGGGGCACGCACCTTCAGCCCCCCGATGTTGTCGAAGCTCGCCCGAACCGCGTAGCTCGGACCGAAGTCGAGTCCTCCCATGTTGCCTGCCTTGAGCGCCAGAAAGACCAGCGCGGCCAGACCGAGAAGCACGAAACTTCCCACCGCCACATCCTTGTCCATGCTTGCCTCGTTGCTTGCGAATTTCCTCGGGATGATAACGAACTTGTGCGACGCGAACCCTGCTGACGACGCCCTGGCTGCCCCAGTCAGGCGCCAAAGAGAAGCGCGGTGAGCAGGAAGTCCGCGCCCAGCACTGCGAGCGACGAGGCCACAACCCCCCGGGTTGTGGCCTCGGAGACGCCCTCGGGAGTTGCGCGTGCCATCCATCCGGTGTAGAGCGCCGTGGCACCGCACACCCATCCAAAAATCGCGCTCTTGATCACGCCGCTGCCGATGTCTTTCACCACGTCCACCCCTGACTGCATCTGCGCCCAGAAGGCCCCGCTGTCGACGCCGATCAGCATAACGCCGACGAGGTAGCCCCCACCGATACCCACCGCCGAGAAAAGCGCGGCGAGCAGCGGCATGGCGATCAGCGCTGCGGCAAAACGCGGGGCAAGCACCCGGCGCAAGGGGTCGATGCCCATCATCGCGATCGCATCGAGTTGCTCGCCCGCCTTCATCAATCCCACCTCCGCAGTGAGCGAGGTGCCTGCCCGACCCGCAAAGAGAAGCGCTGCCACCACCGGGCCGAGTTCGCGCACCAGCGAGAGCGCAACCAGAAGCCCCAGCGCCTGCTCCGAGCCATAACGACTCAGCGTGTAGTAACCCTGCAGTCCGAGTACGAATCCCACGAAGAGCCCCGACACCGCAGTGATCGCAAGCGAGCGGTTCCCGACAAAATGCAGCCGCGCGATCACCTCCGCAGGATCCTTCAGCGCGGCCAGCGCCGCAGCGGTGAGACGAAGGTAGAAACCCGCCCCTGCGCCGAGTTGCGCAAGAAAGCAACGACTCCCGGCGCCAAGATGGCGTACCTGATCCACTCCGCGCGCGCCCCGGCTCGAAGGCCGGTCCCGGGGTGTCCTATCGGCCATCGTGTCGTGTTCCCGAGGCCTTGCCGGCGGACCCCAACGCTTGCGCCTCGCGAAGCGCACCGGGGTCTGCGGGGCTGGTCTCCTCGAGCGCGGGCGGCAGCCCCAGCAACTCCCTCAGAGGCGCTCCGGGGGCGTGGAAGGGAACCGGACCGTCTTCGCGCCCGTCGATGAATTGCCGCACGAAGGGGTCGTGGGCCTTGCGCATCTGCGCGGGCGTGCCACTTGCAAGGATCCGACCCTCGGCAAGGAGCACGATGCGATCGGCAATGGCAAGGCTCTCCTCCACATCATGGGTAACGAGGAGGGTGGTGAGGCCGAGGGTGTCGGTGAGCCGTCGCAGAAGTCTTGCCACGGTGCCCAGGGAGATCGGATCGAGCCCGGCAAAGGGCTCGTCGCACATCAGGATCGGAGGGTCGAGCGCAATCGCGCGCGCAAGCGCGACCCGCCGCGCCATGCCCCCGGACAATTGCGACGGCATCTTCGCTGCCGCTGCGTGGAGCCCCACGGCGTGCAGCTTCATCAGGACCAGGTCCCGGAGCATCGTCTGCGGAAGCCTTGCGTGTTCACGCAAGGGATAGGCAACATTGTCGAAAACGCTCAGATCGGTGAAAAGTGCACCCGCCTGAAAGAGCATGCCCATGTGGCGACGCAATGCATGCAGCGCTTCGGGCGCCAGAGCGGCAACGTCCCTACCCTCGACCATCACACGGCCCCGGCTCGGCCGCACAAGCCCGCCGATGAGGCGCAGCACCGTTGTCTTGCCGCTGCCCGACCCCCCCATGATCGCGAGCAACTCTCCGCGCCCCACGCTCAGGCTCAGCTGGTGCAGGATCAATCGACGGTCGTAGCCGAAGTCAACTGCCTCGAAGGCGATCACCGGCCCGCCAGCCCCGCCCCTGGAAGACCCCGAACGATCATGCGGGTCGTTCATCGCGGTGCGGGATTCAGGCTGAGGGACCTTCGAGCAAGCGGGTCTCGGCCTCCTCGAGGTCCTCGTTGCGGCCGGTGAGAATCAGGAGATCGCGCGACTTGAGCACTCCCGCCTGCGCGGCCGAAAGGCGCTGTCCTTCGCGAATGAGTCCCATCAACCGTACCCGCTCACCAATCGCAAGCAGCGATTCGCGACCATTCCAGCCGGAGTCCTCCGGCAGCTCAACGCTGCGAAGCATCACCGCATCGTGTTCGATCACATCCTCGCGAAGATCGTCGGCCCCCTCGAAGTAGCCCTGAAGCATCTGGTAGCGGTCCTCGCGCACCTCGCGAACCCGGCGAAACACCTTGGGAAGCGACACGCCCGCGAGCGCCAGCACGTGCGACCCCATCATCAGGCTTCCTTCGATGATCTCCGGAATCACTTCGGTGGCACCCGCTGCGCGCAGACGGGCAATGTCGGCCTCGTGCGCAGTGCGCACCAGCACCGGCAGAAGGGGCGCGATCTGCCGCACCTGATGAAGCAGCTTCTCGGCGGTCGGTGTGTCGTCGAAAGTTATGGCAAGCGCCGAGGCTCGCTGCAGGCCCGCAGCCAGGAGCGCCTCACGTTTGACGCCGTCGGCGTAGACCACCGGTTCGCCACCCTTGCTGGCCGATCGGACCCGGTCCGGATCGGTGTCGAGCGCCACATAGGCCACGCCCTCGGCGCGCAGCAGCCGTGCAAGGCTCTGCCCGCAACGCCCGAATCCGCAGATCACCACATGGCGATTGCGTCCGAATGCCTTGGCCGTGATCTCCTGGAGCCGCACCGACTGCATCATCCAGTCGTGGGGCGAAAGGCGGGTGGCAAGCCAGTCGGCGCGCTGAATCAGAAGCGGTGCCGCCAGCATCGAAAGCAGCATCGAAGCGAGCATCACCTGCATCGTGGAGGCCGGAAAATAGCCTGCGGACAAGCCAAGCCCGAGAAGGACGAAGCCGAATTCGCCGGCCTGCGCCAACCACAGCGCGCTGCGGATCGAGGTGCCGTCGCTTGCCCCGAGGAGTCTCACGAGACCCGCGATGAGCAGCGCCTTGAGCGGAATGATGAAGGCCAGCAGCACGGCCACCTCGGCCCAGATCGCAGGCAGTTCGCGCAGATCCAGCTTCATCCCGATCGTGATGAAGAAGAGCCCGAGCAGCAGGTCGCGGAAGGGCTTGATGTCGTCTTCCACCTGAACCCGGAACTCGGTCTCGGCGATCAGCATCCCCGCCACAAAGGCGCCGAGCTCCATCGAAAGGCCCGCTGCGTGGGTAAGCCAGGCAAAAAAGAGACTCGAGAGCAGGACGTTGAGCGTGAAGAGTTCGTGGGAGCGCTGCCGGGCCACCATGCGGAACCAGTGCCGCATCAGCCTCGGGCCGAGCTTGAGCAGCACCGCGAGCAGCACCACCGCCTTGAGCAAGGCAATCCCGAGGGCGCCGGCGAGGTTCCCGTCACCTCCGAGGGCCGGAATCACGATCAGGAGCGGGATCACCGCAAGGTCCTGAAAGAGCAGCACGCCAAAGGCGCGACGCCCGTGCTCGGTCTCGAGTTCCCTGCGCTCGGCAAGAAGCTTGGTGATCAGCGCTGTGGACGACATCGCAAGTGCCGCACCGATCACGAATCCTGTCTTCCAGTCGGCTTCAGCGGGAAGGAGCCCGCGCAGCAGCGCTGCAGGAAGCAGCAGCAGCATCAGCACCGAGCCAAGGATGGTGAGGCCCACCTGAAGCGAGCCAAGCACGAACACATGGTGACGCATCGAGCGGAGCTTGGCCAGGTTGAACTCGAGACCCAGGGTGAACATCAGCAGCACCACGCCGAGTTCGCCCATGTGCCGCACGGTGTCCTCATCGTCGAGAAAGCGCGTGACCCAGGGCCCCAGCAGCACACCCACGAAGAGGTAGGCCACCAGCGGCGGTTGGCCGAAGCGACGCAGGATCACCACAGCGGCGGTTACCGCAGCCATCAGCGCCAGGGCAAGCTCGAAGCTTCCAGGATTTGTATACTCAGGCATATGGGCATTCTAAGGTGGCATCCGCATTCAGCCTCGCAGCACCTTCCCGAGGGACCGTATGCGAAGATGGCCTGAGTGCGGGCTTGCAAGGTGCGCGTGGTGATCGCTGCTCGCGCGATCGAAACCGCACAGCGCGCACTGGAGATCGAGGCGGAGGCGGTTTACCGGCTTCGCCAGCGCCTCGGCGGCAATCCGCCGGAGTCCACCGCAGACAACGCCAGCCTGCGCCAGCAATTCCTGCGGGCCTGCCAGCTGATGTTCGGGTGCACCGGACGGGTCATCGTCACCGGCATTGGAAAGTCGGGGCACATCGCCAACAAGATCGCGTCTACGCTCGCATCCACGGGAACCCCCGCCTTCTTCCTCCACCCGGCAGAGGCGAGCCACGGCGACCTGGGTATGGTGACCGGCAGCGACGTGGTGCTTGCCTTGTCGCATTCGGGGCAGACCGAGGAGATCCTGCGCATCCTCCCGCTCATCAAGCGGCGCGGTGCGGGGCTTGTTGCAATGACCGGCGACAGCGCCTCGCCTCTTGCGCAACAGGCCGATGCGCATCTGCACATCGACGTGGATCGCGAGGCCTGCCCGCTGAATCTTGCGCCCACGGCAAGTACGACCGCGGCGCTCGCCATGGGTGATGCCATCGCGGTCACGCTCCTCGATGCGCGTGGTTTCGATGCCGAGCAGTTTGCACTCTCGCATCCTGGGGGAGCCCTCGGTCGGCGGCTTCTCACACTGGTCGAGGATCTGATGCGCACCGGCGATGCCGTCCCACGGGTGCGGCCGGAGGCCGGGTTGCGCGAGGCAATCGTGGAAATGACCCGCAAGCGGCTGGGCATGACCGCAGTGATCGACGCGCAGGGAAGGGCCGTGGGCATTTTCACCGACGGCGATCTGCGACGCACCTTCGAGCAACGCCGCGACGCCGATCACCTCACGATGCACGAACTGATGCGGCCCGCGCCGGTCAGCCTGCGTCCGCAGGCGCTCGCGAGCGAGGCCGCGCGCCTGATGCAGGCCCGCAGGATCACGCAGGTTCTGGTGAGCGATGCCGACGGAGTGCTGGTGGGCGCGCTCAATGTGCACGACCTGCTTCAGGCCGGAGTGATGTGAGATGCCGTTTCAGAGGCTGCTCCAGCTCTGGCCACAGTTGAGCTTTCTCGCGGTGCTGCTTCTCGGTGCGCTTGCGAGCGCCTATCTTGCTGTGCAGCTTGCTCTGAGGCAGGAGAGGGCTGCCACACCGCTTCGACCCGGTGAGGCCGACTTCTACGCGAGCGGCGTGCACCTCCTGCGGTACGACCGCGACGGGCAGGTCTCGGTGCAGATGCGTGCCGAACGCCTCGAGCATATCCCCTCCGAGCAAGGGCTGGAGCTCAGCTCGCCGGTGTTCTGGATCTCGCAGCACAACGGTGGCACCATGGTTGCCTCATCACGCAGGGGTGTTGGGAGCGACGATGCACAATCGGCCCGGCTCGAGGGCGAGGTACGACTGGTGAGGCGCTCAGCCAACGGAGAAACCATGGAGATTCGCAGCGAACTCGCCCTGATCGAGGAAGGCGGCACGCTGATCCGCATGCCGGACCGGGTGCGGATCGAGCAGGGGGGCGCGCGCCTGGAGGGCGCAGAGCTCGTGGTGGACGACAACCGCAAGACGCTGAGCCTTGGCCCGCGGGTGAACGCTTTCTTTCCATCATCCAACGGATCCCCAAAATCGGCATCGCCCACGGGCCCTTCGCGATGAAGCCGTCCCTGGCACCTGCCCTTTCTCCCGCACCGGTTGTCGCGTTTCTTGCGAGCCTTTTTCTCGCGCTGACTGCGGCGGGTGTCGCCGCACCTGCGTGGGCGGAGCGCGCCGACCGCGACAAACCCACCAACATCGAAGCGGATCACCTCGTCCATGACCAGGCAAAGCGCACAAGCCGCTTTCGCGGGCAGGTGATCCTCACCAAGGGCACCCTGCAGATCCGCGCCGACGACCTCGAGGTGATCGAGGACGACGCGGGTTTTCAGTCGGCCAGCGCTCTGGGCAAGCCAGTTCGCTTTCGCCAGAAACTCGAAGGCCGTAACGAATTCATCGAAGGCCAGTCGCTGCGCCTCAACTACGACGGCCGTAACGAGGTCGTGCGCCTGCAGCAGCAGGCCGAAGTCCGTCGCATGGTGGATGGAAAGTCGGCCGACCTGATGCAGGGCGACCTGATCGTCTACGACGCGCGAAGCGATCAGTACGAGGTAAACCGCGGAGCGCCGGGTTCGGCCCCCGGCCCAACCGCGGAGAACCCCACCGGGCGGGTTCGGGTGGTGATTCAACCCAAGGCTCCCCCGCCCTCCCGATGAGCGACCAGGCTGCCGCTCCGACGCGGGCTGACAGCAGCCTCGCCGGCGGGGCGATGCGCCTTGCTGCAAGCGGTCTTTCAAAGTCGTATCGGCGCCGGCGGGTGGTGGATCAGGTCTCGCTCGAAGTCAGGGCAGGCGAAGTGGTAGGTCTCCTGGGGCCCAACGGGGCGGGCAAGACCACGTGTTTCTACATGCTCGTGGGGCTGATTGCTCGCGACGCTGGCGAGATCACGCTCAACGGCGAGCCGATCGGTCATCTGCCGATTCACCGCCGCGCCCGGCTCGGACTTTCCTACCTTCCACAGGAGAACTCGGTATTCCGCCAACTCACGGTGGAGGAGAACATCCTTGCGGTACTGCAGATCACCGAGCCCGGCCGAACCGGAATTCAGCGCGAGCGGCTCGAAGGGCTTCTCGAGGAACTGCAGATCGCGGCACTGCGCAAGCAGCCTGCGCTTGCGCTTTCGGGGGGTGAGCGACGCCGGGTGGAGATTGCCCGCGCGCTTGCGACGGCGCCGCGCTTCATCCTGCTCGATGAGCCATTCGCCGGCGTGGACCCGATCGCGGTGATCGAGATCCAGCGTATCGTGGGCTTTCTGCGGGAGCGGGGCATCGGGGTGTTGATCACCGATCACAATGTGCGCGAGACGCTCGGAATCTGCGAACGCGCCTACATTCTCAGTGAAGGCCGGGTGCTCGCCGACGGGCGACCCGAGGCACTGGTGGCCAACGAACTGGTCCGCAAGGTGTATCTTGGCGAACACTTTCGGATGTAAGCTGAACAAAACCTCCGGAAAGGTCGGCCTGGGTCTGCGACCCTCCGGGGCACGACCAAGGGCGGGCCCCCTTCCCGAATGATGAAACCCACGCTCCAGTTCCGGATCGCACAGCAGCTGACACTTACGCCACAGCTCCAGCAGGCCATACGCATGCTGCAGCTCTCCACGGTGGAATTGGCGCAGGAAGTGGAACAGGCGCTTCGCGACAACCCTCTCCTCGAGCGGATCGACGAGTCGGTCGACAGCCTCGGCACTGGTGATTTTCAGCGGTCAGGCGCATTGCCGCACGAGTATGCGGGTAGCGAGGGAGAGGCCCACACCGGAATCGACGCAAGCTCTGCGATGAACGGGCATTTATCGGCCTCGTCCTGGGACCTGGCAGCCTCGCCCAACGGCAGTCTTCACCCTGCTGACGGCAACCTGAAGCCTGCCACGCCCGAGGACATGCAAAGGTCCGCCCCCGGCGTTGAGGAACCCTGGGACGCTCAGGCCCGGGATACACAAGCCCGGGACGCAGAAGCCCGGGATGGAGAAGCCCGGGACGCAGAAGCCTGGGATGCGGCAGGCTGGGATCCGCCAGCCCCCGATTCGGCGGCCTGGGACACTGGCCGGCGCCAGGATGGCGATGAGGATCCTGCGAGTCGCGACTGGCGGGGTGCCGAGTACCGCCTTGCCGAGCACCTCGAGATGCAACTGATGGGCTGCCATGTCTCCGAGCGCGACAAGGCGCTCGTGGAATGGCTCATCAACGCACTCGACGAAGACGGCCTGCTCCGTGAACCGATGGAAACCCTGATCGCCGGCTTCCCGGCCCAGGCCGAGGTGCAGATCGACGAGTTGCACACTGCGCTGAAACTGCTGCAAAGCTTTGACCCACCTGGGGTGGCAGCAAGGAGCGCGCAGGAATGCCTGAGCATCCAGTTGCAGCAAAGGCCGGAGTCCGAAGCCTCGCATCTTGCCCAGCGCATCGTGAACCAGCATCTTTCCTCGCTGGCGCAGCGCGATTTTGCCCGGCTGAGGCGTCAATTGGGCTGCAACGAGGCGATCCTGCGGGAAGCGCACGCGATGATTCTGTCGCTCAACCCGCGGCCAGCCTCGGGCTTTCAGGGCGGCGACCCGATGCCTTACGTGGTCCCCGACGTTGTGGTGAAGCTCGTAGGTCGCCGCTGGCAGGCCTTCGCCTTGCGCGGCGGGCTGCCTGACATCCGCCTCAACGAGCGCTATGTGCGCCTTCTCAAGACTTCGCGCGAGACCCGGACGGAAGGGGCGGGCCTGAGCGAGCAGATTCAGTCGGCCCGCTGGCTGGTGAAGAACCTTCGCCAGCGCGGCGAGACGATCCTGCGGGTTGCGCGCTTCATCGTTGTCCATCAACAGCGTTTTTTCAGCGAGGGCGCAGTAGCGATGCTTCCGCTGGCCATGCGCACCGTGGCCGAGGCGCTTGGACTCCACGAGTCCACGATCTCGCGTGTGACCACCCAGAAATTCATGCTCACGCCGCTTGGCACCTTCGAGCTCAAATACTTCTTCACCGGCCAGGTCGGTGGCGAAGCGCCAGGCGAAGGTGCGCATTCGAGCACCGCCATCCGGGCGCGTGTGAAGCAGATCATCGCTTCCGAGTCGGCAGAACGGCCGATGTCGGATTCGCACATTGCCGAGATCCTATCGGCCGAAGGCACCCAGGTGGCCCGCAGAACCGTGGCGAAGTATCGGGAGTTGCTGAGAATTCCGCCCACCTCGCAGCGGCGCAAGCAGCGATTCTGATGTATCGTTTCAGGGTCTTTGCGTAGGAGGTCAGACCGGTGAGCGGGTTGGGCGCAACGCTCATCGCGGACAGAGCAGGTGGAACCATGCAAACCAGGGCAGGCAGTCTGTTTTTCCGAAAGGAGCGCGTATGAACCTCTCGATTCACGGTCACCATGTCGATGTCACACCATCCCTCAGGAGCTACCTCACAGGCAAGCTCGAGCGTATTCACCGGCATTTCGATCAGGTGGTCGACGTCGATGTCTTCATGTCGGTCGACAAGCTCGAGCAAAAGATCGAGATCCACCTGCATGTCAAGGGAAAGGAACTGTTTGCGGAGTGCATCGACGAGGACCTGTATGCGGCGATCGACCGCGTTCTCGACAAGCTCGACAGGCAGGTCCTCAGGTACAAGGAACGGCGACAATCGCATCAGGCTGTCGGTGTCGGGCGTCAGTCAGCGATGATGTAGCCCGCTGATCCCGCCTGTCTTCGCCCATCGCCCATGAACAAGATCAGCCAGCTCATTCCCGAACGCAACCTCCTCCTCAACCTCGAGGCAAGCAGCAAGAAGCGCCTCTTCGAACAAACCGGACTGATGTTCGAGAACCATCACGGTCTGGCGAGCAGCAAGGTCTTCGAATCGCTTTTTGCGCGTGAGCGACTCGGATCAACCGGCCTGGGTTCGGGTGTGGCAATACCCCATGGCAGGATCAGGGGCCTCAAGCATGCACTTGGCGCCTTCGTGCGGCTTGCCAGGCCACTTCCCTTCGATGCGCCCGACGGTCAGCCCGTCAGCCTCGTCTTCTTCCTCCTGGTGCCGGAAAACGCCAACCAGGAGCACCTTGAACTCCTCTCCGAGCTTGCAGAAATGCTGTCGGACGAAGACTTCCGCAGCGGACTCAACTCGGCAAACGACAGCGCGCAGGCCCACCGCCTCATGCAGGGCTGGCAGTCAGGACATGGCAGTCACGGTCGGTCAGCTCTTTGCTGAAGTCTCCGATTCGCTGAGCCTGAGATGGGTCGATGGCCAGGGCGGCCATGCCCGGGGCTTCCGGGATGAATTGCGTGAACCCGCCGACATGGTCGGTTACCTCAATCTCATCCATCCCAACCGACTGCATGTCATCGGCTCCAATGAGGTGGCCTACTACGAACGTCTCGACCCGGAGCGCAGAAGGGCATTCTTCCTCGAACTCCTCGATGGACACCCCCCGGCTGTCGTGATGGCCGAGGCGCTCGCGCCGCCCGAGGAGTTGCGCCATCTGACGAAGGCTGTTGCATTCCCGAGCACCCGAGCAGGCATTGGGCCGGATCAAGGCGCCCACCACCCGCAGTCCGTCAACGACGGGGAACTTCCCCTATGGATCTCGCCCCTGCCTGCAGCCAGAGTGATCGAACGGCTGCGACAGCATCTCGGCAAGGCAATGGCCGAGCACACCACGGTGCACGGAGTGCTCATGGATGTGCTTGGACTCGGTGTGCTCCTGCAAGGCGAATCGGGACTCGGCAAGAGCGAACTCGGGCTTGAGTTGATCAGCCGGGGGCACGGACTCGTCGCCGATGATGTCGTGGAGCTGGCTCGGGTCTCACCGGTGCTGGTGGAGGGCAAATGTCCGCCGTTGTTGCAGAACATGCTCGAGGTGCGGGGGCTCGGCCTTCTCGACATCCGAACGATCTTTGGCGAGGCTGCAGTGCGCCGCAAGATCCGGCTCAGGCTCATCGTGCATCTGATGCGTCGCAGCACGATGGAGCAGGAATACGAGCGGCTGCCGTTGCAGGCGATCCATCAGGAGATTCTGGGCATTCCAATGCCGAAGGTTGTGATACCGGTGGCCGAAGGTCGCAACCTCGCGGTACTTACCGAAGCGGCGGTACGCTCGACGATTCTCAAGCTGCGCGGGATCGACTCGATGCAGGCATTCTTCGAGCGCCAACGTCAATTGATGGATCAGGAATCGATGCAGACACTCGATCCGCTGCGCGGGGTAGCCTGATGTTTTCGGATCGTTCGCTTCGGCTGGAACGCCAATGCGGCTTGTGCTGGTAACCGGCCTTTCGGGCTCGGGCAAGTCGGTTGCGATCCGCGAACTCGAAGACAGCGGGTACTTCTGCATCGACAATCTCCCGGCTCGCTTCCTGCGCGAGGTCTGCGCCTCACTCCAGGAGGAAGGACACGAGCGGGTCGCAGTGGCCATCGACTCGCGCAGTCCCACCTCGCTTGCCACGTTGCCGGAGGTTCTCGGCAGCCTGGTCGGTCGGGGTATCCACGCGCAGGTGGTCTTTCTGCAAGCGCGCGACCACGAACTCCTGCAGCGATTCTCCGAAACAAGGAGGCGCCATCCCCTGGCTCCGGCAGCCGAGGGCGTGGCCGAGCACGGACTTCTCGAGGCCATTGCCCGTGAGCGCGCATTGCTGGAGGTGTTGCATGAGGGCGCGGTCACGCTCGACACCACTGGGGTTGCCCCGCGCCAGTTGCGAAGCTGGGTGCGCGAGCTGGCCAGCGCACAGCACCTCGGGCTCACCCTCAGCCTCGAATCGTTTGCCTTCAGGCATGGGGTGCCCGAACACGCCGATCTGGTCTTCGATGCACGGTGCCTGCCGAATCCGCACTACGAAAAGGCGCTGCGCCCGCTCAGCGGCAAGGATGAGGCGGTCGACGCATACCTTCAGGCAAGCGAACAGGGCCCGGCATTCGTGGCGTGCATCGAGGGCTGGCTCCGGCGCTGGATCCCGCAATACCGCCACGACCAGCGCGCCTACCTCACCGTCGCCATCGGCTGCACTGGCGGACAACACCGTTCGGTATGGGCTGTCGAGCAACTCGTGCAACGGCTCGACGATATGGGCGTGATTGCACGGCATCGCGCCATCGAGCGCACGGCCTGAGCGTGGTTGGGATTCGGAATGCGCGTTGAATGGGCCCGCAACGAGCGAACGCTCCAACCGGGTGAACGCAATGAATGACCTGCCGATCTTCCCGCTCGGCATGCCGCTTTTTGCGGGAGGCGTCTTGCCGCTGCAGATTTTCGAAGCCCGCTACCTCGACATGGTGAGCGAGTGCAGTCGGCATGACAAGCCTTTCGGGGTCTGCATGATCACCCGCGGCAGCGAGGCCGGGAAGGCTGCCGAACACGCGCAGGTTGGGACGCTCGCCACGATCCGCGATTTCGACCAGACCGAGGCAGGCCTGCTCTATATCCGCACGCTCGGCAGCGAACGCTTCCGCATCCTGCGCCGATGGATCCAGGACAACGGACTGATCCGCGCTGAAGTCCTCGTGCTCGATGACCGGGATGACCTTGCCCAGAGCACGCTGGAAAGCTCTTTTGCACCGCTTGCCGCGTTGCTGAAACAACTCCACGGCCAACTCAAGCAGCAGCACCCTGAGGCCTTCGAGAAGGTGCTCGAGAAGCCGCTGCGCTACACCGAGCCCGCCTGGGTCACCAACAGACTGATCGAACTGCTCCAGGTGAGCAATCTGCAAAAGCAGCAATGGCTCGAACTCAGCGCCGGGCACCGGCAGCACGCGGTGCACAGCTTCCTCGAGGAGCAGCAGGCAGTCTAGCGTCGAGGCAACAACCTGCCCTCTCGACCTCGCCGCCTACCCTGCTGCTTCGAGGAGTCTGCGCAGCGCAGCAGGTATACCCATCGCAAGAGCCTCGTGGCGATTCACCCAGCACCAGTCAATCGCAGACGGATCCAGCGTGGAAATTGCGCTCCGGAACCGGGGCTCCGAGGCAAAGGCAGGATGCAGGCGGCCAAGGGATGCAGGTCTCGGGCCCGGCGATGAAAGGCAGACCTGCGGCTTGGCGTGTCCGGGGATTTCAACCTGCAGGACTGGCGCATGCAAGCGAAAGTGGCTGAAGGATTGCTCCACGGTCAAGCCTTCGGAGAGTGCAAACTCGGCATCGGGACCAGGGATCAGGCCAGTGAACACCAGCCAGTTGCGCACCGCATGCCCGCCCGGCGGGCTCGATTCGGATGCCGCAGACGGCGGCAACTCCGGCAGACTCCAGAGCGAAGCCCATACCCCGCAGTCCGGCCTTTTCTGCAGGAGAATCTGGTCGCGCCACCGCACAAGCAGGAAAACCCATCGCCGGGTCGGCAAGCGTGGCCGGGTTCGCGGCTCCGGGAAGCGCGTGGGCTCACCGCTTGCGTAGGCTTTGCAGGCGGTTACCAGTGGGCATGCTTTGCAGACGGGCCGCCTCGGAAGGCAGCGGGTTGCACCAAGGTCCATCAGTGCCTGGGTGTAGGTGACCACTTCCGGACTTTCGCGAGCCTCGGAAAGGCTGGGCGCCGGGGGAACCAGCGACTCTGCAAGTTCCCAGAGCAGCCTTTCGATGTGTGAGCCGGGCGGCGTGGGGTGGAGCGCGAAATACCTCGAGAGCACGCGCCTGACATTGCCGTCCAGAATCGCTGCGCGCCGTCCAAAGGCGAAGACTGCAATCGCTGCCGCAGTCGAGCGACCGATTCCAGGCAGTTTCCGCAGGACGTCCGGATGATCGGGAAAGCTGCCTCCGTAGCTTCGGCAGACCTCGATCGCGCACGCATGCAACAGCCGGGCGCGGCGGTAGTAGCCCAAACCGCTCCAGAGCGCAAGCACCTCGTCAAGCGACGCTCCGGCGAGGCTCTCGAGGGTGGGAAAGCGCGCAAGGAAACGCGTGTAGTACCCGATTACGGCTGCAACCTGCGTCTGCTGCAACATGATTTCGGAAACCCAGATGCGATAGGCGTCCCTGGTGCCCTGCCATGGCAGCCCCTTGCGCCCGTGCTCAGGCTGCCAGACGGTGAGCGCCCGGGCAAAGAAGGCACCTTCGACAGCCCCCACCGCGGCCAGCGTGTGGTTCGACTGCGCTGCCTGCCCCCGCTGTCCTTCCCGTCCTGCTTCCTCTGGGGCCGGATCCCTCAGCGCTGACACCGCGGACACCAGAAGCTGCTGCGTTGGCCGAGGATCGTGCGCCGAACCTTTGCGCCGCAGGCAGGGCAGGCTTCACCGTCTCTGCCGTAGACTGCGTAGTGCTGCTGGAACGCCCCCGGGTCTCCGTGCGACCCCACGAAGTCTCTCAGTGTCGAACCGCCGGCCTCGATCGCCTGCCGCAAGACCTCCCGAATCGCGTCCACGAGCCGCGCATACCGATGTCGCCCGATCCTGCCAGCTGCACGTCGCGGATCAATGCCTGCGCGGTACAGAGCTTCGGAAGCGTAAATGTTTCCCACCCCCACAACCGGGGTCCCTGACATCAGCCATTGCTTGACGGCCACCTTGCGACCCTGACTCCTTCGATGCAGACTGTCGGCGTTGAAGGCAGGGTCGAAGGGCTCAGGTCCGAGCCGCGCAAAGTGCGCGTCGATCGAACGCGCGGGATCGGAATCGGCACTCCCGACGCATGGGTGGGCGAACCAGAGAACGCTTCCAAACCGGCGCGGATCGTGAAGCCGCAGCTCGAGTCCGCCGGAAAAATGCCAGATAAGGTGGTCGTGCGTCCTCAGCGCCTCAGGCTGTTGGATCCTCCGCAACGATCCGGACATCCCCAGGTGAATCAGCAGGGTTCCACGCTCGAGTGCAACGAGCAAGACCTTTGAGCGTCGATCCAGCGCACAAACCATCTGATTCCTGGTGAGCGCATCGAGTTGCGGGTCGACTTCCCAGCGCAGTTTCGGAACGCGCACCTCGGTGCGGAGCAGGCGCAGCCCTCTGAGGACCGCATCAAGTCCCTGCCTCACAACTTCCACTTCGGGCAACTCAGGCATCGGGCTCGGGAACTCCGGAACCTTTGGCTTACGGCGCTGGCGGGTCGGGCTCAATCGGCCCGGGACCGCGCGCCAAACTCGCACTCGATTGGGATTAGCATAGCGTCTTGCGCATTCAAAAGGCTCGCAGAGCATGCCCATTGCACTCATGATCCGCCGCATCACTCAGGCCATCGGCCCGCCAGCAGCCGATTCGGGGAGTCTGCGCCCGCTGGCAAGACCAAGTGCCAGCGCAGTGGCGGCTGCCCTGCTTTTGCCTGTTGCAGCCTGCCTTGTCGTGTTGTTCCCGATTCGGGCGCTGGCGCAGCATGGCGGCGCGGTATCGGCACTACACGCCTGCGGTCTTGACAACGGTCCGGCGCTCGACGAAAGCCCGGGTGTTGGCGACGCTCCGGGGCTGGATGCTGGCTCGAGCGCCGACGACGGCCCGGGGCCCGACGACGCTCCGGGGGTGGACGACAGCCCTGCCGAACCGGAATCGAGCAGTGGGGAGGTTGCCCCCGCGCAGGAGCTCACCGCCTCGGTGCTTTTCCAGCTGATCGCCGCAGAGATCGCAGCGCAGAGCGGTCAACTCGGGTCGGCCGTCCAGACCATGCTCGAGTTGGCGCGGCAGACAGGCGACTCGCGCATCGCGCGCCGCGCCACCGAGCTCGCTCTACGCGAGCGTGTTTTTGCACGGGCGCTCGCGGCTGCGGAGATGTGGCGCAAGCTCGCTCCTGAGTCCACCCAGGCCGTCCTCGTGCTGGAGAACCTCTACCTTGCCGGTAACCGGCTCGAGGAAGCGGGAAAGTTGTTGGCGCGACGTCTTGCCATGGCTCAGGATGAGCCCGGAAGGGCGGGGATCTGGTTCAACCTTCGCCAGGCGCTGCTACGACTCGACAAGCCGCAAGCAGCGCTTGGGCTTGCAGAGCAACTGGCACGGGCTGGCAGTGCAGCGCAGGGTGAGGACCAGACCACGCTTGCGGTGCTCCTTGTGCAATCCGGTTCCTCGGCGGCCGCTGGGCGGATCGCAGAAGCGCTCAAGCTTGCCGAGCGCCACGCTAGCCGCCTTGAGCTTGCGCAGTCAGCCCTGCAGATCAAGCGCCAGGACCTCGCCCAGCTGCCGCTCGAGCGCCTGATCCGTGAGGCGGATGATCGACAGGTGCAATCGCAGGCCCTTCTGCTGCTCGCACAGCTCATGCGCGAAAGTGAGCGCGCCGAGGAGGGATTCCAGCTGCTCGATGCCAGTCTCGCAAGGGATCCCAGGCGGGTGGAGTTGCTCTACGACCACGCGATGGCTGCCGAGCGGCTCAATCGCCTCGAAGTGGCCGAAAAGAGTCTGCGTCAGCTGATCGAATTGCGTCCGAAGCACGCGCACGCCTACAACGCACTCGGTTACGCGCTGGCCGACCGAAACATTCGTCTCGACGAGGCACAACAGTTGATCGAGAAGGCCCTCGAACTCGCGCCCGAGGATCCGCACATCATCGACAGCATGGGATGGGTTCTCTACCGTCGCGGCAACCTCGAGGGTGCGCTCGAATATCTGCAAAGAGCCTACCGTCTCCAGGCCGATGCCGAAATCGCAGTGCATCTCGGAGAGGTGCTCTGGAAACTCGGTCGCCGCGACGAGGCGATGGAACTGTGGCGCAACGCTCGCAGGAGTGAGCCCGGCAACGCGGTGCTGCGTGAAACCCTGGGCCGACTCGAAGTTTCGCTCTAGCTCGGCCAGCTCCCAGGTGGCATGCCGCAGTGCCTGGGTTACCGTCGCATCTGCGGAACCCGATGGATGTGCGCAGGCGAACATTGCCCCGCAAGCTGCAATCCCTGCGGAAATGTGCCCGCGTTCCTCCACGCCCGGCCAGTGACTTCTGCGGGCCTTGACGCGATGCGCCGCGCAGCCTCCTGCCTCGCTGCCATGCTGTTACCTGCAGTCCTTTGCAGCGGCTGCGCCGTCGATGTGCAGACCCGGCTCGAGCAAGCCTTGCGCGAGGGTATCAGCACCCTCAATGAATCCACGCTCGCGTTGTCGGCCAGGGCGGCTTCCGCGCTCGGCACATCCACGCGGCTCGCCGCTCTGCAGCAAGCCGCCACCGTGGGCCGCTTCGGGTTGCGGATACGCACGAGCGACCGGGTGCTGCACCTGCAGGGCCTCTTCGAACTCAGGGCGAATGCGTCGGCAGCGTCGGTCGACCTCTTCGATCCAGCAGGTCAGCCGATCCTTCACTGGCGCCAGAACGCGGGGGAGGCCGCATGGATCGAAGCTGCGGGTACGGGCACGGTGAGCGTCGATCAGGCTGAGCGGTGGCTGCGCCAAAGCGGCCTTTCCGGGGCAACGCCGGCACTGAACGCGTGGCAGTGGCGCCGATGGCTCGATCTGCCCGAGGGTAGCTACGAGCAGGGTGAGTTCCTTATCGAGCGCTCCGCAGGCCGGCTGCGCATCGTCTCGGGCCCGGACGAGGCGCTTCGCCTCACACTGGTGCCAACAGATCCCCAGTAGAGGAGCCGAGGGTGTCGCTCCAGCCGCAACAGGCGCTGCGCGAGAAAGCGCCGGCCAAGCTCAACCTTCACTTGCACGTAACCGGTCGCAGGGCCGACGGGTACCACGAACTCGACACAAGCTTCGTGATGATCGACTGGTACGACGAGGTGTGCGTATCCCGGCGCAGCGACGGCGAGGTGAGGCGAGTCGCGGATCATGCGGGGATCCGCTTCGAGGCGGACCTCTCGGTCCGTGCCGCACTGCTGCTGCGCGAGCAATGTCTGCAACTGGGATTGCGCTGTCCGGGTGCAGACCTCCTGGTGCACAAGTCGATCCCCCTGGGGGCCGGGCTGGGCGGAGGAAGCAGCAACGCCGCCTCGGTCTTGCGCCTGCTCAACAGCCTTTGGGAACTGCACTGGCCCCCCGAGCGGCTCGCCGAGCTCGGGGCAAGGCTCGGCGCGGACGTCCCTGTCCTTGTGCACCGCAGGCATGCGCTGGCGCGGGGCATCGGAGAAATACTCAAGCCACTGCCGCTGGGTAGTGCCCACTTCGTGCTCGTCTTTCCGCAGGTGAACATCGCCACTGCTGCGGTGTTCGACGACCCTGAATTGACACGTACAAGCGAAGCTCTCAAAATACCGGGTTGGATTTCCTGGGAGTGGCTGCTTCAGTCGCGAAACGACCTTGAAAAAGTTGCCTCACGAAGGTTCGGTGAAGTCCGAGCGGCGCTCTGTATGCTTCGCGAGGCGGCAACGAGCGTAGGGCTGCCCTCGCACTGGCCGCGGATGAGCGGGTCGGGATCAACCGTGTTCACAATGGTCCGCAGTGCTTCGGAAGGTTTGCAACTGAGGGGTGGTCTGGAAGCCCTGTGCCAACGGGATGGTCGATCGGGCTGGACGGTGAGGGGCGCGGCGAGCCTGCCCTAGCTCCGGCAGCGGCGGGCCTGCCCTGGGTGGAGTCGCGGCACGAGGGTTCTGGGAATCGCCGGTTTCGATTTTCGGCACCATGCCCTTCTTGCTTGAGCCGCGTTGGAATTGGGTGTGCAGGGTGGTGGTTCGCTCGACAGGGCGGCCGAGGGTGGGGTTGCCTTTGCGGCTAAGATCCGGTCGCCGGGGAACTCGAATTCGATTGTGGGTCTGGTTCCTGGCTGCGTTGCTGGTTTGGTTTCTGGCTGGGTTGCTTGTTTGGTTGCTGGGTTGGTTTCTGGCTGCGTTTCTGGGTTGGTTTCTGGGTTGTTTTCTGGCTGGGTTGCTTGCTGGATTGGTCTTTGGAATTGAGCAGGTTGGCAGTCCGGATGGGGAGTCGCCAAGTTGGTTAAGGCACCGGATTTTGATTCCGGCATTCGAGGGTTCGAATCCTTCCTCCCCAGCCACTCCTTTCAAGGGCGGCTCCGCTGCCGCCTTGGCGATCCTGCTACATGAGGGGTGCGCACGTTCCCGACCTGCGACCGGGCGATCCCGGTCAGTGCCCGACGGGTGGATCACCGGGACAAGACTTCCGTCGGCTCCGGTTGGCCCGAAGCACCGATGAAAGCAGTTGAACGGCGCATGGCGCGCTCCTTCTCATGAACTCACTGATCCATCACCGCGATGCGAGCGGGCCCGAGGCCCTCACCATTTTCACCGGCAACGCGGTTCCGAAACTTGCTTCCGAGGTTGCCGCGCATTTGCGTGTTCCGCTTGGCAGGGCGAGTGTTGGCCGCTTCTCCGACGGCGAAGTGATGGTGGAAATCCTGGAGAATGTCCGGGGCAGGGACTGTTTCGTTCTCCAGTCCACTTGCGCCCCCACGAACGATCACCTCATGGAACTCCTGATGATCGTGGATGCACTCAAGCGCGCTTCCGCAGGGCGCATCACGGCTGCGGTACCCTATTTCGGCTACGCCCGCCAGGACCGGAGGGTACGTTCGACCCGGGTACCCATCAGCGCCAAGGTGGTTGCCAACATGCTCCAGGTCGCAGGCGTCGACCGGGTTCTCACAATGGACCTCCATGCGGACCAGATCCAGGGATTCTTCGACATTCCGGTCGACAACATCTACTCGGCGCCGATCCTTCTTGCGGATGTGCACAAGCGCAAGCTCGACGATCCGATCGTGGTGTCTCCCGACGTGGGCGGCGTCGTGCGCGCGCGGGCAATGGCCAAACAACTCGACAGCGATCTGGCGATCATCGACAAGCGCCGGCCGAAGGTCAATGTGTCCGAAGTGATGAACATCATCGGCGAGGTTGAGGGGAGAGCCTGCCTGATCATCGACGACATCGTCGACACTGCAAACACGCTCACCCGCGCCGCAGCAGCGCTCAAGGAGCAGGGGGCCGCAAAGGTGCTCGCCTATTGCACCCACGCTGTTCTTTCCGGTGGAGCGGTCCGCCGGGTGGCCGACTCCGATCTCGACGAACTCGTCGTAACCGATACGATCCCGTTACCGAGAGATGGAGCAGCCTGCGCAAAGATCCGCGCACTTTCCTCGGCGCAGCTGCTTGCCGAAACCATCCTGCGCATCAACCGCTCCGACTCGGTGTCGTCGCTTTTTGTGGACTGAGGTCGCCGATGCACTGTATAACCCGGTTCGTATTGCAGGCGTCTGGTCGCGGACGCCGCAAGCCAGCGAAGGGCGTTGCCCGTGCCCGCTGGTTTCATGCCCTGGCGATGAAGACTTTCATCGTGGGGATCATCCCGCCGCCAGACCGTGGAGAGCGTGCCTCTTCGCCACAGGGTTCGGAGGTTGTTTCAGGCTGAAGGAGGCCCGGAGAAGGATCAGGGAATCCGCAAGCAAACCATGGGTTGCAGGCGCACAAGGCCCGCGAACCCTCACCCAAGGAAATCATCATGAAAGTTGTTGCCAGCAGCCGTTCAGCGCAAGGGTCGAGTGCGAGCCGCCGCCTGCGCCGATCCGGCAAGGTGCCCGGAATCATCTACGGAACCCCGGGGGAACCCACCCCGATCGAGATCGACCATAACCCGCTCTTTCACGCATTGCGGGTAGAGGCCTTCCATGCGTCGATCCTTCAGATGGAACTCGACGGTGCGCCTCAGCAGGTGTTGCTGCGCGATGTGCAGTGGCACCCCTACAAGCAGCTCGTGATGCATATCGACTTCGAGCGGGTGTCGGCCGAACGCAAGATCCACATGAAAGTGCCGCTGCACTTCATCAACCAGGAGAATTCCCCTGCGGTGAAGTTCTCGGCGGGTATCGTGAGCCATGTGCTCAACGAGGTTGAGATTTCCTGCCTTCCGGCGCAACTGCCCGAGTTCATCCCGGTGGACCTGGGAAGCCTGGAGGCAGGCAAGTCACTTCATTTGCGCGACCTGAGCTTTCCGGCGGGTGTGTCGCCGGTGCTCAGCGCAAAGGACAACCCGGTCGTCGTTACCGTCACGCTCCCTGTCGTGGAAGAAGAAAAGCCTGTCGAGACGGCCGCAGCCAAGCCCGCTGCCAAGGCGGGCGCAAAGGGTGGCGCGAAGGGCGGGGCAAAACCCGAGGCAAAACCGGCTGCGAAGACCGAGGCCAAGCCTGCCGCCAAGTCGAAGAAGTAGCGCGGGCCTGCGACACTCCCTGTGAGTCCGTTGAGGCCCTGGCTGAAGCGGTTCTCGTTGGCGCAGGGCCTTGCCGCACCGCAACACTGTGGACGACCGAAGCGAGCCGATCCGGGTCATTGCCGGCCTGGGCAACCCCGGAAGTGAACATCAGAATGACCGACACAACGCCGGCTTCTGGTTTCTCGATCATCTCGCGCGCCGGCTCGGAAGCGGGGCTCAGCTCGAAGCACGATTCTTCGGCGATGTCGGGCGTGTGCGGGTGGGCGAAAGTGGCTCGCTCTGGTTGCTCAAACCCTCCACCTACATGAACCGCTCCGGCGAAGCGATCGGGGCGCTCTGCAGCTACTATCGGATTGCGGCTGCACAGTTGCTGGTGGTGCACGACGAACTTGACCTGATGCCTGGCACCGCAAGGCTCAAGTTCGGTGGAGGCTCGGCGGGTCATAACGGGCTCAAGGACATCAGCACCCGGCTCGGTGGAACAGACTTCTGGCGTTTACGCCTGGGAATCGGCCACCCGCGAAGCCTCGGACTCCGGGAGGAGGTTGCGAGCTTCGTTTTGCATCGTCCCTCGGCCGAGCACCTCAAGCTGATCGAAGATGAAATCGACCGCGCGATCGAGGTGGTGCCCCTGCTTGCAGAAGGTTCCTTTCGCAGCGCGGCGCAGTCCCTGCATTGCCCTCGGCGTCCATCGGACGAAGCGACTGCCCCAGGGGAACCATCTGCTTCGGAAAGACCAGACCGCTGATTCCGGACACTGGTGGAGGGCTCAGGGCCGGTGGTCAGGCTGCGCATTGGCCACGCCGGAGATCACATGGCCGGCGGGCGCCACCCTCGAAACCGACTCGCAATGCCTCGTCTGGTCGTCGAAGAAGAAGTCGGGCTGAAAAGTCTTGAGAAAACTGCTCTTGTCGAGTCCGCCAAGAAACATCGCCTCGTCGACCTCTGCTCCCCACTCCATGAGCGTACGGATCGCGCGCTCGTGCGCGGGCGAACTCCGCGCGGTCACGAGTGCAGTCCGGATCCGCATCGCGCCGAGCCCTTCGGCTTGCAGCCGGTGAAGTGCCTCGAGCAGCGGCTTGAAGGGACCACCAAGGAGAGGCCGGGTGGCGTGCTCGCGCTCGTGAGCTTGAAAGGCACCCAGACCGTCCCGCCGGAACACCCGCTCGCTTTCGTCGGAGAAGAGCACCGCATCCCCGTCGAAAGCGATCCGTATCTCCTCGGGGTGATTTTCCGAAGCCTGCACCGAACTCGGAAACACCCGGGCTGCCGGAAAGCCCGCTTCGAGCGCAGCGCGCACGTCCTGCTCGTTGGCCGACAGGAAGAGATTGGCCTTGAGCGGCTCGAGATAGGGCCAGGGCGTGCGCCCGCGGGTAAACACCCCGCGCTCGAGCCTCAAGCCCATTTGCTGCGCCGAGCGAAAGACCCGCAATCCCGACACCGGGTCGTTGCGCGAAAGGACCACCACCTCAACCCTGCGCACCGCATCGTCGGGCTGCGCTCCGTCAAAAGCGAGCAGCTTGCGCACGAGGGCAAACGCCACCCCGGGTTTGGCCGGTTGGTCTAGGCGCTCACGCTGCAAGGCTCGGTAGGCACCGTCGTCGCTTTCCTCAAAGACGCGATTCTCCTGCTCGAAGTCAAAAACTGCGCGCGAAGAGATCGCCACCACCAGCTTGTTTTCGAGGCTCATCATAAGCCCGGACTATACTGCGGTGAGGTGAAAGCTCGAGGGAAGCTGGGTGGAAGCTGGGTGGAAGCTGGGTGGAAGCCGGGTGGAAGCCGGGTGCAAGCCGGCTGCAAGGCGGTGAAGGGGGCGATTGATTCGGGAGAACGGTCATGGCTTTGCAGTGCGGCATCGTTGGTCTTCCCAATGTGGGCAAATCCACCCTTTTCAACGCACTCACCAAAGCCGGCATCGCTGCCGAGAACTATCCCTTTTGTACCATCGAGCCCAACGTCGGGATCGTTGAAGTGCCCGACCCGCGGCTTCAGGCTCTCGCACAAATCGCACGACCTTCGCGGGTGATTGCCGCAACCGTGGAGTTCGTCGACATCGCCGGACTCGTTGCCGGAGCAAGCAAGGGGGAGGGGCTCGGGAACCAGTTCCTTGCCAACATCCGCGAGACCGACGCCATCGTTCATGTTGTGCGCTGCTTCGAGGACAGCAATGTGGTCCATGTGGCCGGCCGGGTTGATCCGCTGTCAGACATCGAGGTGATCAACACAGAACTTGCCCTCGCCGACATGGCCACTGTGGAGAAGGCGATCACCAAGACCGCCAAGGTCGCACGCTCCGGGGGCGACAAGCTTGCGATGCGCCTGCTCGAGGTGCTCGAGAAATGCATGCCGGTACTCGACCAGGCCAAACCCGTCCGGTCCGCCGAACTCTACGCGGAGGAAATGGCGTTGCTCAAGCCACTCTGCCTGATCACTGCCAAGCCCGCGATGTACCTTGCCAACGTCCGCGATGACGGCTTTCGCAACAACCCGCATCTCAGCGCTCTCCAGACTCTGGCGACCTCCGAGGGTGCGATCGTGGTTCCGATCTGCGCAGCGATAGAGGCGGAGATCGCTGACCTGCCCGACGACGACAAGGAGGTATTCCTCGCCGACATGGGCATGCGCGAACCCGGACTCAACCGGGTGATCAGGGCAGCATTCGATCTTCTGGGTTTGCAGACCTACTTCACTGCAGGCGAAAAGGAGGTGCGTGCCTGGACTATCCGCAAAGGCTCCACCGCCCCTCAGGCTGCCGCAGTCATCCATACGGATTTCGAGCGCGGTTTCATCCGCGCCGAAACGATTGCCTGCGACGACTACATCGCCTGCAAAGGCGAGGCCCGCGCCAGGGACAAGGGCCGGATGCGACTCGAGGGAAAAGACTACGTGGTCCGGGATGGTGACGTGATGCACTTTCGATTCAACGTCTGACGGCCGGGGCGGATTTCGGCGGTCTTTGCGGGACCTCTTCGGAATAATAAGTTTCTGATTTGAATAGGTATGATGGTCTGGACGGTGCCGCCGGGCACCGTTGCAAGCCGATCCGAAAGTGGAAAGCGTCGCGGGTATGGACCGTTCGCCACCCCGAAGATTGGTGGGTACGGTCGCCAACCCTTCGAGGCGCCCATGCTCACTGATACCCAGTGCCGCGCGGCCCGTCCGCGCGAGACGGCCTACAAGCTCGCCGACGGCGGCCGCTTCACCCTGGCCGAGGCCGGCGACGAGCGCATGCGGGCGCGTGACCTCGTCAAGCAGGGCATCAACCCCGCGCACGAACGCCAGCGAGCGCGCCCGCGCCGAGACCAGGACGGCGCCACCACCTTCGAGTCGGTAACCCGAGAGTGGCTGGCCATGAAGGACCGGGAGGAGATCACCAAGGCGCGGCGCCTCAACATGCTGCAGCGGGTGGTGTTCGGCAAGATCGGGCCGCTGCCGGTCAAGCAGATCACGCCCATGCACATCCTGGACGTGCTCACCACCGCCGCCCGCAAGAACGGGCCGAGCGTCGCGGCCGAGGCCAAGCGCAGCATGGCCGGGGTGTTCGAGCTGGCCATGGCCACGCTGCGGGTGGACCGCGACCCGGTCTATCCGGTGCGCCGCGCCCTGCCGCCCAACAAGACCCAGCACAAGCGGGCGCTGGAGCCGGACGAGATCGGCCGCCTGTTGCGCGACATGACGGGCCACGGCGGCCGGCACGAGACGCTGGCGGCCTTCCGGCTGATGTGGCTCACGCTGTGCCGCCCGGGCGGCGTGAAGCGCTTCCTCAAGGGCGGGCGCGTGCAGGGCCTGTGCGCCTGACTCGGCGATCTGCCGTCGCCGTCCGGCGACGAACAACCCACGTTACTGATCGCCGAGGGCATGGCCACCGCCGCCAGCCTGCACGAGGCCACGGGCCACACCGTGGTCGTTGCCTTTCACGCCGGCAACCTCGGCGCAGTCACCGTCGCGCTCCGCGCGCGATACCACGGAGGCCGCATCGTGGTGTGCGCGGACGACGACCATCTGACGCCCGGCAACCCGGGCCGCGCGCATGCCATCGAGGCGGCACGCACCGTCGGCGGTGCGGTCGCGGTACCGGACTTCGGTGACGACCGGCCTGCGGACGCCACCGACTTCAATGATTTGGCGAGGCTGCGCGGTCTGTCAGCAGTGCTGACAGCGATCGAGACGGCGGCCAAGCCACCGCCGCCGGTTGCCGACGACCGCGACTCCAACGCAGCGCAGTCCGTGTGGCCAGACCCGGAACCCCTGACCGCACCGATCGAATCACAGCCATATCCGGTCGACGCGCTGCCGCCATTGCTGCGCGACTGGGAGCGCGATCGCGCGCTCGCCTGCGCGGCGGAACTCGCCGAGTACGAGACGGCCGCCGCTTCCTACGACGCCAAGAAGGCGGGGCTGCTCGAGTCCATCAAGCGCAAGCGGCGCGATGCGCAGGACACTGCCGACGACGATCGCGCGCTGTTAGATCTGAGGGCCATGGCACCGACGCCCGTGAGCGTGCCGCGCTTGCTCTACGCCGACGCCACGCCCGAGGCGCTGCCCCATGCCCTGGCCAC
>Ga0194125_10002750_pt1 | contig 28907 bp, 26 predicted proteins | sample TA2KigC250mmetaG_FD_148626 | JGI IMG/M metagenome (GOLD analysis project Ga0194125, IMG submission 148626) | Freshwater microbial communities from Lake Tanganyika, Tanzania - TA2015034 Kigoma Deep Cast 250m | ecosystem: Environmental > Aquatic > Freshwater > Lake | place: Tanzania: Lake...
TACTGCTTTGGCTATAATCGGCGATATGAGCGTGTCTTCTGTGCTGTATATCAATCCCTCGTTTAATCCCCGCTGGATTTTGTTGTAGTAAAATTCCATCTTTAAATTGAATGCGGACGATGGATAATAGTTTAACCTCGTCTTGCCCCGCCATATCCTGAAATCCGTGTTCTTGTAATTCCCGTCGGAGACGTGATTGTTTAACTGAATTAAAAATGCTAACTTCCGCGTTATCGGTATGTCAAAATATATGTCGGCATTTAATGAACCGTGCCTGTCCTGACAATACCTTAACTGCGAAAATGTTTCTCTGCGGAAGTAATTCTTGGTTATTATGTTTATCGACCTGCCTGATGAGTTTATACCATACAGGAATGATAATGAAGTCGGAATTTCTTCGATTTTCTCGATTTCGTTAATTGAAATGTATTCGTTGTCAAAACCCTGAAAATATGCGTCGTTTAATTGTATGCCGTCCCTGAATATACCGACTAAATTGTTGCTGAAACCGTTGTAGTTAATCGGATTTTTGCCTCCTTCAAATACATAGTTTATAAAATATCCGCTCCTCTCGTTTAATATCTCCGATAAGTTTCTCCTGTCGTTCCATATCCAGAAATCGAAATTTGTTGTGTCGCTTGTTTCGGATAAGTAAGGCGAACTCTTTATGACGTTCGTGTCGAAAGGCGCTTTCCTTGATGTCGTGTCTTTATCAAATATCTGCGAATATGATGGGATTGTTATTGTAAGAAAAAAAAATAATACCCATTTTTTCATCAGATTCCTGTTTATGAATTAATTATTATTCCGTCTGCTATCTTGATTATCCTGTCGCAGCGCTGCGCAAATTCCTCGTTGTGAGTTACTATTACAAATGTCTGTCCTAACCTCTCTCTCAGTTTAAATATTAAATCTATTACCGACTCTGCATTCTCTGTATCGAGATTCCCGGTCGGCTCGTCTGCAAGTACTATCTTCGGCGTATTTATTAATGCCCTCGCTATGGCTACACGCTGTGCCTCTCCGCCGGATATCTCGGACGGCTTGTGATTGATTCTGTCGCTTAAACCTACTTCGCTTATTATCCTGTCCGCTGCTTCACGGTTCCTGTGCCCCGAAATTAATGAGGGAATTAATATGTTTTCTATTACTGTGAATTCGGGAAGTAAATGATGAAATTGAAAAATAAATCCTACGGATTTGTTTCTGAATGACGATAGCTGCTTGTCGGACATTTCGAAAACATCTGTACTGTCAAAATATACTTTCCCTTTGTCCGGCTTGTCAAGAGTTCCGATAATGTGAAGTAAGGTGCTTTTACCTGCACCGGATTTGCCGACAATCGCCGCTATCTCTCCTTTGTAAATCTCAAGATCAATACCCTTTAATACTTCAAGCCTGTTTGTCTTTGTAATATCGTATGATTTAACGATTTTTTCTGTCTTTATTATTACTTCTCTGTTCATTCGTTTTTGATTTATTCCCATCTTATTGATTCGACTGGATTAAGTTTTGAAGCACGGTAAGTCGGATATAATGCCGCTATCGTACATAATAATAATGCCGCTAACGGAATGAATATGAAATCCGTTGCACGGTACGCTATCGGAAGGGCTATCTGCTGACTGCCTGATATTACTTTGTAAATGGCGTACTCTTTCTGTATTAATGTTACCGCTAAACCTGTTAATGTACCGAAAAACATTCCGATGATGCCGACTATTACTCCTTCGAATAAAAAGATTCTTGTTATTTCTTGCTTGGTTGCTCCCATCGCCCTCAGTATCCCTATGTCTCTTTTCTTTTCCAGTACCGTCATTGTCAGAGAACCAAGTATGTTGAATGAAGCAACTACAATTATAAGACTGAGAATTATAAATGCTGCAAGTCTTTCGATTTTTATTATGGAATAAAAATCCTGATGTAAATCATACCAGGTCAGAATTGTGTATTTTTCTCCTAATGCTTTTTCCAGTTTCTCTTTTACCCTGTCGGAATTATTAATATCATCTAACCTGATTTCTATTCCGCTGATTTTGTTTCCGAGATTAAATAAGTATTGTGCGTTCTTGATGGATATGTATGCGTATTTTGAGTCGTAATCCCGGTTTTCCGATTCGTATATTCCGTTGATTTTAAATTCCTTTGTCAATGGCTGAACAAACTGTGTTAACGCACTTTCAAGACCTACAGGACTTAGTAAGGTTAATGTATCTCCCTGAATTGTTCTCATCTGGTCGGCTAATATCAAACCAAGCACTATGCCCCCGAAATCAATTTCGTCTTTTAAATTGAATTTGCCGATTTTTATTACTTCTCTTACTCCGCTTACTTTGTCTATTTCCTCTTCTTCTACTCCTTTTATGTACATTACTTTGTTTGCCGTTTCACTGGATAGCATTGCTTTGTTCAGTGTGTATGGTGCATGGTTCTTAATGCCTTCCTGTTTTAGTATCTCTGTGATGTGATTTACCTCTTCTTCGTTTAGATTTGTGTCGGATTCGATTCTTATGTGAGGGTCGAACCCGACAAGCGTAGCAAATACTCGTAATTGAAATCCGTTGAATACCGATAAAACAATTATTAATGCGGCAACTCCTATCGTTACGCCGGTTACGGAAATTGCTGTGATGACTGAAATGAAATTGAGTTTCCTTTTGGAAAATAAATATCGCTTCGCTATGAAATATGAAATCTTCAATATTTTGTTATTCGTCGAATACTATTACTGATTCTTTGTACTGCCTTACTTTGTTGTTGTCGATTTTATTCAATAAGTATCTTTCAAGCTCTTTCGTCTTTAATTCTATGTCTTTTTCGTCGTATAGATTTTTTAAATCATACCTGACGTGTAAAACTCTGTTTACGAGTATGTGCCTTGTGATACCCGAAGGAATCTTACCCGCTTCTTTGGATATCCTTACTATGTGTCGTTTCTTGAAATGGGGAAATTTTATCAGGACTCCTTTCTTACGCGAGTATGCTCTGATTTCGGAAATGCTTATTTCGCCTTCCGAACGGTCAAAGGGATATATGTTAATGTAATTTTTTGTGAAAGAGTTTAATTGTTCTACCAATTCTGAAAATCTCGGGGAAAGCTTTATCAGTAGGTTTTCGTTGTCGGATGTGTCTGCGGCAAGAATATAATTTAAATTGTGCCTTAATGTTCTTAAACCTTTGGAGTATGCGATTTTCTCGTATTTTATTCCCGTGTTGTGGCAGAAATTTTTTATCTCTGCCGGCGTAATGTTGTATATCAAATGGTCCCAGTTTGTTAACCTGATTTTAGAGTTGCTGTACCTGATAACCTGAGCTACTATTAACTTGCATCCGAGACGCATTAACGAACTTAATCGGTTGGCGCCGTCTATTAATAAATAGTGTGAATTTTGTTTGCCGACAATTACGGGATTCATTAAATACCTGCTCTTCTCTATCCTGTCGAAAATGTTTCTTAATCTGAAAAATTCCGTTGTTTCGTGAAGTTTAATGTCTGAGATTTTCAGAACCCTGATGTCAAAATAATTGGCGGTGTAATTTATCATTTAGTTAAACTGTATAGTTCCTTGTTTGTTGAGAGAGATGTTTATTTTACTCCCTGGTAAATATTCGCCGCTTAAAATTTTTTCCGATAGCGGATTTGTTATGTATTTTTGTATTGTCCTTTTTAATGGCCTCGCTCCGTAATTGATGTCGAATCCTATCCTGCCGAGCCAGTCTCTTACTTCATCATCTACGCTTATTTGATAGTTGTTCTTTTCAAGACGATCGGATAAATATTTTATCTGTATGTCTACTATCTTTCTTATCTCGGACTGCGTCAGCGGTTTGAATAATATTATCTCGTCTACCCTGTTTAAAAATTCCGGACGGATTGTGGATTTTAAAAGATTTATTAATTTAATTCTTAAATTGCCTAATATTTCCTCCCTGTTCCTGTCATTCAAAAATTCTAACTGCTCCTGTATCATGTTTGAACCGATGTTCGATGTCATTATTATTATCGTGTTCTTGAAGTTTACTGTCCTGCCTTGTGAATCTGTAAGCCTGCCTTCGTCTAATACCTGAAGTAATACATTGTAAACCTCCGGATGTGCTTTCTCTATTTCATCGAGCAGTACAACACAGTATGGCTTTCGCCGCACAGCTTCGGTTAATTGACCCCCTTCTTCGTATCCGACGTATCCGGGTGGTGCGCCGATTAATCTCGATACACTGAATTTTTCCATGTATTCACTCATGTCAATCCTTACTATCGCTTTCTCATCGTCAAATAAAAATTCTGCCAGTGCCCTCGCTAATTCTGTCTTTCCTACTCCTGTCGTCCCCAGAAATATGAATGAACCAATCGGCCTGTTCTCATCCTGTATTCCGGCTCGTGAACGACGTATGGCGTTGGATACCGCTAATACTGCTTCTTCCTGTCCGACTATCCTTCTCGCTAAATTCTGTTCCATTTTTAGAAGTTTCGATTTCTCGCTCTCTAACATCTTTGTTACGGGAATCCCTGTCCATTTTGATACTATCTCGGCAATGTCTTCGGAATCAACCTCCTCTTTTAACATCTTCAGATTCTTCTGGAGTTTGCTTAATTCTTCTGTCTTCCGGGTTATGGATTTCTCGAGCTCAAGTATCTTTCCGTATCGGATTTCTGCTACTTTTGCTAAATTGCCTTCGCGCTCGTATCTGTCTGCCTCGACTTTCTGCTTTTCTATCTCTTCCTTTGATGCCCTGATTTCCTTTATTAGTTCTTTCTCGAGTTTCCAATGTGCTAATAATCTGTCGCGCTCGGTTTTTAACTCGGTTATCTCTTTCTCTATTTCCTTTAATCTGATTTCTGTCGGATTTATCTTCTTGTCGGACTTCGCCATTTTTGTCTCTCTTTATTTACAAAAAAAACAATATTTTTTTGTTTTATCAATTCCATTAATAAAGTCTATTGCTCGCATTTTCTTCTTGCCTTCGGGTTGAAGTTCAAGTATATCAAGCATTTTGTCGGATGTATTAACATATAATTTTCTGTTCTCAATTGTTAACTCTCCCGGTTTTCCCGTCGAATTTATATTGGTTAAGGCTGTCCTTAATATTTTTGTGCTCTTTCCCTCGAGCTTTGTATATGCTCCCGGTACACTGGAAAGACCTCTTACCAAATTATGAATTGGCTCTGCATTTTTGTTCCAGTTTATTTCACAGTCTTCTTTGTATATTTTCGGAGCATTCGATGATATCGAATCGTCCTGTGTCATAGTCGTTATGTTACCGGATTGTATCATCTTGACAGTCTCCAGACATATCTCCGCTCCTGCTTCGGAAAGTTTATCGTGAAGTGTGTCGAAATTGTCGTCGTCTTCTATAAGGATTTTCTTTTGTAATATGATGTTGCCGGTGTCGACTTTTTTTTCCAGATAAAATGAAGTAACTCCCGTTTCTTTCTCACCGTTGATTAAAACATGGTTTATCGGAGCGGCTCCTCTGTATTTCGGAAGCAGGGAAGCATGTATGTTGACTGAACCGTATCTGGGAATTTTGTAAACTCTCTCGGGTAGTATTCTGAATGCCACTACTATGAATAAATCAGGATTTAATGATTTTAATTCTTCTATGAATTTATCGTCGTTTAAAAATTCAGGCTCTGATATCCTTAATCCGTTGTCCTGTGCAAATTGCTTTAACTCGCAGCATTTGTATTGTAACCCTCTTCCCTGTTTTCTGTCGGGAGTGGTTACAACAGCAGGTATTGTGTATTTGTTTTCGAGTAATATCTTAAGTGAGGGGATTGCAAATCCCGGCGACCCCATGAAAATAATTCTCATCGTGATAGAATCTTTTATTTTAAAATTGGATATCGGGTGTCTATGTTTCTTTTCTTTATGTTGCTCAATAATAATTTACTCTCCGTTAACATGTCGAGAGTGAAATAATCGATGAATAATTTTCCGTTTAAATGATCGATTTCATGCTGAATTACCCTTGCCTGTAATTCGTCAAATTCCTCTTTTATTTCTTTCATGTCTAAATCATAATATCTTAAATAAATCTTTTTCGGACGGTTTACATCACCCCTTAACTCGGGAAAACTTAAACAACCTTCTTTGTAAACTGATTCACCGTGCGTTTCCAGTATTTCGGGATTTATCAAAATTAACGGCTTGACGTCTTTGTACTTTTCGTCGTGTGAAATATCAACAAGAGCTACGGAAATATTTTCGTTTATCTGCGGTGCGGATAAACCTACACCGTCTGCTTCGTGCATAGTGTAAAACATGTTGTCGATTAATGCAATCAAATCATCACTGATTTCTGTTACGGGCTTTGTCTTCTTTCTTAATACCTTGTTTCCGTATGTTACTATGGGTAATTGCTCTGGCATAATGTTAAACATATTTTGCTTGATTGTTTAAATGGTTGAATAAAGCTTTCAGTGATAATTCTGAACAATTATTTAATTTAAGGAGTTCATTTGCGTCGTACTTTTGACCGTATGACCAAATGTGCCTTAGAAAACTGCCGCTCGCAGAATTTATGAACCAGTCCTCTCCGAAGTTTTCAATTAAATATTCGCTTAAACTGTGCTGAAACATCCATGCCCTTAAATATCTTGCTACATAAAAATAATCGTCTATGTCTGTTAAATATTCGCTTTCAGTGTATTCGGCTTTTACTGCCTTACTTAAAATATCTTTATATTCGGCTTTCCTGTTTTCTGTTGTTTCGTCTTCGTAAAATTTAAGTTCGTAATCGAGTTTCGCAGAGTACCTTCTCAACATGGATAACTCCCTGAATGTTTTAAATAATAGAAAATCATTAATGCCTTTGTTGTCCATTTTCATAATTTTTTGAAGCCATATTCTGTTGGCTATAAGATGATCGAAAAGCATCGCAAAACCTTCAGTTACGGAATTATCTCCGCAGTATTTGTATTCGAAACATAAATCCGGGTTTATATGCGAAAAATGTAGCGAATGTCCTAATTCGTGCAGAAATGTCGTGTAATCATCCTCACCGCCCCTTGGGTTTATTACTAAATAAATTTCTTCCGGTATCCTTACGGGTGAACAGAATGCACGGGGAGATTTTTGATTCCGTTTTTCAATGTCCGGCTTTATTCGACCTTTGGAACCTATGTCTATGCCCATTCCTGAAACGAATTTGTCTATAGTCGTAAACATTTCATTACCCGGGAAGTATCTGTCGAACTTGTTGTATTTCATCATATACATTAAATCGTGTTTCTTTAACTCCGGAATGTCTGACTCTAAAATTTTTTTCGAATAGTATTTTAGTAAATCATAATATATGTCCTCGCTGTATTTTAAAAATTCTCCCGCTTCTTTGTTCAAATCGTGAAGATTTATCGAGGATATATTAATGAACATTTCCGTTAAATTCTCAAAGCCGAATTCTTTTGTAATTAAATGTCCGAGCTTAAATGACTCTGATAATAGCGGATTTAAATTGTTTTCTATGAATTTATTCTTTATATCGTTTAAAGTCTCTCGGATTGTTCTGTCGCTCGTGTTTATTATCTCGTTTATTATACTGCGGTAAAAATATTCTTTTTCCCCGTATTTAATTTTTCCGGTGAATTCGGCTTCAAGAACTTTTTCTGTAATCGGAGATTGCTCGAATGATGTTATTTCACGGTATGTGTTTTCTAACAGATATCTTAATTGTTTTGTTTTTTCAGGGTCTTCAGTGCTTCTCTCTGACTCTGCCTTTATTAATTCAATGTTGTTTCTGTCTTTTACAGAAGGATATTTTTCGTAAAACGATTTTATGTCTATTGATTCCTTTAAACCGGCACCCTGTAAGTAATATTCTCTGCTTATTTCGGTTGTAAAAGATTCTATTTCCGTTCTTAAATGTTCTAACATAATGAATTGTGGTTAAATATAACAATATTAAAAGTCTTATTAAAGTAACTTTAAAATTAATCATTTATATGTTAAATTTGTAATTTGTATTTATTAAAAATTAATACGAGGAGGATATAACTAAATGCCCGATTATAAGCCGGAACAAATTCGGAATGTATCGTTAATAGGTCACGGTGGAGTTGGTAAAACAATTTTATCTGAAGGGATTTTGTATACTTCAGGTGCAACAAATAGATTTGGTAAAATCGAGGAGGGTAATACGGTTAGTGATTATAATAAAGATGAAATTGAGAAACAAATTTCAATTACTGCGTCTTTGTTGCATACAAACTGGAAAGATAATAAAGGTACTAATGTGAAAATTAATATTCTGGATACACCGGGATATATGGATTTTGTGGGGGAAGTAAAATCATCACTTAAAGTTACTGATACAGGCTTGTTGCTCGTTGACGCTTTCAAAGGAGTGGAAGTTGGAACTGAAGCAAGTTATAAAATTACAAAAGATTATAATAATAATATTATAATATTAATTAATAAATTGGATTCAGAAAACGCCGACTTCGACGATGTCTTGAAACAGGTGAAAGAAACTTTTGGAGTCGAAGTTGCCGTAGTCCAGTTTCCCGTTAATCAAGGAGTCGGGTTTAACGAAATAATAGATATTATGAAAATGAAAATGCTTAGATTTAATATAGACGGTAAGGGCGAATATAAAGAAGAAGAAATACCGCAGGATTATTTGAGCAAAGCAGAAGATTATAAAAAGAAATTTGTTGAAGCCATTGCGGGTATTGATGATGCATTGATGGAAAAATATTTCGAGAATGAAAATCTATCGCAAGAAGAAATTGAAACAGGATTGAAAACGGGTATGAAAGAAAGGAAAATCTTCCCTGTGTTTTGTACATCCGCTTCTCATAACGTGGGAGTGAGACCGGTGCTTGATTTTATTTCGAATTACTGTATGTCGCCGGTTGATAAACCTTTTGAACCTGCCAAAAAATCCGGCTCCGATGAAGACTTGAAAATTAAACCGGACTTGAATAAAGAACCGGTTCTGTTCATTTTTAAAACAGTATCCGAAAGAAATATCGGAGAACTGTCTTTCTTTAAAGTTTATTCGGGTAAGGTTTCTGCAGGTATGGATATGCTGAATAATTCAAATGGAAAAACTGAACGATTGTCGCAAATCTATACTATGAACGGAAAAGATAGAAAAGATATGAATGAGGCAATTTGCGGAGATATCGCAACGGTTGTAAAACTCAAAGATACTCATACAAACGATACTTTGAGCCCGAAATCGTTTCCGGTTGTCATTAAACGTATAGGATATCCGGAACCGAATATGTCTCTTGCTATTATACCTAAGAGAAAAGGCGAAGAAGATAAAATTGCGAATTCGCTTCATTCTTTGCACGAAGAAGATCCTACTTTTGTAGTAAAATATGACCCGGAAATAAGTCAGACTATAATCAGCGGACAGGGTGAAATTCATTTGAATACTATTTTGAATAGAATGAAATATAAATTCAATATTGAAGTGGATGTGACTGAACCGAAAATTCCGTATAGGGAAACTATTAAATCATCGGCTGATAATGTAGAATATAAACATAAAAAACAAACAGGAGGCAGGGGACAGTACGGACATGTCGTGATAAAAATTGAACCGCTTCCGAGAGGACAGGGATTTGAATTCGTGGATGCAATAGTTGGCGGTGTAATCCCGAATAGATTTATTCCGGCTGTTGAAAAAGGTATCGTGGAAACTATGAATTCCGGTGTGTTAATCGGATGTAAGGTCGTCGACGTAAAAACTACTCTGTTCTTCGGCTCTTTTCATACGGTGGACTCGGATGAATTGTCATTTAAACTTGCCGCTACTCAAGCATTTAAAAAAGGTTTTAAAGACGCAAATCCGGTAATACTGGAACCTATTTATAACGTTGATATTGCATTCCCGGAAGAATTTATGGGGGCTGTTTCGGGTGATGTGTCGTCTCGAGGAGGGAAAATTCTCGGAATGGAATCTGAAGGAAGACATCAGGTTATTAAATGTCAAATGCCGCTGTCCGAAATGAGCGGTTATTCGTCAAGATTACGCTCACTTACACAGGGTAGAGGAACATATTCGAGACTTTTCTCTCATTATGAAGAGGTTCCGAAAGAAATTGAAAATAAAATTATAGCGGATTACGAAAAGAAAAAGGCTGAAGAACAAAAATAAAATTTTTTTGGATATGGTGTGAAAAAGGTCAGATTCTATTTGACCTTTTTTTATTTTTTGTATATTTCCCAGAGTCTTCCGATTACATCATCAAGAGCCGGAGCAAGCAGTTTAAAATCGTCGGTCTTTGATGGCATGTTTTCAAAAATTACGTATGGAACATTAATACCGTTAATGTTGAGGTGTGTCGGGGTTCCCTTTATTATTTCATGAAAATCTACTCCCTTGTATAATCTCTCAAGTTTCGAATCGGGTAAACCGTGTTCCAGTATACTGTCTGGTTTTTCAGGATTGAACCGTTTTCGGTTTTTTCGCAGTGATTCTTCGTATGGAACATTAACGTATAGTAAAGCAGCGTTCTCTAAGAGTTCCACTGATAAATGTTTGAAAGCTTCTTTGTATCCTCCGTGTTCAGTGCCTCTGGAAAATTCGATAAGATATGTTATGTCTTTTTGATTTTTAGAGTCTCTCGAAAGCTTTTTGTAGTCAAGAGATATTCTTTCTATTAATAAGTGCCATAAGTATTCGTGCAGAAAATAACCGTCGGGGGTTGAGTGAAGTCTCGGTTTACTGAATTTTTTTTCGAGTATGTCGTCTTCTTCAAACCATGTCCATAACATTGGAAAATCGTCAATTTCTTGGAATTTTCCTATATGGAATCTGTTTCTTCTCTCTTCGTCTGAAAGATTTTTTAAAAAGTTGATGATTTCCGATTTACCCGATGCCGGTCTTCCGAGTAAAATTATTTTATCAAATATATTATTCATAATATTAATTTAATTTTTAAAAAATTATTCTCCTGTAATTGTAATTACTAATTTTCTGTTGCCGCCTCGGTCTCTGTGCTCGCATAAATATATACCCTGCCAGGTGCCGAGTTCAAAGTTTCCGTTTTTTACGGGTATGTTAATTGAACTTCCGATTATTGATGCTTTTATGTGAGACGTCATGTCGTCGCTTCCTTCGGAAGTGTGCAGAAAATGACGGTTGTTTTCCGGAACACATATGTTGAAAAAAGTTTCTAAGTCTGTCCTTACGTAAGGATCGGCGTTTTCGTTTATTGTAAGCGATGCGGATGTGTGCTTTATGAAAATTTGTGCGGTTCCTTTCTTGATGTTTCTGATTTCGGGAAGCTGATTCAGAATTTCTGACGTTATAATATGAAAACCCCGCTTTTTTGATGTTAATGTTATTTCTTTCTGAATAATTTGCATACGACTCGTACTCTTATATTATCTTCCCTGAGTAATTTTTTTCGTAATATTTTAAGTATTCTCCGCTCATTACTTTTCTCCACCAGTTCTCATTTTCTATGTACCAGCTGATTGTTTTCTCTATCCCGTTCTCAAAACTGTATCTTGGAATCCATCCCAGTTCGGTTTGTATCTTTGTTGAGTCTATTGCATATCTCCTGTCATGACCTGGCCTGTCTTTCACATACATTATCTGATTCTCGGATTTGCCGAGCTTGCTTAATATTAGTTTAACTATGTCTATGTTGTACCACTCATTGCTCCCTCCGATATTATATACTTCTCCGTCCTTTCCTTTATGTATAACCGTCGCAATTGCAGAACAGTGGTCTTCAACGTAAAGCCAGTCTCTGATGTTTTTTCCGTCTCCGTAAACCGGAAGTTTTTCGCCGTCGAGTGCTTTTGCAATCATTAGCGGTATTAATTTCTCGGGAAATTGATATGGTCCGTAATTGTTCGAACATCTCGTGATTAATACCGGTAGATTGAATGTATGTTCGTATGCATTGCAGAGTAAGTCCGCCGCAGCTTTGCTTGCAGAATAGGGACTGTTTGTTTTGAGAGGAGTTTTCTCTGAAAATTTTATTTCTCTTTGATTTTCGGGAAGCGAACCGTAAACTTCGTCTGTGGATACTTGGAGAAATTTTTCTAATTTGAATTCCTTTAGTGCGTCAAGCAGTACCTGTGTACCCAATATGTTTGTTATAACAAACTCCCGCGCCCCTAAGATGCTTCGGTCAACGTGCGATTCTGCCGCAAAGTTAATTATAGTATCTATTTGGCTTTCTTTAATTGTTCTGTATACAAAATCCTTGTCGCAGATATCACCTTTTATGAATTTGTAATTCGGATGTTTCTCAATATCTGTTAAATTTTCAAGATTACCGGCGTATGTAAGTTTATCGTAGTTGATTATTTTATATGTGTAGTTCTGCAGCATGTATTTAACAAAATTACTGCCGATAAATCCTGCTCCGCCGGTAACGAGAATGTTTTTCATTTTTAGTCGTCCTTTAGAAATAAACCTAAATTTAAACTTAAATTGATGTTAAATCCGTCTGCTTTAACACCGGTAGGGAAGTTGTTTACTTCTTTGTCATCGTATAACTTCCATTGTGTCTGTAAAGAAAATGAATAACCCGCAGTTAATTTAAGATATAACCATTCCTTTAAAAAAGCTCCTATTCCTGCCTGCGGCTGAAATGAAAAAACTGTTGAGGTCAGTTTGCTCGAATTGTATCTGAAAATTGTTGATGTATCGCTTGTTGCATTGTTGATGTTCCAGTAATACGGGTCATTGGAGTATTGATTTATATATAACGTTAACCTTCCGAAACCTATCATTCCTCCTGCTGTGAAATCAAAATATTTGGAAATGTGTCCTACATACTCTGTGTATATTGCACCCATACCGTAAGATAATTTCACTGTCTTGTTTATGTTGTTTTGAATAACACTTTCGGTCGTTGTGAATCCTGTTCCCAGTCCGCCTATCCTTATGTTTTTTATATCTACGAATCCGCCGCCGCCTATTGTTAAATATCCGCTTTCGGATATTTCGGGAAATCCTGCCTTTCTGAATTCGGTATTTAAATCTTTTATTTTCGGTATGTACCATCCGACCATTGGTCCGCCGGCTATTGAAAATTTGTCAACAAATTGTATCTGTGAAAAAGCAGTCCCGGATAATAAAATTATCGGCAAACTGAAAAATAAAAAAAACTTTGTATAATTCATTTGTTGTTTTTTGATTAAAGTGAATAGTCATATTGATGCATTAAAATTGAATAGGTGTGATTATCAATATGACAAAGAGCAAGTTTAATATAATATTATTGCTTGATTAACTTAAATAAATAAACGAAAATATTAAAGTTACAAAAATATCAAAACATTGCATTTATTCCTATAGTCGGTAAAATCCCTATGCTTTCGTTTGCTTCGATTTTATTTTTAAATTTATTCCATTCATATCCTGTTATGTTTTTCCTGCCAGTAATATTTTGAATGTCAATGTAAGTTACAAGCGTCCATTTGCTGAAATTCCACCTTTTTTCTGCCCTTATGTCAATTGCAAAATAATCGGGAAGTCTTGCGGAATTGTATTGTGTTATATCTTGTGTTCCGTCTGTTGGATTTATCGGTGTGTATGGCCTCCCGCCGTAAAATCTTATTTTTGAAGAAAATTCCCAGTTCCTGCCTAATCTGTAACCCCCGTTTATGGTTATCAAATATCTGTTGTCGAAATCACTCCTTCTTTCTGTTCCGTCAAGTGACTTATACCTTGCGTCGAATAATGATATATTAACTGTACCGTATAATCTTTCCGTGAGTGATTTCTGAAGAAAAAATTCTATGCCTCTGCTGTATCCTGAACCTGCTGAAATAAGAGGCTCTAACGGAAAATCCTGCGGCCTGAGGAAATTCCCTCCGTTGTTGGCAAGTATGAAATAAGGTCTCAGTTCACTAACAGGATAATTAGAATAGTCTTTGTAATATGCCTCAAAAGTAATTTTCAGATCTTCGCGTGGAATATATTCTAAACCTGCTACGTAATGGTCTGCTCTGATGTTTTTTAAATTTTTATTGGAAGGATTCGAAATTAACCAGAGATACGAGGGTGACTGGTAAAAGATTCCGTAACTTAAATTTAAAGAAAAATTCTGCATTAACAGAAAACTGAGAGATGTTCTGGGTGAAATGTAGTTCTTTGTCTGAATGAAATTAAAATAATCCCACCTCAGTCCAAAACTGATTTTCAATCTGTTGAAAAATCTGTATGTAAATTGTGTATATGCAAAACCTTTAATGGCATTGTTGTCATCATCCAGACTTACAGGAGGTATGATGTACCTGCTCCCTGTGCTCGGATCATAAGTAAATAATGTGTCGGATGCGGACTTAATTTCATTTTGAAAATTAATTATCTTTCCTCCCGCACCGAATTCTAACTGCGTGTTTCTGGATGGTAAGTAGAAAAATTCATACTTTAACGTCGTTTCTCCTTCTTTTGACTGATTCTTGAAAATTTCGTTGAAATTAATATCTCTTCCCGAATAAAAAAAGTTTGTGTATGTTCTGGTTAAATTAAGCAGGGAGTATGATTTTGATGAAAGTAAACTTTTCAACTGAATTGAACTTACATATCCCCATTGATTATTCGTTAGAATATTTTCGTTTTCTTCTATCTTTTCCTGCGTGTCGTTGTTGAATCTTACTTTGTCTATGTTACCGACAATATTTGCAGTTATTGAATTATTCTTGCTTATATCATAAACTGCTTTTAACTGAAATGATGTATATTCGGGAATAAAACCAAAACCTGCTGCATTAAAGACAATATCAAGATAACTCCTTCTTGCAGAAATAAGATATGAACCGTTTTTATTCTTATCTATGGGACCTTCGAAAACTGCACCGAAACCGGTTGCCGAAAGATTGATGTTGCCCATAAACCTGTTTCTGTTGCCTTCCCTCTGATTAATTTCGAGAACCGAAGATAGTTTATCTCCGTACCTCGATGAAAAACCGCCTGTAAGAAAGTTAATGTCTCTTACAAATTCAAGATTGATTATGCTGACGGGACCCCCGGTAGCTCCCTGTGAACCAAAATGATTTATGTTCGGTACATAGGAATTATCAACAAGAAATAGATTCTCGGCAGGTGACCCGCCCCTTACTATAAGATCGTTTCTTCCGTCATTTACAAATGAAATTCCCGGCAAAGTCTGTATTACTCTTCCGATGTCTTCAAATCCTCCCGGTGTCCTTCTTATTTCTTCGTACTGTAAACTGTTTACTGACGTCGTTAAATCCATAGGTTTTACAAATCTTTCGGCAGTAACAACAATTTCTTCAGTTTGCGATAGTTCCATCTGTGCATATATGTCTGCAGGTCTCCCTCTGCTTACTATCACGTTGTCAATTATTAAAGGGATATAACCAAGTAGTGAAAATTCAACCGAATATGTTCCGTCACTGATGTCTGATAAAGTAAAAAATCCATTAGCATCCGAACCGGTCTTTATATCCGTTTTCTTTAATTTTACGGTTACTCCCTCTAAGGGCTGTTGTAAAAATTTGTCAAGTACACGCCCTGTGATTTTTCCGCCGGTTTGCGAAAAGATGTATTGATTCGTAAAAATTAATAATATGATTATAACTATATTTTTCAATTTCTGTGCATTAAATATTTGTAAACAAAAAAATTATAACTTAAAGTTCAAAATTATTATTGTAATTGATTTCTTTCATTTATTTGTTCAATATTCGTATTTGATTATTTATTGATTTTTTAATATATAAACATTTGAAAAAGTAATTATATTCTGTTTTGACATAACCTTTAAATATTATTTAATCTCAATATTATGTAAAAAAAATAGGAGGGTAGTTTGAAAAGAATCAATAGTTATTGAGTTTTTATATATCTGCAAATTTTCGTTCGTCAAAAATTAGTTGTCGGCATAATTCTCGTCCTTTTTCGTCGATTTTGTATAAGGGAATGATTTTTCCCGCATGTACTATGCACATGTCAAGACCGGCTTCTATTGCATAATGCAAAAATACAGAATTTAATATGTGCCTTACTTCCTGATTGAGTCCGAACGAGCAGTTACTTAATCCTATGGAAGTCTTGACCATCGGCATTGTGTTTTTTATCTGTCTTATTGCTTCGATTGTATTTTTTCCGCTGTCGCGAAGTTCTTCTGCTCCCGAACCGAGAGGGAAAGTTAAAGGATCAAAAATTAAATCTTCATCTCTTAATCCGTGGATTTTTGTGGCATAATCTCTTATCCTCCTGGCTATTGATACTTTTCTATCAAGTGTGTATGCCTGCCCGTCCTCGTCTATTGAGAGACATATAACCGCTGCTCCGTATTGCTTTGCTAATCTGAAAATCATGTCCGCTTTTTCGGTTCCTTCTTCAAAATTTACTGAATTGATAATTGCCCGTCCTCCGTAATGTTTTAAACCCTCTTCTATTACACTCACTTCTGTAGAATCTATCATTAATGGTGCCTGTATTGCTGAATTGAATCTTTTTATAACTTCTGCTATGTCTTTTTTTTCGTTTCTGCCTGTGTATGCAACTGATATGTCTAAAATATGAGCGCCTTCCTTGAGCTGACTTTTAGCCATGTCAATCATTGAATCGAAATCGTCTTTTTCTAACAGCTCTTTAAACTGCTTTGAACCGTTTGCATTGCACCTTTCACCTATAAAAACAGGCGCCGGCGTAATCTGCAGCGGAACGCTTGTGAACATTGACGAGACTGAATGTGTATATTCAACCTTTCTTTTGACGGGAGATATGTTTTCTGATAATTCTACTAATTTATTAATATGTTCAGGAGTTGTGCCGCAGCATCCTCCGATAATGTTTACTCCGAGATTAAATGTGAAATGATACATCCATTTCTCGAGTTCTTCGGGTGTTAAATGATAATGAACTTCATCTCCGATGTTTTCCGGCAACCCGGCATTGGGCATTATAAAAATAGGTTTTGGTGAATTCTGACTTAAATATCTTACATTTTCTTCCATTTCCTTTGGACCGGTGGCGCAATTCATTCCGATGATATCTGCTATATTATAACACTCGAAAGTCGTCAAAGCAGCAGATATATCGGTTCCCATCAACATTGTTCCTGTGCTTTCAATTGTGAAAGATATAATTAAAGGAATTTTTCTTTTTTTTTCTTCAAAAATTCTTTGTGTGGCGTAAAGTGCGCACTTTATCTGTAGCATATCCTGACAGGTCTCTATGCATAATAAATCAACTCCGCCGTCATAAAGTCCTGACATTTGTCTGTAATAGGATTCCTGCAGCTTATCGAATGAAATATGTCCTAAAGATGGTAATTTTGTTGTGGGACCTGCTGAGCCGGCGACAAACCTCGGTTTACTTTTTGTGCTGTATTCAGATGCTGCCTCTTTGGCTATTTTAGCTGATTTGAAATTTAATTCGTAATCCGATTCCTCCAGCCCGTATTCGCTTAGTACGATAGAAGAGGAACCGAATGAGTTTGTTTCGATAACATCCGCACCGGCTTGTAAAAAGGAAGTGTGTAACTTAAAAACTATTTCTGGTCTGGTAATGCAAAGGTATTCATTGCATCCTTCGTATTGCTTTCCTCCAAAATCATCTGTGTTTAGTTTGTATCTCTGTAAGTTTGTACCCGTTGCCCCGTCGAAAACAAGTATTCTTTCTCTTATTATTTCCAGAATTTCTTTGCTCATTCATTAGTAAAAAAGTTTCAGGTCTTTTATCAGTGTTTTGTATTTTTCTATGTCTTCGTTTATTTTTTCAAGCATTTTCTTTTCTTCGTATTCTAATACACCCGATAAAAAATTCATCAGATGTATCTCTGTTTCATCGGTCAGAGTCTTTTGATATTCTTTCACTTTTTGTACTGTTATTATATAATCGTGCCATTTACCGAGAAGTTCCTGTATCTTGTCAATTTCTTTTATGAATTTTTTGTATTCATCTCTGTTTTGTAAAAGAAAGGTAAATGTATTCAAAGAGTACATGAAATTTTTTAAATCTCTTCTGAACCTGTGAAGATGTATTTCGTTTAAATTCTCTATGTTTAATGTTTTAATTATGTTTCCTTTGTATGAATTTATACGTCTTAATACCCGTAACTTTGCATCCGATTCCATTTTTGAACTTATAATTTTTGAGATTTTTTTGTTTATTTTTCCGGATAATACCCAGTCATATCCCGATACTATTGCGTTTAGATTCTTTTTGTTCTCTTCTTCAAGTTCCTTTAAATAAGTTTTAATACCCGCAAAAGTTAAATTGTATTTGTCTTCTATGGTTTCTATCATTTTTTCTTCTATGTGTATATCCCTTATACTGCCTGCCATTTTAAATATTTTCTTATATTGCTTATAGTATTTCAACACATTTATCTCATCATTTAAAAATTGTATGAGCTCTAAAAAGGATTTGATTTTCTTTAAAGAGAGCCTTAAATCATGAATTATTTCTTTGTCTTTAAAGTTGTAAGTATGATTTAGATTTTTGCTGAATTTCTTTTCTTCGGCTGTATAATATTTATATAATAGGTCAGCTTTTTTCATCTGAGTAAATCTATGAATAAGTATATAAATAATCAATAATAAATTTTTTGTTTAATTTTTAATTTTGTTGCTGATTACTGACTGTCTTTTTGGAAAAAAGATACATGGAATTGCTTTGAAAAATTAAAAAAGATTCAACATATTTATAAAGGTTCGGGGTGTAGGTCAGTTGGCTAGACCGCCTGAATGGGGTTCAGGAAGTCGGTGGTTCGAGTCCACTCATCCCGACTATTGTAAAGCAGTTAACTTGAAGTTGACTGCTTTTTATTTGAAGAGAATTGATTTTAATCTAAGAATTTAATCTTTATTGTTTTTTATAAATATACTGCCGAGAGTCGTACCGAGAAGGGCACCGTAAATGATCATAATTAACCAGTTGGAAGTTAATGGACATGTACCGCTCATACATCCTATGTATTTCCAGTATAAAAATCCGCCGACCGTGCCGAGAATTAAACCGATTATTACAAATTTATATCTTAGCATTTTTTTCATATCTGTAACTTTTTGAATCGAAACAAAATTTATATTAGAATCATTCCGTAAAATATTGGAATTTAATTATGTTTAATGTTGGATTTAATATTTATATTTTTGTGTAATTAAAATAAATATATGGAGTATAAAGATTATTATAAGATACTTGGATTGGAAAAAAATGCATCTGCGGATGCAATAAAAAAAACATTCAGAAAACTTGCAATGAAATATCATCCGGATAGAACAAAAGGTGATAAAAATGCAGAAGAAAAGTTTAAGGAAATTAATGAAGCATACGAAGTATTAAGTGATCTTGAAAAAAGGAAAAGATACGATAAAGTGGGAAGCAGCTGGCAGCAATATCAACAATATGGAGGCGAACAGGGATTTGATTGGAGCAGATTCTCTGATATGGGAAGACAAACAGGTAGAACATATACTTTTGATGGAGATTTTAGAGATTTGTTCGGAGAAGGAGGGTATTCGGATTTCTTTGAAATGTTGTTCGGTCAGCGTAGTCGTCCGGGTAGAAAGGGAAGCCGTAGTAAAAGAAATATACAGGTAAAAGGTGCAGATTATAAAGCTGAAATAGAGATTTCACTTGAAGAAGCATACAAAGGAACACAAAGGATTTTTCGACATAATAATCAGTCAATTAAGTTAAAAATAAAACCGGGGATAGAAGATGGTCATATACTGAAACTTGAAGGTAAAGGCGAATCTGCAAGAAATGCTGAAATGCCGGGTGATTTATTAATTACTATAAAAATCAAAGATGATCCGGTCTTCAAACGAAAAGGTAATGATCTGTATGCAGACTTAAATATCGATTTGTTTAATGCATTACTGGGAGGCAAAGTGCAGTTTAAAAGTTTTAAAGGTATTTGTAAGATTGATATTCCTTCCGGAACTCAAAACGGAAAATTATTAAGGCTGCAAAAAATGGGAATGCCTGTATATGCAAAATCAGGAGAATATGGTGATTTGTTTCTGAAAATTAATATTGAATTGCCTGAAAAATTGACGGATAAAGAAAAAAATTTGTTTCGCCAATTGCAGGAGTTAAGAGTAAATAATTAAAAGTAAGTATATTTAACACTTTAATTTACAAAATATTTTATTTATTTTTGTTATCCTATGCGGGAATGGCGGAACTGGTAGACGCACCATCTTGAGGGGGTGGCGCCACGTCGGCGTGAGGGTTCAAGTCCCTCTTCCCGCACAATTGTTCTTTTTTGATAACTTGATTTTATTTACGATTAATTATAAATTTAAAACTTATTTAAAAAAGGTTCAAATTAATGAAAAAATATTACGAAACTTATTTTATACTGGACGGGAATCTTGAGGATGCTCAGATCGAAGAAATTATTACAAAATATGTTAATTTCTTAAAAAAAAATGATGCTGAAATTCGAAATATTGAAAAAATCGGAAGAAGAAGATTGGCTTATCAGATTAAAAAAAGTACGAACGGATACTATATCTGTATTGAATTTTATTCGGATACATCGGTATTATCTAAACTCGAAAGAAATTATAAACTTGATGAAAAAATCATCAGGTATCTGAATATTCATATGAGTAAGAAAGAATTGAATGAGAAAGATGAATTTATGACTAAAAAAGAGAAGCAGTTGAAAGAACAAAAAGAACTGGAAGCTTCTAAAATTCAGGAAAGCAATCAGCCGGTAATTCCTACTGAGAAGATTGCACAAGTTGGGAATATAGAAAAAAAGGAATAGTTTTTTGATAAATATTAGGAATAAACAAATAAACAAAATATCGGAGGAACAAAATGGCTGATTTCAAAATGCCTGAGATTAACGCAGTTGTGATTGCGGGAAATCTGACAAAAGATCCAATTTTCAGGCAGACGACAAACGGAACCCCAGTGGTGAATTTTTCTATTGCCAGTAATAGAAGATTTAGAGATAAAAATGACGAATGGAAAGAAGATGTTTGCTATGTAGGGATTGTAGCATGGAATAGACTGGCAGAAAGCTGTAAAGATAAGTTGAAAAAAGGAAATGCAGTGCTTGTTGACGGAGAACTTCAAAGCCGGAGTTTTAAAACAGAAGATGGTGTAAGCAGAACCATCGTGGAAGTTAAAGCAAGAAGAATCCAGTTCTTAAACAAAAGATTAGCGGTGCATAGCGGACACGACAATGTGGATGAACCTACAACATTCACGGACGAAAATTTTGATGCATTAATCTCACCCGAAGATACAGAAATAATAAAATAATATTACTGCAAATATTAGGACGGGAACATCTCTTTATGTTTCTGTTTGTTATTAATAATTTAAAATTATTCAAAATGAAAATAATACTTATAAAAGATTTTGAACTGTTGGGAAATGAAGGCGATATCAAGGATGTAAAAAGTGGTTATGCCAGAAATTATTTAATACCAAATGGTATCGCATTAGCCGCTACTCCTTCAAATATAAAATCTTATCAGGAAGTTAAAAAGCAAAAAAGCAGAAAAATACAAAAAGAAATAGAATCTGCAAAAAAAACATTGAAAGATCTGGAAAAAGAAACTATAGTAATTTTTGTAAAAGCCAGCGATGAAAATAAGATTTATGGGTCTGTTACTGCACAAATGATACTCGATTCGCTTGAAGCTAAAGGCTATGAAGGAATTGATAAGCGTAAGATTATTACGGGTGAACATATAAAAACTATCGGAGAACACATTGTTGAAGTAAAATTGCATAAAGATGTAACGGCAAAAATTAATGTCAAAGTGGAAAGGGAAAAGCCAAAAGAGGTAGAAAAAAGCGAAATGAAAGTAGACGAAAAATAAAAAAATTATTTGAAAACTATTTAAAAATAGCTTTTTGTAAGAAAGCTATTTTTTTTTGAATTAGTTGTAACTTGAATTAACTTTTTCCATTATATAATTTAGTAAATAATTTAATATAACATAACAATGCAAGACGAAAAAACCAATAAAAATCATAAGTTAAACGATAAAAATAATAAACCTGATGTAATGCCGGTAGAGGACGTTACTATCAGATTTGCCGGTGATTCGGGAGACGGTATGCAGTTAACCGGTACTCAGTTTTCTGAATCTATTGCTGCTGCAGGTTATGATGTTGGTACATTTCCTGACTATCCTGCGGATATACGTGCACCTGCTGGTTCTTTATATGGTGTAAGCGGTTTTCAAATACATTTTTCAAGCCACGATATCCATACTCCGGGAGATCAGATTGATGTCTTAGTCTGCATGAATCCCGCTGCATTGAAAGTCAATTTAAAGGATATAAAAAAAGGTGGTATAATTATTGTAAACGAAGACTCATTCGATGCGAAGAATCTTGACCTTGCTGGATTTAAAACAAATCCTCTTGAAGACGGAACGCTTGGAAGATATACTGTGTATGAATTGCCTATTACAAAAACAACATTGCAGGTTTTGAAAGATTTAGGTTTATCGATGAAAGAAGCGGAAAAATGTAAAAATTTCTTTGCACTTGGACTCGTCTACTGGCTTTATAATAAAACACCGGACTTTACATTAAACTGGATTGAGCAAAAATTTGCTAAAAGACCGGAAATTGTGGAAGCTAATTCAAGGGTCTTAATGGCAGGCTATTATTACGGTGAAGCTACAGAAATATTTACTTCACGTTATGAAGTAAAAAAAGCCGACTTACCTAAGGGTACATATAGAAATATTAACGGGAATGAAGCAGTGGCTTTGGGATTGGTTGCTGCTGCCGCTCGTGCAGGCTTACAATTGTTTCTCGGAAGTTATCCTATTACTCCTGCTTCGGAAATATTACAATCCCTTTCAAAATTTAAAAACTATGGCGTGAAGACCTTTCAGGCAGAAGATGAAATTGCCGGAATATGTACGGCAATAGGTGCTTCTTTTGCCGGAGCACTCGTCGCTACCACTACAAGCGGACCTGGAATGGCACTAAAAACAGAAGCAATGGGCTTGGCTGTGATGGCTGAATTACCACTGGTCATTATAGATGTTCAAAGAGGAGGACCTTCTACAGGATTACCGACAAAAACAGAACAGAGCGATTTATCTATGTCAATTTTCGGAAGAAACGGCGAATGCCCTATGCCGGTTCTTGCTGCACAATCTCCTTCAGATTGCTTTCATATTACTATTGAAGCAGCAAGAATTGCAATAAAATATATGACTCCTGTGATAGTGTTGACCGACGGTTATATTGCTCAGGGCAGCGAACCAATGAAGATTTATAAAGTAAGTGAACTTCCGGAAATTAAAGTTATCTTTCAGAAAAGTAGAGAAGGTTTTTTTCCGTATACGAGGAATGAATTTCTTTCAAGACCTTGGGCGATTCCCGGAACAAAAGGTCTGGAACACAGAATAGGCGGGCTCGAAAAGCAGAATATAACTGGAAATATAAGTTACGATCCCGAAAATCATAACCAGATGGTTAAGATAAGAGATAAAAAAGTGAAAAAAATTGCAGATGAGATACCTTTACTGAAAGTTAATGGCGTGCAATCAGGAAAGTTATTGGTACTCGGATGGGGAAGCACATTCGGAGCAATTGCTTCAGCATGTGAGAATCTTCAGAAAAAAGGAATCAAAGTATCCTTCACACATTTGAGATATCTGAATCCGTTTCCGAAAAATTTAGGACAGATTTTAAAACAGTTCGAAATCATATTGATACCGGAGATGAATTTAGGACAACTTGCTAATTTAATAAAAATGGAATATCTGGTATCTCCAATCACATTTGATAAAATTAAGGGATTACCTTTCAAAGCAATGGAAATAGAAAACAAGATAGAAGAAATTTTAAGAACTTAAATTAATAATAATGAACGAAAATAATCAAACTACAAGTCTGCCTAAAACACCACTTCCTGTTCCAAAAGATTATGCATCGGACAGAGATGTAAGATGGTGTCCGGGATGCGGCGATTATTCGGTGTTGGCAATGGTTCAGAAAGTGATGGCTCAGGTCGGTCTTCCAAGAGAAAAAATAGCATTTATTTCAGGGATTGGATGTTCAAGCAGATTTACTTATTATATGAATGCGTTTGGTTTCCATACAATACACGGAAGAGCACTTACTATTGCATCTGGTGTAAAATGTGCAAATCCTGAATTGTCTGTATGGGTTGCTACAGGTGACGGAGATGCACTTAGTATTGGCGGTAACCATTTCGTCCATACTCTGAGAAGAAATATCGGAATGAATATATTATTGTTCAATAATAGAATATATGGCTTAACAAAAGGACAGGCTTCTCCAACAACACTGGAAGGTAAAATTACTAAAACAACACCTTTTGGCTCTATCGAACATCCTGTAAATCCAATTTCACTGGCATTGGGCTCTGAAGGCACTTTTATTGCGAGAACGTTAGATAGAGATTTGAAACATATGCAGGAAATGCTTTTAAAAGTCTACGGTCACAGAGGTACATCGCTTCTCGAGATTATGCAAAATTGTAAAATTTTCAATGATGGAGCATTTCTTGAATTTACTGAGAAAGAAACTAAAAACGAGAATGTGATTTTTATTGAACATAATAAACCGCTTGTATTCGGGAATAAAAAAGACAAAGGAATTAAATTAGACGGTTGGAAGATTACAGTCATTAATATTGACGATGGAAAAAACAGCATTAATGATTGTCTGGTTTATAACGAAAAATCAAAAGAACTTGCATTTTTAATAAGTGAATTCTATGATAGGCAGGATTTACCAATGCCTGTTGGAGTATTCTTGAACATCGAGAGACCTACCTATGAGGATAATATGATGAGACAAATCGAATATACCAAAGAAAAATTGGGAATCGGAGATGTTGATGAATTAGTAAAAGGAAATTCGACCTGGGTAATTAAATAATCGGTGATTCGAATTTTTAATAGTTCATTGTGAAAGATGCTATTAGTCCGAACCAACATAGAGAAATAATCGATGACAATGGTATATAGATAATAAATGCAAATTTCAATAAGGCAGAAGATTAAGGGGATTTATCTATCTTTAATAAATAAAGATGTTGGTATTAAATTAATGAATTGAAGAATTGCTTAATTATTTTATCTTTGCTTAATAATAATAATTTTAAATAATATTACAGGAGGAAACAAATGAAAAAAATTATATTTATTGCAATATTAGTTATTGCATTTGGTACGTCCTTGTTCGGTCAAAGTCTTTTAACCGAGAATTTTGATTACCCTGTTGGTGATTCGATAACTATGCATGGCTGGACAACGTATAGCGGAAGCGGTTATCCTGTTTATGTGGTGTCGCCCGGTTTGGTTTATACAAATTATCCTTTATCAAATATAGGAAATGCGGCGCGACTTGGAAATTTCGGACAGGACTATTACAAACCCTTTACTGCCGGTGTAACTGAAGGTACCTTGTACGCGGCATTTATGGCAAAATTTGATACGGTGAGAACCGGTGATTATTTTGCGGCATTTCTACCCTCAACCAGTACTTCCTTCTATACATGCAGAATTTTTGTGAAGGATTCACTTGGTGGTGTTTCATTCGGAATAGGGAAAACCGCAACAAGCCGTGTCTATTCAGCACCATCCTTCGCACTTAATACTACATATTTGCTTATTGCAAAATATAGTTTTGAAAGCGGAACAGGTGATGACTCGGTTAAGTTGTATGTATTTACTTCTCCTGTTCTTCCCGGTACTGAACCGTCAACTCCGACAGCAGGACCAGATGCAGGCGGTAGTGACGCGACTGAATTAGGAAGATTTTCTGTTAGGCAAGGTACGAGTACGTCTTCACCTAATTTGATAATAGACGGCATAAAAGTTTCAACAACTTGGACTGGAATTATTACTGAAGTTAAAAGTTTATTTACCGTTCCTGATAATTTTGACATGAGCCAGAATTATCCGAATCCTTTTAATCCAACAACAAAAATTAAGTTTTCACTGCCGCAAAATGGTTTTGTTACTTTGAAAGTTTACAATATTCTGGGAGAAGAAGTTAATACTCTTATTAATGGAAATTACAACTCGGGTGTTTATGAAACGGAATTTAATGCGGGAAATCTTTCCTCAGGAATGTATTTTTACAGAATTAATTATTTTTCGACAGACGGGAAAAGTTTTTCGGATACAAAAAAATTGATATTAGTAAAATAGATTTATTCAAAAGCCCCTTATTTGTGTAAGGGGCTTTTTATTTTTAAAATATTAATAGATTCTTGTATAATCACATCGATGAAGATATACTTGTCCATTTGATTAATATAATTGGTGAAGAAAATGTATTTACCGATAAAGAAACTATAGAAACATATTCTAAGGATGAAACGGAAAACTTATTTTACCCACCTGAAGTTGTCGTAAAACCTCAAAATTCTCATCAAATATGTGAAATTCTGAAATTATCAAATCATTTAAAAATACCTGTCTATCCGAGAGGAGGAGGAACAGGTTTATCTGGGGGTGCTTTGTGTTACTATGGAGGTATTGCATTATCTATAGAAAAATTGAATAAAATTTTAGAAATTGATAATAATAATTTGCAGGTGGTAGTTGAACCTGGTGTAATTACTCAGACATTTCAGGAGAAGCTCGAAGAAAATGGTCTGTTTTATCCGCCCGACCCGGCTTCGAGAGGAAGTTGTATGCTGGGAGGAAATATTGCAGAAAATTCGGGCGGTCCGCGCGCACTTAAATATGGTGTCACTAAAGATTATGTATTGTCACTCGAAGCTGTTTTACCATCAGGCGAAATAATTAATACGGGCACAAGAACACTCAAAAATGTGACAGGTTATAATTTAACTCAATTATTAACCGGTAGCGAAGGAACACTCGCTGTAATCACAAAAATTACTTTCAAAGTCTTGGTAATGCCGAAATTCAGAAAAGTAATGTTAGCGGCATTCAACAGAGTTGATGATTGTATTTCAGTTGTTTCGGAAATATTTAAATCGGGAGTTGTTCCCTCAGCTCTTGAATTTATGGAAAGAAATGCTATTAAAGCAGCAGAAAATCACTTAAACAGGAAATTTCCTAATAGTGAAGCTGAAGCACATTTATTGATTGAACTTGACGGGAACTATGAGCTGACAATAGAAAAGGATATTGAAAAGATTTATGAAATTATAGAAGAAAATAATCCTTATGAAATAATACTTGCTGAAGATAGAAATAAGATGGAAACATTGTGGGAATTGCGTAGAAGTACAGGTGAAGCGGTAAAATCGATATCGGTTTACAAGGAAATTGATGCTGTGGTTATAAGAAATAAAATATCGGATTTATTGAGAGGTGTGAAAGAAATTACAAAAAATTATAATATCAGAGTAGTCTGCTACGGACATGCAGGAGACGGGAATTTACATGTTAATATTTTGAAAGATAATTTGGAAGATGATGTATGGAGGAATGCATTGGATAAAGTAACAGAAGAAATTTTGAAATTAACAGTTGCTTTAGGAGGGACAATTTCAGGCGAGCATGGAATTGGTTTAACGCAAAAAAAATTTTTAGGTATTGCCTTGAATAATACTGAAATTGAATTAATGAAAAAAATAAAAAAAATATTTGACCCGAATAATATTTTGAATCCAGGAAAAATTTTTTAGATATGATTACATCGGAAATATTTTATAACATATTGTATGCGCATACTGATAAAATGGGAGTAGTCTATTACTCAAAATACCTTGAATTTTTCGAAGCTGGCAGAAACGATATACTAAAAAAAATAGGATATCCTTATTCAAAACTCGAAGAAAAAAATTATGCACTTCCCGTAATAGAAGTTAGTTGCAAGTATCATAATTATGCAAGGTATGATGATTTAATTAAAATAAAGACAATTATTAATGATATACCTGCAGTGAGATTTAAACTTGAGTATGAAATTACATGTGATGAAAAAAAAATAGTAACCGGGTATACCGTACATTCATTTGTAAATATGCAGAAGATAAAACCTGTAAAACCACCTGAAGATTTTATAGTTTGTTTAAGAAAATTTATTTAATAATGAGAAAAAGTAATTATTATAAATATTTCGATTTTGAAACAGCTCAAAAACTGATTTTATTTGCACTCAAAGAAGATATTGGTAGCGGAGATGTTACTTCGGAATATTTAATTCCGGAAGAAAAAAAGACAAGAGGAATATTAGTCTTAAAAGAGAAAGCAATAATTGCAGGATTAAGAATTTTTAAGATGGTGTATGATAAAGTTGACCCTGCAATTAAGATTAATTTTAAAGTTCAGGATGGTGATTTTGCGGAAAAAGGTATAATTGCGGAAATTGAAGGAAATACAAGAAGTATATTAAAGGCTGAAAGATTATCACTTAATATTTTACAAAGAATGTGCGGAATAGCAACATATACGCGAGAATTGGTAAAAAAATTAAATAATTCAAAAATTAAAATTCTGGATACGAGAAAAACAACGCCTAACTTCAGGTTGTTCGAAAAACTTGCCGTGAGAATCGGTGGAGGTCTTAACCATAGATTTGGATTATATGATATGGTATTGGTGAAAGATAATCATATTGAAGCTAACGGAGGAATTCTTAATACTATGAAAAAATTGAAAAGAATTAAACTAAAAACAAATTTAAAAATTGAACTCGAAGTCAAGAATTTAAATGAGTTGAAAGAAGTCTGCAATTTTCCCGTAAAAACCGTAGATGTTGTAATGCTTGATAATTTTAAGATTTCGGATATTACAAAAGCCGTTGATTTAATAAACGGAAAATTTAAAATAGAGATATCGGGAGGTATAAATTCTAAAAATATATCGAAATACACCGATATTTTCGGTATAAATTACATATCCTTAGGAGCATTGACTCATAGTGTAAAATCCATTGACATATCAATAGATTTTTTAAATTGAAATATTTATATTTACAATTATTAATTAAAAAAATGAAAATTATGAGAACAAAAAACACAAACATTAAATTTTTGATTGTAATTTTTATTA
>Ga0194125_10002752_pt1 | contig 28899 bp, 24 predicted proteins | sample TA2KigC250mmetaG_FD_148626 | JGI IMG/M metagenome (GOLD analysis project Ga0194125, IMG submission 148626) | Freshwater microbial communities from Lake Tanganyika, Tanzania - TA2015034 Kigoma Deep Cast 250m | ecosystem: Environmental > Aquatic > Freshwater > Lake | place: Tanzania: Lake...
GATTTCCTGCTTGACCAGATCAGGCAGCTTGCTGCGCAAGGTGGTGGGCGCTTGCCCACGCAAGGTCACGCATTGGTGCGTTTTGATTTCGTCGTAGACGATCTCGATGTCCCAGCGTCGATGATAATGCAGGGCAATCTCGCGGGCGGTGATGGTCGGGTCGAGCAGCGTGGTCATCAGCCAGAAGGGGCGGAAGCCGGGAATCTCGATCCAGATCACGCGCACGGTCAGCGTCACGGTTTTCCAGTGCCGGCGCCCCTGCGGTGTGGGCGGCAGCGTGGGATCGAGCACCTTGCCTGTCAACTCAGCCAGCCAACTGCCATCGGACAGACGTTGGGTGCGCTTGAATTTGACGTGGGCCGGCACCTTGACGATGACCTGGCCCCCTTTCTGTGTGATGTCCCACAGCACGTCAAAGGCATACAGCCCGGCGTCCATCAGGAACAACAACCCCCGGCACGTCACGCGCGCCAGGATGGTCCGCAGCAAGGCGCGTTCGCCGGTGCTTTTGCCGGTGTAGGGCGCAAAGGCAATATCCAACAATTGCCGCCGCGCCACGGCCAACAAGCCCATCAAGCGTACCTGGGGAAAGGCCGCCGTGCCTGTGCGAGCCTTGGGTTTGCCAAAGGCCGCTCGGTTGGCTTCGGTGTCGGGCATCGTGCCCGTGCTGCCATCAAAAATGGCGCTGATCAACCCATGAAAATCCGCGGGCAGCGGTCGGAACGAGGCCACCAGCTTGTGCCACAGCACCCGAAACACCTCCACGCCCAACTTGACGCGGGCATGACTGATCGTCCCATCACTGACCAGCTTGGCTTTTGCCGGCAGGATGTCTTCCAGCCAGCGGAAACCCGACACCATCCAGTTGAGGGCCTGGTCATAGTTGAGGTCTCGGCGCAGGGTCAAGACCAACACCAACCAGACGAGCAGAGCCGGGATCAACAGGGTGCCGCGCCGCCAGTGATTCTTCCCCAGTTCTGCCAGCGTCTCCTCAATCAAGGGCTGTAACACAGCGTCAAACGGGGCCAGACTGAAAGTGGCCCCAATCTGGGTAACGGCGAAAGCCACACTCGTGATATCCATGATGTGCGCCTCCTGGCAAGGTTGGCATCAGGATACCACAATTCTGTAAACTGGCAAGGCAATGCTGTGGCAAGGTTTCATTCACGGGTATTGACTGTAAACGCAATACGCACTACGCACGACCTACTCCTCGATAGGCGCGAATTGTAAACGCGTGATCCACCGGCGTCAAGAGCGCCAGCAGCACGCGCACGTGATTGGGCGCGGGTTCGGCCTCGCGCATCTGCCACATGCTGTGCGCCGCCGCGCCGGGGCCGATCTCGATCACGTCGTTGCCGTAGCGCATCGCGCCGCGGCCCTGCTTCAGGAAGATCGTCTGCCCGGCGACGGGCTTCGTGCGCGTGTCGGCCGTCTCCCAGACGCCGCCCGGCGGGAAGTCGAACGCGAGCTGCACGGCCACGCCATCCAGCCCGTCGAGGGTGCGCAGGCGCAGGTCGAAGCCGCGGCCGCGATCATCGGCGGCTTCCCGCGCCTCCAGCAGACTGAAGAGGGGCGGCAGTGTGCGCAGCTTGCGCTCGGCGATCATCGCCGTCCACTGCTCCGGCGGGACGGGCCGGCCGAGCGGCAGTTCGTAGCCGGGGCGTCTGGCGCGGCGCCGGCCCTCCGACCAGAGCACGACCCGGCCGCCTTTCACCTCCAGCCGGTCGCCGATGAAGCGGCCGCAGTCGCCCCCGAAGTAGGTCGCGTCGATCTTCAGGCTGGTCAGCTCGGCCGCGCCGAAGGTGAAGGAGAGCAGCCGCGTGGCGTCCTGAAAGAAGGACGCGCTGAGGGGGCCGCGGCGCACGCGGTAGATGCCGTTGGCGGGCAGGTGCAGGGTGAAATCGTCGGGCAGGCTGGCGTCCGCTGGCGCGGGGTCGCCGTACTTGAACAGTGGATAGAGCAGCCATTCGAGATGCCCGGCCGGCGTCGGCGCCTGTTCCCAGAGCCACTGCGCGGCGCGGGAGAAGAGCGGGTTCGGGCGCAGACCATGATACAGCAGATAGCACGGCGCCAGCCCCAGCGCGACCTCGCGCGTGCCGTAGTCCTGCCGCCGCGAGAGGCCGGTCTCGGCTGTGCCGTCGGCGTGCAGCAGCCGCAAGTCGAGGCTCAGGTTGCGCTCGACCGCCTCGAGCGCGCCCGGCCAGCCGTAGTTCTCCGCGATCAGCAGCAGCGAGCGGGTGTTGACCGCATCGTACACGCCGACGCTGCGCTCGATGAAGAAACCCTCGGCATCCAGGTCAACCCCTTCGGCCAGGTACGCGTCCACGGCGCGCCGAACGTCCAGGTCAGGGAAGAGCCGGGCGGCCTGGCTCAGCGCCGCGGCGATGACCCAGCGATGGTTCGGCGTGTGGAAGCCGCCATCCATCATCCCCGGCACGGCGCGGCGGATGAACTGTTCGATCTTGGACAGGAGCGCGGCCCAGTTGGGATCTGCCTGGCGGTTGGAACCCGCAGCAACCGGCGCAAAGCCGACCTGCGTCGGCTGAGGCCAGTCGCCGGAGGGCGACTTCGCGAGGGTTGCAGCGACCTCGGTCGCCCGCAACCGCGCCAACTCGACCACCGTGCAAAGTTGCTGGACGGTGAAGCCGGTGTCGGGGCCGGAGTCTATGTTGACCGTAATCAGATCGAGCAGCCCGCCGGGTCGCTGGGCGCGGATCATCGCATCCGCGGCGAGCACCGCGCGCGGCAGCAGATCGCGCGCCGTCGCGATCCGCTGCTCATCCCCCAGCGCAACCGCGGCGAGAAACCGGTACGCGACGCGGGTGACGAACCCGGCATCCAGTTGGCCCCACGTCATGCCATATTCCGGCGAGATCAACGCGCCGTAGTCGGGATGCGCGGGGTCGGTGATTTGCTGGTGCGCCAAGTCTTCCACACGATGTTCGAGGAAGGGCAGCACCGCGGCCAAAGTGAGGGGAACGTGGATCATAAACACCTCGCGAAAGGACTTGCCGGAGGAAGCCGGTCAATGGCCGGCGGTCGGCGTCGCCTGCCCATGATCCGGCAGGAGCGTCTCCGCGTGTCTGATGGCCGGCACGAAGGCGCTGATGAGCGCCACCGCCAGGCCGCCCAGCCCGCAGATCACCATCAGCAGCCCCATCCCCGCGCCCGGCCCCGGCCCGACGAGCCAGCCGAAGAGGGAAGGCAACGCGCCGCTCCCCTTCATGGCGGGCTCCAACGCGAAGTCGGCCAGCGTCCCCGCGATGATGGGCGAGATGGGGTTGGTGAACCAGGCGATCAGCCGCCGCGCCGAGAAGACGCGGCCCTGCACATCAGGCGCCACCTTCGCCTGCCAGATCGCCTGGTTCGAGGTGTTGACGAGCGGCACGAAGAGCGAAGTCACGAACGCCACGGGCAACCAGAACGGGAGCTCACGGGCGACCCCCATCAGCCCCAGCGTGATCGAAGAAAGCGCCCAGCCCAGGATGACGCCGAAGACGCGGCGTCTGAAGCCACCCCACGCGCTCATCATCACCCCGCCCACGACCCCGCCGATCGCTTCGGCCGACTGCACCATGCCGAAGATGACGCTGTTGCTGGCCGTGCGGGCGAGGATCATCGGCGCCTGCACGGTGTAGGCGATGCCGGAGAAGAGATTGCCGAAGAAGAAGATCAGTTGCAGCCCCAGCAGGCTGGGCCGCGCAAAGATATAGCGGAAGCCATAGGACGCCTCGCGCCAGATGCCGCCGCCGCCCGCTGTCCCCTCGGCGGTGCGGATCGGCTGGGGCACGTGGACGATCAACAACGCGCCGATCGCTACCAGGAAGGTCAACACGTCTATGCTCAGGATGCCGGTCAGCCCGATCAGCGGCAGCAGCGCGCCCGCCAACAGCGGCGCCAATACGCCTGGCCCGGCCTCCATCAGCGACATCAAGCCGTTGGCGCGGCCATACTGCTCCTTCGGCACCATCGTGCTGATCGCCGCGGAGTAGGCCGGCCACTGGAAGGTGTTGCCGATGCCGTTGAGGATGGCCGAAACGTAGAGATGCCAGAATTCCAGCCGGCCCAGGGCGAAGAGGATGAAGATGCTGCCCGTCGCGATGATGGCAGCCAGGTCGCTCACCATCATCATCAGCTTGCGGTTGTAGCGATCCACCATCACCCCGGCGATGGGTGACAGCAGCAGGAAGGGGGTGATGAAGAAGACCTGCATCAGTCCCATCGCGGTGGCGCTCTCGGTCTGCTGATACATCCAGATCGTCAGGCCGAAGTGGCTCATACTGCTGGCGAGCACCGAGATGATCTGGCCCAGCCAGACGACGAGGAAAGCCCGCATACCGGTCGGGCCTCGAATCCTGGAAGGAGGCGTATTTGCGTTCAAACCGTCACCTGTAACTCACCAACGCCGCCCGGCAGCGTAATCTCCAACACACCGGGATAAAGCTCTCGTGCCGCCGCTGGCTGACCGTTCCACGTGACGCGATACGCGGGGGCGGGCGCCAGCGTCGCGATCACCAGCCGAGGCCGGCCCGCCAATTCGGCGGTCAGCCTGCGGTTGCCGTCGCTGAACTCCTGTCGCGCCACCCACGTATCGAACCCGCACGTCAACCGGCCAGGGCGGTGATACGCGCCGAACCAGGAGAGCACCGGCGCGGACAGCCCGCCGAAATGGTGCCACCCCGCGCCGCGGCCCGATTGCACGATGAAGTGCTCGAAGCAGTTGTAGGTCGCGTCCACCTCGGCCTTCCAGACGTCGAGCGCGGTGCGGCCGATGCGGTGCGCCAGGTCGCCGTGCCCCAGGCCAAGCAGCGCCTTCCAGACGATCCACTGATAGGGGAACCACACCGCGCCGTTCCAGTAGCCGTTCACTTTATAATACGCCGCGCTCTGATCCACCGTCGAGACCCCGACGCGCGTCCACATGCGCTCCGGCGACGAAAGGCGGACGATCAGGCTGGCCTCCTGCCCCGCGTCGCAGACCCCCGCAAAGAGCGGGCTGGCGCCATCCAGCCCCATGTCGTAGTTCGCGCCGCTCGCGTGGCGGAGGATGCCGACCGGCCGGCCCGCGTCGTCATGCGTCACGTAGCTGAAATAGCCGGCTTCTCCGTCCCACGCATAGCGGTTGAGCGCATCGGTCCACGCGGCGATGTCCGCTTCGTAGTCCGTCACATCGTCCGGCAGCCCCAACGCCCGCGCGGCCATCTGCAGGATCTTGCCCGTGCGGATGGCGTGCGCCGTGTTGATGACCGGTGTGACGGTCCCTTCCAGCCCGTGGCGGTGGACGTGCACCTGCGGCGGGTAGTCGTCCCAGCCGGCCGAGTTGTAGAAGTAGTCCCACGTCTTCAGCAGCCCGGATTTCATCGTTCGCGTCGTCGAGCTGCCCAGCCGGCCCGCCAGGAAGAGGTACATGGGGCGCAGCCGCGGATAGAAGTATTCCAGCAGGCCGCGATCCTGCGTCCGGTTCCACAGCTCCCCGAACGCGTAAATCTGGATCGGCGCGGGGCTGCCGTGGTGGATGAACGCGGCCTGGGGGTCGCCGGGCGGGGTCGTGTATGCGTTCAGGCAGTCAATCGCCCGCTCGATGTCCAGTTCCAACAAGCCCAGTGCGATGAACCCGGAATCCCACGTGTAGAGACAATCCCACCACTTGCCCGGCGTGTAATGCCGGATGTAGCGCCGGCGGGTGTAGACCGGGTAGACGACGTTGGTCAGCAGCGTCGCGGCCATGCGCTCCTGGCTGAAGAGGTAGGGTTGGCCGGCCTTCGTCACCTGGTTTGTAGTGGCGACTTCAGTCCCCGTGTCCTGCGCCGCACGACTGAAGTCGTGACTACGAACCCTTTCGCTTACCTCCTCTCGCGTCCCCGCGCACACCAGCCCATGGAGCATCCGGCGCGCGTGCGGCGGAACTGCGATCGGCCGGACGAACGCGTTCGTAAAGTGCCCCTCGCCCGCGCCGCGCAACACCCGTTGCACGTGCTCCTGGACGAAATAGCGCAGCGTGCGATCCAACTCCTCCGCGAAGATCTGGCGCACCTCCGAGTCGTCGCCGGTCCACGCCAGGCCGTAGTAAACCGGGCAGTCGGCATACTTCAGGATGAGGCTGCGACCATCAGGGCAGATTTCGATGTCGGGCACGGGGTTCCACTTGACCGGGACGAAACATACCTCATCAGCGTCAGTGGCGGTGACGATGGACGAAGCGACAGCGGATCAGCCGGGCGTCGTCGCCGTCCGCCGAGAAGGCCACGTCGCAATAGACCCGATCCTTCCATTCCAGCTCATACCGGTACGCGAAATAGCTCAGATCGGGCGCGGCGGCCCACGGATGCTCGCCCGACTCCCACTTGGCGTTCGGCACCAGCACGTGCCGGCGATAGAAGCCAGGGAAGACGCTCAGGTCGAAACGCAACCCGGCCGCAATGTCGGGGATGTGGGAGATGCCGGTGTATTTCTTGGTGTATGGCCCCCAGGCGGGGAGGCGCAGGTCGTGCGAGTGGCGAAGCTCAATCATCGGTTTGCCATCCTCACTTATCGGTCTTCAGTTGCCGGGATGATAGATGCAGGTCACCATTCGCTATTTGCCATCTGCTATTTGCTATTCTTCACCGCGCGCGTGGCGATGAAAATCGGCATGTATTGCGACAGCAGGTCGTCATCTTCTGCCGCGTAGACATCCTCATACAACCCTGCGATCACAAGACCGGCATCGCACTGGCCGCCGATCTGATCTGCCAGGCTGTGGCTGTGTTCCAGGGGCCACCCCTCTTTCATCCGCTTGCGGAGCGCGCGGGCGGAGAGGCTGGTCGCGTCGGAATAAGGCAACCTGTACTTGACGCGCAGCGCGCCGCGGCTGGCGATGAGATCGAAGTCGAAGAGATATATGGCAGGGTTATTGAACCCGGCGAGCAGCGCAGCCCCAGGCCGGAGCACCCGCGCGGCCTCGCGCCAGACAGGCCGCACCGCGGGCGCGAAGACATTGGAGACCGGATGGACGATCAGGTCGAAGCTGCTATCCGCGAACGCGGACAGATCGGCCATGTCGCCCTGCACCGTGCGGATTTCCAGCTCCTCCCGTTCCGCCACGCGGCGGTCTTGCGCCAACTGCGCCGGCGAGTTGTCGAAGACAGTCACACGCGCGCCGGCCGCAGCCAGGATCGGGCCCTGCTGCCCGCCGCCAGAGGCCAGGCAGAGCACATCGCAGCCGCGCATTTCAGCGGGAAACCACTCCTGGGGAACCGGCTTCGTGGGGGTCAGGATGATCTGCCAGCGGCCCGCGCGTGCTTCGGCCACCGCTTCAGAGCTGACAGGGACCGTCCAGGGGTTGCCCTTGGTCACCTCACGATCCCAGGCTGCCCGATTGTAGGCCACAACGTCAAGCGACCGCTTCATCGTCCCTCCTCGCGCCGTGCAGACGGATCAGCCCATACAAGATGCACTCGACGATCAGCGCCACGGCGATGATCGTCGTCATGACGTGCGGCCCCACCCGTTCGAAAAGCTGGCCGATCAGCCACGGCAGCGTCATGCTGCCGGCGGCAGAGCCGGCCAGGAACAGGCTGGTGATCTGCCCGGTGATCGTCATGCGCCGCTCGGCGAACGCGATCATGGTGGGGAAGATCGAGGCCATCGCAAACCCCGCGCCGCACGCGCCAATCCAGAGCGCCAGCGGCGACGCGGGCCGGAGCAAAATCACACCCACGCCAGCCAGACACCCCACCAGGTCCGCCAGCAACACCGCGCTGGGTGAAAAGCGGGTGGCGATGGGGATGGAGATCAGCCGGCCGGCCGTGAACGCGCCCCAGAAACCCGAGGTCAGATAGGCCGCGGTCGTCGCATCGGCCAGACCCAGGGTGAGGGCGTAGGTGTAGAGCCAGTTGCCAAAGCTCAACTCCGCGCCGACGTAGACGAAAAAGGAGAGCACCAGCAGCGTCAGCAGCACGCGATTCGCCTGCCCTGAACGCCGCGTCTCTGTGACCGGCTGGCGTTCTGGACTGGGCAGACGAATCAACCAGAGCAGCGCGGGCAGCATCAGCAGCGCCAGAACCCAATAGGCCAGGGTGATATCGCCGCTGGCCTGCACCGCCTGGGCGACGACGATCGGCGAGATGAACGCGCCCACGCCGAAGAAGAAGTGCAGCGCGTTCATGAACGGCCCAACCTTGTCGCGATAGAGCCACACCAGCAGCGTGTTGCCGCCCACATCCAGCGCGCCTTCGGCCGCGCCCAACACCAGCAGCACTGCGACCAGCAGCCAGAGGAGCGGGATCAATGGAACCAGAACCATCATGACAGCCATGAGAATCAACACGGCCGTGATGACCTGATGGCCTGGCGCCCGGTCGTAGAGACGGCCGCTGAGCAATGAACCTAACAGATAGCCGAGCGAACGGGCGCTGAGGAGAAAACTGATCTCGCTGAGCCGCGATCCCGTGTGCTGGGCCAGGCCGGGCAGGGTCGGCCCCATCGAGGCGGCGAACAGACCGAGGGCAATGAACGCGGCGTAATAGCCGATCGCATTCGAGAAGGGGTGCGATCGCATGCGGGCGATCGGCGCAGCCGAAAGAGTGCTCATCCGGTTCTACTCCCTGATGTGTCCGTCGCCGATCCCGATCCACTTGTACGTCGTCAGCTCTTCCAGTCCCATCGGCCCGCGGGCGTGCAGCTTCTGCGTGCTGACGGCCACCTCGGCGCCCAGGCCGAACTGACCGCCGTCGGTGAAGCGCGTGCTGGCATTGACATAGACCACAGCGGAGTTGATCTCGTCCACGAAGCGCCGGGCATGGCGCCAGTCGTTGGTCAGGATGCTGTCGGAGTGCTCGGTGCTGTGCGCCTGGATGTGCGCGATGGCTTCGTCCAGAGAATCCACGATCTTCACGCCCAGGATCAGCGCCAGCCATTCGGTGTCGAAGTCATCGGGGCCGGCGGCCGTGACCAGCGCGCCGCCCGAGTTCCCACGCAAAATGTCTAGCGCCTCGCCGGCCGCGCGCAGCTCGACCTTGCTGCGCGCCAGCCGGCTGGCGACGTCCGGCAGGAACTGGCCGGCCACGCGGCGGTGCACCAGCAGCGTGTCGAGCGCATTGCACACGCTCGGCCGCTGCACCTTGGCGTTCTCCACCACATCCACCGCTCGCGCCAGGTCTGCGCTCTCGTCTACGAAGACGTGGCAGATGCCGATGCCGCCGGTGATCACCGGGATGGCAGCCTGCTCGCGACAGAGCTGATGCAGGGCCGCGCCCCCCCGCGGCACGATCATGTCCACGTAGCTGTCGAGTCGCAGCAGTTGTGTCACGAGCGCCCGATCCGGGTCGGCGATGTATTGCACGGCTGCGGTGGGCAGTCTCGCCTGCGCCAACCCGGCCTGGATCGCCGCGACCAGCGCCAGGTTGCTGCGCAGCGTCTCGCTGCCCCCGCGCAAAATCGCCGCGTTGCCCGTCTTCAGGCACAGCGTCGCCACATCCACCGTGACGTTCGGCCGGGCTTCGTAGATCACGCCGATCACGCCGATGGGGATGCGCCGCTTGATGAGCCTCAAGCCATTGGGCAGCACGCGGCTCTCGATCTCCACGCCGATCGGGTCAGGCAGATCCACGATGCCCCGCGTGTCGGTCGCCAGGCTCGCAATGCGCTTTTCCGTGAGGAGCAGCCGGTCAATCAGCGCGTCGCTGAGGCCCCTGTCGCGGGCGCCGGCGATGTCGAGCGCGTTCTGGGTCAGGATCGCGCCGGCCTGCGCCTCGAGTGCGTCCGCGATGGCCAGCAAGGCCGTGTTCTTCTGTTTGGTCGTCAGGGTCGCCAGCCGTCGGCTGGCCGACCGGGCCGCCTGGCCCATCTCTGCCAGGTATGACATTCTCCACCTCCTTCGTGACGTCGCCTACACCAGGATCAGGTCGTTCCGGTGCACCGCCACCGGTCCATACTCGTAGCCCAGGCGCTCGGCGATCTGGTCCGAGCGGCCGCCGCGGATGCGCGCCAGATCGCCGCTATCGTAGCGCACGATGCCGCGCGCCAGCGATTTGCCATCTGACCCTACGACGAGGACAGTGTCGCCCCGTTCGAATTCCCCCTCGACGGCGGTGATGCCGGCCGGCAGCAGGCTCTTGCCGCCCCTGGTCAGTGCGCGTGCTGCGCCGGCATCCACCACCAGCCGGCCGCTGGGAGTCGTGCCGCCGAAGATCCAGCGCTTGCGGTTCTCCAGCGGTGTCTCCAGCGCGGGAAAGCGCGTGCCCACGGCCTCGCCGCCCACAGCCCGCAGGATCACATCGGGCGCCGAGCCGGCCGCGATCACCACGTCGGCCCCGGCCCGGCGCGCGACATCGGCCGCCTGCAGCTTCGTCGTCATGCCGCCCACGCCCAGGCCCGTTGTGCTGCCGCCGGCCAGCCGATACAGGCTTTCGTCAATCGTCCGCACTTCGGGAATGAGCTGTGCGTCGGGATGCGTACGCGGGTCGGCCGTGAACAGGCCGGGCTGATCGGTCAGCAGCAGCAGCAGATCAGCCTCGGCCAGCAAGACCACCAGCGCAGACAGATTGTCGTTGTCGCCGACCTTGATCTCCGCGGTGACGACGGCATCGTTCTCGTTGATGATCGGGGTGATGCGATGCTCCAGGAGCGCGTGGAGGGTGTCGCGCGCGTTAAGAAAGCGTTGGCGATCGCGGACATCGGCGCGGGTAAGGAGCATTTGGCCGACGTGCAGGCCATAGATCTCGAACAGGCTTTCCCACACCAGCATCAGTCGGCTCTGGCCGACCGCGGCGAGCATCTGCTTAGAAGCGACGGTGGGCGGCAGCTCAGGATAGCCCAGGCGCTCGCGGCCGGCGGCGATGGCGCCCGATGTGACGATGATGATCTCGCGTCCTTCACGCTGGAGCAGCGCGCACTGGCGCACCAGTTCCACCATGCGCGCGCGGTCCAGACAACGGGTTCCGCCGGTCAAGACGCTGGTGCCGAGTTTGACGACGATGCGCTTGTGCATGGCGCGTTCCGTCATCCTGCGAATGGATCAGCGGTCAGGCCGCCGTTGGGTCGCGCGGTCAACTGGCGCACGCGCAGCTCTGCCTGGTCCAGGAGCCCATTGCATTGTTCAGCGATCCGGACGCTTTGCTCGAAGAGCGCCAGCGATTCGTCCAGCGTCAGGTCGCCGGTTTCCAGCCGGTGGACCGCCTCTTCCAGCTCGCGATAGAGTTGTTCGAAGTTAGGTTGATCGGTCATGTAGCCTCTGGATGTTGGATGTTGGAGGCGGCCATCGTCCCTCAGCGGCCGTCTACGGTCACGTCGAACGCGCCGTCCGCGACGCGCACGTGCAGCGCGTCGTGGGGCTTCACCTGGCCGACCGAGGTCACCACAGCCCCGTTCGGCAGGCTGACGATCGCATAGCCCCGCGCCAGAACCGCGGTCGGGTCGAGGGCCGCCAGCCGCAACTGCTGGCCGGTCAACCGCTCGCGGACCTCGCGCAGCCGGCTGGCCATCGCCAGTGCGGCGCGGCGGTGCATCTCGTCGACGCGTTGGCGGTTGCTGGCGAGCCGCGCCTCGGGCGAGAGCCGCGCCAGCCGCCTGGTCAGGCCGGCCGTGCGTTCGCGCGCTGCGGCCAGCCGGTCGGTCATGTCGCGATGGGCTGCGTTGGTCAGGCTCGCAAGACTGGCTGCCAGGTCGCGGCGGTCCGGCGTCGCGAGGGTCGCCGCGGCCGTGGGGGTCGCCGCGCGCAGATCGGCCGCGAAGTCCGCGATGGTGAAGTCGGTCTCGTGCCCCACGCCCGTGATGATCGGCGTGGCCGAGGCGACGATGGCCCGCGCCACGCGCTCGTCGTTGAAGGCCCACAGCTCCTCGATGGAGCCGCCCCCGCGCGCCAGGATGATGGCGTCCAGCGGCTCGCGCTCGGCCGACCAGCGGTTCAGCGCCTGGATTGCGGCGACGATGCCTGGGGGCGCTTGCTCCCCTTGCACAGGCGTGGGGGCCAGGATCACCTCCACCAGAGGCCAGCGCGCGGCCAGGGTGCGCAGGATGTCGCGCAGCGCGGCGGCCGTCGGCGAGGTCGCCACACCCAAACGGGCCGGCCGCGGGGGGATGGCGCGTTTGCGCTCCGCGGCGAAAAGCCCTTCGGCCTCCAGCCGGCCGCGCAGCCGCTCGAATTCCAGCCAGAGGCGGCCCGCGCCGGCCGGCTCGATGTGATCCACGTAGAACTGATACGCGCCGCCCTGTTCGTAGACCGAGATGTAGCCGTGTGCAAGCACCGCCTCGCCGTTGCGCGGCAGGGTCATCCGGCCGGCCTGCGTGCGCCAGATCACCGCCTTGATGACTGCGCTCGCATCCTTCAGGGTGAAGTAGCAATGCCCCGAAGTCGCCTGGGTGAAGCCCGAAACCTCGGCCGACAGCCACACGTCGGCCAGAAGCGGGTCGCCGGTGAAAAGGGACTTGATGTAAGCTGTGATCTGTAAGACGGTGTAGACGTTGGTTTGCGGCATCGCGCATACTCGCTTTGATCAAAGGGCCCCGCAGCCCTGGTGATTACCCACATCCTCCGGGGCGTCATTGCGAGCGTCTTTTGCGAAGCAATCTCGCCCTCGAAGGAGACTGCTTCGTCCTGAAGGATACTGGCGCAATCGCACACTACGCTCCTCGCGGTGACAGAGTAACCGACAGTTCTGCGCTATACTCGGGCCCCGCGGCCGGTTTGACAAACCCCTGTAACTGCGCTACAATAGGAATGGTTGCGGCGACGTAGCCAAGTGGCAAGGCAGGGGTCTGCAAAACCCCGATCGCCGGTTCAAATCCGGCCGTCGCCTCCAAAAAGAAGGGCTGGTATCGTTACGATGCCAGCCCTTTGTCTTGGCAGGGATATGCCTGGCTGACGATGGCCGTCTGTCATGATCCAGACGCCGCTCGCTGCCTCAGTCGAAGCTCACCGCGGCCGGCGCATCGGCGACCAGCTCGGTCGGCAAGACCACATAAAAGGTGCTGCCCTTGCCGACCTGGCTTGTCGCGGTGATCTTGCCGCCATGGATCTCCACGATGCGCTTGGCGATCGCCAGTCCCATCCCCTGTCCGCCGAACTTGCGGGTGCTGGAGCCATCCACCTGGTAGAACCGCCGGTAGATCTTGGGCAGCTCTTCGGCAGGAATGCCGATCCCCTGGTCCGAAACGCTGATCTGGACTGATTTGTCATCGAGCCCTACCGCTTTCAGCACGATTTCCCCACCATAGGGGCTGAATTTTATCGCATTGTCCAGCAAGTTCGAAATCACTTCCTCCAGCCGCATGGCATCGCCGCGCAATGGGGGCACGTCGGCCGCGCACTCGCTGCGCAGCTCGATGCCCACGCTGGCCGCCCGCCTGGAAAAGGTGGTGATGCAATCCTGCAGCAAGTCTGCGACCTTTACTTCCGCCAGTTGCAGGTGTTGCCGGTCGAGCGTTTGCAGCGCGAGCAGGTCGTTGACCATCTGGGCCATGTGGGTCGCGTGCCGAAAGATGTGGTCCACGGCCGTGAGCTGCTCGGCGGTCAGGTCGCCGCACAGCCCCTCGCGGAGCGCCTCGGCGAAGCCGGTGATGGGCACGAGCGGCGTGCGCAGCTCATGGGAGACGTTTTGGAGCATCTGGTTCTTGGCGTCGAGGGCATCCTCCAGCACTGCGTAGGCCTCGCGCAACGCCGTCGCCTGTTTCCGCAGGTCAGCGGCTTGCGCCGCGTTCTCTTCCGACAGCTTACGTTGTTGAGCCTCCATCTTCAGCGTGCGATCCAGCGTAATGAAGACCGCGATCGTCGGCAACGCGATCAACAGCACCGCCCAATTGTGGGGAACCACCACCAGCGCGGTCAGCAGCCCCAGGCAGTATATCACGCCCTGCACGATCGTCTCCAGCGGCTGCGAAGCGCGCCAGAGCGCGATGGGCGAGGTGCGAGCGTGCAGCGCCACGATGCCCATCACCAGAAGCGCATTGAGACTATACATGACGAGCACGGTGACAAGAAGCCCCAGCCAGGAGGCCAACCCGCCGGGCATCCAGGGCGTCGGCGCGAACGCGTTGAGCAGCAGCGCCCCCGCGCCCACATAGACGACCGTCTGCATCAGATTGAAGCCGTGCTCCAGGGGCACGATTCGTGGGCCCAGTCTACCGAAGAAGCGTCCCACGGCTGCGATCAAGACCGCCTCGGCCGGATCGAAGATCAGCACCGCGGCGAAGAGGGGAATGGTATCCAGGTGGATGTTGGTGCGCGGGGCGATCTGCAGGCGATAGCGATCGGTCAGCAGCGTCATCGCGGCAAAGGCGCCGATCAACAGCCAGTCGCTCCAGTCGCCGCCAATCGGATAGCGCCAGAAGCAATAGCCTGCGATCACCGCGCCCGCGGTAATGACCAGGGTGATGTAGACGACGATCCGCCGGGGAAGCTGCACCAGACCCTACCTTCCTGCGGTCGCAGCCTGCCAGCCGCGACCAGCGGCCCGGCGCTGCAAACCGTGATAGAAGTTGCCGGCCTGCCGTCTTGCCGGCACGCGCAGGACACCCGGCCCATTATACAACAAAGCGAGGGTTTTTGGGAAACCCTCGCTTTGCGTAGATTGAACGAACTTCAGTGGGGCCGGGTGCGCTGGCCTACCAGGACCAGGTATGGGCGCCTTCGAACAGGCCCTCGCCCAAGACCTGGCTGCGGAACTTGACTGCATACGACACATCGAAGCCCGCGTCTACCCAGGCGGTGATCTCTCCAGCTGGCCCCGAATCCTGCAGGACGACGGTCATGTTGAGCTTCTGCGAGTTGCCAACCACCCTGGAGCCCGCAGGAGCGACGATGGTAAGCGTGAACCCCGTGTTTTTGTTCTCCGGAGCCACTCCTACCCACAGGTGCACCACCCCGCCATCGGCGAGCTTGATGTTCGGATCGGTGAGGCACCAGGTAAGGCCGGCCTGAGCCGGCGCAGCGATCGCCATCGCGAGGACGGCGACCAGGGTCAGGAACACCAAGACTCTGCGCATACGATTCCTCCTCCTGAAATCGTGCCGCGTGTGAGTGTGATATGGATGCAGTGGCGCAAAGTATACCGCACTTCGTCAGAATGTCAAATGCGCGAAACCCGCACCAGGCTCGCTATTTCTTCGGCTCCAGATTGTACGTCAGACCGGTGATCCACCAACGACCATCGCGGCGGGCCAACGTCCAGCGATCGCCGGCCGGCGAGACTTCGCTGCCGATCACCGTCGTGCTTGTGACCGTCGCGGCGTCGCCGGTGATCGCGATGCGCAGATCGGTCGGCGCGACCACCGCAGGGTTGCCCGGAAAGACCAGCACGACGTACCGCTCGCGGATCGCGTCGCGGCCACGCCAGCGCGCATCGTCGTTCGGGTTGTCCGGCGTGTGCCTGGCGTCGGCGATCACCGCATCGGCCGCCCACAACTCCATCAGGCCGACGATGTCCTGGCTGACCACCCGCTGCCCCTCCGCAATGATCAACTGGCGAATAGCATCTTCGTCGGAGGCAGGCGCGGGGGTCGGCGTGCGCGGGGGCAACGCTGGTCGCGGCCCCAGGGTTGAAGCCGGCTGAGGCGCGCGACACGCGCCAGCGCCGAGCAGAAACAACAGAGCCAAAAGCGTCAGCAACCGCGTGTGCATGGAAAATCACCGATCCTTCAGCAAGAGTGGCGCAAACTGGATCACCGGCGGCCGGTAGAAACCGAACCCAACCTCCACGCGCACAGTGGCCCCGATATAGACATTGACCGCCGCCTCGGTGGTCGGCCACAGCCCGCCGTGCGTCTGCACGCCGAGCAGATAGAGGCCCGGGCTGACCTGGGCGAAGCGGTAGCGTCCCTGGGCATCGGTCGTCGTCTCATAGGTCTCGCCGATGCCGAGGCTCGCCGCCACTGCAGGACGCAGCGTCACCCCGAGGCCCGCCAGCGGCGGCTCGCCTGGATCGCGCTGCCCATCGCGGTCCAAGTCTTGCCAGACTTCGCCCTCCACGGCCGCGCGCGTGGGTGTAGGCGTGGGCGTGGCAGAGGGGGTCGAGGCGGGTGTGACCGTGGCCGTTCTGGTCGCGGTCGGCGTGGCGGTGGGCGTGGACGTGTACAGACCTATCGTCGGCGTGGCAGTCGGCGTGGTCGTCACCGTGGCGACCTGGTCGGCGAATGCGATGTCGAAGGCGCCGTGGCTCGGCAGCCAGATGCCGAACCAGTTCGGGCCGGTCGAGGCGTAGCCGGGAGGATCGCGTTCCTCCACGTAGTAGCCGCCTGGCGGCAAAGCGAAGCACTTCGGTTCGTGGATGCCGTCGGTGGTATGCTGCGCCACCGACGCCAGCGCGAGATCCTTGACCGTGATGACCGCATTGGCCAACAGCCCCTCGCTGGGGTCACGCACGACATTGCCGTTGGCGTCATCGAACGCCGAGACACACAGAGCGCCGGGATATGGCGTAGACGTGTTCGTCGGCGTCGGCGTGCGGGTGGGCGTGAGCGTGATGCTCGGCGTCGGGGTGATCGTCGGGGTCGAGGTTTGGGTCGGCGTGCGAGTGACGGTCGGCGTCAGGGTGATCGTCGGCGTCGGCGTGCTGGTGGGGGTTTGGGTGATGGTCGGCGTGCGGGTTGGCGTGAAGGTCGGCGTGTTGGTGGGGGGAGATACGATGACCACAGTGCCATTGATCAGCGAACCCGTGACAACATTGCCGCCAGCATCTATCACGAAGGTCTTGTTGGCCACCAGGGTCAGCGGCGTGCCGCCGGTCGTGGCCAACGCCTTGAATCGCGCCTGGAAGAGCGTGAACGGCGCGGCGGCCGACCCCTGGGTGTAGCCGGCGCCGTATTTGATCAGGCCGCTCGCGTTGTCAATGTTGGCCGAGATGCGCGGCATCGGACCGTTCACCAGTCCAGCATCGGGGTTGGTAGTCGGGTTGCCGCTGCTATCCACAACCACCAGGTAGGTCGGATCGAAGTCCAGCCAGGCATCGGCGCCGCCAACCTGCTCGGCTCCCTCGAGCCTGACTTCGATCAGAAACACATTGCCGGTGATCTTCGTGAACCCGCTGGCAGAGCGCACGGCCACATTGACTGCCCCGGCCGGCGCCGCCCCGAACGCCGGCGCCGCGGAGCCCAGGGCCAGGCTAAAGACTACCAGCATGGCAATCGCAATCATGATCCTGTGATGATGTTTCACGACGCGCCTCCGTTCATTGTGCTTCCAGGTTTGCGTCTCGCTCATTTCGCCATGACGGGGAAGAAGGCCCGATAGTCGCTGACCCCACCGACGGTGATGGACGGCGAGGGCAGAGTCAGCGCCACGCGCCGATAGCTGGCGTCCATGCCGAGCGTACGCGAGCTGAAGTTGAGCTCGGCTGGCCCCGGACTCTCCCCGCGCAGGTGAAAGCGCGCCACCTCGATCAGGCCGCTCGCCGGTTGGTCGAAACTGGCAGCGCTGAACACGATGCGCCGATTAGCAGTGTCCACCCGGTTCTGCAAGATCACTGGGAACGCTGCGCCGGCCGTGATGCTGGTCGCGGGCGCGCCCGCCGCATTCACCACCGTCACGATCGCTGGACGATAGTATAGCTCGATATCCAGTCCCAGCAATGGCTGGGCGCTGGCGTCCACGCGGATGATGAACTCGGCGCTCGCAGCCAACGCCAGGTCGGTTTGCAGCGGCGTGAGAGTCAGAGTAACCGCCGCGGTCGTCGCTAACGCTGAGACGCTCGCTCGCAGCCCACCGGCAGACGCATCCGGCGAGCTGGCTTCCGCCATCCAGGACAGCTCGACCCCAGTCGCCGAGCTCCCGATCTCGATATCGCCCTCCATGAAATAGCTGCTGCGCAGCAGGCCGAAGTCCAGGATGTTGACGGTGTTGTTCTCATCGAAATCCGTGCGCGGGTCAAAACCCGGCATACCTTCGTCCTGGAAATAGGCGCCGCGCAACAGAGCGAAGTCCAGGATGTTCACGGTATTGTCCGCGTTGGCATCCCCCTCGCGGAGCGTACCCATATTGATCGTGGATGGCCCGAGGATCGCCACATTCCGCTTGACGTTGCGCAAGGTGTGCAGGTTGCGCAGCCGCGCGTCGTAGATACCCGTGAAGAGGTCCAGCAGACCGCTCCAGCGGCCGTTTTGGTCCAACGTCAATTCCCACTGGTGACAGATGGTGTTCGCGTCGCCGGGCGGATAGAGCGCAAACGTCACCGGGACCGCCCACGCGGGATCGGGTGGGGGCGCGTTGGGACGCTGCAAGGCGACCTGCAAGTTGATCGGCACAGGCACCGCGGTGGTCTGCGTGGGACAGATTCCCGCTGGCATGGCCGGCTCGCCTCCGGTTGCGGCCGCGGAACTTAGCAGCACGGCCAACAGGAGAAGAGCTAACCAAACCCTGCGCCATCGGCGAAGCCAGCGTATAGCAGTCACTTTGACCTCCGGAGGTTTGGGATAGTTGCAGCATATCACGAGTGGCAGAAAGTGTCAACCGGCTTTGATAGGCGGCTGCCTCTTTTCTGTTCGACGATTTGCGCGTTCCCCGGGCTTCGGTTATAATAGTTCTTACCGAGGCCGTCGAGCACACGACGGCTCAGTTTATTTGCGCCGCTGGCGCTTTTTTGTTCCCCTCCGGGGCTTGCGATTCGAGGCATAAGTTGGCAGAAAACAGTAACTATCTGACCGCCGAAGGCATCAAGAAACTGCAGGAAGAGCTCGACTACCTGATCACAGTGCGCCGTCCCGAAGTCGCCCGCCAGATCGCCGAGGCCAAGGCCGACGGCGATGTGTCCGAGAACGCCGGTTACTCGGAGGCCAAGGATGCCCAGGCCTTCACCGAGGGCCGGATTCTGACGCTCAAGACGATCCTGGCCAACGCCGTGATCATCAAAGAGAACGGCTCCAAGGAGACAGTCGATCTGGGCGCCAAAGTCACTATCCGCGATAGCATGTTTGGCGACGACGAGACCTACACCATCGTCGGCTCGACCGAAGTGGACCCCGTGAACGGCCGGATTTCGCTGAAATCGCCGATCGGCCGCGCGTTGATGGGGCATCGCGTCGGTGAGCGCGTGCAGGTACAGACGCCGGGCGGAGTGCGCCAGTTCGAGATCGTGGAGATCGCCTGAATCTGGCTGCAAAGGCAGAATCGAGACAGCGTGGAAGAACTCGACCTCAACGAACAGCAGTTGGTGCGCCGCGGCAAACTGGCCGAATTGGCGAAGCTGGGCCAGGAACCCTACCCCCCGCGCTTGCCCAGCACGCGCACCCACACGGCCGCCGAGGCGGTCGCCGCGTACCAGGCCGGCGCGCTGACCGATGGTCAGACCGTTACCCTGGTGGGCCGCTTGATGACCGTGCGCATCATGGGCAAGGCCTCATTCGCCCACATCGAGGACGGCAGCAGCCGGATCCAGATCTACCTCAAGCGTGACATCCTCGGCGCGCAAGCCTACGATGAGCTCTTCCGTAGGCTGATTGACCTGGGCGACTTCGTTTGCGTCACCGGCGTGATGTTCGCCACGCGCACCGGCGAGATCACCTGCGAGGTGCGTGAGCTGGCCCTCATCAGCAAGACGCTCAACCCCCTGCCCGATAAATGGCATGGCCTGCGCGACATCGAGACGCGCTATCGGCAACGCTATGTTGACCTGTTGGCCAACGCCGAGGCGCGCGAGCTGTTCCGCACGCGCGCGAAGGTCATCAAGGCAATTCGCCGCTATCTGGACGACAACGGTTTTCTCGAGGTCGAGACGCCGGTGTTGCAGCCGATCTATGGAGGCGCGGCCGCGCGACCGTTCACCACGCACCACAACCAGCTCGATCAGGAGCTTTTCCTGCGCATCAGCTTCGAGCTCTACCTCAAGCGGCTGCTGGTTGGCGGCTATGAGCGCGTGTACGAGATCGGCCGCGATTTCCGCAACGAGGGGATCAGCTTCAAGCACAACCCGGAGTTCACCCAACTGGAGTTCTACGAGGCGTACACTGATTACCAGGGGATGATGCGCCGCGTCGAGGAGATGATCATCGCCATCGCCCAGGAGCTGGGCCGCGATATGAGCATCACGTACAATGGTCATCAGATTGATCTGACCCCGCCCTGGCGCCGGGTCGCCATGCGCGATGCGATCCGAGATGCGACCGGCCTGGACTATGCAGCCTATGGCGATGCGCGGGCGCTGGCTGCGGCGATGCGCAGCATCGGCCACCAGCCCGAGCCGGGAGCGCCGCGCGGCAAGCTGATTGATGCGCTCTTCAGCACGCACGTCGAGCCCACCCTCATCCAGCCGACCTTCGTCGTGGACTACCCGGTGGACATCAGCCCGCTGGCCAAGAAGAAGGCCGATGACCCGACGACTGTCGAGCGGTTCGAGTATTTCATTGGCGGTCTGGAGTTGGGCAACGCCTTCTCGGAGCTCAACGACCCCCTGGACCAGCGCGCGCGCTTCGTTGAGCTGCGCGAGGTCATGGCTGGCCCCGACGAGAACGCCCATCCGCTGGATGAGGACTACCTGACGGCCCTCAGCTATGGCCTGCCCCCGACCGGCGGGTTCGGCACGGGCGTTGATCGGCTGACGATGCTCTTTACCGATCAGCAGTCCATCCGCGAGGTCATCCTCTTTCCGCATCTGCGAACGGGGTGACGTGAGATTTGAGATTCCAGATTTGAGTTCACCCGAAATCGAAAATCCGAAATCCGAAATCGGCAATCCGTCATGACGCATCCTCTCTACGTCGCCATCCTCTGGCATATGCACCAGCCGTTCTATCGCGATATGCGGACCGGCGAAATCCCGCTGCCCTGGATGCGGTTGCACGCGGTCAAAGACTATCTGCGCATGGCCGAGACGCTGGCCAACTATCCCGACGTACACCTGACCATCAACATGGCGCCGTCGTTGACCGACCAGTTGCTGGCCTGGGCAGAAGGACGGGAGGCGGACGAGCTGGCGCGGCTGGCAGAACAGGAGGAGTGGACCGGCGCCGAAAAACGGACGATCCTCAACCTGGCCTACAGCATCAACTGGGACAAGGTAATCCGGCGCTACGGGCGTTACAGCGAGCTGCTCGATCGGCGTCCACAGGCGCTGGCCGATCCCGAGGCGTTCAGCGCGGCCGATTATCGCGACCTGCTCGGCTGGTTCAACCTGGCGTGGATTGACGCCAACCACCTGCAGCACGATCCGATCCTGGCCGGGCTGGCAGCGCGGGGCCGTGACTTCACGACCCAGGACCTGCGCGCCATCCATGCCCGGCAGATCGCGCTGGCGGCCGGCATCCTACCGCTCTATCGCAGCCTGATCGCGGCCGGCCAGTTGGAGGTCTGCACCAGCCCCTACTATCACCCGATCTTGCCGTTGCTGGCCGACCTGGAGTCGGCGCGGCGCGCCAGCCCAGGGCTGCCGTTGCCCGCTCTGCCGTTGGCCGCGGTCGAAGACGCCGCGACTCAGTTGCAGCTTGCGGTCGAGGCGCACACGCGGAACTTCGGCGCGGCCCCGGCCGGCCTCTGGCCGTCTGAGGGCGCGGTGTCGCCAGAGGTCGTGGCGTTGGTCGCGGCGGCCGGCTTCGAATGGCTGGCGACGGACGAGGCGCTGCTGGGCCGCAGCCTGGGGCAACCGTTCGAGCGGGACGGCAGCGCGTTGATCACGCGGCCGCACGCGCTCTATCGCCCCTACCGAACCCTCGCCGAATCGGAGTTGGGCCCCTACATCATCTTCCGGGATCACGAACTCTCCGACCGCATCGGTTTTCTCTATCAGCGCTTTCCGCCAGAGCAGGCCGCCGAAGACTTCATCTATCGGCTGCTGGAAATCCGCAACCGGCTGAATGGCCCCAGCACGCCCTACCTGGTGAGCATCATTCTGGATGGGGAGAACGCCTGGGAACACTACCAGGGCAACGGCGATCCGTTCCTGCACGCGCTCTATGCTGGCCTGAGTCGCCGTCCAGAGCTGCGAGCTGTCACCGTCAGCGAGTTTCTGCGTGAGATCGAGCCGCGACCGGCCGCCACCCTGGCCAGGCTGGCGACCGGCTCCTGGATCGGCGGCGACCTGACCACTTGGATCGGCGATCCAGAGCATAATCGGGCGTGGGAGGCGCTGATCCGCACCCGCAGCCGGCTGATGCAGGTCGCGGAGCGCGCGTCAGGGCATCCTGGCCTGGCGGCTGCCTGGCGCTCGCTCTACATCGCCGAAGGCAGCGACTGGTTCTGGTGGTACTCGCACCGCAATAATTCCGATCAGAACGCCGTTTTCGACCGCCTCTTTCGACATGACCTGGTCGCAGTCCACGAGGCCCTTGGCGATCGGCCGCCGGAGTGGTTGGAGCAGCCGTTCCATCAGGCGCGCGCAGGGACGGCGAGCCAACGCGCGGCCGGCTATGTCTCTCCGCGCCTGACCGCCGCGGCCCAACCTGGCGACGATTGGGTATTGGCTGCTGTCGCGCAGCCTGCCGCAGCGTCTTCGGGCACGATGCAGCGAGCCGACGGCGTCATCAAGAGGCTCTTCGTGGGCCACGACCCGACCTGTCTCTACCTGCGGCTGGACCTGCACGACCCGCTGGCGACCTACGAGGTCGCCATCTACCTGACCGGCGCCCTGAGTGGGCCGGTGAATCAGCGGGCCCGCGGGCGGCGCGCGCACCCCGACGACGGGCCGGCCGGTCTGGCGTTGGGCTGGCTGATCCAGCGCGCGCCCGGCCAGGCAGCGCCGTTCCTCTATCGCGCGGCCGGCCATGAGCAATGGCAATCGGTCTCACCCGTGACGGCCGCAGCAGGCGACAAGGTGCTGGAGATCGCTATCCCGTTCCAGGCTGTGGGGCTGGCGCCTGGCCAGGATGTCGGCTTGCTGCTGACGTTGATGCAACGGGAGACGGTGGCGGCGCAACTGCCGGAAGGTGGGGTGCAGACGTTCACGTTAGAAGAGTTTCCAACCCCTGGCGTCCAACCGCGTTCTTGACATTTGGGCCGAATCGTCTATAATCATGCTGCTCGCGGGTATAGTTCAGCGGTAGAACGTCAGCTTCCCAAGTTGAATGTCAGGGGTTCGAGTCCCCTTACCCGCTTTGGTCTTTGCCTCGCAGTGCACTCCGTCCTTCCCTCTGCAGATGGCGTTCCTCACGCGGTTCCCCAGTCTCCTGGGTATGGCACACAACTATCGGTCATTGCGAGGAGCGGTTTTTGCGATTGCGCCAGCATCCTTCAGGACGAAGCAATCTCCTGGGCTGGGCTGAGACTGCTTTGTTTCGTCCCTCGCAACCGCACACTTCGCTCCTCGCAGTGACATCGTCGCCGACACTTTCGCAGTATACCCCGGTCTCCTGTGGCTTTGACACACTGGCAGCCTGCGACTATAATCAGCGCGTGATTCCATTCAAGGAGTGATTCGACATGCCGCGACGTTCGCCTCGGCCGCGCCGCGATTGGCGCGTTCTCGTCTTCGTGGTCATTTCGCTGATCATCGTGTTCACGATGATCGTGGCTTACCTGCCGATCGGACCCGCGCCTGGCCTGGCGCCATGACGCCGCCGCGGTCCGCGACGACAGTCTCCAGAGACGGCTCAGAAGGGCCGGCCGGAACGCTGCTGGCGCTGGCCGCTGTGGTCGCCTTCTCCACCAGCCCGATCCTGGTGCTGTGGGCCGCGCCGCTGAGGCCGTTCGAGATCACAGCCGGCCGGCTGCTGACCGCTGCGGCCCTGGTCTGGCTGTTGGGCCGGCTGAACGGCCAGCCGTTCCTGCCCCGACGTGAGGACTTGCTTCGCTTCGCCGGCTTCGGCCTGATCACCGCGCTGCACTTTGCGTCCTACATCGCCTCGCTCAACTTCACCACGATCGCGCACTCGCTGGCGATCGTCTACACTGCGCCCATCTTCGTGACGCTCTTCTCCGCGACCCTGCTCAAGGAGCCGATCGCCGGTCGCAAGTGGCTGGGCGTTCTGGTGACGGTCATCGGCATCGGCGTTTTGGCGGGCTTCGAGCCGCGCATGAACGGCCGCATGTTGGCCGGCGATCTGTTGGCGCTCGTCTCGGCGATCGCCTTCGGTCTCTATTCGGTGGCAGGGAGATCGCAGCGCGCACGCTACGGACTTTTCACCTACACCGGCGCGGTGTACGGTCTGGCCGGACTCCTGACGCTGCCGGCTGCGGCGCTCACATTCACCCCGGCCGGCTATCACCCCAGACCGCTGCTGGCGCTGCTGGGCGCTGGGCTGATTCCGCTCGGCGCAGGGCATACCCTCTACAACGCGGCGCTGCGTCGCACGCACGCAACGATCGCCAATCTGATCGCAACCCAGGAGGTCACCGGCGGGGTGTTGCTCGGTATGCTCCTGCTGGGCCAGATTCCGCAGCCCAACGAGGTCGCAGGCGCGGGGATGGCGCTGATCGGCATCGCGTTGGTGCTGATCGAGCGCCCGCATTCATGACCGGAGTCAGACGCATGTCCAAACCCGTCAACTGCCCCCACTACTACGCGGACTATCACCGCGGCCGCGATGTCGAGACCTGCCGGCTGATCGAGCGCAACCGGGAGAACCGCCGGCCGTGGAAGCGCGGCCTGTGCGACGCATGCCCTGTGCCCGGGATCCTGCGTGAGACTACGTGCCGGGGGCTGGCGCTCGAAGCGGTCGTGGAACGTTGGCTGGGGCTGTTCGACCGTGTGTCGGTCTACGCGGTCTGCACGAAGCATGTGCTCGAGCTCAAAGACCCAAAGCGTTGCCCGCAGTGCGAGGGAGAGGCGTAAAACGTGAAGCGTGAAACGTCAAACGTCACCTTGTCACCTTGTCACCCCGTCACCCTCTCACACACTCCTCCAGCGCCGCCAACGCGTCTGCGAAGTTCCGCCGCCCCAGCCCCACCCGAAAGTGATTGCCGGCGTAGTCGAAGACGTCTCCCGGCAGGATCATCAGGCTCTTCTTCTCCAGCACGTCTTGACAGAAGTCGGCGACCGCCGCGTGGCTGCGGAGCTGCGGAAACGCGATGGAGCCGGCCCGCGGGGGCAGCCAGCGGAAGAGATCGGGATGAGCAGCAAAGAAACGATTGGCCAGGGCCAGGTTAGCGCGGATGATGGCCAGGTTGCGATTGATGATCGGCTGGCGGCTGCGCAGCGCCATGATGCCCAGGATTTCGCTCGGCGCGCTGCTGCAGATGGTGGTGTAGTCCTTGAAAGCCATGCAGCGGGCCAGCAGGTCGCGGTCACGCGTGGCCAGCCAGCCGATGCGCAGCCCAGCAAGGGCGAAGGACTTAGAAAGGCCAGCCAGCGCGATCCCGCGCTCATACAGATCGGCGACCGACGGCAGCCGATCCGCCGGGTCGTATTCGAGCAGCCGATACATCTCATCGGAAAAAAGCCAGAGGCCATGCCGCCGCGCAAACGCTACGATGGCCGCCAGCGCATCGGCCGCCGGCTGATAGCCGGTGGGGTTGTGGGGGAAGTTGACGACGAGCAGCCGGGTCTGCGGCGTCAGGCGGCGCTGCAGGAAGTCCAGGTCGAGCTGCCAGCCGTCGTCAACGGCTTCGAGCGACCAGGGCGTCACCTGGCATCCCAACGACCGCGCGATCTCGTACAGCGACTGGTAGCCCGGAAAGGTCGCCAGGACGTGATCGTCTGGCTGCAAGAGGACATTCATCGCCACGAAGATCGCTTCCTCGGGCGCGGCGACAAGCACGTCATCTGCGGCGATGTTCGCATACAGCCGGCCGATCTCCTGGCGCAACAGCGGATGGCCCTGCGACTCAGTGTAACCGAGCATCAGCCCGCGCCACAGCGCCAGCGTTTCGTCGTCGGCCAGGCCGAGCAGCTCGTCCAGGCTCAGCCCCTCGCAATCAGATGCGCTGAGCAGATAGCGGACTTTGAACTCATGGGCCGCGAAGTAGCGTTCGAGACGGAATTCGTTGATGCGCATAGGATCTCTGCCTTCGTCCAGTCGCGGGGATGGCGCGCGGCGACTCAGTCTGCGGGGTTCAGCGCGATGACCTGGTTCGCCGCGACCGAATCATAAGCGCCGTAGACCAGGCGCATCGTCTTCAGGTTATCCTCGCCGCTGGTCTCCGCGGGCCGGCCGGTCTTCAGCGCGTGCAGCAGGTGGGCGTTGCACGGCACGATACTGGCGTGGACGATGTCGTACATCGGATCGGCCCAGGCATAGCGTGATGGCGGGTAACGACGGGCGTGTACGCCGGCCGCGGTAGTTACGCGAATCCAATAGTCAGGGGCGACTTCGATCGTGCCGCGGTCTCCCTCGATGTAAGCTAACGTCTCCGGGAAGTGGCCCCACTCGGTGCAGGTCGAATAGCTCATCTCGCAGGTACACGTCATGTCCCCGATCTTCAGGACCACGGTCGCCACATCCTCGCCCGTGATGTCTGGCCGAGTGCGGAAGACGGTGGCATAGAGGCTATCAGGCTCCCCAAAATAGAAACGCGCCAGGTCGAGCAGATGGCTGCCGACATCCGGCAACGCTAGCCGCGGCAGCGTCTTGAGCAACGGCTGATTCTCGAAGACGGTGGGATTGTAGAAGACGAACGCCAGCCGGGCGCGGAACGGCCGTCCGATGGCGCCCTCGTTCAGAATTCCTTTCAGGGCTCGTAGGGTCGTCTGCCAGCGAAAGTTCTCGTGGATCATGAACGGCACACCCGCCTCACGACAGGCGGCCACCATCCGGCAGGCGGCGGCGTAGTCGGGCGCCATCGGCTTCTGGCAGATGACCGGCACGCGGTGCTGTGCAGCCAGCAGTACGAGCGACTCGTGGGCAGGCGCCTCGGTGATGATGTCCACGAAGTCGAGCGACTCGCGGCGGAACAACTCTTCGGGATCACCGTACACTCTGGCGACGCCATGCCGGCGGCCAAACGCCTGGCCTCTGGCGACCGTGCGGTTGTAGACCGCGGCCAATTCGACCCCGCCGACCTCGAACCAGGCGGGAACCTGGAAACCCGCCCAAAAACCCGCGCCCAGCACAGCAAATCTCAGGTTCGTCACGTCGCCTCCTTGTCTGGCGTTGTCGCAGATGACTCGGAATGACATACCCGCCCGAACAGGGGCAGTATAGCACAGCGTGGCCTGACGCCGCAACGCGCGCCATAGAAGTACAACCCGTGATCCAGCCTGCTCTCCGGCCCGCCCAGCCGCTGCTCGAGCCGCTGACCGGTGAAGCGGTACTGCATCTGCAAGGAGAAGCCGGCGTCCTTGCGATAGGTGTCGCACAGGTTGCCGAAGGGCAGATAGCGATCGCGTCACAGCAGTAGCCCTGACGAAACACTTTCCCTCCCCACGTGCCAGGCACTTCAGAAGTGCCTGGCACGTAGGGGCTTCAAGGGATGGTCGCGGAAGACGAAGCGCCGACCCCAGTCCACGCCGTAGCCGACGGAGCGCTCGAGCACGACGAGCTGACCGGCCAGGATGTAGTTCTTGGTTTCGCCGGAGTTGAGCGTCCGCTCGTAGTGTGCGCCGATGTAGTGCGTCTAGGTCACCAGGCTGCCGGCCTTTGCCCCTTGACGGGGATCTGTGACTGCCCGGCATCGGTGCGCAGGCCGGCCGCCTTGTAGTTGTTGACGTCCTGGTAGTCGAAGAGCAGCCGCGCCGGCCGAGCCGGTTGAGGAGCAGACCGAGTTCGACGTGCTGCTGAAGAGCTTCGGCGCCAACAAGATCAACGTCATCAAGGCCGTGCGCGCGTTGACCAATCTGGGCCTCAGGGAAGCCAAGGACCTGGTCGAGAGCAGCGCGAATGCTCCGGCGCCCGTGCTGACCGCGGTCTCCAAGGCCGCGGCTGCGGACGCCAAGGCCAAGCTCGAGGCCGAAGGCGCGACTGTAGAGATCAAGTAGTTGCGAATGACAGATCGCAGATGGTAAACTGCAGACTGAACCTGCGAACGGCCATTTCGATCTGACCGGTTATTGGGCAAAAAAAGGGGAGCCACTCGTCGCGCATCTCGCGACGAGTGGCTCTTTGATTTCAAGAAGCGCCGGTGAAGGGCGGCTTTAATCAGTCCGTAGCGACGAGGACCGGCGTGACCGCGACGCCGGTCGCCGGATCCGTGTAGCATGCCTCGTATTTCTGCCGGCTGGCGTCATCCACCCGCTCGACGAAGAAGGCCAGTGTGATCTCCGTCAGCCCCAACTGCTGACCGTAGCGCGCAGCCTGTTGCAGCGCCGATTGGTAAGCAAATTCATCGGCAAAACTCTTGATCTCCAGGCCGTAGAGTTGACCGGCGTAGCGGATCAGAATGTCCACTTTGCCGTTGCCGGTCGGAAACTCGGGGTAGGCCTGGCCTTTGTGTCGCTGCAAGAAGCGTGACAGGTAGACAAACAGGTTGAAATGATAGACCGCCTCGTAGATGCGCAGGTCGGCGCGCCGCGGAGCATCCTTGAACAGCCAGGAGCGGTTCAGCTGCAAATAGTGTTCGTAGCGCCGCAGCAGGTTCTTGACGTCCAGGCTGGCGTCGGTAATCGTGTCGCTGAGGTCCTCGAACGGATCGTAGAGCCGGCCGGACTCCCGAAACAACTCATTGGCGAAGTGGCCGAAGAGGCGTTTCTGTACGAACGGGCAGGGGAACTTGACCTGGGGAGTGGCAGCTGACTCCCATTCCCAATCCACGACCCCGTTCAGGTACAGATAATTCAGGATGGGATCGTCGTACTTGAAGGCGACCGGCTCGTCGGTGCGGAACATCTCCAGCACGTAGTCTTTGTACGGCTCCTGCCGCGCCTTGCTGATGATGTTCAGGATGTTGTTGTTGGGCAGTAAGTACGTCGCCGCCGTGTAGACGTGTTCGAAGTTCGCCATGCCGATCGGCCGCGTGGGGTCAGGATTATAGGTCTCGGTCAGCAGCTCGCCGAACCAGCAGGTGAGGCCCGGCTGCCCCCGCGTCTCGTAGAAGAGCCGCTCGACCACGGCCGGCTCGACCGCCTGGCCGCTCTCCCGCGTGTACCAATCGAACAACCCCTGGACTTCCGCGAAAGTCAGGTTTGGGAC
>Ga0194125_10002753_pt1 | contig 28898 bp, 7 predicted proteins | sample TA2KigC250mmetaG_FD_148626 | JGI IMG/M metagenome (GOLD analysis project Ga0194125, IMG submission 148626) | Freshwater microbial communities from Lake Tanganyika, Tanzania - TA2015034 Kigoma Deep Cast 250m | ecosystem: Environmental > Aquatic > Freshwater > Lake | place: Tanzania: Lake...
AATTTTCTCCCCCCGCTTGCGGGACTGCCTAATTTTCTACCCCCGCTTGCGGGACTGCCTAATTTTCTCCCCCCGCTTGCGGGACTGCCTAATTTTCTACCCCCGCTTGCGGGACTGCCAAATTTTCTCCCCCCGCTTGCGGGGGGAATTAAAGGGGGGTGTCTTAAAGAAAGAATTCTTTATGCGATCCGGCTATAAGCCTGCCGTCAGCCAACATACCCGCGACTTTGCTAAGAAATTGCGGTCAAATCCTACCGACGCCAAGCGCAAACTGTGGGCATATCTGCGTAGTAAGCGCATTGGCGAGAAGTTCCAGCGGCAGGAGCCTATAGGCGAGTATATTTGCGATTTTTATTGCAAAGAAGCTAGACTGATTGTCGAAATCGACGGCGGGCGGCATTTTGGTGAAGATGGCAAGGAAAGAGATGCAAGGCGGTCGAAAGCATTGGAAAGTCTTGGACTGAAGGTTATAAGATTTTCAAATTATGATGTGCTGATGAATATTGAGGCGGTTATGGATGTGATTTGTGATTACATTGTGAAACGAATATCATAAAAAGGAATGGATGATACACCCCCCCTTGCTCCCCCCCGCAAGCGTGGGGGGAAATTCTGACTATGCGCAAGCGGGGGGGAAATTCTGACTGTGCGCAAGCGGGGGGGGAAATTCTGACTATGCGCAAGCGGGGGGGAAATTGCTGAAGCATCCGTTGCATCTGTTGCATCTGTTGCATTCGTAGCATCTGTTGCATCTGTTGCATTCGTAGCATCTGTTGCATCTGTTGATAATTTCACTAATTCACAGCGGATTAAGGGGATAATTGCACCCCCCCTTGCTCCCCCCCGCAAGCGTGGGGGGAAATTCTGACTGTGCGCAAGCGGGGGGGGGAAATTCTGACTGTGCGCAAGTGGGGGGGGGAAATTGCTGAAGCATCCGTTCCATCTGTTGCATCCATTGCATCTGTTGCATCCATTGCATCTGTTGCATCCGTTGTGAATTTATAACGCCGATAACTCTCGAAAGTCGATAACGATGCCTCTGGCGCGCAATTCGCTCATAAATGCCTGACTATCGATGGAAACTTCCTGTTTCAACACGCCGGCATCCAGGACCCTTTTGTCTGCCAGCATTCGGGCGATAATCGCCGCTGGGAAGCCGGTCGTGCGTGCCATTGCGGTTAGATTGGTCTTGGCGTCGTAATAATCGACCAAAGAACATTCGACTCGCAGCATACGGTTGTTGCGGCGGCCGTAAGCCCAGGCTTTGACGGCGACCAAATCTTCTTTACACCAGCCGATTGTTTCCTCCAAGAGACAGCCTAATACCTGGCGCGGCGAGACGGATGGACTGGATGGAATCTTATGGAAATTCATAGATTCGGGTGAAAATAGTCCTAAATCCTTCAATAACTTAATCCGCCGCAGATGTCCGGCATAGCGCAAGGTCTTATAATCGAGCGTTTGGATTTTACCCTTGAATGTGTCGATCAGCGTCGAACTGCCGCCGGAGGTATGAAAGGCTTCCAGTGTTCCGAACGGCGCGCCGAAATAGACACGCTCCCAGCCGGTCAGCGATTCAACCTGCCTGACTAGGCCGTCTTCGATAATCCGTGCCGGTTCATAGTATTCATTTGCTAAACCTTCCGGCGAAAAGACCAAGCCATAGAACAACGACGGTTGGGGATTTTGCGGCAAGCCGCCGACTCTTAAATGGAGCTCTTTAACTTCGTCCAGACGTCGGGCTAACTCGCCGGCGAGGATGTTTATCATTCCCGGCGCGAGTCCGCAATCGGGGATGACTCCGACACCGGCTTTGACAGCGTCTGCGTGCAAGGCGAATTGCCGGGCGACGACATCTGGATTGCCGCCCAAGTCGAGCCAGTGCGAGCCGGTATGAACCGCTGTCCGGGCGGCTTCGTAGTGATAACGATATGAAGCCGCGCCGATGGACGCCGCCGCGCCGGACATCAGTCGTTTGAGCAAGTCAAGGTCGCCGGCATCGCCCTGTATCGTTTGAACGTCTTCGGCGCCGATGAAATCTGTCAGCCTTGTCAGCGTTGTGCGGTCGTTATCGAGGACGATTAGAGGATATTTAGGTTCGATATTGCGGAAGTCGTAGGCAATGGCGCGCGCCATCGCCCCGGCGCCGATGATGAAAATGGAATGTGGATAAAACATTTTGCAGTATAAGATTCTTTCAAACTATTGTTTTGTCAAGGTAATATTGATAGGTAGGAGAACGGGCGTCCCTGCCCGTTCACTTTAAGGACAGGCAGGGACCCTTGTCCCTGCCCGTTCACTTTAAGGACAGGCAGGGACGCCTGTCCTCCTACCCATAGTCCGTAATATTACATTGACATAGCACTGTCTCATTTTTATTTTATCGCATCAAAACGACCTTCGCTGTCTGCGTCCGGCCGTTCATTTCCAACTGTAGGAAATAAATCCCGCTGGCAAGTTTATCCCCGTTTATAGCGGCGCGCTGGAGGCCGGCCGCAGTCCAGCCTGTCCACAACTGCTGCGTTTCCCGGGCGTGAATATCGTAGAGCCGCAACGTCGTCGGTCCGGGCTTGTCGATGCTGAAGAGAACTTCGCAGCGGGAATTGAACGGATTGGGATAGACGCCGGCAATGGCAAATTGACAGGGCGCTTGGACCTCCTTACCGGCAATGTCAACGATGCCGATGTCCATTTCGACATAGATGCGTGTTTCTCCGCTGTCGGCGTTGTGTGTAAAGAGCAGTTCGCCGCAAAAAACGGTGTCGGGCAGTCCTCGGGAGTCAAGTCTCAACAGCAACTCCTGGGTTTCTCCCGCGTCCAGCCTTCCTTCCCAAATATCCAAGTCGAACCAATCCTTGCGAGCGTCGAGTTGATAGATGTCCAATCGGTCACCGCCTTCGAACGAAGGAATGTTGATAATCGCTAAAAAGACCCAACTATAGATGTCGATTTGATTGGTGATATAGGCGCCGCCGGGGAAGAAGAGCAACGGTAGTTGCCGCACAAACAATGTATCGCCGTTCTCGACATTCATCTTATGCACATTTAGGGTATTAACTCCAGGACTGTTTAAAATGAACAACGGATAACCGTCTGGATCATCCGGCCAGAATGCCAGCCCATAAATGCGCAGCGCCCGCCGGTTCAGGACGCGTCCTAAAAAGTTTCCATCCCGATCGAAGCCGTTGATGTTATTCGTCATAGCGGCAATCCATAAAATTTCGTTATCCGTGTCGTAAGCGATGGCTTGATTGGGATTGTAAGGTCCATTGAACTCTCTTGCTACCCTTCCTTGTCGGTCGAAGCCGAAAATATGACTCTCGCCGGATCCCCAGAGCAGTTCGCCGTCCCATTCGAGGTCTTTCATACCATACATCGATTCGCCGGGCTGGTCGAAGCGGCGGACGAGTTCGCCGTTGCGGTCAACAACATAAATCGTGTTCGGCTGGTCGTCGGCGGCGCCGGACAGATAGAAGTGTTCGCCGTCGAAAGCCACGCCTTCGATGCGGTCGTCGCCAAGCCCGTTGCCTACCCAATATATGCGCCGCAACTCCCACGGCGCGGCGTTGGCGTCATCGAGCAGCCGCTTTTCAGCCTGCCACTCCAATGGACCGTTGCCGGTATTGCGAAGTTCGAACGGCACATCCATAACGGTGTCCGGTGCTATTCGGACTCTAATCTCTTCGAGCGAAGGAATGAAATCCGGGTGCGGTAATGCCACATTCACTTCGGCGACAACCGAGTCCGGCCGGTTGGGGTCGATTTCGAACTGCACGGCGACGGTAGTGTCGTTATAGCCCAATTTGTAAAAATGCACTTCCGTGGGCATATCTTCAAAATACCAAAATCTGAGTTCGTATTGACCGTTGAAGTCTGTTTCGGTCGAGCCGATTAAGCCGGGCAGCGACCAAGCGGTAACCCGCACGTCGGGCAGCCCGCGTTCCGTCTCGGCGTCGATAACCGTGCCGTGCACAAGAGCATTTTGCCCGCGCCAGCAAGGCATCGTCGTGAATAGAATAGCGCGGCGGTTCTGCAGCGGTGCTGAAGTTACAGGATAGATATTATTCCAGACATATCCGACGCCGGAACTCCCGTCCGGGCTGCTGATGCCGACCGAGGGAAACGGCACGCCATGCTGCCACTGTGTATCGCCTTGCCGCAGATTGGAAGTATAATTAACTTGGCGATATTGGAACTTGATGTCCTGATTGCCAGATTCGGTTATCCAAACGCGGCGGTCGTAAAGAAAGACCTCAAAAGTTTCTTCAATTTGAGCATTACCGGCTAGGCGCATCCGCTTCCATTCTATGATGAAGCGGGCTTGGTCTTGGTCGTAGAAAGCGAACACACCGGAATTTTGTCCGAGCCGCAGGTCGGTCCAGAACGGCGCGATCATCCCTGCGCCGCCGCCGAAGCCGCGTTCGAGTGGAAAGTTTTGAAAATTGACCGCATCCGGCTGCGAACCCATTGCGATGAAGCCGTTGGCAGCGATGGTGATGCGGTCGAAGACCTGGCCATAGAATTGGGTATCAAAGCCGAGCGCCACGACGCGGGCTTCGCCGATGTTGTGAACTGCATTACCGCTAAAATCTATCCGTGCGCCGTTAAAATGCGGTTGCTGTTCATTTGGGTCGATTTCAATCCATTCGTATTCCGGCGCGATATCCCATTCCTGGTCGGTGTCGTCGAAGCAGATATAACCTCCAGCATCGGCAACTTGCGGGGCGTTGGCGCGCGGCTGGCCGACTTGCAAGTCAAAGCGCACGGTGTCCCGCCAGCCGTTCTGCGATTCCAACATCAGCAGCATCGGGCAGCGCGAGCCGGGCGGCACGATGCGATTGCCGGCTATTGTAAAAGGCGTCTCGGTGCGTCCGGTTTGGCCGGCTAAGATTGCGGGGAAGTTAGATTCGTTTCTTATGACTGTAACTCCATAGGCAAGGCTGCTCAGCCAGACGGATGTCGGGAATGCGGTCGAACGGCCGGCATTGGTCAAAGAGAAGATAAGGTTGGAAACAGAATCCGGAATGACGATGACCTCATCGAAGCGGCTGCGGATGAGCGCCGGCGCGGCGATATCGACAGGCAGTCCGGACAGCCAGCGTTGGTCGCCGCAGGCAAATTCCACTTCCAGCGCTGATTCATAATGATGGAAGGCGCCGTCGGGCGCGGCGGGGTCGACGCCAATCGATATGACGCCGTCTGGTTCGGCATTTGCGCCGGCGGCGATATCGCCGTAATTTATCGAATCATCGTTTATAATTCTAAGCCAGGGCGAGCGTGAGCGCACGGTCGCCGTTACATTTCTCAGCGCTTCCCTTCCGACATTGCAGGCATCAAGGTCAAGCCCTATCGTTTCGCCCGGATTAAAAGCATCGTCGCCGTTGCCCTGCATTTCGACTAACCGATATTCGGCTATTTCGACGCCTTGAACCGGCGCGGCGAAGCGGCGCGTTAAAAAGAAGGGCTTAATATCTCTTCCCGTGGCGGTTATGAATAAATCGGCGCCGGCGGTGAATTGCGGGTCAGCCACAACAAATCGGGCGAGGCCCTGCCGGTCGGTTTTAGCAGATAGTTGCGTGAAACCATTATACTGCGCGTATTGGGCTGGATTTTCGGGAAGTCTCCCCGGCGCGTAGAAGGTTATATTCACATCGGACAGCGGTTCGTTGTCGTTGTTCGTCGCCCGGACTTGGAAATTGCGCTGGAGTGTGGATATAGTCTCGCCATTCTGCACAGGCCAAAAATCAACTCGGACAATCTGCGGGACGCCGCGCCAGTAATGCAAGCCCGGGTCGCCGCAGGCGTCGAAATCAGTGCGCAGCGCTGGCGCGGCTGGTTGTCCTTGAATTTGAAAATTCGGGAGATAGGTCTCAATTACCGTCCCAGCCAGCGTCCGCGCCCAGCCCCAGGGCAGGTCAAGCGAAATGAAGCCGCGCACCATCTCCAACCAGATTATATTGTATGGCAATGTCGAATAAATATCGCTCCAAACAAAGGTTTCGTTCACCACACCGCGCAGATGGCCGCCATCGCCCTCTCTAAACATAATAGAGCCGGCGAAATCACTATGTGAAGCTGAGTTTATCATAATAGGAAAAACCACATTATCGTTGACACCCTGCATCTGATCGCGAAAGTAGTAATTTGAAGCCTGACCGAGCATCAGGTTTTGCCGCTGATTGAAACGGTCGCGCAGCCAAGGCCCTATCTGATAGCCGTACATATCCCACTCGAATTGTTCATAAAACGCAATATTGTCGAAGCCGGCTTGGCGCGCCAATTCTCTCGCCCAGCGAGTGTTCAAATGGATGCTTGGACGCCATTCATTATTAGCATCATTACCCCAATGTTGCGAATAGACTGCTGCGCGGCTAAACCAAGCGGGGTCGTCGAAAAACGGATAGGCTTCATACGCCAGGGTGCGTCGGACGGCGAGTTCGAGCGTGGCTTGGCTGCCGGAAATCCAGCGCGAAATGCCGACATCGGGGAAGTCGTCGTCGCCTTCCAAGCAGCCGTAGAGATAATCGGCATGGCCGGGATTCGGCCACAAAGAATTGCCGCGCGAAGCATTGAGAACCCACTGAGCATTTGGGCCTCTTTGATAAAATGAGCGGTCGCCGACCAGCAGGATTTCGTCGAAGGGATCCAAGCCGCGCTGCAGATAGGCGTCGTAGCGGTTGCGAATTTGTTCGAGAACTACATCGGGATTGTTGGCGTCGCCGGCAGTCAGCGATAGCATATCGACGGCATAGCCGGCTTTGCGCCGCCATTCGACGAAGGGAACGATGTGCATCAGGCAGTTCTCGTGGGTGACGATGAGATAATGTCCGGGCTTAAGCGGCTGGTCGCGGTCAGGGTCGTCGCGGCCGACTTCCGGACCGTTGACCGCCAGCGCCGAGATGAATTTCTTAAAAGCCTTGCTGTGGCTGCGGCGGACAGGATATTCGACCGGATTGACCGGCGCATCTTCGGTCCAGCGCAGCCGGACTTGAAGGTTTGGATGGTGGATGTAAGTGTGATTAGAGCCGTCATACTGGAGCGGATAGGCGTCGATGCGCAGGAGCCGCACACCGCGGACGACGACCGGCGTAGAAACGGCAGCCGGTTCCTGTGGATATAGACCGGATACTTCGATGGGGAGATTAAAAGCGTCTGACCTGTCGTCCAGACCCAGGTCTACAGCGCGGATAGGTTCTCCAGCCGGGATGATATGCGTTTCGCCGGCATCGACCTCCCAGGCGATTCCGACATCCGGCGGCACGACGACGAAACGGCTGAAAGCTGGCAGAACCGGCTTGCCCGGTTCGGCGATGACGCCTAGGCCGGGTATATTCTGCAAGTTCGCTTCGCTGACAGCCTGCATTACGACCGCTGGGCTATTTATATCGGCAAGGTCGAAGGCTGCGGTTAGACCGCCGACGCCTTGTTCGACTACAGCGACACGTTGCTCGATGCCGGCCGCGGGCGGCTGCGAAGCCCATACCAATCCAGCGCTTCCCAGCGCTAATGTAAAGGAGATAAAATGGGGTGAAAACATTGGGAAACCTCCCTTTTTGAGATTGGAAATATGGAGAGAACTATTGCCTTAGTGATTCAATATAGTATATATTATAAATATAGTCAAGTCCGATTTTTTCGAGGCAGCAAGGCAGCAAGGAAGAAGGGAGAAAGTCAGTATTAGCATGAAATTCGGCTTTGGGCTTTAGGCTTTGGATTTATTAGCATCAGCATATACATCAGTATCACAATCATCATCATTAAATCGATGAGAGTTAGAATGAAATCTACTTTAATGCTCATCATCGCCGGCTTGGCTTTGTTTTATAGCGTCCGGGCCGCGCCGCCTACGCGTGAAGCGATGGAAATAATGAAGCGCAGCGGCACTTGGGAGCGCTGGCAAGCCATCTACGCTGAAGCTAGGCAGCGCGGCGTCGATGCTCCCGGTCCGAATCCGCTCGAACGGCTGCGCGCCCTGCGCCGCGACGACGCCGACCAAATCCGAATGCGCCTGCCGGTCATCTTGACCGACTTCGAAGACAATCCCGCCAATCAAGATGCCCATACTAGAGCCTCCTACGAGCGACAACTATTCGGGCTTGGCGAATACACGATGCGCGACGCCTACTTGGAAAACTCTTACTATGAAGTCGATGTTCAAGGCGAAGTCTTCGGTTGGGTTCGGATGGAAAGACCGTATTCATACTATGTCGGGGATAATTATGGTTTAGGCGGCGGGGGGCAGCAGTTGGCGTTCGACGCCGTCCGAGCTGTGGACGAACAGGTGGATTTTTCGACCTTTGACGAGGATGGCGACGGCGTAGTTCAAGCCGTGATGATAATTCACGCCGGTATCGGCGCCGAAATCTCAGGTTCAGCCAACGATATGTGGTCGCATGCCGGCTGGAGCGGCGGCGCAGCGGACAGCATCCGTTTTAATCGCTTTTCAGTTAATCCTGAGACCGGGTTGGGCGTCTATCTTCACGAGCAGGGGCATTCGCTGTTCAATCTGCCAGATTTATACGGCACGGACACTCTTGTCGGATTAGGCAACTGGTCGATGATGGCGACCGGCGTGCGCAACCATTTAGATGCCTGGTGCAAGGCGCAATTGGGTTGGGTGCAGCCGATTCAGGTTACTCACAATTTGCGCGAACTTCGCATCGCGCCGGTAGAGATACAACCACAGGTATATCAGGTTGCCTGCACCGGCGGCGGGGGTTATTTTTTGATCGAAAACCGGCAATTTATCCGCTGGGACCAGAATATACCCGGCGCAGGTTTGATTATCTACCATGTCGGCGGGCCGCATAGAAATGGCGAGAATCTCGCGGTCGAAGAAGCCGATGGTTTAAGAGAACTCGAACGTGGAGCCAATCGCGGCGATGCCGGCGATCCGTTTCCGGGAACATCTAATAACCGGACTTTCGACGACCGCAGCAATCCCAACAGCCGCGGCAATCCAAACTGGCCTTCCCAGATTTCCATCACTGAGATTCGCTTGGAAGGTCAATATATCGCCTGCAACATACTAAACGGCATCGACGGGCAAAATTTAATTGTCGATTCAATGCGCTTAACGCCCGTTCGATTGTTGGCTGGCCGGCAAATCAACATCATCTATCGCATTAGAAATGCAGGCAATATCACTTCCGATGCGACGGTCACGCGTTTGTGGCTGTCGCGCGACACTCGACGCTCTAATGAAGATATCGTCTTGGGCGAGGACCAGCCGGAGGACCGTTTAGCGCCGAATGGACGGGCGATACGAATGATGGACCGGCTGATACCAGGCGATACCGATCCGGGGGCTTATTATGTTCTGGCGGTCGCCGACCCGGACAGTCAGGTCGTAGAATTAGTTGAGAATGACAATCTCGCTTACGCGCGCGTTATGGTCGGCGGCGAGCCGAATCTCTGTTGGCAGGATTTTTCGGTTTCTCCGGCTTTCATTCGTCCCGGTCAAGCACTCAGTTTGTTCTATCGTATTCTCAACAACGGCGGCGCGGCGACCGGCGAATTTACGCTTGATTTCTATGTGTCGCGCGATTCGCTGCGCACCAACGACGACCTGGCGCTCGGCGGCGTGCAGAATGAGAATGCTCTCAGCCCCGGCGAATTTGTCGAGAGGCAATTGGAACGCAATCTGCCGCAGCAAGTCCTGCCGGGCTATATCTATGCGCTGGTTGTTATAGACCGTCAGAACCATGTGCGCGAAATCGACGAGACCGACAACCTAGGCTATGCGCAATTCACGGTTCCGGGCCCCAATTTAAAGACATCGGAGGCGGCTGTTTCTTCCGACTATTTGCGGCCGGGCGATGAAACCGTCATCGAATTGCGGACGACGAACTGCGGGCTTATCGATGCGCCGCCGAGCGCGCTCGGTTTCGCGCTGTCGCAGGATGCAGTCCTGTCCAACGACGACCGGATGCTTGGCGACTTCCCGGCGCTGGATGCGATAGCCCTCGGCGATACGCTTGAAACGACAGTCCGGCGGACAGTTCCGCCAAATGTTGTAAATGGAGATTGGTTCATCCTTATTAAGAGCGATTGCTTCGGGCGAATTCCGGAGATGGATGAAGAGGACAATGTCTTTGCCCTGCCGGTAACAATTCACGGCAGCGGCATCGAATATGCCGATAATCTCACGCCGGGTTCAATTTGCTTGTTCACGCCCTATCCAAATCCTGCCAACAGCGAAGTTAAGATTGATATTGTCCTGCCAAGCGCACAATTTATCGACTTGCGAATTGAAAATTTGCGCGGCGAGGTAGTCGCTGTGATAGCCTCCGATGCATACTCAGCCGGACTCAGGCAATTCTACTGGCAAGCGCGTCTTTATCCGGCGGGAATTTATTTCGTCCGGCTAAAGTCGAACACGAACACTCTTGGACGAAAAATCGTAATACTTAAGTAGATGATGATGATGTTGATAAAATTAATGCTAAGGTTAATGCTGATGCCGATATATTTTTCATCATCATTTCATCATTAGTATAAGCATTAGCATCAGATTATTCATTCTAAATTCCAAATTCCAGATTAAATGATAAAAGCAGTTATCTTCGACCTTGACAACACTTTAGTTGACTTTATGAGGATGAAGAAGGAGGCGGTTAAAGCCTCCGTTGCCGCGATGGTGGATGCCGGGCTGGACTTGAGTTATAAGGACGCTTATGAAAGCGTGATGGGGATTTACGATGCGGAAGGGATTGAATATCAAGAGGTTTTCGACCATTTTTTGCGTGAGCATTACGGGCGGATAGACCATAAGGTGCTGGCAGCAGCAGTAGTGGGCTATCGGCGGGCGCGCGACGCGGCGCTGGTGCTGTATCCCCATGTAACCTCGACGCTTACGCAATTGGTCAAGCAGGGCGTCAAGTTGGCGTTGTTGACCGATGCGCCGCCCAAGCAGGCTTGGTTGCGGCTCTGCTATCTAAATCTGCATCATCTATTCGACAGCGTCATCACATCTGAGGATGTAGGCGAGCGCAAGCCTTCGCCGAAGGGCTTCAGGATGGTCTTGGAAGCGTTAAATGTTGCGCCGCAGGAAGCCTTGATGGTGGGCGACTGGCCTGACCGCGATGTCAAGGGCGCCAAATCGGCCGGCATCCGAACGGTCTTTGCGAAATACGGCGAGCGGGTTTTTCAGGGCGAATCCGGCGCCGATTGGGAAATCGACGACATTTCGGAACTGTTAAACATTGTCCGCTCGGCGTAGAGCCAATTTCCTTAAGGTTTCAGAGAAGCGGGGTTACATCATTCGGTTAAGGAAGCAAGTTTGAATCCTTTCTCACTTTTTTTCTGTCTTACTTATACCAATTTGCATTCAAATAAATAATAAAGGGATGCAAAATTAACAACGGATTAAACGGATAGAACGGATAACATAGCGGCTTACAGGATTATCCGTTTCATCCGTTTAATCTGTTGTGAATTTGTTTTGACATTTATCATCCGATTGATTGCGACTTGGTATTACTTATTCTTTACTTTTTCACTTTCCTTCTTTGAACATCCATCTATTCGTTCCCTGTTTAGTTGACCAGGCGGCGCCTTTGACTGCGGTTGCAGCGCGGAGGATACTGGAAAAACTTGGGCATAAGGCGATCTACGACCGTCGGCAGACTTGCTGTGGGCAGCCGTTATTCAACGCTGGGTTTAGGCATGAGGCTCGCTCATTGGCCGAGCGTTTTGTAAGGTTGTTTGCTGATGCGGAAGTTGTAGTCGCGCCGAGCGGGTCGTGCGTCGCTATGGTGGTCAAGCATTATGTCGAGCTTGACCTCGCGCCGGCGATAGCAAAAGAATGGGAAGCGCTCAGATATCGGATCTTCGAGTTATGTAGTTTTTTAGTGAACCGATTAGGAATTACAGATTTAGGCGCGTATTTTCCGCATCGGGTCACTTATCACGCATCCTGCCACTATTTGCGCGGGCTGGGCGAGCGCGGCGCGCCGCGGCAGTTGCTTGAAAAGGTCGAGGGTTTGGAATTAATTGAGGGCGATTGGGGGGAAGAGTGCTGCGGCTTCGGAGGAGTATTCAGCGTAAAATATCCAGCCTTGTCCCGTCATATAGCCGACCGCCGCGCTGCGAGCCTGGCGGCAGGCGGCGCAGAGTATATTACCGGCGTCGATGATTCTTGTCTAGGACATCTAACCCAAGCCTTCCGCAGGCTGCAAAAGCCGCAGCAAACGTTGCATATAGCAAGGATTTTGGCTAACGCTGTGTTACAGTAAAATGTCGTCATCCTAAACGAAGCGAAGGATCTCGTCCTAAAGACTTATTTAACCAGACGAGATCCTTCGCTTCGTTTAGGATGACATATATAAACATACGCAAAGAATTCGGATGATAAATGTCAAAACAAATTCACCACAGATTAAATGGATGAAACGGATAATCCTATAAAGCCGCTATGTTATCCGTTCTATCCGTTTAATCCGTTGTTAATTTTGCATCCCTTTATTATTCATTATGAATACAAATTGGTATAAGTAAGTCTTTAGGACGAGATCCTTCACTTATTCAGGATGACATACGACCTTGCGCGGGAATGACGCGCTTTCAGCGCGTCGCTCTGTTTATCACAACGATTATAAGACACCGCCCAATATGGACATTATGGACAAAATTCAAATTCATTCATCCCTCATCCCTCATCCCTCAAAAAGAGTTCCCGCCCGGCATCAGGCGCCGGGCGGGAATCTTTTTACAAGCAGCCCGCTGAAAATACAATACTATCTGACCAGAATAGCCTTCTGTGTGGCTCGGAAGGCGCCGGCGGTCATCCGGACGATATAGACGCCCGATTTCAAGTCCTGCGCATTCCAAACGAGTTCATACTGCCCGGCTTGCAAGCGACCGGTCGAGAGGGTCGCGACTTTGCGGCCGTGCATATCCCAGACGCTGATTTCAGCCTGCTCCGGACGCGGCAGACCGAACTTTAAGGTCGTCTGGGCGTTGAACGGATTGGGATAGGCGCCTGAGAGATAGAACGTTTCTGGAACAACCATATCGGGATTGAGGCGAATCTCGAGCGGTGGGATCCAGAAACTGAACGGCGCATTCGACGCCCGCAATATGCTGGTCGAATCGCGCGCGTCCACCCACCACCAAAGCGTGTGCGCATCGACTCGGTTGTGAAGGTGGTTGTCGTGCGTTATGCTGTCCAAGATGGCTTGGAACGGCACATTGGCGACGAGGGTATCGAAGAATATCGGGCCGGTGCGCAAAGTATCGGCGAGGTTGTCCAAGCGGAAGGTGACCCAATATCGAGTAGTATCAATCTCCCAACGGTTCGGTTCGGCGCTGCGCCAACTAAAGTTAAGGACGCCGAGCGAGTCAGGGTCGTAAGCGATGCGGTGTCCGTTCACCGGTGTGAGCATCTCGAACGGCCGGTCGGGTATCCCGTGCCGCATCGCATCGTCCACCGGTATGACTTCGATCATAAATGTATCACGTCCGACCGCGCCTGAGTCATCCGTGCAGGATATAATTATGGAATCCATATGCAGCGCGTTGGATTTCCAGGAATTGTAATCCGGCGATAACAAATAACTGAGCGCATTGGGTGCAGCTGGATTAATCTGGAGATTCAGTTCGGCTGGAGCTTGTTCAACAGCGTAGCGGCGCGCCGCCACCGGCGAGTCGATGTCGTTGAAGGTGGCAGCCAGGTTGACGATGTTGCGGCGGTTGGGCGTATCTTCGAGGATGTTGCGCACATCGGAAATCGGTGTGCGGACATAAGGCGCATCGTTGACCGGCGCGACTTTCACGAAGAAAGTGTCCGGCCGCGTCGAACCGCCCTGTTGCCGATCGCGCACAGTGATGATGACCGTTAAAGGTGGATCCAACTGGGAGAAGTTCGCCGTCGGCTGCGCGGTGACGACATTATCGTTGCTGATAGCTAACTGCAACTGCGCTGGATTTGCCGTCAGGGCATAGAACAACTGGTCGCCGTCGTCGTCGGTGAAGATGGTGTCCAAGTCAACTAGATCTTCGCGTGCCTGGTCCTCTATCAACCAATGCCGTGTAGTATCGGTTTCCTGGTTAACAGGGTTGAGTATGAAATCCGGGATACCGCGACGAATAAATCGGGGACCGCGAATGGAGTCATTCACCGTAATCTGCACTAAAATTGTGTCCACTAAACCGGGCGGGTCAACCACGCGGAAGGTCGGTCTATAGACACCGGCTTGGTCGAAGCCGGGCGTCCAAATCAGGCTCGCCGAGCCGTTCAGACTGTCCTCAAATGCCGCCTGAACTGGCAGCGTGCGACGGTCCAAGAACGCCCAGCGCAAGGTGTTGGCGGCATTGTCAACATCCGTCGCCTGGAAACGTATTCTCAACTCCCGGCCTTCGTTCACGCTCGTATTAAACTGAGCGGCGTTAGCCGGCAGGGTTATGACCGGCGTATCGTTGACCGGATTGATTCTGATGGTGAAGGGGAAGTCGAGGGTGGCGTCGCGCTGCGGAGCGGCGCCAGCGTCCGGGTCGAACATTTCATTTGTTTCGTCATCTACGCTGCCAATCTGGCGCATCGCTCTGCCGCCGGCGAACTGCTGGCGACGGTCGCTGGCGGTAACGACGGCGCGAAATTCACCGTTAATATCCGGACCTTTCTTCATTGTCAGCGTCCAGACCGGTCGATTCTGAATGCGCTCGGTCCTAGGTGTGAACAGCCGTAAAGTGTCCCCTGCAACTACAAACATTGCCGGCGCAACGCTGTAACTTAATGAATCCGGCGTCGGCACGCGGTCGGGGTCGGCGAAGAGCGAATCGAGGTAGCATATACGCAGCGAGTCGCTTCTTTCATCGACGGTGTATATTCCATTGGGGAAGATACGGTCGGCGTAGGCTTGGTTTAAAACCGGCGCGCGGTTCGAATCCGCAACCGTAACCGACGCCGAAGCATTGTCGGAGAAATCGTTGTTGAAAGCCCGGAATAATAGGGTGTAATTGCCGGCGGCTTCAAAGTTGGTGCGCCAGGTGAAGTCGGCGGTGGTGTCGTTGACCGCCTGCCAGGCGACATCGCCGCGGCCGGCGATGGCTTGGGGATTGGTCAATTCGAACTGCGCCCGGCGTCCCGGCGCATTGGAGGTGGACACGCGTATGCGCGCTTCCTGCGTCTCTCTAATCGTCTGCGCATTGGGAGTGGCGGATGTGGCGACTACATTGTTGACCACCACATCGACGACCGTCAATTCGTTGGCTTCCCATCTAAGTTCGCCTTCGACGACTCGGACCGTATCTGGGCGGTACTCACGGCGCTGGGAGGCGTCCCAGACGAGCAACGTAATCTGCTGGCCGTCGCGGAAGCCTTCGACAGTGCGGGTGTCGCCGTCATCCGACCAGGCGGCGATGCCCATCTGTTCGTCGCCGCCGACTGTATCGGCGCCGGCGCAAACGCCGTTCGGCGTAAAGGCGCCGATTTCATCGCCGACAGCCGCCGGCTGCCCGCCCATAATGAAGCGGCGCACCAGGATACTGTGGTTCTGGTCGGTAACCAGGAACGGATAATGTCCGCGCCAATCCGAGCCGGCGCCATCCACCGTAAAGGTGAATTGCGGGCGGCGCGGGTCGTCGCTTGTCACCGTAATCACGACATCCCACGCGAATGCCCGGTCAGGACTGAAGGTAACCACTAAATCGAAGCCTTCGCCCGGACGCAGCAGACGCGGCTGATTCGGGAAGTCGGTTGTAAAAACATTCAGGTTCGCCGCCACCCGTGAAACCGTCAGATTGACGCCGCCGATGTTCGAAACGCGGAAGGTGTGCTGTCGCTGTGTGCGAATATGAATGACGCCGAAACTATAGTTCGCCGGTTCGACCGAGCATTGCGCGGCTTCGACTTCGGCGCGCCCGCGCAGGTTCAAGGTCGTGGCACCGTTGGGCGTGAAGACCTGCGGGCCTTGAATCCATTCAGGCTGACCGACGATTTCGGTGCGCGTGGCACGGTCGTAAATATAAAAGGTTATAGCATCGTTGGGATTGAAGCCGTCGTCGAACAGCGTATTGGGGTCGTTGCCGAAGGCGGTGACGCCACAGGTGCCTTCATTTTGCACGCTGCCGAAGCCGGCGCACAATCCGCGCGGCGTAAAGGTCGCCACTTCGTCGCCCGGCGTAATCGGCACTTCGTTGTTATTTGGCGTTACGATGATGCCGCGCTCGACCAGAAAAGTATGGCTGATGCCGGTCTGGAAGCGATGGAAATGGGTTTGTTCGGCTGTGCCGACGCCGCGCAGCGGAAAGGTGATGTCGCCGCGATTCGGGTCGTCCGACAGGATGCGCAGGCTGCCGTCATATTGCTGAGCCGCAACCGGCGCGAAGGTAACGGTCAGGTCGTAGAATTCATTCGGGTCAAGTTGCCTTGGATTGCCGGGCCAGTTGGTCGAGAAGCCGGCGCCGGCGGTATTGACACTATCGATGCGCAGGAGTCCGCCGCCGCGGTTAGTCAACCGCAGGACGAAATTATAGCGTCCACCGTTGCGCTGAACGCCGAAAAAGTGATTGGCTTCCGATAATACAATTTCCGGTTCGCGCCTTTCATCGACGCCCAAGCCGAAAAGGTCTATATAAAGAACTGAGTCAACCGGGTCGTTGGAGCGCAAGGTCAAACGCCCCTCATAATCCATACGGGCGGATGGCGCGAAGGTAACGACGATATCCTGTCCGGCGGCAAATTCCAAATCGAATGGCTGCTGAAAATTAGTCGTGAATTCGTTTAAATCCGATTCGATAGACGAGATGGTCAACACGCCGCGCCCGCGGTTGACGATGCGGAATGTCCAATCCTCGCTCTCATCGACTTCGACCTGTCCGAAGTAGTTGCGGACAGCGGAGAGTTCGATATCCGGCGCCGGCACAATACGCGCGGCTAAACTTAACACTGAAAAGCCGTTGGCGTTGAATATTTCCGGACCCTCTTCCCAGTCCGGTGTGCCCCAGGCTTCGACGCGGTTGGGGGCATCCCAGACTTTGAAGCCGATAATTTCATCGGCTAAGAAGCCGTCGATGATATCAGTGGCATCGTCGTCGCCCCAGGCTGCCACTCCGACGCGGCCGTCGTCGGCGATGACGCTGCCGCCGGCACAGAAGCCGCCGCTGGTGAAAACGCCGACCTCGCTGCCGCGGCCGAGTCGATTGCCGTCCAGCGTAACCTCAGTGATGAGCAGCGAATGGTTGGCGCCGGTGTTGTAGAAGCGGAAGTGTCGGCCGTCGTCGCGCGTGCCGATGCCGCCGATATTGACCACAAACTGCCCGCTGTCAGGGTCGTTGGAAGCGATAGTTAAGGCGCTGTAGTAGAACGCTTCAGCCGCTGGCGCGAAGGTAACCGGCACATAGAGGTAGTCGCCTGGGCGCACGCGCTGCGCTTCGCGCGGGAACACGACGCTGAAGACTTCATCGCCGCTGACCACATTCTCTACCCGCAGATCGCTGCCGCCGGTGTTCATCACCACCAGCCGCCACATACTGTTGGCGCCGAGCGAAACATTGCCGAAGAAATGCTCGTCTTCATAGACGGCAATCGCCGGCGGTTCGCCTTCCTCAATGCCTTCGCCTATGACGCTCACCCGCACGACGCCTTCATTCGGGTCGTTCGATGTGATGCTGACGACGCCTTCGTAAATGCGGGCTTCGCGCGGTTCAAAATTAATAACTAATTCGCCGCGCATCCCGCCGGGGACGCGCAGTTCGTTTTCAAAATCGGTCGTGAAGACTTGGTTGTCGGACGCAACCTGCCGCACGATGAGCGTTTCATCGCCATCGTTGTCGATGTAAAGCGAGCGGTTGAGCGAACGCCCAAGCATAACCCGTCCGAAGCGGATTTCAGCCGCCGACAAAATTATATTCGGCGGCGCGGCGGCTTCCCCGACGCCGTCGAGCGTGATGCGGACGACATCTTCGTCCGGGTCGTTGGATGTAATGCTGAGTGTGTTGTGATACTCGTTGACTTGCTCAGGCGCGAAAGTGACGATGAAGTCGCGCGAAGCGCCGGCGCCGACCGATACTTCAGCCTGGAAGTTCACGCTGAAGGGTCCGCCGTCGATGCTCATCCGCGAAATCACCAGGTTGGCGCGGCCGCGGTTGAAGACCGTGAAGGTCCATTCCACCTGGCGTCCGACGCGGATAGCGCCGAAGTCGTGAGACCCGGATGAGAGTTCAATATCCGGCTCAGGTTCGCCGCGCGCGGCAGCCAGTTCCACTACGATAAATTCACCGCCGACCCAATTCGGTCGGGCATCTTCGCCGAACATATCCGTGCAACTGGTAAGCTGGGCTGGATATTCTTCTTCAGCTTCGTGGTCCCAGACACGGAAAGAAATCAGTTGGCCTTCTCTGAAGTAATTTAATTCCCCTTCTCGTCCCCAAGCCGCTAAACCGGCGGGGAATTCATTGCCTCGCTCAATCACCACACCGCCAGCGCAAATTCCGCCCGGCGTAAAGACGCCTATTTCATCATTTCCCACCAGCGATTCGCCATCCAATGTCGCATCCTGAACGAGGATACTCATATTGGCGTCGGTAGGCTCAAAGCGAAAATGCTGCGCTAGAGCGTCCGACGCTCCAGCCAAAAACAGCAATGCAAGCAGCCCTGTGCAGGGCAGTCTAAAACGTGCCATTATACCTCCCTTGACGGATGTTATATTTTATTTAAGTTAATATCGAAACTGGGCTTTTGTCAAGTGTTTATTATAGATATTTCAGATATTTTTGTCAAGACTTTATTTCACAAAATAATTAAACGGATAAGAAATGATGATGATGATGATGATGATGATGATGATGATGATGATGATGATGGTGACGGATAATATAACGTCTTGAGGATTATAGTAAAATCAGCGCTCTATTAGAAAAAAGGTTTATTGTGATTGACAAAGTTGGCACTCTTAATCTCTCCCTTTTCATTGACATTAGCATCAGCATCAGCATCTGCATTAGGATTAGCATTGTCATTATTTTATCACCACCGCTTTTACCAGTAGCGAGCGACCGGCTGCGTCCAGCCGCAGATAATATATACCGCTCGGCAGGAGGCTGCCGTTTAATGTCAGGCAGTGCGCGCCGGCGAGATAGACGCCGGCGGCGATTCTCACTATTTCGCGGCTGGAAATATCGAACAAACCGATGCGCACCGATGCGCGCGCCGGCAGGTCGAAGCGAATCTGCGCGGCAGCATTGAACGGATTGGGATAAGGCGGATGAAGCGCGTAGTCGTTTGGCAATGAACAATTCCACAAAACATCTCCCACTGCGATAGCGTCGGTCTGATAGAAACCGGCGCCGTGCCGCCATTCGACCGACAAGCCTCTCTCGTCTTGGCCGTCCCAGCCGCTGAAAACAAGCGGCTCGCCTTCGTCAAATCCAGAATTCCAAACCGCCAGTCCAATGCGACCGGCGTCGTCGCGTGCGCCTGCGCCGGCAATATCTACGGAACCTGCGCCGACAGCAATCTCAATAATCTCCGCCGGCACATTCAACAAGAGGACGCTCATATTCTCATCGCCGGCCGTCGGCAGCGTAAAATGCTGCGGCTTTTCGCCGGCGATGTAATTCACCATCCCGCCGCCGAGCCGATAGACCAATTCACAGCCGCGGCGGACTTTAATTTGATAGCCCTGCCCTTCGCGCAGCGGCGCCATATTGCAAAAGTCGAATTCGGGCAGATAGAAGTCGCCGGCGCCGTTCTTGGCGATGATGAGGTTGTCGTCAAGTCCTTCCAGCGCCTCCGGCGCAGCGACCGGCGTGCGCGGGTAGTAAGCCGCCATCTGCCAGCCTTCGGCGAGCGCAATTGGCCGGTCATAGCCTATTCCGATGCCGATAACATCCAGTTCGGCTGGACGAGCCAGTTTGAATAGATAGCCTTCGGAGGAGTTCCAGCGCGGAATGTTGATGAAATTGCGCGCCGGATTATAGAATCGCCCCCGGCTGTCTTTGACCATCAGCAGCGCGCCGTTTTCGACCAGCGGCCGGGTCAGTCCTGCGATATTAGCCGAGTCCGGCTCGATATTGAGCGAGACCAGGTTCCAGCCGAAGCCGAATTCGAGCCGGCGCTGCGTTACACCGCCCTCTTCGGTTACGACCAGATGCACCGGTAATTCAATAAAACCTCGCCGGCCGTTATGTTCAGTGCGCACGGTCACATCGAACGCCGCTTCGACAGGCAAGCCGGTTGTATTCAAATGCAGAGTAAATTCCTGCCGTCCCTGCGCATCGATCGTTCCCGCCAGCGGTTCAAGCGACACCCAATCGGTGCGCGCCGCGACCTGATAGACTGCAATCGCGTCGGGATTGGCTTGCCAGCCGGCGAGCGCTACGACCGAGTAAGGGTCGTAGTCGGTCGAAAATTCGATGCCGCCCGAGCGGGCGTCATTAGGTCCAACTAGATCGCGCACCGACCGGATTTGATTATTGACCGGATTACATTTCATTATCTCAAGCGGATGGCCGGTGTTTTCGTTGGAATTGAAAATATAGAGCGGGAAACTATCCGGGTCGCTCGGCAAATAAGCCAAGCCGTAGATACGGGTTGTGTCCGGCTGGCGCAGGCGGGCGATTTCGCGTCCTTCGCGTGTTACCGCCACGACTGGCGTGCGCAGGTCGCAGACCCAAAATGCCTGCCGGTCCGGATCCCAAGCCACACCGCGCACCGGATTGATGGGCGTATCAAATCGGGCGATCAACTGTCCCTGCAGGTCGATACCGTAAAGCGTGCGGGTGTCGCCGCCCCACAACAACCGGCCGTCCCATGCCAGGTCTCGAAATCCCCACAGCGAGTTGACCGGCTGCTGAAACCGACGCACCTCCCGGCCTTCGCGGTCGAAGACATAAATGTAATTTATATTCTGTCCGCCGGAGTTGCCGCCGGCGATGTAAAAGAAATCGTCGAGAAAAATCGCTGAGCAAATCCGTGTATTGCTGACGATTTGCCCGACTGGAATCGACTCTCGCAGTGTCCAGGGGTCGAGGTTGCCGCCGCCGGGGAATATCAGCGCTGAGCGATAATTTATCGGGCCATTGCCGCGGTTGAATGCCGAATAGCGCGCATCGAATTCATCATCGACCGAAACCGAAATCTCTATGCGGCCGTGCGATAGTTCAAAAGTGGCAAACCGCAGCGGGATATTCAATACGGCGCGCTCATCGACCGCGATTTCGACCTCGTTTGTGAATGGCAGATAATCAGCAAAAGTTGTGGTGAGAGTATATTGGTAAGCCGGGAGATTTTCGAAAATATAATAACCTTCGTCATCGGAGACCGCTGCATAGCGGCCGGGATTGAGGTTGATTTGGGCGTTGGCGACTGGATTGCCGGTCGCTAAATCGGTGACCCGGCCGGTTAGTTCGCCATAACCGGCGGCGCCTAAACCCAAGAACGGCAGTTCAATCGGCGAGCGGATATTAGGCGCGTTATGTTCGACGAGAATAGTGCCTTCGAATTCGCCCTGTTCCTCAGGCGTGAAGCGCACTGCTACACGGGCTTCGCCGCCGGGCGCCAGGCGCAAAGCCGAAGGTTCGAAGGCTACCATATCCCGAATCGCTTCCGAAGCCGTCAGGCGAAAATGCAGTCCGATGCCTTCTTCGGCGGTATTTCTAATCGTCCAATCGGCAACTCCGGCTTCGTCGCCAGGCACCGCGACCGCCATAATTTCAGCCATCGGCATTTGAATTTGCGGCGGCAAGCCGATATGGAAATCCCGGCCCAATAAGCGCGGTTCGCTGGGTATCTCCTCCCGCTCGACGCGGTGATACATTACTTGGTTGTTCGTAGCCACGCCTTCGTCCTGCGGCACACCGCCGGCATCGCGGTCGTATACATAGGTGATATGCAGGAACTCATCGACGACTTCCGCCAGCGACGACCAGCATTCGCTGTTGCACTCGCCGGCGCCGGCGTTGTTGGAATGGGTGTCGGTCAGATTAATCGGCGCTGCCCAGGTCATTCCATTGTCAACCGATTTAGCGGCGTAGATTTCGCCGCAGACAAAGCCGGCCGCCGAGCGGTCACCCCGTTCAGGAAATAAAGTGAATACGCAATAGAGATTGCCGTCTTCATCTACGGCTATCGACGGATATGAGAGATTTTGTTTCCAGTTGCCGACATTTCCATCCGTTGTCCAGCGTCCGGAGGCGACCAGGGTTATTAGGTTGGACTCGCGGTCCCAGTGCCAAATCATATTCCGTTTTTCATCGTAGCGGCCGGCGACCCAGCCGGGACTTGCATTGGGGTCTATTTGCTCCCATAATACAACCGAAGAAAAAACTATGTGCAGATTGTCATCATTATCGTAGCAGGCATCGACGAACATAACTGGACGCAGAGTATCGCCCTGATAGAAGGGGCTATTTTGGTTGGCATTCGGATTGGGACGCAGAACTTGGGTGGCATTTATTGGATTATCCCAGGGGAAATCGACGCCGTTAGCGGATTCGAAGACGAGGATGTTGTTGTTAGCGGCGCCTTCGGCGGTGACTCCGCTCCAGCGGGCGTTCTCACCTTCGGGGTAAATCGGCGAAGGAAAGACGAGCGAGATACGATTGCTGACTCGTGAAGCCGCGCAGACATAAGCCAATCCTTTCATATTACGCACATTGCGCGGCTGGGTGTATTGCCATTCGTCGTCGTCGTTGAGTGCGGCGCCGACATACTGCAGCGCGACCGGCAGCCCGGCTTCGTTGCGCGTGCGGGCTAAAGTATGCACCCGGCCCTGCCGGTCCACCGCGCCGCGCGGCCAAATCATCTCATCGCCGCCGATGCGCGGCGGCCGGAACAAGGTGAATTCGCCGGCGCCTAATTCGTCGTCAATAGCAAAAAAGGTCCAGACTACGCCGTCCTGTGTGGCATGCTGAACCGGAATAGCGCCGAGCCGGTTATGATGGGTTATATTGCAGAAGCCGCCGCGGGCTAAATTATCGACTGCGACGCCAGCCTCAAACTGCGCCTCGGCATCGACGACATAGTTATAAAAGGTGTGCCGTTCGCAGTTCGCCCAGTCAGCATTGAAGCCGTTCGTCCAGACGATATGCGAGCCGCCGTCTGCGTCCAGAACGATAGTCTTGCCTAAACAGCCGTTGGACTGATACTCATACCAAGTGCCGCCTATGACTATTCGTTCGCCGACGAGTTCGTCTCTGCGGGGACGCGCAAGAGCCGTGCGGTAGGAATCTTGCGAATCAAAGTTATATTGAGGTGTCGGCGCGGCTTCATAAACGATAACCTCGCCCCCGGCCGGCAGTCCAAGCGTTAAAATCAAAAGGAGCGATATGAATGAACTCTTGTGCATAACATACTCCCTTTATGAAGATTAATGCTAATAACAATGACAATGCTAATGCTAATGCTAATTTTGGACAACACAGATAATAAACTAAGATCATCCTGAACACAGTGAGGCATCCCGTCTGGTCAAGGCGGGACGAGATTCTTCACTTCGTTAAGAATGACATCTTGCACATCTTACGCTGGAGTAGAGTCATTAACATTGATATTGTCATTTTCATTGACATTGTCATTAGCATTGATTTTTATTATCGCATTAGAACAATTTTTTGGCGTTGAATTTTATCGGCGGCTGCAATTTCAAGCATATAAATCCCGCTGGCCCAGGCTGCGCCGTCGATGGAGCGCTCATACCAGCCGGCGCTGAGGCGCTCATTGCCGGATTCGAACACAGTCCGGCCGCAAGCGTCCAAAACCTTCATCCGAATTATGCCGTCCAGCGCCAGACCGAATTTTACTATTGTCCGAGCGTTGAATGGATTGGGATAGACCGAAGATAGAGTGAATTCCTCCGGCAGTGATTCCAGACCTTTTATTTCCAGTATCGTCAAACCGTCTTCCGTCCACACCATTTCACCGGAAATCAGATTGTAAGCGGCTGCAAACAACCTCCCGCCGTCGCGAATTATGAGCGATAGCGCATCGCCGTTCAGCGCGCCGTCGCGCGCGGCGGTGGTTGGGTCGTCGCCGCGCAGAATAATTCCCAGCGGCGTAGAATTTAATTTACTGCAACCAATGGGTGTATCCAATTCACCGTTAGTATGAACGAGGATTTCGGCTTCCGGCGATAGGCTGGCCGGCAGTCCGATGATTAATAGACTCATATCCGAGCCGGTCGAAACGCCGGTTTCGCCTCCGGCCGGCGGCTCTATCGACGCTGTCAACTCCCCGGGATTGTAAATCAGTTCGACTGCGCTGCGGACTTTGATCTTATAGCCCTGCGTCGGCAGCATCCGCTGCAAACCGTAATAATTCAACGCCGGCACGGCAAACTGGCCGATGCCGTTCTTAATGATGAGAACTGCGTCGAGTATATCTTCCAGAGCCACGCGCGTATCGACTGGATGGTCGAACAGGTAGGCGATCATATTCCAGCCGCCGGCGAGCGGAATAGGCTGGTCGGGCGGAATGCGTTCGCCAACGACGATAAAACTCTCGGCTGCGGAAACATTGATTTGGTAGCCCCAAAGCGGATTCCAAGGACCGAGATTGGAAAATCCCCAGGCCGGCGCCCAGAAGCGTCCGGCGCCGTCTTTCATTAGGATTAGACGCTGCCGTTGGTGAACGCCGCCCAGCAGATTGCGGATGACTAAATCGTTCGGTCGGACATAAGAAGAGATGAGATTCCAGCCTTGCGTCAGGTTAATGGTCAACTCCAGCGGCGGCTCAACCCGCAGTCGAACGACGCTGCGCTCGCCGGATTGAATGAACGGCAGGCCTTGGATGAATTCGGCGCGCGCCTCGTATTCGCGGTTGGCGCGGCAGTCCCAGACTAAGAAGCGGATGGAACTCCAGTTATCGAAGGCGCCGCGTCCGACATAGGCGAGCAGGTCAACCGGACGTTGCAGCCAGCGCGCAACGCCGCCGACTACGCCCTGCGGGGTCGCCGCCGCAATTTCGCTGCCGATGGGCAGCGGCGCCCCGCGCAGCGTCGCCTGTTCGATATTAATCGTCATAAAATCGAACAACTCGGCCGGCGCTTCAAAATGCCGGAACCCCTCGACGATTTCCAGTCTCACCGGCAGCACGGTTTGCGCGCCGTTTTCGGCCCAGAGCGCAATATCGGCGCTATAGCGGTCGCCCTGCCGCGCTTCAGCCGGCACTGCCAGATTTAAAACAAACTCCTGTTGCGCGTCAGCGGCAATTTCACCTTCCAGCGGCGAGACTGTCAGCCAGGCGATGCGCGGCGCGATTTCATAGCCTATCAGGCGCTGCGGATTTGAGCCAAGCACTGCGCCCAGCGTCCAGCGTCCAAAGTCCCAATCCCCGGTGACGAAGGCGCCGGTCGGCGCGCCTGGCAGACGGCGGACTAATTCCAGCCGGGCGTTGCGCGGGTCCGCCCGATAGATTCCGGTTTCGCCGTTGGCTTCGAGATTAAGCGCCCACAGGCATAATCCATCTGGGTCGGCCGGGTAATAAGCGAAGCCATAGACGCCGGTCAATCCGTGCCGGTCCCAGCGGAATTGAACCCGCCCTTCGCGGTCGATTAGAAACCAGGGTTGGTCCCATTCGGTCGCCCAGAAACCGTTGGCATCCGGGTCGTAAGCCAGGGCGCGGTTGACGGTCAGCGGCGCGCCGCGTTGCGTTCCGGTCAGTGCGCCGTTTAAGTCAAAGGCGGTTATCATACTATCCTGCGACCCATAGAGTCGCTGCCCGTCGGTCGCCAAATCCCGCAATCCCCAGCCGACTAATCGCTGCTGCGGCTGGACGACAGTGCGAAGCAGCCGGCCGTCTTCGGATATGATGCAAACGACTGACCTGAGGGCTGTGTCGGCGGCTGTGATAAAGAACTTACCGCCGGCAAATTCCGCCCCCATCACCCGCGATAGCCTGAAGGCGCTTGTTAAATTAAAATTGAACAGCGCATCCCAAGGCCGGTCGCGGCGAGGAGCGTCTGAATCAACATCCCGGACTAACCTTTGAGCGTCGCGCCAGCCTCCCGGCGGCGTGACGCGCAGGCGGTAGGCGAGCGGCACATCATCCTCATTCGCCACTATGAAAGCCGTTTCGACCTCATCGTTGCCGCCCAGGGCGAAACTGACGCTGTCCGGCTCGAGTGTAACAACCGGTCGGGAGAGGTCGAAGTCGAGGCGCAGACTGTCGCGGGCATTTAGATTGACGCGATGCTCATCGGAGCGCCAGCCGGATTTGGAGGCGGTGAAAGTGAGCAGACCGGGGAGGAGATTCTGGATGCGGTAGGCGCCATTTTGGGCGCTGATGGCTGAGCCGCGCGCCGTCGATATGTTCGCTCCGGCCACAAATCCACCTGCAGCATCCCGCACGAAGCCGCTGACTTGGGCGTATTCGGCCTGATTTGCGCCCCAGAATATCAAATCGTCGATGAACCAGCCGCAATACCAATTTATCGCATCGTCGGATTTAAACCGCCAGCGCAGTTTAACTCCGTGTCCGACATAAGGCGCGAGGTCGGCCGTAACTAAACGCCAGTCGCCATTGGCGCCGGTCCAGGCTGGCTCGTTGCCGAATGCGCCGACTGTTTGGTCCGGGTAGCCTCCGACAGGTGTGAGTAGGGACCAAGGTCCGTTATCGACTGAGATCTGCAACTGCCCGCCGTCGTGTCCGGCTTCGAAGGCGTAGAAGTGGTAGAATTCGACTCTGGAAGATTGCGAGGCGACAAAGTATTCGTTTACAGTAGTCAATAACCATTCAGCGTTATTATCGTAACGTCCTTGCGCCGGCCGCGTAGCCCAGGCATAGCGGCCCGAATGCGCCCGTCCCGGACCGGTGCCGGCGTTCGGGTTGCCCATCGAAGCGCTGCGCTGCCAGGCGCCGAACGGCGACCCAGTCAACACCTCCACATATCGGTCGGGCAGGACAACCGGTTCAAAGTTCCTTAAAATTCCGTTTCCCAAAGCGACTAAGGTATCGACTGGCGTGGAGCGGTTGGGAACTTCGTCAAAGGCTGTAAAGCGTAGCGTATGCCATCCGTCCTGCCCCTCCTGCAGCCGGCCTTCGTAGCGGGTAATCGGCGCTTGGACCGTGGCCAGCGCTTGTCCATCGAGGAATATCTCGCAGCCGGCATAATCCACACAATTTGTGCCATCCGCATTCACAAGCGGCGCTGCCCAGCCCACGGTATAATTCAGTCCGTTGACGCCGATTTGGAGGCTGCGCACTGAACTGGGGGCGATGTTCGCCCGCCCGACCGCAGCCGGGCTTTCGATTTCCGTCCCGTCAGCATAAACTGCTACGACTTGGTAAGTATATTCGCGATTCTCATTTTCGCTGCCGATAATATGCTCCCATTGTGTGCCTAGCGCATCTTCAGCCGCGACTTCGCCGTTCACCAGGACCTTATAACGCAGCGGCGGATCGCGCCGCGGCGGTAAACCTCGTCCCGGCGATTCTTGAACGAATGACGATGATGATAGTGATGATGATGATGATGATGATGATGATAAATTATCGAAGTAAGGAGAATAAATAATTTCATCGTCAGATATTGGGGAATTATGGTTTTTTAGAACATAATAATCAGCATCAGCATCACCATCAGCATTAACATTGGCATCAGCATTAATCATCCGTCCCGGCGCGAGTTGCTGCTGGTTGTGTTCGCGGTAACTCCAGATTGTGGCGCGCACCATCAAATCGCCGGGCAGTTCGTTGAAGCGCAGCCAGTTGCCGCTGAGACGCAGGAAATGGGCGTCGGGATAGTCCAGGCGTCCGTCGAGGCTGACGGCTTCATAATCTTCCAGCCAGCGCGGATTATGGATTTGGCGGAAGCCGACGAAAAACGGCCGGCTGATGAAGCGCAAACCGCGGGTTGGAACGCTGACCCATTCGAGGTTATTGCCGATGTGCTGGTTGACTAATATTGAGGTCAGCGAATCGCCGGGGAGGCCGGTGTTGGGATCTTCGGCGAAGACATACAAATAGATAGCGTCGTCCCAGGCGTCGGGCCAGTCGCGGTCGATGCGCACCGAGAGGCCGGTGATATCGCACTCGCCGGGCGGCTCGAAGCGAGTGGCGACGATGTCCCAGCGGTCGCGCATATATATTGCATTCGCTGCTGGACCTGCATCGTGGCTTAAGACTACAGCCTCGCCATCGACGCCGGCCGGCAACCAGGACAACAATATCCGGTCGTCGAAGCGTCCGTCGGTGCGCAGGGCGCGCACCGCCAGCCGGTCATCCATCTCGATATTGACCCGCGTCCGCTCATTATCTCTAACTTGCACATTGAGAACCGGCGCGGCGCGCCAGCCGGTCAGACGGGTTACGACCCGATAAACGCCCTGTGGAAGCAAAATCGAATAAAAACCATTGGCTTCCGTCGTATCGATGCCGGCGGCGCGGCCGTCGGCGCCGATGGCGCTGACTTCGACGCCGGCTAAAACCGTGTCATAGACACTCTCTACAATGCCTTCGATGTATCCGACCGGCAGATGCCGTAGTTGAATGTCGAAGCCGCGCACTTCGTTAGCCGCCAGGTTGAACGAATCGCTGACGAACGGCAAAAATCCAGCCAGGTCGGCTCTCAAACGGTAGCGGCCAGGGAATAGATTTTCAATTCTAAACGCGCCTTCTTGGTCGACGCGGTTATAGATAACTCGATTATTCAGTGTGAGGATCGTCCGCGACCAATCGGCTTCCCGGTCGCCGCGCACTAATCCTTGCACGACTGCCGGACCGCCGTTGGTAGTTAAAATAGTGGTCACCGGGATAACTTCGCCGCGCATTATATCGTGAATCTCGATTTCAGCCTGTCGAACACCTTGGAGGAAATAGGAGGCGTCGAATTGAATAGTCAGCGCTGTGTTGGCGCCGCCGCCGGCGAGTTGTCCGCTGCGCGGCGACACCGATAACCAGGCGCGTCGCGGCCAAAGTTCATATATCTTGAGAATATCGCGGTTTGGGCTTTGAATGACTA